>Ga0247727_10018117_pt1 | contig 11122 bp, 7 predicted proteins | sample WisWelCaveWW1625_FD_202498 | JGI IMG/M metagenome (GOLD analysis project Ga0247727, IMG submission 202498) | Biofilm microbial communities from Wishing Well Cave, Virginia, United States - WW16-25 | ecosystem: Environmental > Aquatic > Deep subsurface > Groundwater > Cave microbial mat | place...
TGGAGAAGTCGCGGGAGAACGGCTGCGCTCTCCTGGCCGCCTTGAATGCGCTGGGATTCGAGCTGACCGGGGCGCAGCAAGAGGAGATCTTGCGCAGGAAGGACTTCGTGCAGATCCGCAGTGGACTCTTCGACGTCGACCTGATCTTCGCTCCCGACGGGATCGAGAGTTTCCGCGAGGCCGAGGCTCGTGCCGTGACCGTCGAAGGAATCCGGGTGTGCTCCATCGACGACATCATCCGCAGCAAGGAGGCGGCGGTCGGGTGAAGGATCGCGAGACCTTACCGCGGCTGATCGCCTTCCGCGATTGGCTCCGGCGGAGGCTGAAGGAAGATCCTCCCCGTCAGGTAGTGGATGCACTCCCCCAGCACGTCCTCGTGCTACCATGACCCCATGTCCCGCGAATTCGACGTGATCATTGAGAAGGACGAGGAGGGCTTCTTCGTGGCCACGGTCCCTGCTCTGGCCGGGTGCCACACCCAGGCCCGTTCTCTCGACGAGCTGATGAACAGGGTCAAGGAGGCGATCGCGCTGTGCCTCGAGGTCGAGGGCTCGTCGCCGAAGGCTCTCGACTTCGTCGGTGTGCAGCGAATCCGGGTTGCGTGAGCCCGAAGCGTCCCGTCCTGTCGGGCAAGGAGCTCATCCGCGCGCTCGGTCGGCTCGGGTTCGAAGTGGTCCGAGCGCGCGGCAGCCATCACTTCCTCCGACATCAAGATGGTCGAGCCACGGTTGTACCCGTCCACGGCAAGGAAGCGATCGGACCGGGTCTGCTGGGCAAGATCCTCCACGACTGCAGGATCACTCGTGATGAACTCACGCGGGTTCTCTGACGGCACGTGTCGCCTTGGAACGAAGACGTACCTGCTTGCGCGTCTTGTCTTCCTGGCGCTCACCGGAGGCTGTTCGGAGCGTCCGCCCGCCATCGAAGTTCTCTGGACACCGAATCCTGACCCGCGCGCGCCGCTCGCGCTCATCGGGAAGCTCACGACGGATCGGCCGGCGAAGACGCGTGTCGCGCTCGACGACGGAGAGCGTCCGAGCACCCTTGATCGCTGGCGCGACTTCGCATCCGAGCGCGAGCTCCTCGTGCTCGGGCTTCGACCAGCGACGACGTACAGGATAACGGTCGAGGTCGAGGACGAAGCTGGCAGGATCGGACGCTGCGCTCCATGGACGTGGACCTCGCCACCCCTGCCCGCGAAGTTTCCGCCCATCCACGTGACCGTTTGCCGGCCCGAGAAGATGGAGCCGGGGGTCACGCTCGTCCCGGCCGAGCGCTGGCCGGGACGCGGGGATCCGGATCGCGAGTTCGGGGCGCTGTTCGCGCTTGACGAACACGGCGACGTCGTGTGGTTCTACGACGCGGCGCACGCCATCTCGGAGGCAAAGCGCCTGCGCAACGGCAATCTCCTCTACTACCACGGGACGCGCGGCAACGTGGTCGAGATGGACATGCTCGGCAACGTCGTGCGCCAGTGGTACACGACGCGTCTGCCGGGGACGGTCGCGCCCGAGGGTGGGATCCCGATCGACGCCGGGACGCTCCACCACGAGGTGCAGGAGCTCCCGAGCGGAAACTTCCTCGCGCTCTCGACCGAGATGCGGCGCTTCGAGTCGTATCCGGCGAGCGAGGATGACCCGAGCGTGCCGCCAATGCCGGCGCGCGTGATCGGCGACGTGATCCTCGAGTTCCAGCCCGACGGCGCGGTCGTGAACCGCTGGCCGGTCCTGGACCTGCTCGACCCCTATCGCATCGGCTACGAGTCGCTCGACTGGGGTTTCTGGCAGAACGTCTACGAGAACGTCCCCGAAGAACCGCTGCGCGACTGGGCGCACGTCAACTCGGTCCAGTACGACGAGCGCGAGCACACGTTGATCGTGTCGAGCTACCACCAGGACGCTGTGTTCGCGCTCAACCTCGACACGGGCAAGCTGCGCTGGATCCTGGGGTTTCCGACCGGCTGGGGCGAGCGCTGGAAGCCGCTCGTGCTGACGCCCGTCGGCGAGGGGCTCTATCCCTTCCACCAGCACGCGGCCCGGCTCACGCCGCTGCGCACGCTCTTGATGTTCGACAACGGCAAGTACCGCGCGCTGCCGTATGCTCCGAAGATGCCGCCCGAGGAGAGCTTCAGCCGCGCGGTCGAGTTCGCGCTCGACGCCGAGAAGCTCGAGTTCCGCGAGCTGTGGAGCTACGGCGGCCGGCCGGGCGAGATCTTCTTCACGCCCTTCCTGGGCGAGACGGACTGGCTGCCGCGCACCGGGCACGTGCTCGTCACCGACGGCGGGCGCGTGACCCAGCCGAACGGGCTGCCGGGGTTTCACCCGGCGCAGGGCCGAAAATGGGCGCGCGTCTTCGAGGTCACGCACGAGACGCCGGCCGCGGTCGTCTTCGAGGTCGTGCTCGACGATCCGCGCTGCGGGTGGACGGTGTATCGCAGCGAGCGCCTCTCGAGCTTGTATCCGGAATGAGGCGCAGCGCGTCGATGGCGGCGGGAGCAGGCGCACTCGTCCTTGCGAGCGCGTGCTCGCCGCGACCGGCAACCGAAACGCGTGCCGAGAGCACGGCCCCGCGCAACGTCGTGCTGGTCGTGCTCGATTCGGTTCGCGCCGATCACGTCGGCGCCTACGGGTACACGCGCGCCACAACGCCGCACCTCGATGCCCTGGCCGCGCAGGGCCTGCTCTTCGAGCGCGCCTACGCGGCCTCGTCCTTCGGGCCGCAGGCGCTCGCCGCGCTCTGGACCGGCCGCCTGCCGACGCGCGGCGGCAGCATCGGGACCGAGGCGAGGCCACACCCGGAGCTCGTCACGCTACCGCGGCTCTTCCGCCGCGCCGGTTTCCGCACCGCGCTCGTCTCGAACCACGCCGCGCTGCGCGAGCGCGCGTTCACGCGCGGCTTCGACGAGCTCGAGATCGATTCCGTCCCCGGACGCTGGAGCGGCGCGCTCGTCACGAAGAAGGCCCTGGACCTGCTCGACGGAGCCAAGCGTGAGCGTCTCTTCCTCGTGCTCGACTTCGCCGATGCCGGCGAGCCGCACCAGCCGCCGGAGGAGTTCCGCCGGCGCATCGACGTGCCCGCGCCCGAGCAGCCGCTCACCCTGCAGGCCCTGCGCGCCGAGGCCGGGTCGCTCCCGGAAGGGATCGAGCGCTCGGCCGGCTTCCAGGACCTCGTCGCGCGCTACGACGCCGAGATCGCCTACGCCGACGAGTGCCTCGGGCAGCTCGTCACGGGTCTCGCCGTGCGCGGGCTGCTCGACGACACGCTGCTCGTCGTCACCGCGAGCCACGGGAAAGAACTGCTCGAGCACGATTACGTCGGGAGCGGCTGGACGCTCCACGAAGAAGTGCTGCGCGTGCCGCTCGTGGTGTGCGCGCCGAAACGGCTCGCCTCGGGGAGGATCGCGGAGCCCGTCTCGCTCGTCGATCTCTGGCCGAGCTTGCAGCAGCTCTTCGCTCCCGCATCCCGGGACCTCGCGCTCGACGGCCGCACGCTCTTCGATCTCGTCGGGCCCGGACTCGTTCCGCGCGTTCCCACGGGCGAAGTGCTGGCCGAGCTCGTGCTACCCGAGCTCACCATCCTGCGCGCCTCGATCCGCGGGAGCGAGAAGCTCGTCGAGGTGATCCAGTGGGCGCCGCCGGGAGAGCGTGCGGCGCTGCTCGCGAGCTACGAGGAGCGGCTGACTCGCGTCCAGCACGGCGAGATGCCTCGCACCGAACCAAGGGGCCCCGTCCAGCGCCGCGAGCTCTACGACCTCGCGGCCGATCCACACGAGCTCTGCAACCTGGCCGGTTCTGCACTCGACCGCCTGGCCACGCTCGCGATGCTGCTCGAGCGCTACGCGCAGAACTGCCGCGAGAGCGGACTCATGCCGGATGAGATCGAGCGGCAGCTCGAGCCGGTAGAGGCGCCGGAGCTCGGCGAGCTCCAGCAGATCGGGTACTTGTAACGCCCGGCCGAGCGCACCGCGGAGACCGGAGGACGCGGAGCCTCGCGGGGGCATCACCTGACCGGTCCAGTCTCCCCCATGTTCTTGCTCCGCGCGTCTCCGCGTCCTCCGGTCTCCGCGGTGCGTTCGGATTCCGATTCGTGCGCTCTCAGAGGCTGAGCAAGAATCCCCCGGCATGCCGAGAGCCGGCCGGATGCGTCGTGGCAAGGCGCGGCGACGACGCGTATTAGCGGAGGAATACTCGGAGGAGCCGCAACGCCGCCACGGCGCATCCGGATGGCTCGCAGGCGCCGGGGGATTTTTGCTCAGCCTCTCAGGCCATACCACCCGTGCGACCCCGCCTCCGTCCAGGCCGCGTGTACCGCAGCCGTGACCTCTCCTCCTGAGTATGCCGAGTCGTGGAGCGCCGTCACGTCCACGGGGGACGCCAGCTAGTCGACTTCGTCAGTTTCTTGCGGAGCTCGCGCCGGAAGCGGTGCCTGGGCGCTTCGTGATTCGATCGCGGCAAGCCTTGCCTCGAGCCCCTGGAGCTTCTCGCTCTGCGCCTCGAAGCGCTCGTCCAGCTTTTTCAGCTCGTTGAGCAACATCGCACTCATGAGGTGGTACTTCACGGTGAAGGGCTGGCCTTCCTCGTCATGGACGACGAGGTCCGGGAGGATCTCGGCCACCTCTTCGGCGATGAGCCCGTACTCGAGCGGCCGCTCGCCCTCCTGGACCTCGGGCTTGTAGCGGAAGGCGACCGGCCGCAGCTCCAGCAGACGGTCGGTCAGCTCGCCCATGTCGCGGATCTCCTCCTTGAAGCGCTTCGATGACGAGACCGTGCCGAGCTGGCCGGCGCTGTCGACCAGCACCGGGATCGCGTTGGCTACGCCCGTCGTCACGCCGCGGATGCCGGCGATGAAGGCGCGCGTGTGCGTGCCCGCGGCCCCGAGCCGGATCGTGGCGCCCTCGCCGGCGACGCCGCTGTTGCCGATGGCGATGTTGTTGTTGCCGGTCGTCAGGAGTCAGGAGAGAGCCCGCCCCATTGCCCAGAGCGATGTTCTGCGAGCCCGTCGTGTACTGCAGCGCGAGGCTCCCGACAGCCGTGTTGTAGTTCCCTGTCGTGTTGTTGCGCAGCGCCTGCGAACCGCAGGCAAGGTCCTCCCGCCCGATCGTGTTGGATCGGAGGGCCCAGAACCCGCTCGCCGTGTTGGCCTCGCCCGTCGTGTTGGAGTAGAGCGCCTGACTCCCGCTCGCCGTGTTGTAGTCGCCGGTCGTGTTGTGGAAGAGCGACCTCTGGCCACAGGCCGTGTTCTGGTTCCCGGTCGTATTGGCGAACAGAGCCCCGGAACCATTGGATGTGTTCTTCGTGCCCGTCGTGTTGGCCTGGAGGGCCTGATTGCCGCAAGCAGTGTTGGCCGAGCCGGTCGTGGTGGATCGTAGCGCGCTGAGCCAAGCGTCCCTTCCGGCCCGATGGCGAGCGCGTCCAGCAGCCCGTCACCGTCGCAGTCGCCGAAGGTCAGGCTCGCGGGGGGAGCGCCGAGCCCGGATTCGGTTCCTGGGCGGAGCTTGCCTGTTGCGCGGCCGTTGCCATACCGGCCAGAGTTCCCACGGTCGACAGCAACGTCGAAACTAGCATCGCTTCTCCTCCATCGTTTTCTGAGCCGTTTCACCCGCCGACCGCGGCGTTGGTCCAGGAAGGAAGCAGCGACCTGTTTCCTTGGAAGCGAGCACCGATCCGAGAGCAACCACGCGGCTGCCTCTGCCGGTCTCAGGAACGCATTCAACCACGAGTCTCTGCCCGCAGGAACCGCACCCTGCGGAATCCCAGCTATCGAAACGGCCGGTGGCGAGTCACCTCGGGACGACGTCAGGTCCAACGCCTAGACGTCGTCGAATTCCTCAGCGCTTCTTGTAATCCGGGCAGTGCAACGCGTTCGGGCGCTCCGGCCGCTTGCACACGTTGCCGTAGTCGTAGCGGCAGGTGTCGCACAGCGGCCTCACGCCGGGCACGAGCCAGCGCAGCCAGCGCGTCAGCCAGCGCTTGATGCCGGCGAGCGCGCCTTTCAACGGACGGTGAGGACCTCGAGGCGCGCGACCTCGAAGGTCGGGAGCTCGCCCGTGCGCGAGGAGATCTCCTTGCCGTGCACGCCGACCTCGGTGCCGGCGAAGGTCGAGAAATCGTAGCGTCCGCTCGAGCAAGCCAGCTCGCAACTGATGTTGCCGCCGAAGCGCAGGTAGAAGCGCGCGATGCCCTCGTTGCCGGTGCGACGCTCGACCACGCCGCGCGCCGCGAACACGCCGCCCAGCGGGTCCTTTTCCTTGCTCTTGATCCACACGTCCTGCTGACGGTCGAGGACTTCTTCGGCCCGCCGCGCGCGCTCGCGCTCGAGATCGGCCTTGAGCGCGGAAGCCTCGCGCAGCGTGGCCAGGGTGCGCAGCTCGGTGCGCGCCTCGATCGCGATCGGACCCCCGCGCGCCACGACCGCGTTCAGGGCGTCCTCGATCGGGTCGTAGTCGGGCGTCTCCTTGGCGCGCTCCCGCTCCAGCGCGGCGCGCGCCTCCTCGAGCGCGACTCGCGCCTCGGCATCGCGCCGCTCGGCCTCGCTCGGCCCCCGCGGACGGGTCTGGGCCACGCGCGGCGGCGGCTCGGCGGGCAGCTTCGCCAATGAGGCGGCCCACATCGCGGGTCCGTCCTCGCCTTCCAGCAGACCCTCGACCGCCGAGCTCTTCAGGTAGCCACGCACTCCCGGTGGCGACCACACGCGCACCCAGGTCTCGGCCAGGGGTTTCTGGGGCTCGAGGAGCTCGATGCCGCGCAGCTTGTCGCCCGACTGCAGCCGCTGCGGCAAGGGATAGCTGGTCACGTCGCTCGAGGGCGCCGGGCGCAGGTTCACGGCGCTGCCGGTGACCTCGTACAGGTCGGCTTCCGCGGTCGGCGCGAGGTAGCGGCCGAAGACCCACACCGCGAAACCACCCGGAACCTCGACCTCCAGCCAGCCCGGGTGGGGTTCCTTGTACACGGCCACGAGCTGGCCCTTGGCGGGTTGGGCGATCTCCTTACCCTTCTCGTCCCACAGGTTGAAGATCGCGCCGCCCTCGATCGCGACGCGGCCATAACGCAGGGGTCGATCCTTGTCGCCCGCCTGGACCGGCCCGCGGACCGCGGCCAGGATCCCGGACGAGAGCACGAGCAGGTAGAGGGGGGTGCGGAGGTTCATCTTGCGTGGTCGCGGGTAGCCGCGAGCAGAGCGCCGGTGCGGATCGAAGGGAGCGAGCGTCACCAAGCGCGGTGAAGAGCCTGGATCCCCGCTCGGGGGCGCATCGTAGCCACGCCCCAGTCTCCGATCCACACGGCCTCGCCGGCGAATTCGCGTCACCGGCCGACCGCTCCAGCGGTCTCGCGGTACCCTAGTGCTCGTCCTCCGCCCGCGAAAAGCGGGTGGTGACCGGGTCCGGCGGCCAGCGCCTCGAAATGCGCCCCGAGCGGCCCCGCTGAGCGCCTCGAGACGAGGTGCGGAAGAGGCCCCGCGGCCCAACGGTGGACCGCGGGCCTTTTCTCTTTCGCGGGGAGGGACTCGGGCGTCAGTCGCGCGCGAGCTTGGCCAGCGCGAGCTCGATCGCCGCGCGCTCGAGGCTGCGCAGGTCGAGCCCGGTCGCGCGCGCCAGGGCGGCCAGGTCGTCGTGCTCAGGCGAGAAGTCGAGCGTGGACTCCTCCCCGCCCGGCCGCCGGCGTCGCTTGACCCGCACGCGCGCGCCGTGGAGCTCGACCAGGAGCTCTTCGCGCCCGAGCTCGGTGCGCTCGCAGCGGAGCCAGCGCACGCCGAGTGCCGGCGTGTGGAGGAAGAGCACGCGCTCGAGGGCATCGCGCTCCCCGGGCCGCGCCAGGGCCTGCACCATCGCCCCGGGCCGGCCCTTCTTCATCTGCACAGGCACGGACCAGGCGTCCAGCGCGCCGGCCCGACGCAGCTCTTCTGCCAGGAACGCGAGCTCCTCGCCCGTGGCATCGTCGAGGTTGCATTCGAGCTGCCACACCTCGTGCCGATCCGTCGGGGGGACCGTCGCGGCCGTGCACAGCGACACGCGCACGAAGTTCGGCGGGCCGAGCTCGGGCTCGCGCTGTCCGCCGCCCAGGCCCGTGCGCTCGACGACGAGCGCTTCCTCGGGCTCGAAGCGCTCGACCAGCTCCGCGAGCAGCGCCGCCCCGGTCGGCGTCACGCGCTCGCCACCCGGTCCGCGCCGCTGCGGGAGCCCGCGCAGGAGCTCGGCCACGCCCGGGGCCGGCACCGGCAGCTCGCCGTGGGCGCACTGCACCGTTCCGCCGCCCACGTAGGGCGTAGTGGCGAGCACGCGCTCGATTCCGAGGCGCTCGAGCGCCAGCGCCGCCCCGCACACGTCGATCAGCGTGTCGACCGCCCCCACCTCGTGGAAGTGGACCTCCTCGACGTCGATGCCGTGCACGCGCGCCTCGGCTTCGGCGATGCGACGCAGCACGCGCTCCGCGCGCGCCCGTGCCGCGGGCGGGAGCGGGCTCGCCTCGACCATTCCCAGGAGCTCGGCCAGGTGCCGGTGCGGTGGATCGGCGCTCTCGAGCGTCTCCACCGCGAGCACGCGCACCCGGAACCCGCCGCGCTCGGCCGTCGCCAGCTCGAGCCGCAGCTTCTCGGGCACCAGGGTGCGAGCCAGTCGCTCGAGCTCGCCGAGCGTGAAGCCCTCGTGCTCGAGATCGAGCAAGGCCGCGAGGAACATGTCCCCCGCCATGCCGCCGGAAGGTTCGATGAGGAGGATCAAGGCGCGCGCGCACGCTCCGCCGCGGAGCGCGAGCCGGTCAGTCTAATCTGGATCGCCGCTGAGCACCCAGCCGGCCCAGTCGCGCGGTGGATGTCCCTCGGCGCGCAGCGCCATCTTGGCTTGCCAGAGGGCGTCGGCCTTGCCGAGCTTCTCCTTCCACAGCTTCGTGTAGAAGAGCTCGAAGAGCCGCCGCGTGGCGGCGTCGTCGACCTTCCAGAGCGACGTGATCGCCGTACGCGCACCGGCCGCGTGCAGCGCGGTCTGCAGCGACTGGATGCCCTGCCCGGCGCGGCGGATGCCCACGTTCGTCTCGCAGGCCGAGAGCACGGCCAGCTCGCAGTTGCGCAGATCGAAGCTCGCGAGCTCTTCGGCCGTCAGGATGCCGGGCACACGCCCGACGGCGTCGCGACCGCGGTTCGCGCCGGCGAGCGCCAGGCCGCACAGGGTCTCGGGCGCGAAGCCGAGGAGCGTTTCCTCGGCTCGCTGCCAGCGCTCGCCCCCGCGCTCGGCCAGGGTGTCGAACTGCGAACGAAAGGATTCCGGCGCAAACCAACCGTGGGTCGCGAGATGCAGGTAGCGCGTCGCGGGCGCGGCAGCATGGAGCGCGGCCTTGGTCGCCGCGGCCTTCGTGAGCGAGCTCGCCTCTCTCCCGAAGACTTCCCGATAGAGCACTGTGATCGACTCGGTTTCTGCGCTCGTTCCGGGCAGGTAGGCGAAGTCCGACATCCCGGGCGAAGAACGAGCGGAGCTCGACTCGACGGGAGGCGTGTTCGCGTCGAATCCGATCCGCGTGCCGCTCCCGATCTCGGCATCGTAGTCGATACCCCCGGCGAGCGTCAGTACGCCCTCGCCTCCGACTGCGGCGCGCGAGCTCAGGAGCCGGGCGAGCGTGATCTCGTTCCGCACCCTGACGCGTTCGCCGACGAGTCCCCTCTCGAGCGGCAGCGCGTCCAGCGGTACGAGGTGCAGGAGATCGTCCAGGACGACGTGCAGGGTGCGAACGTCGCCCGCGGCGAGGATCGGATCCAGGACCAGCTCGCGCAGGCGCCGCCCGATGATCTCCAGGGCCTCTTCGCCACTCGCGGCCTGCAACACGCCGAGACCACGGCCCTCCATCGGTTCAGCCAGCGCACCGCGCCAGTCCCGCACGAGAGCTTCGACGTCCGCCACAGATCCGATCTCGATTCGCCTCACCAATCCGTTCGGGTGAACGACGAAGGCCAGGAGCGAACCCGGGCCCGACGGTCTCTCGCGCGCCTTGAAGTCGTCCATGGACAACTTCGGATAGCACAGGTACGAGACGGCGACGGCGTCGGGCTCGAGCTCCGCCGCCATCGCGGCGGTCCTGAATTCTCCGACGGGTATGCCTCTCCGGACGAGTGCGGCGCGGAGTGTGCGCTCTGCTCGATCCCGTTCGTCGGTCAGGCGCAGGAGTCCCCTGCGCCAGTCCTCCATCGAGCCCCCATTTCCAGCACCATCCGCCACGAGGTCGCTGAGTCTTGCCTGGTGAGCGGCGATTTCCCGCGCGATTCCGACGAGCTCGGGAGCCTGACGAAGCGCACGAGACATCTCCGAGCTCGCGACCGACGCCAGGCGCAGACTCTCCAGCGTGGCGAAGAGCTCGGAATCCAGGGCGCCCTCGCTCCCCGTCGAGCCACTCAAGAAGAGGGCCTTGAAGAGGCGCTCGATCTCGATGCGAGCCGCCTCGCGCGCGACCCGCGCTCCCTCGGCGTGAAACTCCGTCGCCCGGGTGCGCATCCCTTCCAGCAGGCTCGAGATGATCTTGTACGCACCTGCATGGTCGCCCAGCTCCGCCCTCGTGGCGGCGAGGTTCTGCATTGGCAGGAGGAGGTGAGGGTGGCCGGCGGGAAGCAGGCGCGTGCGGGATGCAAGCACGCCTTCCTCGAGCTCGCGCGCGAGAGAGAGATTCCCGAGCGCCTTCTCCGTCACGGCAAGGTTCAGCTTCGTCAGGAGCAGGTCAGGGTGGTCAGGTAGGAGACAACGGGTCCTGGCCGCGAGCACTTCCCTTTCGAGCTCGCGCGCGCCGGAAAGGTCCCCGAGCGCCGACCTCGTCGCCGCGAGGTTCCCCATCGTGGCAAGGAGGCTGGGGTGCTCGGGTGGAAGAGAGCGAGCACGGACTGCGAGCACTTCCTCCTCCAGTGCGCAGGCTTCCGTGAGGTGGCCGAGTTCCCTCAGGGTGACGGCGAGGTTCTGCTTCGCATCCAGCACATCGGGGTGCTCTCCAGAGAGACGTCGGGTCTGGATGGTGAGGATCTCTTCGTTGACCCTCGAGCCGGGTCGGACGGTGGCCGAGGTGGCCGCCAACCTCGGCATCAATGCGAACGTCTTGCAGCGCTGGAGAGCGCAGGTGAAGGCCCACGGCCCGAACGTGTTCCCCGGGAAGGG
>Ga0247727_10018118_pt1 | contig 11121 bp, 7 predicted proteins | sample WisWelCaveWW1625_FD_202498 | JGI IMG/M metagenome (GOLD analysis project Ga0247727, IMG submission 202498) | Biofilm microbial communities from Wishing Well Cave, Virginia, United States - WW16-25 | ecosystem: Environmental > Aquatic > Deep subsurface > Groundwater > Cave microbial mat | place...
CTCACGTAGATCGAGCGAATAAGGTCGAGCCATGCATGCTGGCCTCCGCCTCCAGCATGCAGCTTGAATCAGAACTCCACTGATTCGGGAATCCCCGCGATTCCGCTAATGTCGGAAAGACTCTAGCAGGCTGTTGAAATAGGTTTCGACCCCCTGGCCGATGCCTGGGCGCGCGATATAAGGGCTTATGTCGCGGAGGTGAAAGCCTTGAGCGCGAACCTCAACCCGCCCGTTCCCAATGACGCCCTTGTTACCTGGGAGCAGTGGGCGATGGCGCAAGCCGACCGAATCGACCCCGTCCGCTCACGGCGGTTTCTAAACAATGAGGAGTTGAAGCCCACCTGCGAGGCACCAACCGGTCCGTGACCACTTCCCCCAACGTGGCACATCAACCGTGGCTTCTCCACACCGTTACGCCACCCACCCCTCCGACAGCACCGCGGCCTGCTCCAGCACCGTCTGCGTCGCCTTCTCCTGCTTGTCGGGAGGATAGCCGTGCTTGCGCAGGATGCGCTTCACCAGCACACGCAGGTGCGCCTGCACATTCTCGCGTTGCGTCCAGTCGATCGTGACGTTCTTCTTGACCGTCGCAACCAGCTCGCGGGCGATGGTGCGTAGCGTCTCGTCGCCCAGCACCTTGACGGCGCTGTCGTTGGTCTCCAGCGCGTCGTAGAAGGCAAGCTCGGCCGCATCGAGCCCCAGCTTCTCGCCGCGAACATCGGCCGCACGCATGTCCTTGGCGAGCTGGATCAGCTCCTCGATCACCTTGGCGGTCTCGATGGCGCGGTTCTGATAGCGGCGCAGAGACTGCTCCAGCATCTCGGAGAACAGGCGCCCTTGCACGACGTTGCGGCGCTCCCGCGTCTTGATCTCGCCCTTCAAGAGCTTCTGCAGCAGCTCGACGGCCAGGTTGCGCTGGGGCATGCCGCGCACCTCGGCCAGGAACTCATCGGACAGGATCGAGATGTCGGGCTTCTTGAGACCGGCGGCGGCGAAGATGTCGACCACCTCGTCGGACACCATCGCCTTGGAGATGATCTGCCGGATGGCGTGGTCGAGCTCCTCATCGGTCTTGCGCTCGCCAGCGGCGCCTTTGGCAAGCACCGCGCGTACCGCCTGGAAGAAGCCCACGTCGTCCCGGATACGCAATGCCTCCTCATGCGGCACCGCCAGCGCGAACGCCTGCGACAGCTCCTTGACCGCCTGCAGCAGCCGGTTCTTGCCGTCGTGCTGTGCCAGGATGTGCTCCTGCGCGGCTGGCAGCAGGGAAAGGCGCTGCGCCGGCGTGCCGCTCACCCACACTGACCGGTCGAAGCCGTGGAACAGGCCGGCGCACACCTCGTGCTTCTCCAGCATCAGGGCGACGGCCTCGTCCTGGGGCAGCGCCGTCCTACCGGTGCCGCCGGCCTCGGTGTAGATGGCGAGCGCCTGCTTTAATTCGTCGGCGAGCCCCAGGTAGTCCACCACCAGGCCGCCCGGCTTGTCCCTGAAGACGCGGTTCACCCGGGCGATGGCCTGCATCAGCCCGTGACCGCGCATCGGCTTGTCGACGTACATCGTCGACAGGCTCGGGGCGTCGAAGCCCGTGAGCCACATGTCGCGCACGATCACGAGCTTGAATGGGTCGGCAGGATTGCGAAACCTCTCCGCCAGCTTCTCGCGCCGCGGCTTGTTGCGGATGTGCGGTGAAGCCGATGAACGAGGCGTTGGGCAGCGCGTCGCGCATATGCCGGGCGAAGCCGTCGATGAAGTCGTACTGGCTGCGGTGCGCCTCGTCGGCGATCACCACGATGTTGCGCCGGTCCGAGAGCACCGGATGCCGGTCGCCCTTTTCCTCGGGGAGGAACTTCTGGATGGTCGTGAACACCACGCCGCCGGCGGCGACGGAAAGCTTGGCGCGCAGATCGGCCCGGTCCTCGGCCTGCACCGGCGGCTGCCGCAGCAGCTCGCGGCAGCGGGCGAAGGTGCCGAACAGCTGGTCGTCGAGGTCGTTGCGGTCGGTGAGCACCACGATGGTGGGGTTCGCCATCCGGGGCGCGAGGATCACCCGGCCGGCGTAGAACGCCATCGTCAGGCTCTTGCCCGAGCCCTGGGTGTGCCAGACCACGCCGACGCGACGGTCGCCCTTGGCGCCGCCGGAGACGGTGCCGGACTCGTAGCGGCCTTCTTCTTCGGCCATTCCCTTCTTTGCGGGTTTGACCGGCGCGGGAATGGAGGCGCGCAGGGTTTCCTCCAGCGCCACGTTGACAGCGTGGAACTGGTGGTAGCCCGCCATCTTCTTGATGAGCTTCCCACCACCAAGGTCCTCGAACACAATGAAGTGGCGCACGAGATCGAGGAAGCGGCGCTTCTCGAACACGCCCTCCAGCACCACCTGCAGCTCGGCCATGTTCTGGGCAAGGTTCTCGCCGGCGATGGTGCGCCAGGGTTTGAACCACTCCTTGCCGGCGCCCACTGCGCCGATGCGCGCCTGGACACCGTCGGAGACGACAAGCGCGGCGTTGCTGGCGAACAGAGCGGGGATCTGCGCCTGGTAGGTCTGGAGCTGCTCGAACGCGGACCAGATGGTGGCGTTCTCGTCGGCGGCGTTCTTCAGCTCGATGACAGCGAGCGGCAGACCGTTGACGAACAGCACCGCATCGGGCCGGCGCGTGTGCCGCCCTTCGGCGATGGTGAGTTGGTTGACAGCAAGCCAGTCGTTGCTGTCGGGATCGTTGAAGTCCAGCACCCGCGCCTGGGTGCCGGCGATGGCGTCGTCCTTGCGGCGGTATTCCACCGTGACACCGTCCACCAGCATGCGGTGCACGGCCCGATTGCGCTCGATGAGCGACGGCGCATCGGCGCGCGTGAGCTTGCGGTAGGCATCCTCCAACGCTTCGGCCGGCAGCTCGGGGTTGAGCCGAACCAGTGCGGCCCGCAGGCGGCCCTCCAGGATGGTGTCGCGGTAGCCCGGTTCGCTCCGCTCCGCGGCCGGCTGGCCAGCGGCGATGTCAGGGCCGTGCAGGATGGTGTAGCCCAGCCCTTCCAGCCAGTGCAGGGCGGCGTCCTCGACATCCGACTCGGTCAACCGCGCCGTCATTCGCCCACCCTCGTCATCCCGGCGCGGCTCATGCCTGCCAGGGCATGAGCCGGACTAGGCCCAGTCCACCTCACAGCCAATAATATCGCGCGATATTCCGCAAAGCCGTCGAGCATCTCGTAGCACCGGCTTCTATCGTGCCCACGATCCGATCCAGGAACAAGTATGGGCGTGTCTGGGTCCCGGCCTAGTCCCGCTTGCGCGCTTCACACGCAAGCGGCGCCGGGATGACGAAAAAAGGAGGATGTGTACGCGTCATACCGCCGCCTCCGCCAGCTTCGCGGCGTCCCGCACACGTAGCTCGCCGGAGATCAGCTTGGGCAGCAGCGCGTCGCGCAGGGCGGCGAGGGTGCGGGATTGCCTCTCGTTCACGGTGAGCCGCTCCAGCAATGGAGCCACTTGGCGACCAAACGCGTGCTGAAGGGCAGGTGGAGGCGTCGGGCAAGGCAAATCTCCCAGGCGGACGCGGCTCAACTCAGTTTGGCCGGTTGATCCTTCGCCCAGCGCTTCGATCTCTGTCTCCCGCTCCATGAGCATGATGCCAAAGAACCAAGGATCCACTCGCTCTGCCGCGCGCACTACCGTGACGTGAGAATCAACGATTGCGTCCTCGGGCAGGTCCCACACTTGGGCCACTCGCCCAAGCGTGCCGACGCCTGTCGAGTTCACGAGGACATCAAGGACGCGTAGCTGACGGCCCTCAACAGATCGCTTGGTAGGGTCGTGACGTCGCGACTTTGAGAAATCGACGCGCCTGTTGCGGACGCATTTCTGATTGAGAACGCAGATGCCGTCTGCTTCCACATATGCTGGGCCGATGCCTCTGTTGAGATAGCTGGTCAGGAGGCGAAGCTCTAAGACCTCCCACGCCTTCGGCAACTCGCCGAGGTCCCTCTCCTCAAACACATCCGGGAACAGGTCGGCGACATCCTTTGGCAGGCCGGGGTTGCGTCCTTCGGCTTTGGCGCGGACGGGGTCGAAGTCCACGAACCACGACTTGAACAGCGCCCGCGCGATCGCCTCCAGCGTCTCGTTCATGCGCCGGTTCAGCTCGATCTTGTCGTCCAGCGTGCCGAGGATGTGGGCGATGGCGCGCTGCTCGGGGATAGGCGGCAAGGAAATCGGCAGATCCAGCTGCGCTGTAATGCCAAGATAGGCGCGGGTCGAGCCTTTCTGTCCCCACGTCTCGAACAGCGTCTGAAATGCCGGGCTGTCGAAGTAGTACCTAAGGTAGCGGGGATTAAGGGACGAAGAGTCGCGGACTCGGTAGTACGTAACCTGAGGCGTCAACATTAGGAACGGGACACTAAGCTCACCAACAATCGCTGTTCTTCCCATTGTTGCCTTGTGAGAAATTAAGACATCGCCGGGTAGAGAAAAACCCTTCCTAAGTGATCGCGCTTGGTCTTCCCGGATGAACGCGCAGTGCTCCGTGTCGACGCGACCAGCGACCAAGTCAGAGGCCATGATGAAGGGTATACCGCGCTCTACGAAATCCCCTTCTTTGGGGTGGATTTCGCCGTGATTCCCGTCGATGGGGCGATCTAACACACTCTCATCGACGAGTTCCCGCACGGTCGTCACCCGACACTCACTCCCCATACCCCAACCCCCGCAGATTGGCCGCAATCGCCGCATCCAGCCGCGCGGCCTCCGCCTGCTGCTCGCGCAGCGTCGCCGTCAGTCGGCGCATCTTGTCCTCGAACGGCTCGTCGTCCGCCTCGGCCTCGGCGGCGCCGACGTAGCGGCCGGGGGTGAGGACGTGGCCGTGCTTGCGGATCTCCTCCAGGCTGGCGGCCTTGCAGAAGCCGGCCACGTCGGCGTACTCGCCGGCCCCTTTGTCGCCGCGCCAAGCGTGGTACGTGCCGGCAATCCTCGCCACGTCGGCGTCGCTCAGCTCGCGGTGCACGCGGTCCACCATGGTGCCCAGCTTGCGCGCGTCGATGAACAGCGTCTCGCCGCGCCGATCGCGAAAGCGGCCGTTCTTCTTGGTGCGCGCCAGGAACCACAGGCACACCGGGATCTGCGTGGCGTAGAATAGCTGCCCCGGCAGCGCCACCATGCAGTCCACCAGGTCGGCCTCGATGATCGCCTTCCTGATCTCGCCCTCGCCCGACTGGTTGGACGACATGGAGCCGTTGGCGAGCACGAAGCCGGCCAGCCCCGTCGGCGCCAGGTGATAAATAAAGTCCTGCACCCAGGCGAAGTTGGCATTGCCCGCCGGCGGCACGCCATAGCTCCAGCGCTTATCGCCCTTCAGGAGATCGCCGCGCCAGTCGGAGTCGTTGAACGGCGGGTTGGCCAGCACAAAATCGGCCTTGAGATCGGGATGGCGGTCGTTATGGAAGCTGTCGCCGTGGGCGATGCTGGCCTCGATGCCGCGGATCGCCAGGTTCATCTTGGCGAGCCGCCAGGTGGTGTAGTTCGACTCCTGGCCGTAGATCGAGATGCCGGCCTTCGCCTTGCCCCCGTTGCCGTTGGCGTGCGCGCGGATGAATTTCTCGCTCTGCACGAACATGCCGCCCGAGCCGCAGCACGGGTCGAAGACGCGGCCCTTGTAGGGCGCCAGCATCTCTACCAGCACGCGCACCACGTGCGTGGGCGTGTAGAACTGACCGCCCTTCTTGCCCTCCGCGCTCGCGAACCGCGACAGGAAGTATTCGTAGACACGCCCCAGCGTGTCCCTGGCCCGGTCGGCCGGGCGCCGAGAGCCACGTCGCTCAAGAGGTTGATGAGCTGGCCGAGGCGCTGCTTGTCGAGGCCGGGGCGGGCGTAGTCCTTGGGCAACACGGCCTTGAGCGAGGGGTTGTCGCGCTCGATCGCCTCCATGGCGTCGTCGACCACCTTGCCGATGGTCGGCTGCGGCGCCATGGCCTTGAGGTGCGCCCAGCGCGCGCCGGGCGGCACCCAGAAGATGTTCACCGCCCGGTACTCGTCCGGGTCCTCCGGGTCGGCACCCTCGTCCTTCTGCTCCTCCAGCTCGGCGTGCTTGGCCTCGAAGGCATCCGAGATATACTTGAGGAAGATCAGCCCGAGCACGACGTGCTTGTACTCGGCCGCATCCATGTTGTTGCGCAGCGCATCCGCCGCAGCCCAGAGCGTGGTCTCGAAGCCGAGCTTGGCGCCGTTGCCGTTCCCGTTGGTTGGCTTGGCCTGCTGCTTGTTGTCCTTGGGTCGTCCCCGCGCCATCGCCCCGCCCCCGATTCGCCGTGAGTGCCGGCATTGTGGCGAGAATTGGGGAAACCGCAACAGCCAGGGGGGCCGGGATTCGTATCCCCTATGGAAGCGTAGGTTTGTGGGAGAACCCCTGGAGTCTCCGTAGCCCTCGCGGCATGAGCGAGCTGCATGGTCGCGCCGCTACGGTTGGGTTAGAACCGGGCGTCTCGCTCCGCGTGGCGCGCCAGCGTTCTAGCGCTTGCCGCACCCCGAGTTCTATCGCGCGCAGGCCTCGTCGATCAGTGGCGCGAGCGGCTGCGGACCTTCCTGTCCGTCGACGCCGTCGGCATTGGAACCATCGGCGGCGGCAAACGCAAGCCCACGAAGCAGATCGACATCGCACTCATCCAGAGCCTCGTGCGCAATGGCGAGGTGAGCGACCTGGTTGGCGAGTACGGGCATCTGATCGTCGACGAATGTCACCACGACCGATTCTAATCGAGCGCTTCACGCGGAGCATGCGTGAACGGCTAACAACCGCCCCCGTCCCGGCCCGCAAGGCCTTGCCGGGCTCGCTCATCGATCGCATCGAGGTCGACGACAGCGAGGTCCGGATCGTCGGTCGCAAGGAGGTTCTGGAGCACGCCATCCTGGCAACCGGGCAAGGCGGGGGTGGGGTTCACAGTCTTGTACCGAATTGGCGGTCCCGGCAGGGCTTGAACCCGCAACCTCCGCGTTCGAAGCGCGGCGATAACTTGCTGCGGGCCCTAGCAAATCCGCGCGGCCCCGCCAAGATGGCGCCCAATCCAGGCAGATTTGCCCGGCCACTTTTTGGCGTCATTACGGGGGAATTTCGATCGGCGGCGCCACGACCGCCTCCAACTGACACGGGCGCCCAATTCGACATGCGAGGCATGGTTCACGAGCGTCCAGGGTGACGCGACGGCGGCCGAGCATGCCAGCCTAGACCTGCATGCCCGTGCGAATGGCCTTGAACCTTCTCGGGACTTCGCGCGACTAATCGGACGGCCGGAGCATCAGATGCTTTTTGCATGCGGGTGCGCTCGGCCGAAACTTGAACAGATGGAGCAGACACCCGTGATCAACTACACCCGATCGATCGGCACGGCCGCGCTTTTAGGCTTGTCCGTGCTATTGGCAAATACCGGAACGGCACACGCAGCCTGGCATACGTGCGATTACTATGCTGGGGGCGACCCCGGCAGGACGTACGCACGCGGCCAGGCTACAGCCAGGAGAATGAGTACGGCATGCGACCGGGCGCGTCGAGAATGCAATCGTCGCCTGGAACGCGCGTACAGACGCGGCGAGGTACCCCGCGGGATTCGGTGCGTCCGGCTGCAAGAGGTGCGATAGAGACCTGGACGCGGTGGGTGTGCTCATGCATGAGCGCGCCCACCATCAGGTCACGAACCGGTCTTGCGTCGCGATGCAAACCGTTTTGGCTCGTCTCGGCACGATATTTTCTGCCGCCGCGCAAGGTGAGCGCGAAGGCCCTATTGGCGGTCCCGGCAGGGCTTGAACCCGCAACCTCCGCGTTCGAAGCGCGGCACTCTATCCAGTTGAGCTACGGGACCGCAGGCGGCGATAGCCGAATCGGGATAACCCCACACGCCGCTCGATCCTGTGATACACCGCTCCGCGACGCCGTCCAAGAAGCCAGGGCCTCGCAACATGACCGCGACCGTCGTCACGCGCTTTGCGCCTTCGCCGACCGGCTTTCTGCATATCGGCGGGGCCCGCACGGCCCTGTTCAACTGGCTCTACGCCCGCCACACCGGCGGCAAGTTCCTGCTGCGCATCGAGGATACCGACCGCGAGCGGTCCACCGATGCCGCGGTCAGGGCCATCCTCGACGGGCTTGCCTGGCTCGGGCTCCCCTGGGACGGCGAGCCGCTGTACCAGTTCGCGCGCGCCCAGCGCCACCGCGAGGTGGCCGAACAACTGCTTGCCGCCGATAAGGCCTACCGCTGCTATCTGACGCCGGCCGAGCTGGAGGCCATGCACAAGGCAATCGCGGCTGAGCGCGAGCTGGCGAGGAAGGAGCAACGACCACCGAAGGGCCCGCAAACGATCCAGAGCCCCTGGCGCGACCGCGATCCGAAACTGGCGCCCGCTGGCGTCGAGCCCGTCCTGCGCCTAAGGGCGCCCCGCGAGGGCGAGACAGCGATCGACGACAAGGTGCAGGGCCGCGTCGTGGTCCCGAACAGTCAGCTCGACGACATGGTCATCCTGCGCAGCGACGGCACGCCGACCTACAATTTCGCCGTCGTGGTCGACGACCACGATATGGGCGTCACCCACGTGATCCGCGGCGTCGACCACCTCACCAACGCCGCGCGCCAAGTGCAGATCTACAAGGCGATGGGCTGGGACGTGCCGGTGTTCGCGCATGTGCCTCTGATCCACGGCCCCGACGGCGCCAAGCTGTCGAAGCGCCACGGTGCGCTCGGCATCGAGGCCTACCGCGCCATGGGCTTCCTGCCGGCAGGCCTGCGCAACTATCTGGCGCGGCTCGGCTGGAGCCACGGCGACGATGAGATCTTCTCCACCGAGCAGATGATCGAATGGTTCGACATCGGCGACATCAACAAATCGCCCGGCAGGCTCGACTTTGCCAAGATGGCGGACGTCAACAGTCACTACATCCGCGACGCAAGGGACGCGGAGCTGCTGCAACGGATCAAGGACTTCCTGCCTGAGGCCGAAGGCGGGCCCGGGCTGTTCGCAAGGTTCACCGCCATCGGCTGGGACAAGCTCGCCGCGGCCCTGCCTTCGCTCAAGGGCCGCGCCAAGACCCTCGAGGAGCTGGTCGATGGCGCCGGCTACCTGATCGCCACCCGGCCAATGCGCCTCGACGACAAGGCCGCCAAGGCGATCGACCAGGACGCCCGCGCGACGCTGGCCAAGCTGCTGCCGCAGCTTGAAACGGCGCCCGATTGGCAGGTCTCTACCCTGGAGGCCGTCGTACGCGGCTTCAGCGAGGCGACGGGCGCCAGGCTCGGCAGCGTGGCCCAGCCGCTCCGGGCCGCGCTGACCGGAAAATTGGTCTCCCCCCCGGTGTTCGACGTCATGGCTGCGCTGGGTCGCGAGGAAGCGCTGGCGCGCATCCGCGACCAGGCCCGGTAGCCGCTTTCAGGCCCGCAACACCATCGACCGCAAGGCTTGGCTACGCCCTTGGCCTATCTTGCCGCACTGCAAAATCTATAATAGTCAGATGAGCTGCCTAACCCCTTCCCGGCGCATGGGGCGCGCCTGTTGCGCGCCGCAGCGGGCCGTGGTCGGGGGTGCTGACGGAGGACGAGCCCTATGAACGCGAAGGATGCTGTGGACGCCGGCAAGAGCGCAACGCTCTCCTTGGGCGGCAATCGACAGGCCCACCTGCCCGTGCGATCCGGGACCATCGGGCCGGACGTCATCGACGTGGCCCGCATCTACCGCGACACCGGCTGCTTCACCTACGATCCAGGCTTCACGTCGACCGCCAACTGCTCGTCCAAGATCACCTACATCGACGGCGAAGAAGGCGTGCTGCTCTACCGCGGCTACCCGATCGAGCAGCTGGCCCAGACGTCGAATTTTGTCGAGGTCTGCCACCTGCTGCTCAACGGCGAGCTGCCGAACAAGGCGGAGTTCGAGGCCTTCCGCAACACCATCACGCGCCACACCATGGTGCACGAGCAGATGACGCGCTTCTTCACCGGCTTCCGCCGCGACGCGCATCCGATGGCCGTCATGTGCGGCTCGGTCGGGGCGCTGAGCGCGTTCTATCACGACTCCACCGACATCAACGATCCGCACCAGAGGATGGTCGCGAGCCACCGCCTGGTGGCGAAGATGCCGACGCTGGCGGCCATGGCCTACAAATACTCGGTCGGTCAGCCGTTCATCTATCCGCGCAACGATCTCGACTACACCTCGAACTTCCTGCAGATGTGCTTTGCGGTGCCGTGCGAGCCTTACGTGGTGAACCCGATCGTGTCGCGCGCGCTCGATCGCATCCTGATCCTGCACGCCGATCACGAGCAGAACGCCTCCACCTCGACGGTCCGGCTGGCCGGCTCCTCCGGCGCCAACCCGTTCGCCTGCATCGCCGCCGGCATCGCCTGCCTGTGGGGCCCGGCCCACGGCGGCGCCAACGAGGCGGCGCTGAAGATGCTGGAGGAGATCGGCACGGTGGACCGCGTGCCGGAGTACGTGAAGAAGGCCAAGGACAAGAACTCCGAATTCCGTCTGATGGGCTTCGGCCATCGCGTCTACAAGAACTACGACCCGCGCGCCAAGGTGATGGCGCAGACCTGCCACGAGGTGCTGGACTCGCTCGGCGTCAAGGACCAGCAGATTCTCAAAGTCGCCATGGAGCTCGAGCGCATCGCCCTGCAGGACGACTATTTCGTCGAGAAGAAGCTCTATCCAAACATCGACTTCTATTCGGGCATCACGCTCCGCGCCATCGGCTTCCCCCTGTCGATGTTCACGGTGCTGTTCGCCGTGGCCCGCACCGTCGGCTGGATCGCGCAGTGGAAGGAGATGATCGAGGACCCCGAGCAGAAGATCGGCCGGCCGCGCCAGCTCTACATCGGCGCCACCGAGCGGCCGTACGTGCCGATCGATCGGCGCGGCTAGAGGAAAATCCGCCGGCATCGCGGCCCCTGGGGGGGGCGCCCAATCACCAAAGTCGGTCTGCTTTGCCCTTAGCTTCTGCCGGCCTTGTTGCAGCGCGGCGGACCGGGCGAAGTGTGCCGATTTTGTTGCAAAAGTCGGCGGAGAAGTTGGCGAGGCCCGCGAGGAATGCTGGTGCGATCCGTTTTTTTGCCGCTCGCTCCGGTCGGAGCGGCGGCTGCGACGCTCTGATACCGACGCCC
>Ga0247727_10018119_pt1 | contig 11121 bp, 9 predicted proteins | sample WisWelCaveWW1625_FD_202498 | JGI IMG/M metagenome (GOLD analysis project Ga0247727, IMG submission 202498) | Biofilm microbial communities from Wishing Well Cave, Virginia, United States - WW16-25 | ecosystem: Environmental > Aquatic > Deep subsurface > Groundwater > Cave microbial mat | place...
CCGTATTGCGTATTGCGTAGATACGGAATACGCAATGCGCACGACGCGCTACGGAACAGTCGAGGGAATGATCCAGGTAATTTGGTTGGCTGGCGGCGCAGGTGTGATGAAGTACACCGTCACGGTTTTAGCCCAGCCCACGTAGTTCCAGTCGTCGTAGCCGAGGTCAATGAAACGGCCTTTCACGCCGCCGCCGGTATCCGCCGCCAGGGCAAAGCCGTAGCCGGGCACGTACATCCGCGTTCCAAATGGAATATAACGGCGATCTACTGCGATCAGGCCTTTGGTGAGCCGCTGGCCCGACGCGGTGATGCCGAAGTTGCGGGCGCTCGGCGAAACGCCCGCGCGCGAGGGCGAATACGATGTGGCATATACCGTGTAGGCGCGCCAGTATTCAATCGGGCCGTCCGGCGTATCCAGCGTGCGGACGACAATGTTCGTGCCGTAACCAATCACGCGCGGCGCAGCGGCTTGCGCCAGCACCTCGCTCTCGGCTGCGCGGCTGATCTCCACGCCGTCTTCGTAGCGCACGCGGATGTAGCGCCGCTTGATCCCATCCGCGCCAGCCTGTAAGGTCTGCACCGTGTCGATCTCTTTATCCGGCATGGCCTGGAAGACGGTTTCTTTCGGGATGATCGCCTGCTCGGTCAGCACCGCCTCGCGCACGCGGACGACGCGGATCACGCCATCGGCGGGCAAAGGTTGATCGGCGGCGGGCCGGCTGTAATCCGCGCCCACCAGGGCCACGCCGATCTCGCCCAACGCCTCGCCCACGGTTGAGCGTTGAGTGCGGGCGGTCAGCGTTTGCCCATCGGCCTGGAGGGTCACGCGGCGGGCGCGCGTCACGTTGATCTGCAAGTTGGGCACGAGCGGCGAGGCCAGCGGCGGCTGAACGGCGTCAGCCCGGTATATCGGCAGGCCGGCTTGCCACAGGGCCTCGCCCACAGTGCGAGCGGTGGTTTGAATCGATGTTCGCTGGCCGTCCTGGTTGATCGAGATCGTTAGCGCGGGGCGTGTTGGGGCGGGGGTTGGCGTGACAGTAGGCGGCGGCGTGCCGATAGCGCAGGCTGTGAGCACCAGGGCGGTGACGACGAAAGACGAGAGCGTGGAGCGCATTAGAAAAACTTGAACCGCGAAGCATGCAAAGGACGCAAAGATTTTCTTTGCGCGCTTCGCGTCCTTTACGGTTCATATAATAAAACGCGCCCGGGTAGGCGCTCCGGCGGCACCCGGAGAGGACTCCTTACCGCTGCTGCCTTCCGGCCCTGACGGGTTTCGAAGGTCTCCGCCGCGCCGGACCCACCCGAGCACGCTGAAACATTATAAAGGATGCAGGATGCAGGCGGAAGGATGAATCCCTTTCAGCCTTTCGTCTTCACTCTGTAGCCCGTGTACCCCTCGCCTTTTTGCTCCCACAGTTCCGCCAGCTTCACGCACATCTGCACGGCGAGTTCCATGTCCTGCACGGCCACCCACTCCAGCGGGCCGTGCCAGTTGTGGCCGCCATCGAACAGATTGGGGGTGGGCAGGCCGCGCTGGGTGAGCCGCGAGCCATCCGTGCCTCCGCGAATGGGCGGGGACTTCAGCTCGAGGCCGATCGCGCGCACGGCCTCATAGGCCAGGTTTACCGGCGTCATATCATCCTTAAGCCAGTAGCCCATGTTACGGTAGGATGGTTGAATCTCGCAGGTGATGCGCGCTCGCAGTTCGGTGGCTTGCAGGTCATCGCACAGCGACTTCAGGCGCGCGCCCTTCTCGGCCAGCCCGGCCTCGTCGAAGTCGCGCAAGTTGATGCGGATGACGGCGCGAGCCGGACTGCCGTTCACCTCGAGCAGGTGAATGAACCCCTGCCGCCCGTCGGTGGTCTCCGGGCTGATGCCCTCGAAAGGCAGGGACGCCATCAGCGCGCCCGCCAGCCTCAGCGCGTTCACCATGCCGTGCGGCTTGCCCCAGCCTGGATGAGTTGACACGCCGTCAATCGCCACAATGACCGTGTCGGCGGAGAACGTCTCCCAATTCACCTCGCCGGGGTATTCGCCGTCCAACGTGTAGGCCACATTCGCGCCGAGGTCGTCCAGATCGAGCCTGTCCACGCCGCGCCCGATTTCTTCATCCGGGTTGAAACACAGGCGGAGAGGGCCGTGTTTGATCTCCGGGTGCTGAATCAAGTAGTCAGCCAGTGTCATCAGGATGGCGACGCCGCCTTTATCGTCCGCGCCCAGCAGAGTCGCGCCGCTGGCGGTGACGATGTCTTTACCGATCGCGGTCCTCAGTTCGGGATACAACGCAGGGTCAAGCACCTGCTTGGGGTCATCCGGCAATTGGATGGGCATGCCGTCCCATTGGCGATGGACGATGGGCTTGACGCCGTCGCCCGGAAAATCTGACGCCGTGTCTACGTGGGCGAGGAAAGCGACGGTGGGCGCGGGTTTATTGGATGTGGCCGGGAGGGTGGCGAGCAGGTAGCCGTGCTCGGTCAGGCGCACGTCCTGAGCGCCGAGCGCGCGCAGTTCAGTCTCCAGCCGGCGAAGCAAATCCCACTGGCCCGGCGTGCTGGGCGTGGTGTTGGAATGGAGGTCGCTGGTGGTGTGAATCTGGACGTATCGAAGAAATCGGTCGAGCAAGGTGTCGGCCATGCGGCGCACTTTCAGGTCGAGGTTGAGATGGCCGTATTATACGCGATTGAGGCGGACTCAGTCCGCGAAGGAGGGGGGACGCAGATGAATGCTGATGGATTTGATTTTGCCGACGCGATTAGCGTGTCATCCCCATTCTACTGTTGGCTCCGGCTGGACGGCTTGTACAACCCCGCCCTATTCACGCCCAACATCCCCGCCTCGTAGGATCGCTTGTCCATGGGCGAAAAGTGTTTGGCGGTCTCGCGCGTCACCAGCGTGCGCACCGGGATTTCGCCCAGCTTCACGCCGATGTCGTCCAGCCGGTCGTCGCTCACCATCCAGCGTGTGTAGTCCATCTTCTTCAGACTCAGCGGCGCCGTGTACGTACGCAGAGTCTTCCGGCCTTCGATGTTGTAATAGTCGTCGAAGTACGAGAGCACCAGTTCGCGCAAGTTGCGGTGGATAGCTTCGCGGAAGCGCAGGCCGCTGAAATTCGATTTGGCGACCGCCCCCCACAGCCCGTCGCGCTTGTAGATCGCCAGCACGTGGTCGTCGTCGCGCACGGCGAGCAGGTCCACGATCACGGGCGGGTAGCCGATGCGCCGCAACATAGCCGCCGCGAACAGCGCGCCGTCGAAGCAGTGCCCCCGGCGGTCGCGCAGGACGGTGAGCGGACAACGGTAGCGCTCCTCGTCGCTGTACGGCACGTCGTCCAGAAAGGCCTGAATCCTGGACGGCGTGGTGAGCCGGGCGATGGTCTTGCGCGCGGCTTTGGTCAGGGCGTGATCGAATTCTTTGACGGGGTTCATTTTTCCAAATCTCGCCCTCACCCCTGCCCTCTCCATCCGGGAGAGGGCAGGGGTGAGCGCGAAAAGCGGATACTCCCTACTCTTTCACCTGACTCGATGATAGCGTTGCAAGAACGCCAGCGGGTCGGTGTACACGCGCTGAACTTCCGCCGGGTTGTCGCCAGGCCAGTGGCCGGGCACACTGCGCAGGACGGGCTCGAGGGCGATATCGAAGTGCAGGTGGTAATTGTTGGGCGCATACTCGCCGATGGTGCAAATCTGCTGGCCGCGCCGCACCATCTGCCCCTCCTGCACCTGCTGGTTGTTCACGTGCGCGTAGCGCGCCCACACCAGCCGATCTTCACTGGGCACCGAATGCTCGATGATGATGTAGTTGCCCCAACTCCCGCCGCCGCGCCGCGCCCACAGCACCAGCCCGTCGCCCATCGCGTGCACCGGCGCGTCTTTATCCGCGATCACGCTGTTGCCGTCCAGGTTGAGGTCCGCGCCGGTGTGGACGGCCCAGCCGTTGGTCAGCAAGTAGCGCGTGCCGATTGGGTTGGCGTCGAACCACTGGCCCGCCCAATACGTGAAGCCGCCCACTGTGCGCCCGCCGGCGGCGAGGGGGCCGCGCCGTTCCGCCTCCGTGCCCACCGGGGGATCGAGGCCGTTCACTTCCGATAACGACGCGATGTTGATCGGCCGCCAGCGGATCGCGCCGAAGGCGATGTCGAACTTACCGCCCGGTTGCCCGGACGGATCAACAAAAGTAATGTCCGCCACATTCACGCGCCCGCTATCCGGGATGATCGGATCGAGATCGAACTGGTTCACCACCGGCCCGCCCGGCACGCCGTTGATGATGTCGCCCTGGAGCGTCACCCACGCATCGAAGAACGAGCCTTGATTGACGCGGCAGGTCGTCTCGCGCCGCACGCCGTTGGGATAGTCCACGATGACGTAGTGCGCGTCGGGGATGGAGGCGTTATTGCCGGGGATGTAGGCTTCGATGAAATACCGGCCTCGCCCGATCAGGCGCGGCAGGTAGCTGACGTAGAGCGTCTGCACGTTGAACGACGCCGGGCGATACGCATACGGGCGGCCCTGGTTGTCGAGCGCCACCGCCCACGTCTTGTTGAGCACGTTCGGATCGTCGTAGTAGTTGATCGCGAACTCGCCGGTGCGCTCGTTGTCGGGATCGACGACGATCAGCGTGGGCGTGGCGTCCGGCGGGGCGGGGGGCGGGCCGACCACGACGGGCGGCGGCGGTGGCGGCGGCGGCGGGACGACGACGGGCGGCGGCACGGGCAAAGACACCTTGGCCAGCTCCGGCAAATCCGCCGGGCCTAATCCCTCATCTGAGATCGACAGCCCTTTGCCGAAGCGATACCACGACAGCCCGCGCGCCTTGAACTGGTTGATGGCGAGGTTGGCCGTCACCGGGATGTCACTGGCCGGGTACAGCCCGATACTGCCGCCGGGCGAGTAGCCCTGCAACATCGGATAAATTGGCTTGCCCCAACTGCCGATCTTGTTGTAGCACGTTTGCAGAGCCTGTTGCGCCGTCTGGCCGAAGTGGAAGTGATAGACCATGGGGATCAGGCTGTCGATCTCCGGGAACCAGACGCTCTGCACCCACAACTGCTCCGGGCGCGTGCCGCGATAATCGAAGATCAGGCCGATGTGGAAATCCGGCCCCACCCGCTGGCGGAGGCTGGTCGCCAGCGCGCGCGCGGCATTCTGATCGCCGACGAAGTAGAACGGCCCTTGCTCCAAATCCAGCATCATCGAGCGCACGCCGCCGTTCAGGCAGATGTTGGCGATAAAATCGGCCTCTGCCGTTGGGTTGATGCCACGCACCACGCACCAGGCGTGCAGTTTCATATTCCGCGCGGCCAGGGTGGTGGACCAGCGTTGCACGTCGGCGATGGAGTTGATGGCGAGGTTGGGCTTGCTGGAGTCCAGCGCGCCCTGCCACTGTGTGCCGTTGTTGGTCTTGACCAACAGCGCGTTGACGTTGGGCGCGCCGCCCTTGATCGTGTCGGCCAACTGCGCAATGGTTGTCTGATTCACCGAACTGGGCGTCCAGAACACCAGCGCCAGATCGCCATCGTAGAGGTTGGGATTGCCCATGCGTCGCTCCTTTGAATCGTAGCCAGAGTATAGGCGGGGCGGGGGAGGATGGCAACTCGACTCAAGGAATTGTTACCAAACGGTAACTGGCCGGTAACTACCCGGTAAAAATTGCCCGGTACAATACGCGCGATGAAACACATTCGCCCGGTGTTTGGCATGGCCCTGTTTCAGGTGGCCGGCCGATCCATCTCCACCTTTGGCCGGGATGCAATTGTTGTGCCGCTTATCGTATCGATCCGCACTCTCTGAGACATCCGAATGAAGAAACACTTCCTCACTTACTTCTTGCTACTTGCTTTCATCCTTTCCGCCTGCACCACCCAGACCTCCGCGCCCACCTCCAGCGCGCCGAACCGCACGCCGGTGCCGACGTGGACTCTGCCGTTTGGGCCGACGCGCACACCCCTGCCGCCCGGCGTCGAGCCGCCGTCTGCGGAGACATCCGGCACACCCACACCCACCGCGCGGCCCGGCATCGATCCCACGCTGGGCATCACCACGCCCGATCCGTTCGCCACGCCCAGCACGCCCATCCCGGAGCCAATGCCGCAGTTATTCCTCGACAAAGACATTATCAACATCCTCTTGCTCGGGCGCGATACGGCCAAAGACTCTAAGAGCTATCGCACCGATGTCATGATCGTGGTCTCCGTGAATAAGGCGGCGAACTCGGTCACGTTGTTGACGATCCCGCGTGATCTGTTCGTCTACATCCCCGGCTGGACGATGAACCGCCTCAACACCGCCGCCGCGCACGGCGACGCCATCGGCTATCCGGGCGGCGGCGTGGCGCTTTTGGAGCAGACGATCCTCTACAACCTCGGCATCCCGATCCACGGCTGGGCGCGCATTGATTTCGCGGGCTTCAAGCAGGTGATCGACGTCCTCGGCGGCGTCGAAGTGCCGGTCAGTTGCACGATGCAGGACTGGCGGCTGAAAGACCCCTACGATCCCAACGTGGACGTGCAGAACGCAGATAACTGGCAGCTCTACAACGTGGAGCCGGGCGTTCAAAAAATGGACGGCGATCTGGCGCTCTGGTACGCGCGCTCGCGCAAGCGCAGCAGCGACTACGACCGCTCGCGCCGCCAGCATCAGGTCTTGCGCGCGATGTTCGAGAAGGGACTTCAACTCAACATGCTCACCAAAGCGCCAGAGCTATACCACCAGTACGTTCAGATCGTGGACACGGATATGGGCATCGGCGATGTCCTGCAATTTGTGCCGCTGGCCGCCAGCCTGAGCGGCACGCGCATCAAAAACCGCTTCATCGGGCGGGCTCAGGTGTGGAGTTGGACGACGCCGCAGGGCGCATCGGTGCTTCTGCCGGATCAGGCCGCGATCAGCGCCTTGCTGAACGAGGCTTTCCAACCGCCCGCCACCCACGTGCTGGAACGCACCGGCCCATCCGTTGAGATTTGGAACGGCACGCCGCACCAGGATTGGCCCGCGCTGGCCGCCGACAACCTGGCCTGGGCCGGCCTCACGCCCGGGCTGGGCCAGGCCGACCGCGCCGATTATCCGACGACGACACTGTACGACTATTCGGCCAGCCCCAAGACTTCGATCCGCGCCGAACTGCAACACATCTTCCACGTGAGCGATGCCAACGTGGTGGCCGCGCCTGATCCGAACGCCGCGCATCCGTATCGCGTCGTCCTCGGCGCGGACTACGACGCGTGCGTCAGGCCCACGCAATCCGTCCACGCCACGCCTACGCCCGGCCCCGGCCAGGAGGCCGCGCCAGCGGTGAATGAGGCAGACGTGATCCACGCCGCGCGGGTGGGTGAGCCGCCGCCCAACATTGACGGTGATCTAAGCGAGTGGGCGGCGCTGGTCTACGGCGCCAAACAGCCCAGCTTCGGCCCGCAGAACTGGCAGGGCGCAAGCGACCTGTCCGCCTCGTGGAACATCGCCTGGGATGACCTCTACTTGTACATCGCCGCGCGGGTGAAAGATGACGTGTTCGCGCAGACGGCGACCGCTGAGAACCTGTTCCGGGGCGACAGCCTGGAATTGTGGGTGAGCATCGATCCGGGGAGCCGCACGGATAAACTGTCAGAGCGCGAGTTCCAGTTGGGCATCTCCCCTGGCGATTTGAACAGCGGCGCATCCAACCCCGAGGCCTATCTGTGGTTGCCCCAGCAGTTCAAGGGCATAACGCTTGACGGTATGAAGGTGGCATCTCGCAAGATCGAGGGCGGCTATGATATTGAGATGGCCGTGCCGTGGACGGCATTCCACCTGGTGCCGTTCCCGGTGCAGGGCTTCGGCTTCACGCTGGGGGTGAACGATGACGACACGCCCGGTAGCGCCGATCAAGAGACGCAGGTGACGAACGTGAAAGACACCCAGCTCACCGACCCGCGCTCGTGGGGCGTGCTGGTGCTTGATCCGCCCGCGGGGCCTTAGAACCGGTTCCAATTGCCTTTACGCCGCCGACACCTGTCAGGTCTCCGAAGACCTGACAGGTGTCGGTCTGATTCGCGAACTGAACCCGAATTTGCTCTAACACCAATGACGTGAAAAATTTGGCTTTGGTGTATCATGCGCGGAGCCTTGCGAGTGAGGCGATCAAGATGCCGATCCCTTTTGCCACCGACAAATGGGCCAAAGCCCTGATGAATGAATTGATGGTCAAAGTGATGAAAGCGCCCAAAGCCGCCACTGAACTTGTGAACGCACGCAAGCAGATTGAAACGGCCTGGCCGGACTGATGATTGATGACGAACCCCTTCCCGCTCAATCCGACGATGATTGACCCAAACTTCCCACTGATAGATTTGCACCGCCACCTGGATGGCGGTGTGCGGCTGGCGACCATCCTGGATTTGGGGCGACAACACAACTTGCCTCTGCCTGCCTGGGACGAAGTTGGACTCAAACCACACGTGCAGGTGATGGAGCCTCAACCCGGCATCATGGCCTTTCTCGCCAAGTTCAAGTGGATGGTCGGCGTCCTCGTAGATACCGACGCCTGTCGCCGCATCGCCTACGAGAATATCGAAGATGCGCGCCGCGAGGGCATTGACTATATCGAACTGCGCTTCAGCCCGTGGTTCATGGCCGAGCCGAATCACCTGGACCCCGCCGCCGTCGTGGAAGCGGTGGCGGACGGCGTGGAAGCGGGCGCGCGCGACTTTGGCGTGCAGGCCAACTTGATCGGCATCCTCAGTCGGACGTACGGGCCGGAGATCGCACGGAAGGAACTGGCGGCTATCCTCCAACATCGGGATCGATTGGCCGCGCTGGATTTGGCCGGGGATGAAGCCAACCGGCCCGGTCAACTGTTTGTAGATCACTTCCGCAAAGCGCGGGAGGCCGGGTTGAGCATTACGATTCATGCCGGGGAGGGGGCCGGGCCGGAGAGCGTCTGGCAGGCGATCCGCGAACTGGGCGCGACGCGCATCGGCCACGCGGCGCGGGCGGTGGAAGACCCGGCCTTGCTGGACTACATGGCGGAATATCGCATCGGCATTGAAGCCAACCTGACCAGCAATGTGCAGACCAGCACCGTGCCGAGCTACACGCGCCATCCCATGCGCCAGTTCATGAAGCGCGGCCTGCTCGCCACGCTCAACACGGATGACCCCGGCATCAGCGCCATTGACTTGCCGTATGAATACAATGTGGCTGCCCCCGCCGCCGGACTCACGCCAGAGCAAATCCGCCAGGCCCAACGCAACGCGCTCCAAATCGCTTTCCTCTCGCCAGAGCGGAAACAACAACTGGCCGCGCAAAAAACAGGGACGTAGGGAACGAAAGGAAACGAGCCACTATCATTTCCTTCTTTTCTCCGTTTCCATCATTCCCCGCTTTACATCAGCTGCGCTAACGACAGCACCCCAAACACCACGATTACAACTCCGGACAGCCGGTTGACCCAACTCATTACCGCGAGATTGAACTTTGACCTCAGCAGGCCCACCCCGATCGTCAGTGTCAGCCACCACAGCGCCGAGCCGAGGAAGACGCCGGCCACCAGCATTCCCGCAGAAACATAATTGCCCGGAGTGGCGACCAACCCTACGCCCGCGAAGATAGCGGTGAACGACATGATCGTCATCGGGTTGGTCAGCGTCAACAGCAGAGTAGAGATGTAGGTGCCGTACAAACCACTGCCACTGGCCGGCGCGGAGGTCTCCGCCGGTCTGGACAGAAACGTGCGCGCGCCCAGGTAACATAGAAACAACCCACCGAGCAGGTTGAGCCATAGCCTCTGGCCGATGAGCAGGCGGGTGATCACGGTCAGGCCAAACGCCGCGATGCCGCCGTACACGGCATCCGCCGTGGCCGCACCCAGCCCGGAGGCCAGCCCCACCGCGCGGCCCTCCGCCAGCGTGCGCCGGATACACAACACCCCAATCGGCCCGACCGGGGCCGCAATCGAGAAGCCGAGTAGAATGCCCGTGAAGAAGAGGGTCATAGCGTGGACAGTGAACAGCAAACAGTAAACAGTAATCAGTAAACAGTAAAAAGCAAACAGTAGCAACTCAAATACCGCTCTCACATACATTCGTAAAGAGCGGTGAAGACCGTCGTTGAGCTGCCCTCCATCCCGTTTCGGGCCGTTGGCCGCGAATTCATTCGCCGGAGCTCGGGTTCTTCTTGCTCTGCTCCTACGGGTATAATCCAATCGCTCAGGGAGTCGTTCATGTTCAAGTGGCTCAAGCCGCGCGCCAAAACCGCGCCGGCCAACGGCGCTCCGCACACCCACCTCATCGAACTGCGCCATGTCGTCAAGACCTTTCAGGTCGGCACGGGCACGTTCACCGCGCTCAACAACATCAACCTGAACATCGGCCAGGGCGAGTTCGTCGCCATCATCGGCAAATCGGGCAGTGGCAAATCCACGCTGATCAACATGATGACCGGCATTGACCGGCCCACCTCCGGCGAGGTGTACGTGGGCGATACCGCCGTGCATGGGCTGAATGAAAATGACATGGCGATCTGGCGCGGCACGAACATGGGCGTCATCTTCCAGTTTTTCCAGCTTCTGCCCATGCTCTCGCTGGTGGAGAACGTGATGTTGCCCATGGATTTCTGCAACACGTACGCCGACCGCGAGCGTCACGAGCGGGCGATGGACTTGCTCAAACTGGTGGGCATGGATGATCAGGCGCGCAAACTGCCGACCGCGGTCTCCGGCGGCCAACAACAGCGCGTGGCGATTGCGCGCGCGCTGGCGAACGACCCGCCCATCCTGGTGGCCGACGAGCCGACCGGCAACCTCGACTCGCGCATGGCGATCGCCATCTTCGAGCTGTTCGATCAGCTGGTGACGCGCGGCAAGACCGTGCTGGTGGTGACGCACGACGCCGAACTCGCCAAGCGCGTCCAGCGCGCCGTCATCGTCTCCGACGGCGAGATCATCGAAGAGTATCTCGCCCGCAACTTCCCTTCGCTCACCCGCGATCAACTGGTGGCGACCACGCGCCAACTGGACGCCGAAAAGTATGCGCCGGGGTCGGTCATCGTGCGGCAGGGTGAAGCGCCGGACAAGTTCTACCTCGTCACGCGCGGGCAGGCGGAGGTGGTGATTCAAGGCCCCGACTTGCAGGAGATCACGGTGGGCC
>Ga0247727_10018120_pt1 | contig 11121 bp, 15 predicted proteins | sample WisWelCaveWW1625_FD_202498 | JGI IMG/M metagenome (GOLD analysis project Ga0247727, IMG submission 202498) | Biofilm microbial communities from Wishing Well Cave, Virginia, United States - WW16-25 | ecosystem: Environmental > Aquatic > Deep subsurface > Groundwater > Cave microbial mat | place...
TTGAGGGCATTTCTGCTTCCGGTGCTTTTTGTTCTTCTTTCTTTTCGTAAGTTGGTTCCTTTTTTTCTTCCTGTTTTTTCTTTGCCATTGTTAGTACCTCATACTGTTGCGATTATGCTTGTTAGCCCATGCGCGAGTGTTTTGAACACGTCGAATGAGCTCGAGCCGGTCTGGAGCAGGTATTTGACGTAATCGAATGCGACATCGTGCAGTCCGTTGTGTGCCGGGTTTGGCATGATATTTGGTTGTAAGCCGCCGATGTTGTGTTCTCTTATGGTTTCCATCCAGGCGAGCGAGAATGCGTGTGCTTTTGCCTCCTCGTCTTGCGCGTTTGGCAGGGTTGGTCCGAGCACGTGACCTATTTCGTGACCGATTGTCAATAGTAAGCTGTCCATGTGGTCTTGTTTGACATAGATGTCTGATGCTCCTCTGCCGTATTTGTTGAAGCTGAATCCCATGATGCCCGGACTCCATGCGCCTCCAGTGCTTGTGTGGATGTCTCTGAATGTTCTTTCATCGCAAACGACTACTCTTATGCTGTCGTGCGGAAACTCTTGTCCGGTTATTTTCTCAAAGGTCTGTTCTACTATTTCTTTGACGTCTCCCATTTCTGAGATCATTGGCGTCATTGGTCTTTCTTCTGCCAGGAAGTTTCCTGCGAGTGAGAAGTGCGGTGCTTCAGGCATTGAGTATTTTGGCGCGCTGAGTGAGCTTGAAGAATAGCTGCCGCCTGCTGAGTTTCCGCCATGCGAGTAGCTTGGCGAGAAACTTGAGTAGCCACCCTGCATTGCACCCGGCTGTGAACTGTAGTGCACTGCTCCGCTGTACCCACCAGGCCCATAATTCATTTTTGTGCTCCTTTCTTCACAGCTTCTTCCAGCGGTTTTCCTTTCTTTGCTTCTGCTTCAAGGTCAACGCCCATGTCTTTGAGCGCCTTGAGGTGCGCCTGCATGAGTTGTTCTACTATCTGTAGTATGCGCACCATTTCCTGGCGTTCTTTTGCCAGTGTCGTGAGCGCTCCTTTGTGAAAGCCAATTTGTTCTTCGTTTGCCATTGTACATACCTCTATGTGACAGTCTTGTCACATAATAACACTCTATGTTTCCCAATAATTTAACCCTTTGTGACAAAAAAGTCATAGTTTTGCGCTAACAGAACGATGATACGGGCAGAAAAGGTAGAGGTTTTGGGATCTCTAATTTGATTTGTTGACTTTCGGCAATGGAGGTAATGGGTACTGGGCGGAGCCTCGGAAGATATCTACAACGCAAGACTGGAGTGCGGTTAGCTCTTTTTCTTCTTCTGCAGTTAAAGCACGCTCAGGTGAAAACTTTTTTTCAATGAGTTCTGAACGGCGCTCATTAATTTGATCCAAAATTTTCGGCTTATGTTTTTTATGGTAATCTGTTAATACATACAGTCTTCCTCGCGAATCATACCCAAAAACGTTGCCTTTCTTTAGCGCCTGGCTTTTTCCTCTATCTGCTAGGCAATGATGTTCTCTATATTCATTACCAACAAGAATACATAATGTCATTGCGTTATTAGTTCTGGCAGAGACATAACCCAAGGTTGTAGATTGTCCCGCCTGCCTCAGATCTGAGCGAACATTTTGTAAAACTTCATGAAAATATTGCATTTTTCCCACACCCAAATCAAATATATTCTGGAGTATATATTTAAAACTTTCGTAATCCTACGAAAATCCTTCACCTTTCCAGACAGTCTAAATAACGCATCATTCTGCGCTTTAATGCAAGCTTGATTTTGCGCCCAATAACCTTTAAATACTCATAATAGTTAGGTGCCTGTATGAAAAAGAGTGTGGCAGCGATAGTGCTACTTGCAGTAATCGCGATGATTCTTCTGGTTTCAAACGGCTACAATTCATATACAGGATTGCAGGTGATTGACCTGCCTGCTCCGCCAGCGCCGCCAGGCATGGAAGCAGACCAAGTGCTTCCTCCAGTACAGGCTCCTCCTGGAGCAATTCCGCCTTCTCAGGTGATTCCAGGAACGACAGATGCCGAGGATATTCTTTCAGAAGCGCGTGAAGGTGCTGCTGTTGCTGAACGGGTACAAGCAATTGAACAGAAACTGAAGGCAGTTGACTTGCTGCCGGCATGGGAAAAGCGATTGAACAACGTAGAAGCAAGAGTTGGCGTGGCGTCAAATGTGCCAGAGCGTGTTGACGCTTTGCAGAGCCAGGTTGACTCGTTAAGGGTTGATGTTGATAATCTGAAAGTGCAGGCAGGCAAGCCGTATGTTGAAGCACCTGCCTTCTTTGATGAATTGCAGAATCTTGGCCGGAAAAACACGGTCTTGAGCATTACCTTGTTCATTGTCGTGATGTTTATCGCCATCACCTTGATTACCATGACCATTATTCAGCGCAGGAAGGAAGACGCGCATAACAGGCAGTTAATCAGGCAATATTTGGCAAACTATCAGAAGGCAGGCTACAGGCTGGACACATTGCGCATGCATTTGAAGGCGTGCGGCTGGGATGACAGGTTTATTGACGAATCGGTCAGAGAACTGCCACGGTAACATTTATAAACAATCAGGACAGAGAAAACAAAAAAGAGGTCATTGACATGAGGAAAGTTGCTGTTATAGCGCTGTTATTATTCTTGCTTATAGCCTGCAAAGAGGAATTGCCACCAAGCCCGCCGCCACCAGGCGGAGAGGTAAGTGTTGGAAGGGCGCTTGCAGGATTGGCTGGCGCATTGCCGAGTTGGGCTTCACCAGCACACGATGTTGCAATCACACCACAGCAGGCGTATTATGGAGATGGTGTTGTCGTTGCGGTTTCTGGCATTGAGTACATTTACCAAAACGCTTACGTGTTTAATTCAAAAGTGCGTTCATGGGAAAAGTTCACATTGCAGGGAGAGCTGAACAAGGAGTGGATTAAGGAACAGGCAATTGGCAGTGTTGCGGTAAGCTCTGACAAGTTTGCCGAAGGCGATAATTATCTCGTAGTTTATGCATGCTCAAAGGCAGGTGGAAAGTGGGACTGCAGTGGCAACAAATGGATGCTTGTCACGTTCAAAGTGCTTGGCTCTCCAACTGGTCAGATTCCAGAGCTCGCCAACGTCAACAATTTTGTCATTAATGGAGGCATTCCGCCCTTTGCGGTGCTGTCAACCACTGCAGAAAAGGATAACTTTGCCGAGATAAATGTGATTCGTTATGACGCAAAGTATAGCGAGCCAATCAACGGTCTTGTGGTCCTCGTTCATGTGTTTGACTTCAACAATCGTGCAGAGGTTGACAAAACGATAAGCACGTTATGGAGAGATATTATCGTGAACGGCTGGAAAGTGCACAAAGGGCACAATATTGCGCTCTTCCTCGATGAGAGCGACCATCGCGATGCGATATGGACGAGCGGCAAGGAAATAATTTTTGTTGAGACGTTCCAGTCGGATTCCGCCAGCAAGGAAATCATCGAGGCGTATCTTGAGAAGTATCCTTCTGATCTGAAGAAGCTGACATGAAACGGTTTGCATTAGGTATTTTTTGTCTTCTTTTCATTATTGCGTGTGCCAAAGAGGAGCTTCCGCCAAGCCCTTCACAACCAGGTGATGGGATTGTCGCAGGCAGGGCTATTGGTGGTGCTCCCATCTCGCCATCTACGATGCCAAAGTGGGCAGCCCCGATGCTTTACACAGACATCTCGCCTACTGCGGTAAAAACAGGTGATACTGTTAAGGTCACTATTGAAAAGCCGGCAACTGTCAAAACAAAGTTCTACGCGTATGCCGTGATGTACGCATATAACAAGAAGTTCAAAATCTGGGAGAAAGCTCTTGCTTCTCCTGGTGACAGCGGGAAGATAACGAAAGATTGGGCTGAAAACAAGGCAGTGTTCTATATTCCAGTCAGCGCAGAGCGTTTTCTGCCTGGAATGAATTATCTTGTCACGTATTGGTGCTTTGATACTGAGAAGCGGGACAAGCAGGGATTCAAAGTATGGAACTGTAATGGTCAGAAGTGGGGGCTTGGAGGCTTTGAAGTTGCTGGTGAGCGCTGGCCTGACATTTTGATTGAGAAAGATATTGAGAATAATCGTTATAAGGACTCTGTCAAGAGTGAAGGTAGCTGGGGAACTGAATACATTGCAAAATACCAGCACATCAATGGAATCAAAACAGATGTATCGGTTTTGCAGTTGAAGAATGTTAATGAGTTCAAGCTTGAATTGCTTGAGGATGGCATTACAACGCTCGAACAATTGTGGACAAAAAGGGGCAACGTGTGTGGTTTCCTTAAGGTCGACACGGGCAAAGCATTTTTTGGCTGGCTTTCTGGAAGCAAATGGCTTACTGTCATGACGCACGCGAATATCATTGATGATGCCAAGGTCGGCGTATATGGCATTAAGTATCCGTCTGATTGCGGTTTGCTTGATGTGCTGAAAGCGCTTGCGCAGGTTACTGTTGGCGTGTGCGGCAATGGCAAGGTTGACGCTGCGGTAGAAGAATGCGACAAAGCGGCAGATACTGCATGTCCTGGTGCGTGCAAGCCGGATTGCAAATGCGCTTCAAAAGGTCCGCCGAATGTTGGCTTTTGTGGTGATTTATTTGTTAATGTGCCAAATTCAAACAGTGTTAATGAGCAATGCGAACCTCCAGGAGTTCGTGACCCGGTCACCGGGCAGTTGATTTCTACGCCATGTTTTGTTCGCGATGCGAGCGGAAAGATTGTTGGTGCAGGCGCGTGCAATGACAAGTGCGCGTGTGAGAGCGTGCCTTTTATCGAGTCGAGATGCGGTGATGGCAATGCCGGTCCTGGTGAGCAGTGTGGCGAGCCAGGAAAAGAATGTGCAGCTGGGCAGAAATGTGTAGACTGCCTGTGCGAACAACTTCCATGCGGCAATGGAAAGATAGAGGCAGGCGAGGAGTGTGGAGAACCTGCACTTAATTGTGCCGAGGGCAAGAAATGTGAAAATTGCCTGTGCAAGGAGATTCCTGTTCCTGTGTGCGGTGATGGAAAATCTGATGCTGGCGAGCAGTGTGGCGAGCCTGGATTAACTTGTTCCGCAGGGCAGCAGTGCGAAAATTGCGCGTGCAAGCCGATTGCAGCAGTATGCGGTGATGGCGTTATTCAGGCTCCTGAAGTGTGCGAGACAGTAAGTGATTGCGGGCAGATTCCAAATGCGGTTGTGGGGTGCTCGAATTGCCAGTGCACCGCTTTATCCATCAACCCTCCTTCAATAACTTGCGGTGATGCCCAATGCAGTCCGGGAGAAACCCAGCAGAACTGCCCGATGGATTGTGGTCAGCCGCAACCAGTTGCCAGATGCGGAGATGGTGTTATTGGCAACACGCCTGGCGAGCAGTGCGACGATGGCAATACTGCAAATAATGATGGTTGTTCAGCAGCATGCAGGACTGAAGTGTGCGGTGATGGTGTTGTCCAAGCTGGTCGTGGCGAGCAGTGTGAGCCGCCAAACACGCAGAATTGTGATGCCAGTTGCAAGGATAAGATTGGTAATTTCTTGTGCTCGTGTGGATTTAAGAGTTGTTTCGCGTCCAGCTGTTCGGCAGCCGGCGCTCTGAGTGCCTGCCAGTCATTTGGCGTGGTTTGCAGCCAGTGCACGCTGTTTTCGACTGGACCTGTCACAAACACTGGTGGCGCAACGCTGATTACGGGTTGCGTGCAGGCACAGTGTCCTCCAACAGCCGAGTGTGATCCTGTTCTCAGGCGTTGCCCGATGGGAAGCACGTGCAGCGGCTGCAGGTGCATTAATTTGCTGGGCATACTGTCAGAGCCAGAAGCCGTGCCTGTGGTGAACACCAGGAATGCGTTAACCGGTCTTGCGACAGAGAATTTGAGCACTGTTTCGAAGAGTTCACAGATATTTGTTGTGCTGCTCGCAGCGCTTGGAATTCTCATCATCACTCTTCTGAACTTCCTGCGCCGGGAAGATTAAAGTAACTTTTATATAGGTGTTTTTTTCCCGCAAGTGCATGGGGGAATACTTTTGGGGAGCGTTCTTCATTATCGCCATCATAGCGTTCAGCATTGGTGGTACTGCCACCATCTTGAAAGTTATGGAGGGCAGGAAGGAATGCAAGCTGAATAGCGACTGCCAGGCAAATAATTATTGCGGGAGTGATTTCAAGTGCCACCAGTTTCCACTCATTGAGAATACAATAGTAAAGACTGACTGGACGACCCCTGCCGCAATTCTTGGCGTGGCGATTATAATTGGCGCAATGATTCTGAAAAGGAAGAAAGAGCCTCCAAAGCAGTTCTACTGATAAGACGCTAAATCTTTTTGTTTGACGATTCGTGGCTTTTCTTCGTGCGCAGCGCCTTCAAATAAAGGTATGCCGTAAACGCCGTCATATCCGGGTTTCCAGGCGACTGTGCTCACGGTTGCGATTGCTTTCGCGATTCTTTGGTCAACGTGTTTTGCGAGGTCTTCTGCTTTTGCTGACAGGACTGCAAGCTCATTTCCAAATGCTCCAACCAGTTTGAAATATTGTTCCCATACTTTTTTGCTTGCTATTGGCGAGCCGGTGACATGGGAGATGATTTCTGATAAGGGAATGAGGTTTCTGAATGGGCGTGCATTCGAGGGCTTGGTGTTTTCCCGGTCTGCCAATGCATCCACTCTGCTGGCTACTCCTACGGTAACTGGTTTTTTGCAGCCAGGGCAGATTTTTTTCATGGCAAGGCTTTCTTTGGGTGACAGGCACGTGCCGCAGCTGCGGTGCCCGTCAAAGTGGTACTTGCCTTCTTCCGGATAGAATTCCAGTGTTTCGGTGATGGCGTTTTCCTTAATCGCCCTTACCAACTCTGCATAGCTGAGTTCTTTCATGTCAAACACTGTTGCCTCTCTGCCAATGCGCCAGGGCCAGTGTGAGTGGCTGTCTGAGCTGCTGATGAGAGCGACATTATCAAGTTGCGATAATCGCCAGTTCATTGCCGGGTCGCTGCTGAGGCCAGTCTCGATAGCGTGGATTTCTTTTGTCTGGTCCTGAAAGCATGCCTGCAAAGAATCAAAGCCTGACATGCTTCCGAAGACAGAAAACCAGGGAGTCCATGCATGAGCAGGGATTATTTCTACGTCAGGGCTTATCTTTTTGAGTGACTCAACGAATGCAGGGCAGGGAATGTTAAATATCGGTCTGCCGTCATAATCCAACCTTCCTTTGCTGGAGAGATACTCGACTATCTGGTCTGCTACTTCAAAATTTGGCGCAAGCACGACATTGTGCACTCGCCGCCCTTTGCCATCTTGTGAGTAGATAAGCGAGATTTCTGTTTGCAGTACGAAAGGATAGCCTGTTTTGGTGCAAAGGACTCCTTTTCCATTGTCAGAAAGGTTTGCCTTCAATTCTTCAAGCCATTTCGGGTGCTGGAAGTCTCCAGTGCCAAGAAGAGTAAGACCTTTGAGCCGTGCGTATTTCTCGAGATTTTGCAGAGTTATGCTTTTTGAGCAGGCTCTGGCAAATCTGCTGTGCAAATGTAGGTCTGCTATGACGTTCATGCAGATTGCTGTTTGAGATATCTTTTTATACTTTTATGTGCGCAAGAACAATATGAAGTTGCAAAAGAAGGTGACTGAGCTTGTTGGATTTGAGATCGTCAAGTATATTGCAGGCGTGCTCTATTTTGCTGGTTTGGCTGCATTGATTCCTCTGGTGCCTTTAGTGTTCTCTCCGGTGGAGTTCGTGAGGGCTCAGCGCGCTTTTCTGATTTCTCTCGTTCTCATTGTGTGTGGATTTTTGCTCGTCTATTGGTTTTCCCGCTCAAGGAAGATTGCACTGCGCTCGTTGGGCATGATGACCTTGATTCCTGGATTGGTGGGCGTCTTCTTGTTATACTCTGGCCCGCGGAGAATGTCAAAGCTTGTTGCAGTTCTTGAAGAAGCTCCGTTGCTCGTTGAGAAATACATGACCTCACAGGTCCCGAACGCGTGGTTGCTGGCAGGCGTGTACATTATTCTTGGTGTTTTTCTGGTGTGGATTTCTTATCGAGTAAGGAAGTGATTTCCTTTCTAAGCTTGTCAATGCCCGTGCCTTCCTTTGCGCTGATTTCTATGGCGCTTTTGAACGTTGCTCCGGTGTCTGCCTTGTTTGAAGCGACGATGACCGGCTGCGTGAAGATGCGCTTGATTTCCGCCAGCAGGTTGCGCTGTTCTGGTATTGTGTAACCGCACGCTTCTGTTGGGTCGATGACGAATACTATGATGTTTGCGAGGTGTTTGAGCGCGAGTATTGCCTGCCGTTCGATTGGATTCCGTTTTGCAAGTGGCCTGTCCAGAAGTCCTGGAGTGTCAACGTATTGGTTTCCTTCCGCATCATAGCCAAGATTGAGCTGTTGTGTCGTGAACGGGTATGGGGCTGTTTTCGGTTTGCTGCCGGTGAGCACTGCAAGCAGGGTGCTCTTGCCCACATTGGGCGCGCCAGCTATTACAATGGTGTTTACCCTTGTCTTGAGCGAGGGGTATTCCCGCATGGTTTTCCTGCAGTGCTCGAGGTATGTGAGGTTTTCCTTGATTTGTTTCATGACCGAGCTTGCCCTGCCAGAGAATGCAGTTCGTACCTTGTTTATTAGGATTAATTGTGTTGTTCTGCTCAAATCTGACAGGTGTTTTCCCAGGAGCAGGGTAATTTGTCCTTTTGCCCAGTTGACTGCACCAAGGCTTTTTTTCAGCAGGTCATAGTCGAGTGTGCATTTGACGAGTTCCTGGTAGAAGGGGTCGAGCTGTTCCATTCGGGGAAAGCTTTTGAGTATGAAATCAAGGCTGTTGATGAGTGACATGCCGATTGCGTCTGTGCGCGCGTGCTCGATGCGCTTGCTTCGTATCAATTTGCTCCTGCTGGTTGTTTCCTTTCGTGCTTGAGCTACTCTTGACATTCCGTTCTTGAAAGCCATGTCAAGGTATTTCTGGAAGTCCTCTACTTTGCTTAGTCCCTGGAGGTTCATAGGTTGTTTCTCTAGAGGAGGGTTTTTAAATGTTTGGAGGGTGGCTTGCACGCCTGCCTGAGCGAGCACCTGCAGGCGCACAAGCCATTTGGAGAATAGGATGAGGTCCTTAACGTGCGTATCGCCTGATTTCACGGAAGGTTTTCGGCAGATGCCGGAAGAATCAGTCTTTTTTTGAAATAAATCCGCTGTGTTTTCGTATTCTGTCGAAACCTTTCCGCGTTTTGAGATGATAGACTCTTTAAGGTGTAACGTCTTGTGCGGTCAATGAGGTTTGTATATTCAAGTCATTGGTTGAACGAGCGTAGAAGTATAAGAAAAGAAATTACAGATGACCTGTTTGAATATGCGATCATCCATTCAAAAGTTATAAAGGACAAATATCACAATAATGCGTTTAATGCCATTTGCAGGATTCCGCCAATGGGAAGAATGCTCAAAGTCGTTTACCGATCAGCTGGAAAGGATAGGTTTAAAATAATAACTGCGTATTGGATTGATTAGCATGGAAGAAACGTGGTATGATAAGGAAGAGGATATTTTGAATATTGTGCTAAAGAAAGGACTCTATTGGAAAAGCATTGAAGTGGCGAATGGTATTGTGATGGATGTTGCAAAAGACGGCTCGATTCTTGCAATAGAAATTCCAAATGCAAGCAAAGTTTTCTCTGGAGATGTAAAGAAAGTAATCGAACATGCAAAAGTAGTAGCCGCTTAATCCTTTACCGTTCTGATAACCGCTTTATTTCCGCGTGCTATCGGAACTTCTCCGGCGAACACGTCGTAATAGGCAAGGTAGTCCTTTGCTGCCATTCCGCCTATGTATTCGTCATGTTGGTAACCGCGCGCAAAACTGACGTAGCTGTTGCGGTAGACGATTGGCACGCGCTCGCAAGATGGCGCTGCAGCAACTTTGTATAGTTCGGAACAGAGCACTACACTCAAGTATTGTGTTGGGTCGTCATAGTATGGTCCGAAGCTGCCGGCAAATGTTTTGAGATTTCCTTCCTTTAGTGGAATGAAATTTCCTCCTTCGTATGTCGTGAAGGATGGCACGCGCACATCATTGACCCAAAAATGGAGTTCTTGCGGGTAGGCGAGTTCTGCTGGAACGCCTGGCGCGATTGGTGTTTGTTCTGGTGCGCGCTGGCTTGGTGGTTCTCTGTCAGGTATTGGCGCACGCGGTGTTGTTGGCTCTGGTGCGAGTTGTATTGGTTTTTCAGCAGGCTTTGTCACGAGCGCTGGCTGCTTTGCTGCAATTACAAGTAGCAAAACGATGATTGCGATCAACGCCAGTGTTATGAAGAATGCTTTTGCCATGTTGCTATAATAAGATGGAGTCTGGTAAACGCGAGCGCAGGGATGGTGACAAATAGTATGATTGCAAGCGAGAGTAATGGCATGGTTTCAATCCAGTTGAATGGCAACGATAGAACGATGAATGTGATGATTGTGTTGATGAGAAATGCCGGCAGGATGGTCGAGGCATGTTTTATTCCGAATACAAATGTCTTTTTAAATGTTTGTTGTGCCGGGATAAGAGCAAAGCTCACCTGCGAGAAATAGTAGATGACCAGTGCTACAATAATCATGATGAGCGAGGCTGTTGTTGAGCTTACCAATGGCAGAACTGTCTGGCTTCCGGTTGAGATGCGGTAGATGACGAATGAAGCGAATAGCAAAACAAACCAGAACACGCTGAGCAGTGAGAACTTGAGGATGCTGGTTCCGAGCGGCATGTTTTTGAGAATGCTTTTGTGCGATAAGTGCCAAACAGGTGCTTTGAATGCTATCCATGCCGCGAGCAGTGCCAGAATGAAATAGGTGATGCTTGTTAACACTATTTTGTATTGCATCATGAATTCCTCATTGTTCATGAGCACGCTTTCAAGCTGGTAGAGTTCTGTTTCCGGCAGTTTTTGCATTTCTTCTGCCATGATGTTTTGCACTCGCTCAATGGTTTCCGAGCTTGGCATCAGGATGGCGAGATGAATCTGCGCGAGCACAAAGAGAAAGATGAACTCGAACAGCAGGATGAGCAGCAAATACCTTTTGTTTTCAGTGAACGCCTTCCAGGCACGGGGGAGTGTGGTGGTGAGTATCATGCGATTGGTTGGAATTCTATTGGTCGCGTGCAGAGCCCTATCCAGTTGTCGCTGGGTACGCTGCCAA
>Ga0247727_10018121_pt1 | contig 11120 bp, 8 predicted proteins | sample WisWelCaveWW1625_FD_202498 | JGI IMG/M metagenome (GOLD analysis project Ga0247727, IMG submission 202498) | Biofilm microbial communities from Wishing Well Cave, Virginia, United States - WW16-25 | ecosystem: Environmental > Aquatic > Deep subsurface > Groundwater > Cave microbial mat | place...
GGCGAAGGGCCGCGTCGAGCGCGCTCACCTGACGCTGCAAGACCGGCTGGTCAAGGAGCTGAGACTGCGCGGGATCAGCGACGTCGAGGCCGCGAACGCTTTCGCCCCGGAGTTCCTCGCGGACGATAGCCGCCGGTTCGCGCGAGCCCCGCGAAGCGAGCACGACGCTCACCGCCCCCTGCAGCCGTCCGACGACCTGGCCCGCATCTTCAGCTGGCAGGAGAGCCGCCTCGTCTCGAAGAGCCTCACCCTGAGCTACAAGCGGGTGCTGTACGTCCTGGACCCGACCGACGCCGCGCGGGCTGCGCGCGGGAAGAGAGTCGGCATCGAGGAGCGGGAGGACGGTTCCCTCCGCTTCTGGCACAGCGAGCACGAGCTGCTGGCGACGGCCTTCCCCAAGGAGCACGGCGTGCAGCGGGCAGAGGTCGTCGAGAGCAAGCGGCTCTCGGCTACGATGGACTTCATCAAGGAGCGACAGCGCGAGCGCATCGAAGCGAGAGTTGCGAAGCCGTCCACGACCCTGCGGAAGGCCCGCCTGCTGCGGGCCGGAACGCCGCGGCGGACCGCTCCGGACTTCCCCGCAGAGACCGGACCGTGACCGATTGAACGGGAGAAACCAGACATTTCTACTTCGGAGAAAACCGGACATCTGTACTTTGGGCCGACAACCCCGGGGGAGGACCGTCTACCTCGACCGTAGTGCGGCTTCCTGGCGCAGGGGCCGGCTGTCGTTATGCTGCGCCTTCGGGGGAGGCCGTGGACGCATCACGCCTGCTCGCGTCGATCGCCGGCGCACAGCGGCGGTTCTTCGCGAAGGAGAGGCCCGCCGAAGCCTTCGACGCCCTGCTCAGCGACCTGCTCGAGCTGACAGAGAGCGAGTATGGCTTCATCGGCGAGATCGTGTGCAAGCAGGACGGCGTTCCCTACCTGCGGACGTACGCGATCACCGAGATCGCCTGGAACGATGCGACGAGGAGAATGGTCGAGCAGGCGGGGCCCGCTGGGCTCGAGTTCCACAATCTGCAGACCCTGTTCGGTGCGGTGATCCGAACCGGCCAGCCGGTGATCGCCAATGACCCGGCTTCGGACCCACGCCGCGGGGGGCTCCCCGCCGGCCATCCAGCCATGCGCGCGTTCCTCGGGGTGCCGTTCCATGCGGGAGGCAGGCTGGTGGGAATGGCGGGCGTCGGCAACCGCCCCGGCGGCTACGACGCTTCCTTCGTCGCGTCGATCGAGCCCTTCATCGCCACCTGCGGGAGCCTCGTCGCGGCGCGGCGCGCGGCGCTCGAGCGCACGATCGCCGAGGCGAGCCTGCTGCGCCGCCAGGCGCTCGACGCCCTCGTCACGCAGATCGCGCGCAGCTTCGTCGAGGTCTCGCCCGCGGGCGTCGATGCGGCGATCGAGGAGGCGCTGCGGCAGGTCGTGGGGCACGTCGGCGCGCAGCGCATGCTCTTCGCTTGCGCGGAAGAGGGCGGCGCGAGCGTGCGCATCACGCATGCCACGGGAGCCGGAGCCGCAGCCGTAGTAGGCCGTAGCTACCGACTTTCGGATCATCCATTCCTCGTTCAGCACCTGCTCAAAGATGACTTCGTCTTCCTGCGCAACGCTTCGGAGCTCCCGGAAGGCCCCGAGACCACGAGCGTCTTCCCCGATGTACGAGCCGTCGCCCTTCTGCGCGGGAGTCCGGAGCCCGACAGCCCCGGATGCGTGACCCACTGGAGCGAGCCGGCTCCGGCGGCGCAGGAGGGGGAGCTGCGGGCGCTGTGCGTGCTTCCGGGTCTGATCGCGGCAGTCCTCGCGCGGAGAGACGCCCAGGACTCACTGCGGAAGAGCGAGAAGCAGTTCCGCACGCTGGCCGATCTGCTGCCTCAAGCCGTTCTCGTGCTCGACGAGAAGCGGCGCCGCGCGTTCTCCAATCGCGCAGCTGGCATGTTCGCCGGGGACGCCGTCACCACGGGTGGAGCGACTGGTGTGATCGTGCATCCCGAGGATCTGAAGCGGCTCGCTGCGTCGGCCGTCGAAGCCACGAGGCTTCGACGGCGAGTCTCGTTCGAGCTGCGGCTTCGCGGCGGCGAAGGCACCTACCGGCCGTTCCTGGTCGACTACGTCCCGAGCCAGACCGGGCTGCCGGGCACCGGATTGTGGACCGCATTCGACCTGTCCGAGCATCGCCAGCTGGAGCAGCGCGTGCGAGAGGCGGAGAAGCTGGAGGCCGTCGGACGCCTGGCCGGCGGCATCGCACACGACTTCAACAACCTCCTGACCGCGATCTCGGGTCACGCAGAGCTTGCGCAGAAGCGCTGCAGCAACGGACACGCGGTGGACAAGGACCTCGCAGAAATCCGGAAGGCCACGGAGCGGGCCGCAGAGCTCACTCGGCAGCTGTTGGCGTTCGCGCGGCGCCGTCCCGTCCAGCCTCGCGTCCTCGATCTGAACACGCTGGTCACGGGCGTGGGGACGCTGCTGCGCCGCTTGATCGGGGAGCACGTCATGCTCTCGATGAGCACGTTCCCCGAGCCCCTCTGCGTCGACGTGGATTCCGGCCAGATCGAGCAGGTGATCGTGAACCTGGTGGTGAACGCGCGAGACGCGATGCCGCAAGGGGGCTCTCTCGAGATCGCGACGCAGAGGGTGGAGCCAGGGGCCTGGGCGGAGCTGCGCATCACCGACACCGGCTCCGGGATGGATGCGATGACGCGGGCGCATGTGTTCGAGCCGTTCTTCACGACCAAGGAGGTCGGCCAGGGCACCGGCCTCGGGCTCGCGACCTGTTACGGAATCGTGCGCCAGGCGGGTGGTGAGATCCAACTGGGGAGCGAGCCGAACGTCGGAACGACCGTGCGGGTGCGCCTGCCGATCTCGGCCGGCACGCTCGAGGCGGAGCCTCTGGACCTTCGCCCCAGGTCGCCGCCTGCCGGGACGGAAATGATCCTCCTGCTCGAGGACGATCGGGCGCTGCGCGAGATCGCCCAAAGGTCGCTCTGCTCGCTCGGCTACGAGGTGGTGTCAGCGGCGGATGCTTCAGCCGCCCGGGCGCTGCTCGATGGTTGGACCGCACGTCCGATCCAGCTGCTGATCACGGACGTCGTGATGCCGCATGGATCCGGCCTCGACGTCTCCCGCTGGGTTCGCCAGTCGTTCCCGGAGGTACGAGTGCTCTACGTGTCGGGCTACTCGACGTCATTCGACCCAGCCGTGGCGACGCGCGAGGGGCGGTGCGCGTTCCTCGCCAAGCCCTTCACCCCGAGCGAGTTGGCAGGGGCGGGGCGCCGGCTGCTCGACGCACCCTCGTGAGGAAGGCCAGCCGTCGAGCCCACGCGATCACCGCGCCGCACTCAGGTCGCGAGCTCGCGATGTACATCCTCGTCCAGGTCGCGTTCGCGGCCAGCGTCTACCTGCTCGGTCTGCCGCAGCCCCTCTTCACGCTCAGCATCGTTCCGTTGCCCTTCCTGGCGATGCGCTGGCCGCGCTGGGCGCTCGCAGTGGCGCTGCTCGCCCTCTTCGCGTTGGGAAGCGCTCTGTCGCTGCTCGTCGCCGACGCGCCGGGCGCAGAGATTCGCCGCATCGTGATCCAGGTGGTCGCGCTCGGCGCGCTCACGGAGCTGACTCGCCGGGTCGTCCGCACGCGCACCGAGGCGCTCGCCGCGCTCGCCGTCGCCGAGGCGCGTCATCGGCTGTTGGTCGAGTCGTTGAACGTGATCCCCTGGGAGCTCGATCTCGCCACGGGGCGCTACGTCTACCTGGGGCCGCAGGCCGAGCGACTGCTCGGATACCCGATCTCCGAGTGGCGGGGCGTGGCGTCGTGGGAGGCGATGACCGCGCCGAGGCGGTGCGCCTCTGCATCGACGCGACGGAGCGCGGCGTCGACCACGAGCTCGACTACCGCATGCTCGCCGCAGACGGCCACGAAGTGTGGATCCGCGACATCGTGACGGTGGTGAGCGCGGAGGGCCGGCCCGAGCGGCTGCGCGGCGTGATGATCGACGAGACGGAGAAGCGCGCGGCCGCGGAGCGCCACCGCCGCTTCGAGTGCCGTGTGCTCGAGGGCCAGCGGCTCGAAAGCCTCGGCGTCCTCGCCGGCGGCGTCGCTCACGACTTCAACAACCTGCTGACCCCGATCCTCGGAAACCTCAGCAACGTGCTCGAGGCGGAGCCGCTCTCCGGCGGCGCACGAGAACAGCTCCGCGACGCCGAGGACGCCTCCCTGAGCGCGGCGGAGATCGCGCGCCAGATGCTCATCTACTCGGGGCGCGCCAAGTTCGTGGTGCGAGAGGAGGATCTCTCGCGGGTGGTCGGCGAGACCGCGCACCTGCTCGCCGCGGGAATCTCGAAGCGCGCGGTCGTGAAGCTCGATCTGCGCGAGCAGCCGATCTGGGTGCGCGGGAACGCCGCCCAGCTGCGGCAGGTCGTGATGAACCTGCTCGGCAACGCCGCCGATGCGGTGGAGGCGTCCGGCGGGACCGTGAGCGTGCGGACCGGCGTCAGCGAGCCGGAGGTCGTCTTCGCCGGCGAGCGCCTGATCGACGGGCCGTTCCCGTCGGGTCTCTGCGCCCTGCTCGAAGTTTGCGACGATGGCGTGGGCATGGACGCCGAGACGCGGCGACACGTCTTCGATCCCTTCTTCACGACGAAGTCCGCGGGCCACGGGCTCGGGATGGCGGCGGTGCTCGGGATCATCCGTTATCACGGCGGCGCGATCAGCATCGAGAGCACACCGGGGAGCGGCACCTGCGTGCGGGTCGTGCTGCCGCTCGTCGAGGCGCCCGTTGCATCGGACGAGTCGGACGACCGCAGGGACCGGCCCGCTGCGCTCGCTGCGTCGGGCTGCGTCCTGGTCGTGGACGACGAGCCGGCGGTGCGGCGCATCGCGCGCGCTGCGCTCGAGAGCAGCGGCTACGCGGTGATCGAGGCAGGCGACGGCGAAGAGGCGCTCGCGACGCTTCGCCGTGTCCAGGCCGGCGTTACCACCGTCCTGCTGGACATGACGATGCCGCGGCTCTCGGGGAGAGAGACGCTGCTCCGCCTGCGCCAGCTTGCGCCCGATCTCCCGGTCCTGCTGATGAGCGGCTACGCCGAGCAGGAGTTCTCCGCGACCGACGCGCCCGGCCGCACCGCCTTCCTCGCAAAGCCCTTCCGCGTCGCCGAGCTGCGCCAGCGGCTCGCCCAGCTTACAGCCGAGGCGCAAGCGCTTCATTGAGAGCTGCGCGCCCCTCGAAGCTCACGGCCAGACGTGAAGCGGGATGCCGTCGGCGTGGTGGACCGCCACGCGCAGCGCAGTGTCGTAGAGCAGGATCACGCGCACGCCGCTGGGTCGGAGCCTCTCGACGATCTGCTGCGCTTCGCGTTCGCGCCGCACCCGCGAGTAGTGCATCCAGATGGGATCCAGCTTGCCGACGAACAGCGAGCCATGACCATCCGCACCGCGATACGCGGACGCGAGGCTCGACGAGATCCCGCCGAGATCCTTCTTCGAGAAATCGCGCACGTCGCCGGGAGATCCCCGCCAGACGTACGCGGCCGCAGTGAGCACCAGCACTGCCCAGGCCGTCCTGGCGGCGTGCGCGCCGTACGCGTCCATCACGCGCCGGAACCGGCCTCGATTCGGCGCCACGGCCGCTGGGTCGGCGGCCGCAGCATGAACCTTCCAGCGAACCTCGCTGGGGCCAGCCGGCGGGGAGTCGATCGGCGCCGGGGCGCGCGCTCGCATCCCAGCGGGGGTGGCGTCCGGCGCGATCGCCCACGAGACAGGTTTCGCGTCGGCGGGCTCGGCCCGCTCCTCGACGCGCGGGGCGGATCCCGCGGCGCGCCGCGCCACGCACGACTCGTAGTACATCGCCGCACGCAGCACGCTCGGCGCGAACAGCACGGGGCCGAGCGCAGCCTTCAGCGCGTTCATCTCCGCGACGGCGGCGGCATCGGGCGCGGAATCGAATCGCTGCGCAGCGGTGACGAAGGCGCGCTCGGCGGCTGCGAGATCCGCGCCCGACTGCGCCGCGCAGTGTTCGGCGAAGGCGCGCAACCGCGGGGTCAACGTCGCGGGATCGCGCACCGAGCGGCGCTTGCCGTTCGCCGTCGTGCTGGCCGCGAGGATCAGCAACAGCATCGTGTCGCTGCGCACGCCGATCTGTGCCTCGTCCTCGAGCACGAGATCGATCAGCACGCGGGCGCCGTCGAGCGCCTCGTCGCCGCGCTGCCCGAGCCCCACGCGCAGCTGCGCGCGCGAGACGCGGTCGAGCGCGAGGCGCAGCGCGGCCGCGAGTCGATCGAGGTCTCCGTCGAAGCCGATCAGCTCGCGCCCGAGCCGCGTCGCGTCCTCCTGCGCCGCCTCGGCGTCGAGGTGCGCCGCATCCGCCGCGTGGAGCCGCGCCCCGAAATGCGCGAGCCGATGGTCGAGGTCGTGGATGAAGGCAGCAAGGCGGCCTGCGTCGCTCTGGCCGAGCGCAGGAGCGAGGACGCCCGCCGCCGCTCGCAGCTCGCCGAGTCGGTGCGCGCGGAGCGCCCCGTCGCGCGGGGTCGGCCGGGATCCGCGCGTGATACCGCCCTGGGCGTCCCGCGCCTGTCCCACGCGCTTGCCCTGCGCCGTCTCCGCGCCGCCCGGGGAGCTCATTTCTCGCCGCCGTTGCCCTTGCCCTTGGCGTTGCCGTTGCCGCCGGCGTTGCTGCTGCCGGCCGAGTCGTTGTTGCTGTGGGAGCTGCCCTTGCCGTTCGAGCCGTTGTTGCCCTTCGAATCTCCACTCGAAGAGCCGCCACCACTAGAGCCGGCGGCGGCCGATGCGCCCGAGCCCGAATCGCCGCCGCCAGCTGCGCTGCCGCCGGAGTCGCTGCCACCCGAGCCTGCGTCCGCTCCGCCGCCGGAGTCCGAGCCGCTGCCGGCCGAGCTGCTGCTGCCGGAGCCCGAGCCGGCGCCCCCTCCGCTACCAGAGTCGGAACTGTCGTCGCCCTCATCTCCGTTCGCCGGGCTGGCGGTCGTGTTCGTGATGTCGTCGGAGAGGATCACGACCTTCCCGGCGTTGCTCTTCACGTCGGCCGCGTTCGCGGCCGGCAGCAGAGCGAGCCATGCGAAACCGATCAGCGTCGAAAGGACGGCGGATGCTGCCTTCATGCGTGCTCCTCCTCGCTCGGCGTGAGTGCCGCCGACTTCAGGGTGTCTCTGCCACGAAGTTCTCGATCATCAGGATGTCGACGACCGAGTCGCTGGGGTCGAGGTCGGCGGTGGCGAAAGCCTGGAATCCGCCGCGCGGGTCTCCGTTGTACGGGTTGGCCCTCACCGTGAAGGTGTAGACCGGTCCCTGGATCGTGCGTTCGTCGACGCGCCTGCCCCGGTGCAACTGGAAGCCGATCTCGTCGAAGGTGTCGCCGAAGCGATCGGTCGTGCCCTTGTAGGTGACCTGCGAGCGGTAGATCCCCATGAGTCCGAGCACGGCTTCCGAGCGCCGCGCGCGCAGCACCTGACCGCGGAACGCCGAATGGGCGAGACCGCCCAGGATCCCGAGGATCGCCACGACGACCACCATCTCCAGCAGCGTGACGCCACGCGCGGCGCGTCGGGAGCGGCGGTACGCGGTCATTGGCCAAATCTCCATCGGGTCGAGTCCCCCACACGCTGTGTGCTAGCGGGAGCAGACGGCGAGCACCTGCTTCAGATCGGTCGCTCCTTCGAGGCACTTGCGGGCGCCGTCCTGGAGCAGCGTGGTCATACCGCTCCGCACCGCCAGCTCCCGGATCACCTCCGACTCGCGGCGCGTCTGGATCGCGGCGCGCATCGCGTCGTCCACAATCAGCAATTCGTGAAGCGCGATGCGCCCCCTGTAGCCGGTTCCGTGACAAGCGGCGCAGCCTCGGGCTCGCCACAGCAGCTGGCCGACCGGCATGCCTTCGGCGAAAGACCCGAGGGCCGTCAGGATCTCCTGGCGATCCGCTTCGGTCGCGGGCTCGAGCGACCGGCAACCCTCGCAGAGCCGGCGCGCCAGGCGCTGCGCGAGGATGCCGAGCAGCGCGTCGCCGAAGCTGAACGGGTCGAGGCCGATGTCGATCATCCGAGTCACCGTCTCGGGCGCGCTGTTGGTATGGAGCGTGGACAGCACGAGATGGCCGGTGAGCGATGCACGCAGACCGATGCCGGCCGTTTCGAGATCGCGCATCTCGCCGACCATCACCACGTCCGGGTCGGCGCGCAGGAAGGCGCGCAGCGCCTCTGCGAAGCCGAGCCCGATCTTCGGTTGCACCTGCACCTGACGCAGTCCCGGCTGCGTGATCTCGATCGGATCCTCGGCAGTCCAGATCTTGCGCCCGATGGTGTTGATGTGGGCGAGCAGCGAGTGCAGCGCGGTGGTCTTGCCGGATCCGGTGGGACCGACGCAGAGCACGAGCCCGTAGGGAGCCTTCATCACGCGCTTGAGCTCGCTGCGATTGCGGTCGCTGAGACCCATCTGGTCCATCGGCAGCGGCTTCGACGACGACAGCACGCGGAGCACGACGTCCTCGCCGCCGACGGTCGGCAGCGTCGCGACGCGCAGATCGATGGTGCGTCCCGAGACGCGCACGCGGATCTTGCCGTCCTGCGGCTTGCGGCGCTCGGCGATGTCCAGGCTCGCCATGATCTTGAGCCGGGAGACGAGCGCGTGACGGTGAGCCGCCGGCACGTCGGGAAGCGCCATGCACTCGCCGTCGATGCGGAAGCGGACGCGTACACCATTGCGTGCGCCGTTAGGCTCGATGTGGACATCAGAGGCTTCGCGATCGACCGCTTCGGTGATGATCTGATTGACGAGCTGGATGATGGCGCTGTCGGATTCCTCGCCCGCGACCTCCTCGTCGTCCTCGCCTTCGGAACTCGCTTCCTCGAAGCGCGCGTCCGACTCGAAGGGTTGGACGGCGGCGGACGCAGCGGTGCTCTCGACGTCGTACCCCGGCTCACCGTCCCGGAACAGCGTTTCGACGTATCGCCGGATCTGACTCGGAACGGCGACGACCTCGCGGATCTTTTCGGGGCGCTGGAAGCGGATCAGGTCGATCGACTCCGTGTCGAGCGGGTCGCTGAGCGCCAGCGTGATGGTCTTGTCGTCGCTCTCGATCGGCAGCACGCCGTGCTTCTCGATGATCGAGCGCGCCACGAGGCGCAGCGCGCGCGGGTCGATCAGGCACTCGTCGAGATCGACGAAGGGCAGATGGAACTTGCGCGCCAGCGTGTGCGCGAGCGTCTTCTCGGAGACGACGCCCATCTCGATCAGGAGCTCGCCGATGCGCTTGCCGCGGTTCCGGCGCTGCTCGGCGAGCGCGAAGTCGACCTGTTCGCGCGTCACGAGCCCGGCTTCGACCAGGACGTCGCCGAGTCGAACGTGCGAGCGCTGCTGGATCGAGAACCCTTCGCCGACCGCCGCCGCGTGGATCTCGCCGATCGGCTTGCGGCGCAGCGCCGCCTGATGATCGAGGCCGCGCTTCAGCTCTTCGTGCGTGACGGCGCCTGCTTCGAGCAGCATCGCGCCGAGCGTCTCGTGGCGCTCGAGCGCGTTGATGCCGTGCGCGAAGAAGTAGATCTCCTCGAAGGGGCTCTCCGGATCGAGCGGGCTCGCGGAGAAGCCGAGCGGGTCCGCGGGTTCGGTGAGCGGCTGGACCAGGAACGAGGCGCCGCGCGCGACGTGAACGCGCACCGACGGCGCGCCATCGGCCTTCGAGGGCGCAGATCCGAGCCGCCGCCGAAACGCCACGTACGTGACCGACTCGATCGGGATGCGGCGCGTCGGGTCGCGGCCCTCGATCTCGACGACGAGCTCAGCGACGCTGGGTGCAAAGTCGCGGATCCGCCCCGAGCAGGGACTTCCGGTCAGCAGATCGACTATGGCGGGGCGCGCCTCACCCGCGGCGGGCAGTGTCGTGCCTTCCATAGTCGTAAGCTCGATCTCCGCGTGCGCCTCATGCTCGGCTCTCACGAGAGTGTTCGACGTACGCATCGACGCAGGTATCGCCGAACTCCCGCGCTGGCTTGAGGCAGTGCACTGCATCGAGACGACCGAAAACCGCACGCGACATCGACCTACCGTGAATCGGAGTGCGAACCTCGGGTGAACACCCCAGTGTGGCTCGGGTGTCCACTGGACTCGAGGCTGTGGCTCGCCCGGCTCCGTCATGGAAGCTCGACCACGACCCTCTCGGCCTGCCGGCCCCGGCGTGCGTGTGGACGAGGTCGTACGCCAAGGGCTAGTGCGGCGCCGACCCGCGCGCATGCTCAGCGTCTCATGCCCAGGCCTCGGATCCCTCGTGACGCAGCCGCGCGCGCGAGCTGGTCGTCGAGCGTGGCGAGTCGCGCGGGTGCCCTTCTCTCGGCGAGCTCCAGGTAGGCGGCGTCGTAGGCGCTGAGCCCGGTGGCGAGCGCGAGCGCTTGCACCGCACGCGAGAGCGCCGGATCGACGCGAGCGTCGATCTCGACGGCCAGCGCCTCGAGAAGATCCCAGGCCTCGGAGAGCGCCGCCTCGGGCAGCCGGTGCCGCCGTACCGCAACGGCGAGCGCGTTCGCGGTCTCGTAGATCCATAGCGGCGGTGCGATCAAGGAGGGGCGGCGGCGAGCGCGGAGCAAGGCTTCGGCTCGGCTCGAGCGTTCGTCCGGCAGCACGAGGGCAAGCGCGACGGAGCTGTCGACGACCCAATCGGTCAATCCCGCCGGCCTTCCCGCACGAGCGCACGTACGTCGAACGAACCGGCGATCCGACCACGGAAGGAGCGCAGACGCTGACGGAGCGCGGGGCCATCCGCGGCACTCTTCCACTCGACTGCGGGCACGAGCCGAGCCACCGGCCTGCCCCGACGGGTGATGACCACCACCTCGCCACGCTCCGCCCTCGCGACGAGGCGGGAGAGGTGCGTCTTGGCGTCGTACAGGGAGACTTCGCGGGCGGCCAGGGGATCCTCGATCTGACTAGATTTCTGACCAGGAGCCTAGCCCGCCGCAGGGGCGCGGGCAATCGCGTGGCGGAGGCGGCTGCTCCGCACGACGCGCAGCTGCGCTCGAGCTGCACACCACAGGCTTCGCAGAAGGCGGAGTCGGCGGGGTTCGCATGTCCGCAGGCAGTGCAGCGCACGCGCCTACTCTGCCCCGTCGAGGTCCTCGCACGGGCAGCGGGCGGA
>Ga0247727_10018122_pt1 | contig 11119 bp, 9 predicted proteins | sample WisWelCaveWW1625_FD_202498 | JGI IMG/M metagenome (GOLD analysis project Ga0247727, IMG submission 202498) | Biofilm microbial communities from Wishing Well Cave, Virginia, United States - WW16-25 | ecosystem: Environmental > Aquatic > Deep subsurface > Groundwater > Cave microbial mat | place...
ACGCCCATGTGTCGGCCTCCGCGCGCCTGTGGGTGACCTATGATGAGGAGTTTCGTCAGGCGCCGCCCGCCCAGTTCGTGAATCTTCTCGCCTCGCCAAAACAATTGCGGACGCATCAGGACATTGCCTCACCCGCACCGAGCGCGGCCCTCACGATGCAAGTTTCCGCTTCAGCCGGCAGCGGCACGACGATCAGCGTCTACGAATCCATCGAACTCGTTGCCACCACGCCGAACGGCCATGCCTATCTCGATGGCGTCTTTTCGTGGGAACCGTTGGCGGTGCAACTGCGCGAAGCGTGACGGGGAGTGTCGATGAAGACGGCGCGTTATGGGACTGGGTAGAGAGCTTGCACAATTTCTGTCGTGTTGAACAGCATCGCGTTCAGACGAGTATAAGCCGCATGGCCATAGTAGTGGTCGCGCACATTGGTTGACCCGGTAGAATCTTTGTAGTCGGCGAGAACCCCCAGCCCCTCACTCGGGATACGGACGGCGCGGCGGACACATTCGAGCCATCGTTCGAATCCATCAAACGGTTCGACCATTTCCCACACAGCTTTGTCGGCCGCCTTGGCTGCCTCGGTTTCCGGCACGGCGTCGCTGCAGGCCACGGCCAATTCTTGAATGTAATCTCCACCCCACGCGATCGGCATCTCCATCGTGATCTGGGGCAACTCCATTTTTGAGAGCCAGGTCTTTCCATCGGTCCGAAGGTTTCGATGGTTGACGATACGCAGCAGTTTGCCCAATCCTGACGGATCCCACCCGTAGCGTACCGGCATACCAAACGTGACGACGTCCAGCGTCGCTCCATTGAGCAGGGCGCCATTCGACAGCAACGGAGCGACACGTTGGATCGTCGAGGCGATATCTGGTCGATTGACCTGCGAGGCAAAAGCCGACAAGAGGTCGAGTAGCCGTGTCCGGCTACCGGTCGCGGCCACACATAAGAGGTTCGAGACGAGGGCGAGGACTAACCCCGCCTGCCCATGAGCCTGTATGAGGATTCGATCTCCTTGCCCCAGCTTGTGGAACTCGACCCAGTCACGAAGACGTCCGAGCATCGAGACAGCCGCCATGGCACGGCCCAGGTGATGGTGTTCACAGGACCAGAGCTCGCGGACGCAATGGATCGGACGATCCAGACCTCGGTTGAGCGACTGTTTCATCAGTTCCACGTAGGCGTTCGTGAAATTGCCGGCATCCCCAATCTGCTCATCGAGCAGCCTCTTGGTGGTGTCATCATTTGCGAGCGGTGGCTTCAACCAACCGGGCAGCGGTGAAATGCCATTGCTGCTTTCCCGCATCAGGGCCAATAAGGCATCGAGGCCCGCCACGCCGCGTGAGTAGCCACGCTTGAGCCCGCCCAGCTCATCCAACCGTTGTACCCCAAAGACGTCGGTCCCCATGATGGAGCCGTGCAGCAAGACGATCACACGGACACCGGCGTGCGAGAGGCGTTTGCCGAGGGCGGCCATCGCGTCTTGCCCGGAAGGCGACTCCGATAGGGCAGTTGGGGTGACCTCACGAACGGTGAGGCGCTCGCCGGGATTCTTTCGTGACATCTCGTCGTGTTGAAAGCTGTTTTCGATCGGCATGGGAGGGTTACATACCCGATGTAGGTGACGGACTGCAACGGAAGATCGGCAGGATGCCCCAAAAGTCCTCCAGCATCGTTCTCGCATCGCTCAGAGGCTCAACGTACCACAAGGGTACGCCTCACCTCTTCGCTCGTTGCGGCCTTGCTGGGCGGCCTTTTTGAGCATCCTGCAAGGACTTCTTTTCTTGTCCAAATCGCGTAGCCTATCGAGGCTGTGCTATGCCGAGATGGTTTTCCGTAGCCTGTTGGAGGTGAGATTGTTCACCGAACGACTGTCGGGGAGGATTCAAAGCGGTCTGGCGCTGGGTTGGGCTGGATCTGGTTTTTGGGCATGACGGCGGTGGCGCTACAGGTTTTGTTTTCTCCGTCGATCTTACGATCGACGATCTTCACGCCCTGAAGATATTCCTGGACGATTTCTTCGCGAGTGAGTTCGATGTCCTGTTCCGCCTCTCGACCTGTCCGCTCGCGAACCCGGTCGATCATGTGCTCTTTCACCAGAATACGAATCTGTTTGGCCAGATCAGTACGGGCGGACAGTTCCGATACCCGTTGGCAGACGATCTGTCCTTTCGTCATGTCGCCCTGACCATTGCCGATGAGGTACTGGTCCGATGAATAGCTGTTGCGATCTTCAACCTTGTGGCGCAACCCGGACGGCGCTTTCGAGGAGTCTTGTTGTCCCGTGTGCTGCTTGAGTTGATCAAAGGATTGCTCCGCGTGGGTTCGAACATCGTCTGAATCCACAGCAAACGAATGCAGCGGCAGCAAGACTGAACAGCCCGCGGCGATCAACGCAACAGTCAACTGACCACTTCTGTTCCTCACGCGCTACCTCCCTCGTGCTCTTCCCCCACCACGCCCGCCCCCTCCGCCGCCTCCTCGACCACCCCCATCATTGTGTCCACCGCCAAACCCCCTTGGCGCAATCTGGTGAGGCACGCGTGGTACTTGATGCGAGGTCGGCGGATGGATCTGATTCATCGCCGGAGGTAATCGTCTTCCCACAGGTGGTTGCACAGCCGGTGGAACACCCGTTGTTGCCTGAGAGGGCTGTAAAAACTGCTGAAGCGCGCGAGCCGACCGTGAGCCGGGAATCGGAGTCTGTTGCGATACGGGTGGAGCAGCGCTCGGTGACGTCAAGTAGGGATTCAACTGGCGGACATCGGTCAACATTCTCGATCCTGTCGAGGGCGGTATCTGATGTATGACGCCGGGTTGATTGCCGATGTGCGGTGGTGCTGTCGGTGTGTTGTGCGTGATTTCGTTCAATGTTCGCGGAATAGTCTGCGATCCCTGCGCCGGGGTGATCTGATGGCGTGGCATGGTCGGCTGCCTCGTTCCCGGTGCTGGGGGAACGGGCGGTTGTGGCGGCGCCGACGGCTGTCTTGTGGTAATCACTTGTTGTGCCACGTGGACATGCGGGCTTGTGGGATATAAGCCCTGTGCGACGTTCAGGAGAGCCTGGAGTTGAGCCAACCCCACCAAGGAAGAAGAGGAATAGCCAGCTGGCGAGACGAGCACCCAATCCGTCCAGGCCTGCGAGACCAGGGCGTTCGATTGGACCCGATTCAAGATATCTTGGCGCTGCTGGGCCGCCTGCTGTGTTTCCTCTGTGGTCGAGGCCTGTGCCAGGGCCTCATTCGCCGCATCGAGGTCTTGTTGTAGTTGGTCATTTTCCTGTTGCAGCTCGACGAGTTGATGCCGGGCGTCCTCATTTTCACGCAAGGCCGCGATGGCCTCTCGCACTTCGTCCGTATCGATCTGGGCTACCAGATCCGTGCGGACAACGATGGTGTCCCCATCGAGCGTCGTGTTGGTCTCTTGCTCCAGGACAAGGACCAAACCAGCGGTATAGGTTCGAATTTCGTCTTTCGTCACATCCAGACCGTCCACGATTGTGATGCTTTCGAGGTAGACGGCGACCTGTTCCAGGGCATTTCGTTTGGCCGCTTCGGTGGCCATGCGGATAGCCTCTTCTCTGGTGTCACGGTCTCCCATCCGGTGTTCGCCCTGAGCGGTCACGACTCGGACTTCTGCCAGAGTGACTGCGGGCCAAACAGACAGAATGGCGAACAGTGTAAAAAGGCTCAAGCTCGGCGATGGGATGAGCGGGAATACCAGTCGGGCGATAGTATGAGGAGGAGAGATCCGTGGCATCGCCCTCACCTTATTAGATAGGACTGGAGCCAATTCATGACTCCCACGAGGTTAAGAATAAGCATAACACTGCCACCCTCGTTGCGCCAGGAGCCGTCCCACCCGCATGAACCCTGATGGAGTCCTGCGGGCGGAGCCTTGCCTTGCTTGCCTTGGCGGAAAACGCCATGATAGCGTAGAAGCCCCCTTGGAATAGAAGAGAAAGAACTGATCTGTGCATACGCCAATCAGCCTTGAGCGCGGAGGGTCGATTCGGATACTGGCCGTATCTCTTTTCTTTCTCTGCCTGGTCCTTCCGAGAGACGTGGCGGTTGCCGCGGTATCGGCGCCGGCTCCTGCCTCGATGGCTCCGACCGAGCATGTGATTCTCTTTGTCCTCGAAGGGTTCGGCCAAGATTCCCTGAAAGGCGGCACGATGCCGACCCTCAGCCGGTTGATCAAGGAAGGGGCGGTCACCTGGTCTGCCACGGCGGTGAAGCCTGCGTTACGTCTGCCGACCATGGCGTCTTTGATTACGGGCATGCCGGTCGAGAAACATGGCATTACCTGGAACACCTTCGAATTCAGCCGGGGCTATCCACGCGCCCCGAGCGTGTTCGACTACCTCGATCTCAGCGGGGGCCGTGACAGCGCAATTTTCCTCATGGACGAGTCGCTCTATCAGCTGGCGAGACCTGAACCCTACACGGACTACCAGATGTGTGGGCCGCTGAAACCTGAGTGCAGCACGGATCGGATCGTGTCCTACATCCGTCAATACTTCAAGAAAGCGACCAGCGGCCATGGCTACGGGCATGCCATTCTTTCGCTGCCGCATTTCCTGGTCGTGCATCTTCCTGAGGCGGGTCGAGTGGGCGCGTCCCGTGGCTGGGCCTCGAAGGAGTATCGCGAAGCCCTTCGCACGGTGGATAAGGCCATACACTCCGTGTTGGGCATCTATCAAGAGCAGGGACTGACCAAGCGGACGACCTTGTTCGTGACGTCGCTCAGTGCCGACGGCAGGGATGCGAACCAGGAACAGACTGACGCGGCTGTTCCGATAGTTCCCTGGATTGCCTCGGGGGTGGGGATTAAACCCGGTCACGCGATTCACCAGCCGGTCTCCATTTTAGATACCGGCGCGACGGTGATGCGGACGTTGGGATTACAGACACATACCGAGTGGGACAGTCATGCCGTGGAAGAAATATTTCAGGCTGCCTTTGCCGCGGCCCCACGAGGATCCTTAGAATAGGTCACATAATGCAGAATGTAAATCGGTACATGGGCTGGTGTCTGGTCGGATGGTTGCTAGGCTCCGCGACGATCATCCAGGCGGTCGCGGCAGGTCAGCCGGCTGCCTACACCCAGGAGCACGCCATTATCATCGACGCCACCACAATTACTCCTCAGTCTTGGTGGCAAGTGCCCGGCATCACCCCGTCCATCTATGCTTCGGACCCCGAGTCCATGGACGCCTACAAGACGACCGAGTCTCGGTCCCTCAAATTGAAGCCAGGCAAATATAAATTTGGGAGCTTCACCTTTGATTTTCCGTTTACGGTGAACTTAGAGGGGAAGTTGGAGTTTGCCCAGTCGCTCGACCAATGTGTGGAGGGACGGGGGACCCAGACTTTAACCATTCGCTGCAGCCGGACCTATCCGTACGGCGGCCAGCGCGATTACCAGTATCAGTAGTAGCCTGCTGAAAAACTCGATTTTTGTGCAATAAGTCGTCGCGATATTATGCATGGTGATAATGCCAGAATAGCAGCAGGATGCTCAAAAAGGCCGTCCAGCAAGGCCGCAGCGAGCGAAGAGGCGAGGCGTACGCTTCGGTACGTTGAGCCTCTGAGCGAAGCGAGAACGATGCTGGCGGACTTTTTCAGCATCCTGGTAGAGGAGCGGTACCAATGGCTCAGGCGCTTGAAGATCTCTTAGAAGCACTCGAGGATGTCGACGATGCGACCCGCGAGGAGGCATCCAAAGCTCTTGCCGAACTCGCTGACCCCAGCACATTGGGCGCGCTTGTCGGTGCCTGTGGAGATGAATACTGGACTGTGCGGGCCCATGCGGGCTGGGGCGTGGCCAGGATCGGCGGGGTTAAAGCGGTAGAAGCGCTTATCGTCCTGTTTAACGATTCCATCATGAACGTGCGGAACGATGCCGTGGCAGCCATGGCCACGATGGGAGCCGCAGTCGTCGATCGCCTGATCACCGCATTGAAGGATGAGCGGTGGCGTGTCCGCGAACATGCTGCGAAAACCTGTGGCGAAATAAAGGACCGGAAAGCCGTCGAAGCCCTCATGCTCGTCTGTCGAGATCGCGATGGTGCCGTGAAGAGCGCGGCGACAGAGGCGCTGGGCAAGATCTGCGATCCGAGAGCGATCCCAGTCCTGATCAAACTATTCCGTGATTCTTCGAAAACAGTGCGAGAAACAGCCGGAACCTCACTCATCTCTATCGGCCAGCCTTCCGTCGATCCGCTGATTGAGTGTCTGAAGGATAAGGATTTTGTGGTCCGGTGCCACGCCGCCCGCGCACTCGGTGGGATGACCACCGACTATCAAATCGGTCGAACCTGGGTACGGGACGCTAAAGTTGTTGACGTTCTGATTGCCGCGCTGAAAGATCCGGATCGGGCCGTCCGCGAAGATGCCACGATCGCCCTGGGCCAGATCGGCGATCCACGGGCCATCGATGCCTTGATCGAGGCGATGAAGGATGGCGTGGTGAAGCGGCATGCCATTGCGTCGCTCGGCATGATCGGCGATCCTCGTGCCTTGCCTCCGGTGCTGGATGCATTGAAGGGGAAGGGTATTCGACAGGATGGGACCCCGACCCCCGGCTGTATCGTCAGCGAAGACGCCTTTATCAAGGAAGCGGCGGCGACGGCGCTCGGCCAGTTCCGTGATCCGCGCGTCATTCCCGACTTGATTATGCTGTTGAAGGACGGCGTGTTGCGCGAAAAGGCCAGTGCCGCTCTGGCCACCATCGGTGATACGGCGATCGAGCCGTTAATTGCCTTTCTCTATGACCCGAAAGCGTCCGAAGTCATCGCAGAAGGGGAGCGAGTCCTTTCCTATGCCTCGGTCCGACTCACGGCGAAAGATGCCTTGCGGCAATTGGCGCTTGAAACACTCGAAAAATTGGGGTGGCTGCCGGCTCCGGAAGACGTCACAGTCAATTCGAGCGTGGTCGACAACGCCAGGGTGGACATGCCCCTTGGTGATACAGGCCGATTCGGTCCATCTGGTGATTTTGCCCAACGAAGTTAGCGGGCTCCTCGCTAATAGGAAAGCGCTCTCGCAGGATGCTCAAAAAGGCCGTTCAGCAAGGCCGCAGGCGAGTCGAAACCGGAGGCGTACCCTCTGGGGTACGTTGAGGATTTCGATGAGCTGAGAACGAAGCTGGCGAACTTTTTCAGCATCCGTTTGATCGAGGTCGGGCATGGCAGACACCGTAGCCGAACAGATCGCGGCTCTCAAAGACGAGGATTGGGCGATTCGCGAAGAGGCCGCCACGATGCTTGGCACGCTTCGGGATCCCCGGGCTATAGTGCCGTTGGTCTCCGTGCTTCGTGACGGCGATCGGGCGGTTCGCGATGCGGCGATCGGCGCCCTCCTGGCCATCGGAGAGCCTGCCGTGACGACGCTGGGCGTCTGTCTCTCCGATCCGGCGCTTACGGTTCAGGAATCGGCCTCGTCGGTGTTGGCGACCATTGCCGATGCGCGGGTGCTCGCGCCGCTCGTCAAGGCGCTCGCGAGCCCCGATTGGATTGTGCGGATGCACGCCGCCAAGGCGTTAGGTCGGATTAAAGACCCTGGCGCGGTTGCGCCGCTGGTGCCGCTCTTACAAGATTCGGTGAAGGCTGTGCGCGAAGAGACGTCGACGGCTCTCGCGGCCATTGGGGAGGCAGCGCTATCGTCGCTGCTTGGCGCGTTGACCCATGCTGAATGGCTGGTGCGGCTGCATGCGGTAGAGGCCTTGGGTAAAGCGCGGTCGCCTGAGACGGTGGATCCGCTCTTGTCGGTGCTCTTCAACGATCCTGACAGGGCGGTTCGCGAGGACGCAGTCCGCGCGCTTGGTCAGATCGGAGATGCGCGCGCGGTGGAGTACCTCGTGACGGCGATGAAAGAGCCGGGGCTCCGTCCGCTGGCAGTAGAGGCGCTGGGCCGGATCGGTGATCGTCGTGCGGTGCCGGTGCTGATCAATGTGCTCGAGGGGGTGGATCGGCCGGAAGTCTCACGGCCGATCGACGGCTGCGGAGATCGTTGGGATGAAGAAATACTGACGTTGGGTGCGGCCGTCAGGGCGTTGGGCGCGATCCGAGACGAGACGGCCATACCTTCGCTCATGAAGGCGCTCCGCCATACGGTGACGCGAGCGGAAGCCGCCGACGCTCTGACTCGATTCGGTTCCGCCGTGATTGCGCCATTGCTGGCCGTGCTGGCACGTGAGCCGGATGACAACATTCGTTACCATGTCAAAGAGACGTTGGGTAGGGTGGGCTGGCGGGCGGGCCGTATATAACAAGCCAATGCTCAATGTTGAATGTTCAATTTTGAATTTATAACTCAGAACACAGCACTCAGGACTCAGCACTGATTGAGCGTTAGGTTATCGTGCCATGCCCAAAGAAACGATTGAAACGCTGGTTTCTGAGCTTGTCCACGAAGAGGACTGGCGGCGGATGCGGGCGACGGCAGCCTGTTTGTCCGGCGGGCCTCGCGCAGTGCAGGCGCTCATTCACGCGCTGCAGACTGGTTCGCCGGAATTGAAGGCCGAGGTGGCGGCCATGCTGGCGCGCGTGAACGATCCTCAGGCCGGCGTGCCCTTGGTCGGCTTGCTCTGCGATGAGGGTGAGGCTGTCCGCAAGGCCGGCGCGTCAGCCTTGGAACACATGGCGGGGGTGCTTGACGAGACGACTGCAGCGGCGCTGGCCTCGTTGCTTTATGCCTCGAAGGACGAAGGGATTCGCCTGGCGGCCTCGCAGTTGTTGGGGGTCATTCCGAATGCGATCGCGCCACTCTGCGAGATGTTAACCCATGAGGACCCAGAGGCGCAGATCCTGGCCGCGAAGATGCTGGAACATCTGCTCGATCCCCGTTCGGCGGATTCGTTCATCAATGCGATGGGGCAGCCGGCCGTTCGCGATATTGCCGTGCGGACGCTCAAGAAGTTGAGCGCGATTCGTGAGCGCATCGACGAGGTATTTGACGCGCTTCGCGCGATCGAGGAGTTGAGCGAACGGGAAGAGGCGCGCATGAGCACCGTGATCAATCTTCTGGCCATCGGGCGTCCGAGCGTAGAGATTTTGATCGAGTATCTGGAAGATGACGATTGGCTGGTGCGCGAAGCTGCCGCCGACTTGCTGGGAAAGATCGGCGATGTTCGCGCGGTCGAGCCCTTGATGCAGCGGTTGCGGGTCGATAAAGATACGGGTGTGAAGGAACTGGCGATGAAATCATTGGGTTTGATCGGCGATGCCAGGCCTGCCCAACTCTATATCGAAGCCATTCCCATTCGACCCCTGCGGGTCCATGCCATGGAAGCCTTGGCCAAAGTGAAAGATGTGGATGTGTTGCGGCCGTACAAGGAGCTGTTCGATCGGTTGAGGACGGATCGAGACGGCCTGGTCGCGTACAATTCCGGGTTGATCGCCGACAAACTGGAAGCGCTCGACGGGACGCCTGTCGGGAATCAGGGAAGGCAGGGCGACGATGAGTGACGATGTGCAGGCTGAACGGATCGAACAATTGATCGGGGCTCTCCGGGACGACAATGACGCGCTCCGCGATCATGCGATTGCCAGTTTGAGTCAAGTGGGCGAGGACGCGGTGGGACCGCTGATCGGGCTCATGGCGGACGAAGATGTCCTGATTCGGGAAGCGGCGACCAGCGCCATCGTGCGGATCGGTCCATCCGTCGTCGATCCGTTGATCGAGGCGTTGGAGGACGATGAATGGGCGATCCGCGAGCAGGCTGCGTCGGGATTGGGGAAGCTGAAAGACCCTCGGGGCGTCGATCCCCTCGTCAAGGCGCTCAAAGACAAAGATGGCGCAGTGCGGACTGCTGCCGTGTGGGCGCTGGAGCGGGTCGGTGATGCGCGCGCGGTGCCTGGGTTGGTCGAGGCGCTGGCCGATAACACGGTACGTGAGGACGTAGCGCGTGTGCTGAAAAAAATCGGCGATGCGCGGGCCGTGGATGCCTTGATCGACGGGCTGCTGGGTAATAATTGGATGGTGCGGCGCCATGCGGCCGAAGCCTTGGGCAAGATCGGCGATGCCCGCGGAGTCGGCCCGTTGATCGAATCGCTCAAGGATGAAGACTGGCTCGTGCGGCGGAATGCCGCGGAGTCGCTCGCCCGCCTCGGAGCAAAGCAGGCCATCGACCCCTTGATCCCGCTGCTCGAAGATGAGAATACGATGGTGCAGGAAACGGTGGAAGGCGTGTTGGCGAGTCTTGGGTGGAACGCGAAGCCGTAACAGGATGCTGAAACAGTCCGCCAGCAGCGTTCTCGCGTCGCTCAGAGGCTCAACGTACCGAAGCGTACGCCTCGCCTCTTCGCTCGCTGCGGCCTTGCTGGACGGCCTGTTTGAGCATCCTGAAGCTATTGGGGCATCAGGATCACATGAAAGATTTCAATGATGTGTTGTGTGTAAACCGAGTTTTTCCGTAGCCTGTTAATCTTTATTTCGATGTAAAAGGATACACATCATGGCGGATGAAACTCCTCCAAAGCTTATTCAGATCGGTCCGAAGGGCGGCGCGAAGAAGGACGGGTTCAATCTCGTCACGGAACGAGTCGTTGCGGTGAACCCTGAGGCGAGACAGCTCGAAGTCGAACTGTTGGCCTACGACGGTAAGACGGTCGTGCTGGACGTCGACGACGAGGCGCTTGAGGAGCTGAAGCGCCTTAAGATAGGGGATGGTGCCACGATTCGCGTCGTTGAAGAAGGCGGGCGACGGATCGCCAAGAGCTTTCGGATTCGTGCGAAGGATCCCAATGCGGCGCGCGCTGACGCGATGCTCTTGGATCTTAAAGATAGCCACTGGCTCAACCGCAAGTATGCGGCTGAAGTGCTGGGTGAGATTAAAGAAGCCCGCGCCGTGCAGCCGTTGGTCGATGCGTTGGCGGACGAAGTCGGCGATGTCCGGCAACGTGCCTATGATTCGTTGATCAAGATCGGCGGGCCAGCGGTATCGGTACTCGTGCCTTTGCTGGTTTCGGAGGAAGATGAGATCAGGCAATCCGTGACGGAAATCATCCGTAAGATTGGAAAGCCCGCCGTCGAGCCGCTGGCCACGGCGCTTGCCGAGGCCGACGACCGTCTGAAGACGCGAGTGATGAAGGTGTTGGACCGGATGGGCTACA
>Ga0247727_10018123_pt1 | contig 11119 bp, 6 predicted proteins | sample WisWelCaveWW1625_FD_202498 | JGI IMG/M metagenome (GOLD analysis project Ga0247727, IMG submission 202498) | Biofilm microbial communities from Wishing Well Cave, Virginia, United States - WW16-25 | ecosystem: Environmental > Aquatic > Deep subsurface > Groundwater > Cave microbial mat | place...
GGGATGTGAACACATGATAGCTGCCCGTTGATCCCGGAGTTGGAACGGCAATCCCTACGCTGGAAATCGCAAGCACGACAACAGCCGCCCGCCAGCCAAGCTGGTGGTGGATATGAAATGCCACGAACGCGGCATACATCATGACGATATAGAGAGCCCATATTCCCACGCTTAGACTTGCAATGATCAGGTAGTTACGGGGATGTTTGAGGAAGAGAAACCCATCGAGAAACGAATGCGCCGCGCGCTGCATGAACCGAACCGCTGAAGCCGGCAGTATGCGCTCCGCCATCGCAAACAGGTTCGTCATCCAATCCCGTCTCACCATCAAGACAATCATCATGGCCAGGAATGCGATGAGCACTGCCGAGAGGATAATACCCGATTCGGCAAGCCAGGGAAAAACCTCCCGCAGCGGTCCATCATAAACAAGCGGGATCATTGCTAGCAAGAGGAGAAAGGAAATCCCGTCCATGATCCGTTCGACGACTATTGTGCCCAAAGCTGACCCCCGTGAAATCGACTCGAGGCGGCTGATAGCGTACGGCCGGAGGAACTCTCCTGCCCGTGGAAGAATGTTATTCATCAGATATCCGACCATGACACCTGAAAACAGGCTCCGCAGGCCGATGCCCGGTTTGATTGGCTCAAGTAGGTATCGCCATCGCCACGACCTCAGCAGATGACTGGCCATGAGCAGCAGAAACATGACAATCAACCAGCGATAGTCGGCGGCCTGCATGGAAGCCCAAAGAGCATCAAGATTTGCATCCCGAAATGCCAAGTACAGCAGAACGAGGGTCAGCAGCCCACTGAATGTGTATCTCAGGAGAATCTTCGAGCGTCCGGTCATAGACCTTGTCGGAGAGAACAGAACAGAAAGAGGAGAAACACTCCGGTGTCTGGTTTTGCAGGTTCCTGGAACGGGATATCAACGCAAGTCGATGACATCCACTCCCTCGGGTGGATCATAAGAGAAGATCGTGTCGCTGACGCCCGAATTCATCTTGATATCTTCGATCTCATACGCTGTTTTTTTTCCACTGACATCGATAATTTCCGCTTTCCTGATAAACCACGTGTCATGGTCGATCCAGAGTTTCAGTTCTGTTAAAAAAGATTGCTCATCCTTCGGTACGAGCTTGAGGGCGATTACATCTGTACTCCCCAGACGTTCGTTCCCAAGAATGGAGGCCGCAAAACCTTCGGGGGTACCCGTGAGGATGCGTTCGGGAGAAAGGGATCCCTCAGACATCTTGAACCGGTCGATGATCACCTGGTTGGTTCCTCGTGAATGAGACCACACGGTGACACCGTCGGTCACGATCGTCTGCTCGCCAACCTCCAGACGGTAGTGGTTTCCTTTCTTCATCACCAATGTTCCCGGGATGGTTTGTGACAGACGGGTACGCTCAAACGTCACCCGTTGGGAGAATTTCAGTTCCGCATCTCGAATGCTGTCGTACTTCCTTCGCACCTTTTCCAGCACGTCACTGGCGTTCTCTTCTGCACTCAACAGGGGGCCACCTGCTGCAATGAACAGGCAGGCAATGGTCGAACCCCACACAAGAACATGCTGTCTCATCAGGCCCCTTTCAGCAGGTGATCCAATTGGTCCTCCGACTCAATTAACACTTCCCGTGCCTTGCTTCCATCGAAAGGTCCGACGATTCCAGCAGCTTCCAATTCGTCTACAAGCCGGGCCGCGCGCGAGTAGCCCACCTTGAGCCGGCGCTGAAGGAGTGAAACGGAACCCTGTTGATGGCGAACGATCAGATGCGCCGCCTCGGTAAACAGATCATCCCGGTCTCCTTCGGAGCCATCTGCTCCGGCCCGTTTTTTGTCGGCCATTGAAGGAAGCATGAACGGCTGCGCGTATCCCTGCTGTGCGGCAATATGTTCCACCACTGCCTCCACCTCGTCCGTGGAAATGAACGCGTTCTGAAGTCGGATGGGCTTCGGGCTGCCGGACGCCAGGTACAGCATGTCACCATTTCCCAGCAGTTGCTCTGCGCCGTTCGCGTCGAGGATGGTGCGCGAGTCGGTCTTTGATGCAACCTGGTACGCAATGCGCGCGGGGAAATTTGCCTTGATGACACCGGTGATCACATCCACGGAAGGACGTTGAGTGGCAACCACCAGATGGATACCCACTGCCCGCGCAAGCTGGGCAAGCCGGGTAATCGGTTCCTCAACCTCCCTTGCTGCCGTGATCATCAGGTCTGCCAGCTCATCGATAATCACAACAAGGTACGGCATCTTCGTGTTGGATTGTGTTTGCGTCGCGGTCAGCTTTCCGGAACCAACTCTCTCGTTGTAGTCAATGATGCTGCGCACACCTGTCGCTGCAAGACGATCATATCGTTGCTCCATTTCGTACTCGACTCCCCTCAGGGCAAGCACAGCGTTCCGCGGAGTCGTCAGAATTTCTTCGTCAACATCCGGAGAGATGGCGAGAAAATGCTGACGCAATCTGCCATATTGGGAAAGCTCGATCTTTTTCGGGTCGATGATGACCAGCTTCAGGTCCGATGGATGCATTTTGTAAAGCAGGCTGGCAAGGATGGTATTGATGCCAACACTCTTCCCTGATCCTGTCGATCCCGCAATAAGTATATGCGGCATCTTTGCCAGATCGTCGGTGAATACTTCGCCAAAGATCGTCTTCCCCATCGCCAAAGGAAGGTACGCTTCGGCGTCCCTGAATCCAGCCGAATTGATCACTGACCTGAATGTGACGATGGCCCGATCATGGTTGGGGATCTCAACGCCGACAGCGGACTTCCCCGGGATCGGCGCCATGATCCGAATCCCCTTCGCTGCCAGCTTCAAGGCAATATCGTTTTCGAGACTGACGATCCGGCTGATTTTCACTCCGGCTGCAGGAACAAGCTCATAGAGCGTAACCACTGGACCGGGCGTCACACTGACGCTTTCCAGCTCAACGTCGAATTCAGCCAGTGTCGCACGCAGCAAGTCGGCATTTGCGGCAAACTCTTCTTCGTCCACATCCTCTTTGCCGGGCCGTGGCAATTCGAGCAGGTCAACCGAGGGAAACACATAGTTAATTTCTTCACCGGGGGGTTTGCGCTCAGACGGAGAGTTCAACCCCGCCTCAGTCTCGAGTGGTCTCCTCTCGATATCGACACGCAGGTCATGCAGCCCCTCCCGGGAACGAGCGGAGGAACGGGCCTGTTCCTCCTCACCGTGAATGGCTTCCTGTTGTCGACCGGATGCCCGTCGGACCTCGGGCCTTAATTCTTCAGCTGGAGATTTTGGAAGGTTCACCTGGACCTTCACATCCGAGGGAGACAGATCCTTCTTCCGCTCAAGACCCCGATCTTCCCGCGCCATTCTTCTCCGTGAAATCCAGTCCATCAGATTCTCCATGTAATGCCGTATCCCGTCGGCGAGCATGCGGAGATCGAGGTTCGCGGCGACAACGAGGAAGACCAGAAGTGCTGTAATGATGAGAATTGAGCCGCCCGTCTTTCCTATGAGCTGCGAGAGGATCGTGGCGACAAAATCGCCAACGACTCCACTCCATTGCATGCCGAGCACGTCCTGGCCGAAAATCGCTCTCACCATGCCAAACGAGGAGGAGAGGAGAAGAGCACACGCGAGGGAGTACACCACGGGCATGAACAGCTTTCGGAGGTCTTCGTTTCGCAGAAGTTTCCATCCGAAGAGCATCATTGCAAGAGGAAGGCAGAAAATACTGTAGCCGAACGTCCCTTTGATGAGACGATCGGCAAGGACTGCACCAACGAGTCCCAGCCAGTTTCTCGCCGTGTCGGCGCGGGCACGGATATCGGGGTCACCGCTGAAGACATTGAAGATGTCCTTGATCCCAATATCTGCCCCTGCTTCATCGGCGGGATCATAGGACAGCAACGAGAGAAAGACAAGGAGAGCGGCGGCGATCACCAGCAGGGCGATCACAGCCCCCTTGCGATCGTCTCGATGACGGCCTGGCTTGTTCCTTCCTTGCATGAACTCGCTCCGCGCCCGCTCTTTCGCAAGCACTGCTGCATTCCTTTTCACTGTGTCGGTACGGGCACCATTTTTGCTTCGACCCTTTCGGGCCCGGTCTTCAATTTGATAACGCTCCCCACGAGTTGGGGAATCACGTCGAGCATATTCACCGACGAGCATATGTCAAGATCAGCTCCGAATCCGATCTGCTCAAGATACCTTCCGTGCTCGGAGTTCCGGACCATTTTCGCCGTTGATCTCCCAAAACTCGTGTACAGAGCCACTGCAGCCAACGCTTCATCTGACAAAAAGAGCTCGATTCCTTTCTGCTCGCTCAGCTTCTGAAGCAGCATTCCTGCACACACGGAGTCTTCCATCGAAAACGACCCATTGTTCCCGGAACACACAACATGAAAATCCTTCCTGAGCGTTTCAAGGAAGCGAACAACGGCTAAGAGGTTGACAAAAGAGCACAACACCATTTCGCGTGCATAACGCCCTTTGTCGATCGCCTTCGAACCGTTCGTAGAACTGAAAATGATCGCCTTCCCCTTTACTTTTCCCTCAGAATAGTCGAGCGGTGAGTTCCCGAGATCAAAGCCTTTGATCATCTTTCCGTTCCGCTCCCCACCCCGGAGAATGTGATCGCCGAAAAGAGACCCGGAGATCTTCACTGCGCGCTCGACCGTTGTGACAGGAATAATCTCTTTCGCCCCATTGGCGAGAGCTGTCGCAATCGTGGTCCCGGCACGCAGAACGTCGATGACAACAACTGTCTGGTCGCGCAACGCGAACTCGTCCACCTGGTAGGGCGTAAAATAGACCCCTACGCGCATCATGCACCTCTATGAATTCTGTTTCCTGACGAACGGCAACTCGGTAATCACGGCCGGGATTTCCCGGTTCCGAATCACAATAGAGACGCCACCCCCCGTCTTTGCGTGTTCCATGGCAACGTAACCGAGCCCTATTCCTTGCTCGAGGGTTGGTGAAAAGGTTCCCGAAGTAACCGTGCCCACCATGGATGCATCGTGCTGGATGGAGTACCCGTGCCTCGGAACGGCCTTGTCTTCCAGCTTGAACCCCACCAGACGTCGCCTGAGTCCACCTTGTTTGACCCTTCTGAGAGCTTCCTGTCCGATGAATTCTTTTCTGTCGAGCTTCGTGATCCAGCCGAGTCCTGCTTCAAGAGGGTTGGTTGTCTGATCAATGTCGTTTCCATAAAGGCAGAAACCCATCTCGAGACGAAGCGTGTCCCGGGCACCCAATCCGGCACAGGCTATCTGAAACTCCCTGCCGGCTTCAAGGAGGCCGTTCCAGATCCTCTCGGCAAACTCTTCCCGGGAAGGAAAGTACATTTCATAGCCCAGCTCCCCGGTGTATCCTGTGCGGGATATGACCGCATCAACTCCATCGATTGACCCACGGAGAAAATGATAGTACGGCAGCCGGGAAAGATCACTCCGGGTGAGCTTTTGGAGGGTGGCAAGAGAGTGAGGACCCTGGACTGCAAGCAGCGCTGTTTCAGCACTCACATCCCGGAGATGGACATCACCACGGAGGCCCTGCTGCATCCACTGCAAATCCTTGGCAACATTCGACGCATTGAGGACAACCATGAAATGATCTCCCATGTGATACACCAGGAGGTCATCAACAATCCCGCCATCTTCATAACACATTGCGGAATACTGGACCTTACCCTCCTCAAGCTTCGACACGTCGTTCGTGGTGATGCGCTGGACGAAATCCAGCGCATCCCTCCCCCACACTTCTACTTCACCCATGTGGGAGACATCGAAGAGGCCGACAGTTTCGCGCACCCGCCTATGCTCTTCCATGACACCTTTGTATTGCACTGGCATTTCGAACCCCGCGAAATCCACCATGCGGGCACCCGCCTGACGGTGAAGTTCAAAGAATGCCGTCCGTCTGAGGGACATGAGTTCCGGTGATGGGCAGAAGTGGTAAGTGGCTACTGATTGAACTGACCAGTAATGTCCTGCCCTTCCTTCTTTGAAGAAACGCGGAATTCTCCCGGCGGGATAGTAGTGTCAGTTTCCAGTGTAATCCAGAGAAAGTGTTTGGCCATCATTTTCCGCAGCAGGCTAAAGGTTCCTCCTGTCAGGGTTTCTTCAAGTTCCGGATTCACTCTGAGGATGATGCTCCGCTCTCGCCCTTCAGCTTTGAACCTGCGAAGCCATCGATCGAGTTGGTTGATCGTTGTCGTCTTTGAACGGACAAGGCCGGTGCCTCCGCAAGCAGGGCAGGCCTCCGTAAAACTGTGAAGAATGCTCTGGCGGACCCGCTGACGAGTGATTTGCATGATTCCGAACTCCGTCATCGGGAGGACTGTTATCTTGGCCCGGTCTCTGCGGAATTCTTTGCGCAACTCCTCGTAGACCTTTTTCTTGTTTCTGTCTTCCTCAAGGTCAATGAAATCCACAACAATAATCCCACCGATATCCCGAAGGCGGAGTTGGCGGGCAATCTCTCTCCCCGCCTCCAGGTCTGTTCGAAGGGAGTTCTGCTCCTGCTCCTTCTTGGCAGCATACCGACCGCTGTTCACGTCGATGACCACCATCGCCTCTGTCGGGTCAATAATGATGTATCCACCACTTTTGAGCCAGACTTTTCGGCTGAGTGAGGCCTCGAGTTCCTTCTCAACTCCATACTTGTCGAAAAGTGGAGTCCGGTCCTTGTGCAGCTCAATCTTGTCAAGGAGCCCCGGTTGTGTATACTTGATGTACGCAGTGATTTCCTTGAAGAGCTTCTTTGAGTCGATGACCACCTTGGAAACATCGTTGGAGAAAAGGTCCCGTATAACACTCGACGTGGTTGCCATATCTTTATACAGCAGGCATGGTGCGTCTTCCGACTTCACCGTTCGCTCAATTTCCCGCCAGGTCTTTATCAATCCTTCGAGATCGTTTCTCAAGGACTCATCATCCCGTCCTTCCGCAACCGTTCGAATGATTGTACCGAAACCCTCGGGAAGAATGCCCTGAACGATTTTCCGTAGTCGGCGTTTTTCCTTGAAATTGGAAATCTTTTTCGAGATGCCGATTTTCCCATCAAACGGAAGAAGAACCAGAAAGCGGCCTGCGAGAGAGACTTCGGAAGTCACCCGGACACCCTTCTTACCGACAGGTTCCTTCGTGATCTGGATGATGACTTCCTGCCCCTTCTGCAGCTGGATATCTCTGTGGGAAGAACGTCCGTTTTCACGGGGGGGGCGGGACCGCTGACGGGGGTCTGAAGAAGAAGGTGGAGCCGAAGAAGGAGTGGCCCCCTTTTGCTCTTCCACCTTTGTGATGTTTGGCTGGGCCGAAGCTTCTTCGATCTCTTCGGCTTCTTCGTCAGATTCGTCCGCTATCAACGCGGAGTATTCATCGAAGCGGGAACCGATGTCGGAGAAATGGAGGAAGCCGTCCTGACCGAGGCCGAGATCCACAAAGGCTGCTTTGATCCCCGGCATGACCTTGGCAACCTTGCCAAGGTAGATGTCCCCCACCATTTTTTCCTTGTTGACAGTCTCAACGAAGAGTTCTGCCAACCTTCCATCTTCCGTTATTGCGATGCGGGTCTCGTTTGCACCCGCATTAATGATGATTTCTTTTCTCAATAAAAGGCTCCAACCGAATCCACAATTGGGTTACGTGGGTCGGGAGCTGCAGTTAGAGGCTCAAATGAACCGGAGTTGCATGACGCGCAGTCTCTGAAATCCTTGTTGCATTCTTGCAGCTATCTGGTTCCAACCCAACTTGCCCCCTTGCCTCTTGCTGGCAAGGGCTGTTCAAAATCTTCTTTCAGCAACTCTCCTAAACTACGAAAAACCGATTGATGTTGCAACGCAACATAAGCCCTCTGGAACAATTCAGAGAAGTACTCACGCTTTACATTCGCGATCTCATCAAGTCGTGTAAATAGAGAGAAGACAACGAGGCCAAGCTCCCTGCGTCACACCTATGGTAACTGACCATTGCTTCCTTCCGGACCTGGCGGGGTTGAGCTACTTGCAGTTGCGCAGGACTTGACCTCGTAGTTATTCCACCAACTACCAATCTTGTTGTTGGGCAATCCAAGCTGATACTCAACGGGAAACTAATCGGGGTCTTCGCCAGAGGGTTAGTCCGCCGTTACACGACTCGAAAAAGGGGGCGAGGACGAGCCTTCTGGGGCCGACAACCACTTCCATACACTACTTATGCAATGTTCTGTACGGATGTGGAGCTGATCGGGGTCTCCGCCAAAGGCGCCAGCCCGCCATCAGAGAACCTGAAGGCTGGCGGGGATGCGCCTTCGGCGCAGATCCTTCAATTTCACTTGTGGAGCTGAGGGGGCTCGAACCGACGACCTCCTCGTTGCGAACGAGGCGCGCTCCTCGACGAGTCTACGACTCTACTCCCTGGGCTATACTCGTCGAGTCGTAGACCAACTGAGCTACAGCCCCTGAAAGGCTTTTAACTTTGAGGCATCAAACGATTGCAGAAGCCTCTTCTTGCGGTTGGTATTCCACTTCCGTTTCAGCTCCCATTCTCTCCACATCGCCTCAGCCCGCGTCTGGTATGCTTCGTAATATCCAACCCTGAACGGGGCTCGACCGCGTTGTTCTGATCAACCCTCCGTTGTGTCTCTTCAGTCGCTCAACAATGTTTTTCGTCTGTCCAGTGTACAACGACCCGTCGACCAGACTTTCAAGAATGTACACATAATACGAGGCGCTCTCCTCTTCATCCACGACCGTCAGGAGTCTACGACTCTTACCAACGTCAGCCTCGGCGAGCGAATCAACCGCGTAGATCTGATCTGGGTCTCCGCCTGCGGCAATAGAAGCCTACAGAAGACTACGGCGGACAGGGAACTGACAAGCTACCCGACCATTGTCAACGGTCTTGTGGAGCTGATCGGGGTCGAACCGACGACCTCCTCGTTGCGAACGAGGCGCTCTCCCAACTGAGCTACAGCCCCTGAAAGGATAGTGCCAATCCGAGTTATCCAACTAACCTTGGGCCAAGATACGCAAATGGTTCCAGCGACGCAATAGGATAGGAACCAGTTGAAGGTGGTGCTACCCAAGGAGCTTTGTTGGATGACCTTCCGCACGATCGGGTGCCTCACCATGTGTTTGGAGCAATGGATACTGAAATCTGACTAGGCTCCGGCTTCGCATACACCACGAGATGAGAAGAGACCTTTCGGGGTAGCTGTTCGTGGCAAGCTCAACGCGCAACCTTTTCCGGACGATGACCGTCTACCAACCCGTAGTTTCCAGTTCCCTCCACATTCCCCAAGAGGTCAACATGATTCTCCTTCGCTTACTGTTCGCAACGATAGTCCTTTGTCTGGCTGGAACCACTCCGTTGACGTCATCTGCGCAACCCCAGCTCTCCCTCCCACAGTCGAGTCCCGGAGCAACTGTTTCACAAACCGTTGGAACCTCTACCATAACGGTATCCTATCATCGTCCAGGCGTAAAAGGACGGAAAATCTGGGGCGAGGTGGTCCCCTATAACGAGGTCTGGCGGGCAGGAGCCAACGAAAACACCACGATCTCTTTCAGTGATCCTGTCAAAATCGACGGCAAGGACCTTCCAGCGGGGGTATATGGACTTCACATGATTCCGACGGAGGGTGAATGGACGATCATCTTCAACCGGAACTCCACCTCCTGGGGAAGCTTCTTCTATGACGCGGGCGAGGATGCACTGCGAGTACTGACAAAACCAGAGCCCTCCGAACACGTTGAGTGGCTCGAATATGAATTCAGCGACCTCTCTCGCAGCTCAGCCAAGGTCTCACTACGATGGGAAAAACTGCGTGTTCCCTTCACCGTGGAGTTCGACGTCAACAATGTTGTTCTTAGCAATGCGAGGACCTCATTTCTTCGCGGACCCGCCGGGTTCACCTGGCAGGGGTTCAACCAGGCAGCGAACTTTGCATTGCAGAACAACATCGACCTCCAACAAGGTCTTACCTGGGCGGACCTGTCCATAAGCCTGAACGAGAACTTCACCAACATGAGAACGAAGGCGGGAATCCTCAAGAAACTTGGAAGAATGACAGAAGCAGAATCATTGCGGGAAGAATCGATGAAAATTGCGCTGGAAGCAGATGTAAACACCATGGGATATGAGCACCTTGCCCAGAACAACATGAAGAAAGCAATAGAACTTTTCAAGAAGAACGTCAAAGACTACCCCAAATCATGGAACGTCTATGACAGTCTTGGAGAGGCGTATGAGAAAGACGGGCAAATGCGTCTTGCTGTCGAGAACTACACCCGCGCACTCAGCATGGTGAAGGACGATGCAAATCGGACCAGAATTACAACGATTCTCAAAAGATTGAAATCGAAGGAATAGGGAAAATAATTATTTGATCAGCATATCCGGGCCGCGCACGACAATCGGGGCGCGGCCCAGATCCTGCGTCGAACCTGATGCAGCGTCCTGCCTGAAACAACACATCCAACTCGACCCAACCTAAGAACCACTTTCAGGAGAACTAACCACCCGCGCGGTGAGCATGTTCAGGGCAGAGCCCGCGAGCTCTCTCTGTGCCCCCCGTGTTCCAAGTTCAAACAACGACTCAATGTTCTCCGTGGTTGACTACCTTGCGCTTCCTCCTCACGTCATGACCCACGAATTTACCTCACTCACGCCAAACCCAGCCACTCCTTGACAAAGGCACACGGAATCCTTACTTTTTGTCAGGAATTTGAAGGAATCAGACCTGAAACCATGACCGCGGAACTGAACGAACGAGAGAGAACTGTTCTTCGCTATCTCGTTCACGATTTCATCGAAACCGCGACCCCCATAGGGTCGCGTTACATTTCCAGGAGGCACGAGGACGTGCTTGGGCTTAGCTCGGCATCCATCCGAAACGTCATGTCTGACCTCGAGTATCTCGGGTTTCTCAACCATCCTCACACGTCGGCAGGGAGGGTTCCCACCGATCAGGGCTATAGATTCTACCTCGATAAGCTTATGGAGGTTGAGGAACTCTCCTCGCGAAACAAGATTCAGATCCGCCGCGGGATGGATCAAGGATCGGTCGATGCGGACGATCTCATGAAAGAGACATCGAGGATCCTGGGAAGAATCTCGCAGCAACTGTGTGTGGTCACGAACCCCCAGCT
>Ga0247727_10018124_pt1 | contig 11119 bp, 10 predicted proteins | sample WisWelCaveWW1625_FD_202498 | JGI IMG/M metagenome (GOLD analysis project Ga0247727, IMG submission 202498) | Biofilm microbial communities from Wishing Well Cave, Virginia, United States - WW16-25 | ecosystem: Environmental > Aquatic > Deep subsurface > Groundwater > Cave microbial mat | place...
CAACAAGGCGGACCTGACCGATTCGGACTCGTGGATCTACGCGAGCCACGGCACGCAGGTGGCCGGCGTGATCGGCGGCTGCGTCCGGGAGCATACCGACGGGCCCGCGAAGGGCCAGATCGTCAGCGGCGTCGCTCCCGGAGTCACCCTCTATGATTACAATATCATCAACCGCTACAGCCAGTTCTACAGGTCGGATTACTCCACGCTGAGCTTCGGGGACGCCGATGTGCTTCCGGCTCTCGATCAGGTCATCAAAGACGACATCGACGTGGTGAACGCGAGCCTCAGGCTGGCATACTCGTCCCTCCCGGATGCGCAGCGGGATGGCTGGAACAGCCTCTTGGCCGCGAACATCGTCGTGGTCGCGGTCGCTGGAAACGACGGGCCGGCGGAAGAGACCACCACGTACCCGGGCAACTTTCCTGGCGTCATCTCGGTGGCTGCGAGCAACAGTCGCCACTTTCCGGCCGTGGCCGTCGTGGCCGGTCAAGGCACGAATTGCGCAGGCGACGGATGCGCCGCGCGCGTCGGTACGTCCTACGCGGGGTTGCAGGAACTTGGCGCAGGCCCGTTTGTCTACAGGACCGTGACTCCGGCGGGCGGCTGCTCGGATATCAGCGAGAAACTGGACGGCCAGATCGCGATCATCGATCTAACGATCGCCTGCGGATACACCGATCTGCGGATCCGGAATGCGAAAGCGCGGGGAGCCATCGGAGTCATCTTCGTGGGGGCGCCAGCTTTTCTTGCCGATGACTATTACTATGACGAGTTGGTGCAATGGGCATACGGAGGCTTCTACAATCCGCATTGGGATCCCTACCCGCCCGGTGTCGCTCTGGGTGCGATGAGCGAGACTGACGGCTACTCCCTCGGGCCTTCGGGAGAGCTAGCCATCGGGCCGTTGTCTGATTTCGTCAGTGCAAGGGCTGACGGGATCGTCCTGTTCTCATCGCGAGGCCCGGTCATCGAGAACACCGGGCTGATCATGAAGCCAGATATCGCCGCACCGGGTATGTATGTATATATGCCTGCGCCGCCGCTGGCGATGTTGTTGCCAGATAATCCGGGCTTCGAGACGGCAGTGGGGCGATGGGTGACCGATGCTGGCACGAGCTTCGCGACGCCCGCCGTCTCCGGCATCGCCGCCATCCTCCGTGAACGGCATCCGGATTGGACCCCGGCTGACGTGAAGTCCGCCATCATGGGCACGGCCGTGCCGTTTGCGGGCTTTGGCCCCAAGGACCAGGGCGCGGGCAAGGCGGATGCCGCAACAGCGGACAAGGTGAGCGTGACCCTGGATGCGCCGAACATCAGCTTCGGGGAGCAGGTGAAGTCGAAGCCGCAGACCCGCGACGTCGTCGACGTCAAAGCGCGCTCGGCCGACGAGGCTTCCCACCGCTGTGAAGTCGCGATCGAGAGCGGGCCGTTTACCGTCGCGTCGGACAAGGGGTTCACCGCCGTGCCCGGCGACTTCGCTGCCGCATTTACCCTCGGCTTGAGCGTGGCTGCGCTTCCGAATGGCGACTACGCCGGCTCGCTCGCGCTCGATTGTGAAGGGAGTCCGCGCCAGCACTTCCCGTTGTTCGTTCGGCTGGCGAGGTGACGCCTGACCTCGGCCGGGCGCCCGGGCCGTGTCTTGAAGCGGCGAGCCGCGGGGAGGTCAGGGAAGACGAGTTGAGAGAGCCCTCAGGGCGTCGGGCAAGTGGGGCCTTTCGGCCACTACCGGCGCGAACGGGTCTTCACGCAAACCCATGATGCGGGCGACCGCATTCGTGATGCTGAATCGCCGCGGATCGAGGCGCCGATTCACCTCGCTCCACTTCAGCGGCATCGACACGGTGGCACCAGCGACCGGCCGGGCGCTGAACGGACCCGCGATGGTCTTGCCGTAGCCGTTCTGGAGGTAGTCCAGATACACCTTGCCGCCGCGCTTCTCCACTTGGCGCACCGTCGTCGCGATGTCCCCGTGCGCCTTCTCGATGGTCCGGACCAGCAGCTCGGCGAGCTGCGTGGACTGCTCGTGCGTGAGCTGGCCGCCCAGGGGGATCAAGATGTGCAGCCCCGCCTGGCCGCTGGTCTTGACGTAGTTGGGCAGGCCGATCTCGTCGCACAGGTCATGAATCGCGCGCGCCAGCTTCACCACGTGCGCGAACGGTGCGCCCTTGGGATCCAGGTCGATGATGCTCCAGTCGGGCCGCCCCAGGTCCGGCGTACGCGCGGACCAGACGTGGATGGGGATGGTGCCGAGGTTGGCCAGGTACAGCAGCGACTCGACGTCGTCGACCACGAAGTAAGCGATGTCGCGCTGCGTGTCCTCGGACCAGATGCGCACGGTGCGGATCCATTGCGGCACGTACGACGGCGCGTCCTTCTGGTAGAATGATTTGCCCTCGATTCCGTCGGGATATCGCGTCAGCACCACGGGGCGGTCCTTCAAGTACGGCAGCATCCAGGGTGATATCGCGCGATAGTATTCGAAGAGATCGCGCTTGGTGTATCCCTCGGCGGGCCAGAACACCTTGTCGGGGTTCGACAGCTCGACGCGCCGCGAAGTCGCGGCCGGGGTGGCGGCGGAATCGATCTCGGCCAGCTTGACGTCGCGCGCGGGCAGCTCGCACTCGGAAGGCTTCTTGTCGCCCCGCCAGCGGGCGAACGTGGGCTGGCGCAACAGCCCCTCCTCGGTCACCTGGCGGAACTTTACCTCGCAGACGAGCCGCGGCTTCACCCACAGGTGCTCGCGGCCGCGCGGGAGCATCGGGTGCGCCGCGCACGGGGGCGACGCGACGCGATCCGGTTCCAACTCGGCGCGCACGCGCTCCAGTTCGGCGACGCCCAAGCCCGACCCGGCGCGGCCGGCATAGACGAGCACCCCATCGCGATACCCCCCAAGATGCAATGCCCCGAGCCCCGTGCGCGAGCCGCGCGGCAGCGTGAAGCCGATCACCGCGAAGTCGTGCGTGTGCTCGATGCGGATCTTCAGCCAGTCGGCAGACCGGCCGGAGCGATACGGCGCGTCGGCGCGCTTGGCGACCATCCCTTCCAGACCGAGCTTCCGCACTTCGGCGAACAATGCGTCGCCATTCGCCTCGATATGGTCCGCATATCGCAAAGGCCCCAGCCGCGGCGAGATGCGCGACAGCGTGTCCTTGCGCGCGCGCAAGGGCAGGCCCCGCAGATCGAAATCGCCCAGGCCGAGCAGGTCGAACAGATACAACGTCGCCGGCAATTCCGCCGCGGCCCGCGCGATGTCGTGCTCGCGCGTCAACAGCGCCCGCTTCTGCAGCTTCTGGAACTCGGGGCGGCCGTCGTCGCCGAGCACCACCATCTCTCCGTCGAGGACGGCGTGCTCGAAGGGCAGGGCGCGCAGGGCCTGCACCACGTCGGGGAAGGCCGCGGTCACGTCGTTGCCGTTGCGCGACCACAGATGCGCCGTGGCGCCCGACTTCGCCGCGATCATCCGGTAGCCGTCGTACTTCAGCTCGAAGAGCCAGCCGTCGCGCGAGAACGGATCGTCGGATGCCTCGGCCAGCATGGGCGACACCGAAGCCGCATCGACGCGCCCGGGCTTCCCGCCCAGCGACGCGGGGTCCAGCGGCGGCGCGCGAAGCTGCTCGAGCGTCCGCCCCGTCAGCACCGAGGCAGCCGGCAACTGGCGACCGGAAGCCGCCGCTGCGTCGCGCTCCTTGATGAGGAGCCACTCGTTCCCCTTGGCGCTCTTCTTGAGCTTCACCAAGGTCCAGCGGCCGCGCAGCTTGTGCCCGTGCAGATCGAACAGCAGCTTCCCGGCCGCCATGCCCTCGTCGAAGTCGGAAAGAAAATCCACCCGCCCGATGTCCCAGACGATCATCTCCCCCGCCCCGTACTCCCCCGGCGGGATGATCCCCTCGAACGTCGCGTACTCCAGCGGATGGTCCTCGGTCTGCACCGCCAGCCGCTTGTCCTTCGGGTCGTAGGAAGGCCCCTGCGGGACGGCCCAGGACTTGAGCACCCCGTTCCATTCCAGGCGCAGGTCGTGATGCATGCGCCGCGCCGCGTGCTGCTGGACGCAGAAAACGCGAGTCCCCGCGCCGGCAGCCACCGGAGCGCCCCCCATGGGCTCCGGCGTCCGCCCCGCCCCGCGCTTCTTCCGATAGAGATCGAGAAATTGGGCCATGAGACCGGGACCCATTATCATCCGCCCCATGGCCGCCCGCCCCATCTCGACCGCGACGATTTCCTTCGGACTCGTCTCCATCCCCATCCGCCTCTACAACGCGACCAGCCCCTCGGCTGGCATCTCGTTCAACATGCTGCACGGCGCCGACAGCGCGCGCCTCAAACAGCAGTACGTGTGCACCAAGTGCGAGAAGCTGGTGCCGCGCGACGAGATGGTCAAAGGCTACGAGTTCGCCAAGGACCAGTACGTCCAGTTCACGCCGGAGGAGCTCAAGGCTCTGGAAGAGAAGGCCACGCAGGCCATCGAGATCACCGAGTTCGTCCCCATCGAGAAGATCGACCCCGTGTACTACGAGAAGGCGTACTACCTGGGCCCGGAGAAGGGCGGCGAGCGCGCGTACCGGCTGCTCGCGGCGGCGATGCGCAAGACGGGGCGCACCGCGGTGGCCCGCTACGCGGCGCGCGGCAAGCAGTACCTCGTCCAGATCCGGCCGATGAAGGACGGCTTGGTCATGCAGCAGCTCATGTACGCCGACGAGGTGCGCAGCTTCGACGAGGTGCCGCACGAGGGCGGCGAGGTGAAGGAAGCGGAGCTGAACCTGGCCACGCAGATCGTCCAGCAGATCGCGACGGACGAGTTCAAGCCGGAGCAGTACAAGGACGACGTCAAGGAGCGCGTCGAGGCGGAGATCCAGAAGAAGGTGGAGGGGAAGGAGATCTCGCTCGTGCCCGAGCAGCCGAGCGGCGCGCAGATCGTGGACCTGATGGAGGCGCTCAAGGCGAGCATCTCGGCGGCGAAGAAGCCCGCCGAAGCCGAGAAGGAATCCGCGCCGGCCCCGGAGGAGCGCAAGCCCGCCAAGCGCGCCCTGCGCGCGGTCACCTCCGAGAAGAAGGCGTCGAAGAAGTAGCGGCGCCCTGGGCCCTTCGGCGGCTCCTTCCCCCGCGCCCGCCGTGAGGGGTATAGATCCAAGACGGTGGGCGCGGGCGAGCCGCGGCCGACCGCCCGAAAGGGCCGACCATGTCGAAGGTGCTTGCCGCGTTCCTCGGAGTCCTCTGTTTCGCCGCGCCTAGCTACGCCTGGAAGTGTTGCATCGTGCACGGGGGCGATCCGCCCAAGACCTTCGCCTCGCCACAGGATTGCCAGAAGGCCGGCTACGTCGTCACGCTCGCCGATACCTGCGGCCCTGCGCTGCCCGCCGGGCCCAAGCCCGACCAGTTCCGCGGGTGCGCGAACAAGCACACCGAGAAGGTCAAGAAAGCCGTCAACGAGTACATGGCCGCCCACCCCTTCGGCACCAGGGCCGAGCACTGCTCCTACACCTGCCTGTTCGTGAGGCGGTGCCGCTCGCAGACGGCGGCGATGCCCGACGCGGCGAGGCAGATCAGCTACTTCGTGGAGAGCGTGCGGCAGTCCGCGATCCACATGGAGCACCCCGGTTGGGCGCGCGGGATCGCGCTCGGGAAGAAGGCCAGGAACGACGCTGCCTGCCTCGCGACGTGCGCCAAGGAGTTCCAGTAGGGTCAGGGAAGCGGAGCTGAACCTGGGCGCGCAGATCTTCGAGCCGCCTGACCGGGGGCTTGCCGCCTTCCTCGCCGCCGGAGGGGCGCGAGGAGCGCGAGCAGGCCCGCGCCCTCCGGGAAGCCGAAGGTCCGGCAGCCGCCTGCCTCTGGCGCGGCGGCCAGGCTGGCGACTCCGGCGTCCGGAGCGCCGGCGACCAGGACGCCCCCGGCGCCGTCGACGACCGGGCTGTTCACGACATCGATGATCACCGTCGCGACGGCGCTCCTCGGGCCGAAGAAGTCCTGCGAGGCGAGCAGCGTCGCGCTGGTCCGCCCCGGAACGTTGAACGAGACCAGAGCGGTGTCGCCGGCGATGTCGCGGGCGTAAGGGTTGCTCGGGCCCAGCTCGGTCGTGACCCCGCCGATGGTCAGCGCGGTCCGCTGGCGGTCGCCGCCGGCGGCGAAGTGGAAGCTGAGGCGCGTCCCGGCGTAGACCGTGATGTGCTCCCCCGGCGCTTGGTTGCAGGAGAGCGCCGTCGTGGGGTCCTTGCGAACGATCTCACCGAGGAAGTCGACCAGCACGGCGGTGGTCCAGCGCTTCCCGGTCTTGACCGCCAGCTCGGCGGCGTCGTTCAGCCTGCCGCCGCCGAAGATCTTGTCCCACTCGCGCAGGCGGTTCCAGGCGTCGAAGTTCGCGCGGGTGTCGAGATAGAGCTTGTGCGCCTCGTTGACCGGCGTGCCGCCGTAGATCCAGCGCGGCCACCAGCCGGCGTTGAAGGGCAGCGCCGGCAAGAGGAAGCCGGTCCCCGACCGGTAGTTTCCGGCCAGCTCGAACCGCGCCTCGTAGCCCGAGTTCGAGTACCAGTCGTTGGCGGGCGCGTGGCCCATGATCACCGCGCAGTCGGCCGCGGAGTGCAGCACCGCCCCGAGGACGTCGACCGAGCGATCGAAGCTGCCCGGCCAGGAGCGGCCGTCGCGGCCGTGGGAGTAGCCCACGTAACCGAGGTCGTTGGCGTAGCGCACGCCCCGGGCGTCGGGGGCGATGATGTTCCAGAAGACGACGTGCCTCCGCCAGTCGCCATCCCAGGGCTCGTGGTCCTGGGCGTAGCCGGAGATCGCGCGGGGGTCCAGGCCGAGGTAGGCGATGAAGGAGGCGCTTCGCGGCTCGGAGAGCGCGGCGTCGGCGCAGGCGCGATGGACGCTGCCGGGCGGGGTCGTCCAGGCCCAGGCGGTGGAGCCGAGGCCGCTGCATAGGAAGAACACGAGCAATCGGGGGGCAGGGGACGTTCTGTTGGACATGGGAATACCGCTCCACCGGAGAGCCGCAGCTCCCGGCGTGATGGGTGACCGACGTCCCGCATCGGGAGGCCACCGGGCGATGGCTGACGAATTGCCGCAGCCTTCCCCACGCGCTTGTGAAGCGATCCAGCGGCGGGTAGCGTGCCCCCGCACCACATCGCTTGCGTGCCGCAGTCGTGGCCTGGGATCGGGTTTCATCGATTCGCTCGCGCGACCATTGCTCCGGCAAAGGAGGTCTTGCCGTGAAGACGATCAAAGGCCTATGTCTCGGAGCAGCCCTGCTGGCGGTCGCGTTCGTCGCCAGCGATGCGCGCGCCCATGATGACGACGATGCGGTGGCCGCCATCGAGGGGACCGGAACGTTCACCAGCGTGGTCACCAGGACGACCCAGACGCTGACGCCGCCCTGCGTCTCGCTCATCACCCGCATCGGGACCGTGTCGTTCAGCGGGTTCATCAGCAACGTCCTCGCCAACGGCACCCAGGTGGCCCACGCCCTGCGCGATGCGTGCGCGGCCCCGGTCCAGGGTCCGACCAAGCAGACGTACAAGTTGCGCAACGCGACGGTGGCCGGCAGGACCGGCGACCTCGTGATCGAGAGCGAAGGCTTCTTCGAAGGCGACGCCGCGACCGCGCCGGGAGCGAGGAACAGGTACCACTTCGAGATTCGCGGGATCTCGGGAGGCCTCAAGCACCTGCGAGGCGAGGGGCAGTCGGTGGGTCTGGCCACGGGTTTCCCCGGCGTTCCGGCCACTTCGAGCAACACCTATTACGCGAGGGCCTGGTTCGAGGACGATTAGCCTTATCCACGCCGCTCCGGCCCGGGTAGGATCGAACGACCCCCGCGCGAAGACGTGACCCCTTTCGGCCGCGTTTGGCGCAGTAGCAGAACAGAGACCCTCAAGCCCCCCCGGAGGAGGCACATGAAGACCTGTACCGCGATCCTGACCCTGCTCGCCGCCGCCAGCGCATCCGCCCTCGAGCTGCAGAAATGCGACTCCACCGCGACGTCCGAGATCAAGGCCGTCCACTCCAAGATGAACTCGCGGCTGAGCGCCACGGTGGCCCGCTTCACCTGGCTCAAGCAGAAGCAGCGGGACGAGCTGAAGAAGAAGTGGCCGAAGCTGAAGATCGACTGCGAGGACGACAAGAACAAGTGCGCCAAGGACGACATCAAGGACGGATTCATCATCACCGGCTACGCGCACGGAAGCTTCGGCAACACCGTCAACGTCTGCTACTACAACGCGGTCGAGTCGGCCGCGAAGCTCTGCGATCTCGTCGAGACCATCTGGCACGAGAAGGGCCATGCCGACGGCATGCCCAAGATGAACCACCACAACCACCCCGACAAACACCCCGAGGTGTTCAAGAAGGACGCCGTCTACCGCATGGGATTCGCCGCGGGCGACGAGTGCCGCGCCAACATGTTCGCCGGGACGGCCAACCGGGCGCTCAAGGGGAACACGAACCTCGGCCTGGGCGCCAAGTGCAGCAAGGACTCGCAGTGCAAGAGCGAGAAGTGCAAGGACGCCAAGTGCGTGTGCAGGAAGGACGCCGACTGCGGCTCGAAGAAGTGCAAGGAGCCGCTCGGCGGCACGCCCTATTGCAAGTGACCTGAAGTAATCTGGCGGCCGTGCGGATCCTCATCGTCTGCGCGGCCGCCGCGTTTCTCGCCTGCGCCCCCAGTTCGGAGCAGGTCGTGCCCGACGCGGGCGACCCCGACGCGGGAAGCGACGCCGGCCAGCCCGACGCGGGCTGCCCCACCTGCGGCTCGCCCGACGCGGGCTGCAACCCGCCCTGCGCCCAGTACTTCACCTGCGACCTCGACGCCGGCGCCTGCGTCTGCGATCCCCTGACCTGCACCGGCGGCCTCAAGTGCCGCAGCGGCCAGTGCGTGCCGTGCGTCGGCGCCGGGCACTCGTGCCAGCCGGGCGACCTCTGCTGCACCGATCGGCAGTCGTGCGTCAGAGGCATCTGCTGCGGGCCCATCTGCCCGACGTAGCCTCACCGCCGCCTGGGCCTCTTCGCGACCGGCAGCCACGGCGGGAGCGGCCGCTCCAGCGACATGGCCCTTGCATCGCGGAACTCGGCCACCTTGCGAAACGGACGCGCGAGGTCGCCGTTGTCGAACACCAGCACGTGGGGGAGCTTGCGGATTGCGCGGGCCAGGTTCTTCATCGTGCGCGGGAAGCGCGCCGACAGCTTCTCCGCGGGCACGTCATGGCCGCCCTGCATGACTCGCATCGCCACGCGCTGCTCGGAGATCGCGGCATCGTCGATCCCGATGAACACCAGCACCATCGTGTAGTTCTGCGCCGCCGCCCGGGCGAGGAAGTCCTCGTCCCCCACCGGGTCGGAGAAGACCGTCTCGAAAACGAAGCTCGCGCGCTGCTCGACCATCGCTTCGCGGAGGCGGTTCACCAGTCGGGCTGCGTCCTCCGCGTCGAGGTCGAGCTCGCGGGCGAGGTCGTCGGCGTTGAGGAAGTGCAGGCCCGCCGGCGCGAGGTGCGCATGGAAGAAGGTCGATTTGCCCGCGCCGTTGGGGCCGGCGAGGGCGACGATGATCGGGCGCGCGTCGAACGGCGACGTCACTTCACGGGCCGGAACTCACGGTTGACGAAGCGTCCCACCGTGCGCCTGCCGTCTCGATCGATCTTGACGATCAGCCCGCGCCTGCCGGGGGCGGCCACGAAATGCGGGAATGGCCGAGCGGCCAGTTGGGCCGCGAGCCGCTTGCGCCCCGCCGCGGTACCCACCGACGACAACAGCTCCGACAGCGGGCGCGCCTCCCCCCGGGTCTTCAGCCGGAGCACCTCGGCGGCGCGAAGATGCAGCTCCACCGCGCGCCCGATCCTGGCCCAGTATTCGATCTGGCCGGCGATCGAGCGCTCGGCCGCCTCGCTGGCGAGCCGCGCGTCCAACAGCAGCGCGTCGGACACCTTGACCGGCTGACCCATGGGCCGACGGTAGCCTTTTGCTACCCGCGGAGCAACCTCCCGGCCGGGCCACCCCCGGCATAGAATCCGCCCCCATGGAAGGCTACGGCGCGCGCGAGGTGGCCCGGATGCTCGGCCTGTCGGTGGGCCAGGTGCGCGCCTACGTCCGCTCCGGGTTCCTCGACCCCTCGCGCGGGCCGCGGGGCGAACTGCGCTTCTCGTTCCACGACCTGGTGCTCCTGCGCACGGCCAAAGGCCTGGTCGAGGCGCGCATCGCGCCCCGGCGGGTGCGCAGCGCGCTCAAGAAGCTCCGCGCCGAGCTGCCCGAGGGGCGCGAGCTGCGCGGCCTGCACATCGCGGCCGACGGGGACCGCATCGTCGTCGGCGACGGGGCGGCCAGATGGCAGGCCGACAGCGGACAGATCCTCTTCGATTTCGCCACCCGCGAGCTGGCGCGCAAGGTGGCGCCGCTGTCGCGCAGGGCCGTCCGCGACCAGGTGCCGGAGAGCGCCGACCACTGGTACGAGCGCGGCTGCGACCTGGAGGAGTCGGCGCCCGACGAGGCGCGCGAGGCCTACCGGCGCGCGCTGGAGCTGGAGCCGAGCCACGCGGATGTGCACGTGAACCTGGGGCGCCTGTTGCACGAATCGGGCGACGCGCGGGCGGCGGCGGGGCATTATCGACTGGCCTTGCAGGCGCGGCCCGACGACGTGACGGCCGCCTTCAACCTCGGCGTGGCGCTCGAGGACCAGGGGCTGGGCGACGAGGCGGTCGCGGCTTATCGAAATGCGTTGTCGATCGACCCGGCCTGTGCCGACGCCCATTACAACCTCGCCATGATCCATGAAAAGAGGGGCGAGGGCGCGGCCGCGCTGCGCCACCTGGGGGCATACCGGCGGCTGGGACGATGATACTGGTTGGCACGAGCGGCTACGATTACGACGAATGGAATGGCGCATTCTATCCAGACGGTATTGCCAAGGCGAAGCGGCTACCCTATTACGCCTCGCGCTTCGGCACCGTCGAGATCAACGCGTCGTATTATCGAAAGCCGAATCGCAAGCAGATCGATAACTGGGCGGCGCAGGTGCCCGAGGAGTTCCGCTTTGCTTTCAAGGGCTGGAATCGCATCACGCACCAGAAGCGGCTGCGCGACTGCGTGGAGCTTCTCGACCTCTTCTGCGCCGAGGTGCGCGCCTTGGGGCCGCGGCTGGGCACCG
>Ga0247727_10018125_pt1 | contig 11118 bp, 7 predicted proteins | sample WisWelCaveWW1625_FD_202498 | JGI IMG/M metagenome (GOLD analysis project Ga0247727, IMG submission 202498) | Biofilm microbial communities from Wishing Well Cave, Virginia, United States - WW16-25 | ecosystem: Environmental > Aquatic > Deep subsurface > Groundwater > Cave microbial mat | place...
AGATCATAGGTCCCAAACTCCAGATGGCCTGCTTCGTGGGCTGCCATCACCGTGTAGAGCCGGATATTTTCTTGCTGCGTCGGATACCGACGCAGCAAGGACGGCAGGAGGATCGTCCGGCCGTCGGCGCTGACTGTCGCGCGCGGCGGTTCCTTGCCGGCCTCCGGCGTCTCGGGCAGCGACTGGATCGCCACGTCGGTGCCGCAAAGGGCCTGCGCGAACAACTTCAGCGACCGTGCCACCTGGCGGAGCGGCACGCCGCTCATCGCCTGTTCGACTGAGGCCAGCGCCTTTTTCGTCTCCAGCGCAAAGTACGCCCGCCCGCCGTCGGCGCTGAACTCCAGGACTTCCATCCCGCCCTTGAACCATTGTTCGAACTTCCCCCCCCCTCCCTTGCCCTCCCCCTCGAGGGGGGAGGGATGGGTGGGGGTGAGTTCGCCTAACAGCGCGATGATTTCCGGACATCGGAGCATGTAGTTGACGGCGGCTTCCGCATCCCGCTCGGCCACCAACGGAGCATAGCGAATCACTTTTAACTGCCACTCATTTGACGGCAGGCGTCGCAGCAGCGAAGGCGCCTCGGCCAGAAACTCGATCGCCAGTTGCGGCGAGCGGTCGGCCAGGACGGACCCGACATCTATCACTCCCGCGCGAGCCGGGCCGGCCACATCGGTCAGGATCGCCGGGCTCGTGCGGAAAAATTCCAGCGTGCCGACATAATCCGTCTTACCGAGACTGTTCTGCGTGATCAGCTTCATGCCGAATGCGATCCACGGGCGGACCAGCTCGAGCGGCAGCGCCTGCGCCACGACGGGCACCTGCCGGACAAACTCGATCCCCAGCACGTACTCGACCTTCGCCAATTCCGCGCAGGCCTCGGCCCAGGCGCGAAGATCGGAGGCTGACAGCACAGTCAGCAGTTCAGGCGTGCGGCGGAAAAATTCCAGCGCGACGTTGGGATCGTCTTCGGCCAGTTCCAATGCCAGCGACAACGAAGTTCCGCGTATCGCCGGCTCCAGCAGACCCAGCACCAGCGGACTGTCTTTCCAATATTTTAATGCCGCCGCGCCGGAGGATTCGGCGAGCGCGACACCCAAATCGAGCCATGCCATCACATCGGACAGGCCGACTCGCCGTTGCAACTCCGGCAGGGTTTCGATGGCGCCCGCCTCTGCCTTTGCCGACACCTCGCGCAGTTCATCCAGTAGCGCCAGCACCGCGGCAGCCTGGCCTACGCGTTCCATCTCACCGGCGAGTTGAGCGGCTGCGGCCTGCCCCAATCCCTGGCCTTGGCCCTGGGTCAATCGCGCTGTCAGCTGTTCGTGCGCACTCAGTTCCACGACTCATTTCTCCATGGTCTGCGAACGTGCGGATTGTATAAGGAGGGGCCAGGGCTTGTAAACTGCGCGTGGATATTGCGTCCGGTCCTTGCACCGGCGGCGGTGTTCGACTATCCTGAGGCGCACAATCACTCGCGCACCATCATGGACACTGCTTCGAACGAAACTCAGAGCCAGCCGCTGACCGGTTTCTGGTATGCTGCCCTGCTGTCGTCCGACGTGCGGCCTGGGCAGATGAAGGCCCAGACGCTGGCCGGGCTTCCGCTCGTCATCTGCCGCGACCGGCAGGGCCGCGTGGCCGCGCTGCGCGACATCTGCCCACACCGCGCAATGCCGCTCTCGTTCGGCTGCTTCGACGGCGAACGGATCGAATGCTCGTACCACGGCTGGCAGTTCGATACCACCGGACGCTGCCGGGAGATTCCAGCGCTCGTGGCCGATTCGGGAGTACAGCCGGAAAAAATCGGCGTCACCACCTACCCGGCAAAAGAACGCGACGGCTATGTGTGGGTCTATGTGCCGGGCAAGCAGGGCGTGCCGACCGGACTGCCCGAGCCGCCGGCGCTCCCCGTGCTTTCCGAGTCCTATCGCACGCTCCACATTTCCATGCTGCTGACCTCGACGATCGACAACGGCCTCGTGGGTTTGATCGACCCGGCGCACGGCCCCTTCGTCCACCGCAGTCCCTGGTGGCGCAGCCGCGCGACCATCCGCGAGAAATCCAAAGCCTACGAACCGCTCCCGCTCGGCTTCCGGATGGTCTCCCACCCGGCCTCGAGCAACAGCTCGGTGTATAAACTGGTCGGCCTGTCGGGCGGCGCGCCGACCGTGACGATCGACTTTCTGTTGCCGAACATCCGCATCGAAACCATTCAATCCGGCTCCCAGTGGTTTCTCTCGCGCACCATGATCACGCCGATCTCCGACACGCAGTGCCGCATGGACTTCTGCGCGGCCTGGGATTGCCTCCGCTGGCTGCCGTTCTCGAAAACCCTTCTGCGGCTGTTCGGCCGGGCCTTCATCCATCAGGACACGACCGTGATGGCACGACAGGCGATCGGTCTGCGGCACGATCCACCGATGATGCTGCTCGGCGACCCCGATCTGCCGGCCAAGTGGTATATAAAATTGAAAGCGGCTTATCTTGCCGCCGAGCAGAACGGCGGCGCGCTGGACCATCCCCTGAAGGGACCGATCACGCTCCGCTGGCGCACCTAGCTATTCAATGAGGGGACTGGCCTATGCCTGAACTGATTGATCCGCGCGACCTCACCTCGCTCAAAGCGCTGGTGACCTCCTACAAGATGGAATCCGCCGCGCTGCTGAGCCTGCTGGCGCGCAAGGGATGGCTTTCAAAGAGCGAGGGCGAGGAACTGATGCGCGAGCTGCAGCAGCATCCTCCGCAGATGCCCCGCATCGCAACCCGTCACAAGCTCGACTGCCGGACCTTTTTCGCAGGCGGCGGGCTGGAGGGCGAGGGACTTGTCAACGACCTGTCCAAAACGGGATGCAAGATTCAGTGCGAAACCATCCCTGAAATGGGCGCCTCGCTGAAGGTCGAGCTGTTCCTCCCTGACTACCCGCGGCCGCTCAAAGTCGAGCGCAGCGTCGTGCGATGGGTCAAAGCGGATACCTTCGGCATTGAGTTCGTCGACATCCAGGCGTCGCAGCGCGAGCGGCTTCGGGTCTTTCTGGGAACCCAGAGCGGCGCGAAACCGTAGATCGGGAGCGTCATGTCCGAACCACGCCAAGAGAGCCTCGACAAAATGTGGAAGTACGTGAAGGGGTTCGCCGAAAAAAGCGGCACGACCATGCATCCCAACCAGGCTGTGACCGAAGCCGTCGTGAAGGGTCTGGCCGCCAACGTGGATGAATTGGGCAAGCCGCTCTGCCCGTGCAATTTCTATAAGGATAAAAAAGAGGAAGCGAAGCTGCGCCGCTGGATCTGCGCCTGTGACGAAATGCAGATCTACAAATACTGCCACTGCCTGCTGTTCGTGCGGGAGGACGGCATGCCGATCACGGAATATTTGCCGGAGAACCACGAAGGACGGCAGACCTACGGGCTCATCACGGACCCCACGCCGGACAAGGGCCGCGCGCTGAAACACAAAGCGCCGTCCGAACAATCTCCCACCGAAAAACCGTAGCAAAACACGAGCTGGCGGCCCAGTCTCCCTTCGTGCTCGCGCAACGCGCGGCCTCAGAAGGCCCTCGTTGGACGCGCGCAGTTGAAGGGAGACCGGGCCACGCTCGAGGGAAGGAAGAGTCTCCTCAATATATAAAAAATAGAACGGTGATAGACCGCTTGAAAGTCTGTCACCGTTAACGCTTCGCCAAGCTCAACGGGCTATGGCTATAGTGACTGCCCTATAACCTTGAATGTCCCCGTTTCTTCCCTCAATGAAGACTCCCGGCCCCTATTTCTTCATCTGGTTCTGTTCAATTAACGCATCGACAACACCGAGCAGAGCATAGACTTTGTAGACTTTTTGATTGCGAGCCCAGGCCAGAGCACGTGCTTCCCCCTGTGCAAATGTTCGGGCCTTCCCAAGATCAGTCAGAGTGTCAAGAATATGTTCAAAAAAATCACATTCGCGTTTACAGCAAGATGATTTTTGATAGGCTTCGTCCGCTTGAATCGCGCCAGCCCAATCCTGCCTATCCAACAGCCCTCGGGTAATGGCTCTACTGTTGCACTGAAAACGATCCAGCAGTTTCTGCGCTGTCTCCACCTCTCCCTTTCTAGTGAGTGCCGTAATCAACGCCCCTGTACTCATTGACGCATTTGCCAAGGGAGAGGTCAACTCGAACGCTTCGAGCGCAAGCGCTGTCTCACCTATTCTCGCCGCATGCCACACGATTCTCATGGCCCCGCCCGACTGCAAGGCTTCACCCTCTCCGAGCGCGTTCAATTTAATCTCGCCTCGCAAATACCCATCAGTTGCTCCATACACCTCGGTAAGTCGGGCCACGGGCGTAGCACGAGCCTTCTCGATCGCTCGCCGCAAGGTAGCACGTGCCGCCTCTTGATGGCCGGCCCTCGCTTGGGCTGCAGCAACCTCCGCCAGATTGCCAACCCGATACATCCACCACCGCGCAATCCCAAGGTCCACCTCGCTTCTCTCCCGCGTCTCATAATAGTGGTCATACTGCTTCAAAACCTCGAACGCTTCTTCGTCACGCCCTATTTGAGCGAGAAACACCACCGCACTGTGAAACTCCCCTGAGCGCTGCCATTTCGCAGCCCAAACTTCTTGGATGATCGTGGGGACCACGCCGCGCGCCGCATCGAGATCCCCCATCGATTCATACAGATTGCCAAGATCTAACTGATGCTGAAGATTGTGAACTGCCGTTGCGATCTCGTCGCCCGCACTCGCCTCACGACTTTTCTGGTTCCGCTGTTGATAGAGAGTGCCCAGCCGTTGAGCGGTGGCCTTCATCTCCTCAACACAACCAGCCCTGCGTTGCTTCCCCATAAGTCCGTCCAAGAATCCGATCTGACCGTTAACCTGTAACTTGTCTGCTTTCTCCTTGATCCATCTCTCATTCCAGTCAAGCGCTGTCCTGAAGAGGTCTTTGGCCTTTTCGCAGGACCGTACTTGCACCTGCCGCATCGCAATTTCAACCAGTCCAGACTCATCGCCGGGCTTCTTGAGTGGCACCACCAGTTGCAGGGCTTCATCTAAAACTGATTCGGCAGAAGGCAACGTTTCTGCACGCAACGTGTCAGTCGAGATGAGTGCCCCCAGTACACTCACAACAAAACACGTTCCTATTATTCTCTCTAGCCACTCAGATGGATTGCACATTCAGATCCGCTCCGTCTTACTCATCGCACGTCTTCGGACACTTGACTTGCTGGTTATGTATCCCCCTGATTGAGCTCCAGGACTACAAAATGGGGACAGTCGCCATTTCTGATGTGAGCAGGTTACGCTTTCTCAAAAATCACGTCAATTATTGAGGGGCACCCACTACTGGAACAGCCTACTGAACGTGGCGTAGCGTTAAAGGCGACAGGCTTGGACGCGGCCTGTCGCCTTTCTATTTTTATTATTAGCGGGAGACGCGCCGGCGGGGTGGCATGCCCTGAGCGGAATTCGCCGGAGGAACGGGGCGCCCGTCGAGACTTTGCCAGGAAGGAAAGCGGAAACTGACCGAGTCTGCGAGGGAATTTCCGAAGGGTTCCGCCTGGCAAAGTCCGAAAGGGCCGTTCCGGGAGGCGTTTAAGCGGAGGGGCATGCCACCCCGCCTCATTTTTTTCAGGTCCGTAGCATGAGTACCAGCGAGGAAGAGAGCGGGATAGGAGTAAGTTAGAAAATCGCTTTGACGAGTTCGGCGATGCTGCGCTGCATATCCGGGTCATCCGTGATCGGCCTCGCGACGGCCGCCTCGCAGGCACGCGCCGGCGGGATGCCCTTGCCGATCAACTGCCCAGCGTAGATGAGCAGGCGCGTGCTCACACCTTCTTCCAATCCGTGATTGCGGAGGTTCCGGACTTTCTCGCCCAGCTTGACCAGCTTCTGCGCCGTTTCCTTGTTCACGCCCGCTTCCTTCTCAAGAACCTGTATCTCAATCGCCGCCGGTGGGTAGCTGAACTCGATGGCCACGAACCGCTGCTTGGTGCTCTGTTTGAGGTCCTTGAGCACGCTCTGGTAGCCGGGGTTGTAGGAAATGACGAGCATGAAGTCGTCCACCGCCTCGATGATCTGGCCCTTCTTCTCGATCGGTAGCAGGCGGCGGTCGTCGCTCAACGGATGGATGATGACCGTGGTGTCCTTGCGCGCCTCCACCACTTCGTCGAGATAGACGAGCGCGCCGTGCTTCACGCCGAGCGTGAGCGGGCCATCCACCCAGACGGTCTCGTCTCCCTTCAAGAGATAGCGCCCGACGAGGTCGGACGCCGTCAGGTCTTCGTGGCAGGCCACGGTGATCAGTGGACGGCCCAACTTCCAGGCCATATATTGGACGAAGCGCGTCTTGCCGCATCCGGTCGGCCCCTTGAGCATGACCGGCATCTTGTTTTTGGACGCGATCGTGAAGAGGCCGATCTCGCCGCTCGTTTCGACGTAGTAGGGCTCCTGCCGGACGCGGTACCGGTCGATATCCAGTTCGTGCCCTTTCACGGACGTCGATTTCTCCGTCGCTCGTTTCATCGTGCTCACCAATAGCCGAAAACCTCGTCAAGATCAAGCCGTCCGGACTTTTTCACGACACCCTTCTTGGGGCATCCAGCACCTCGCGGACTTTGTGCGCCAGGACGTCCGGTGTGAAGGGCTTCTGCAGGAACACCGTGCCCTCGGCCAAAATCCCGTGGCGGACGACGGCGTCATCTGTGTACCCGGACATATAGAGGACTCTGATCTCCGGATGGATGCGCGTCAACTGCTCCGCCACCTCCCGCCCGCTCACTTGCGGCATGACCACGTCCGTGAGCAGCAGATGGATTTTCGCCAATGGTTGGGTGCCGAGATGCAGCGCCTCAAGCCCGTGACGCGCCTCCAGCACCGTGTAGCCCTGCTCGCGAAGGGTCCTGATAGCCACCGCACGAACTCCCGGTTCGTCTTCAACGACCAGCACGGTTTCCGAGCCACGGGGCAGCTCGGCAGGGACGACCATCGACCTCTGCGCCGCGTCGGCCTTCTCCCGAACACGAGGCAGATAGATCTTAAACGTGGTTCCCTGACCTTGCTCGCTATACACGAAGATGGAGCCCCCATTCTGCCTGACGCTCCCGTAGACCGTCGCCAATCCCAGTCCCGTGCCCTTGCCGAGTTCCTTGGTCGTAAAGAACGGCTCAAAGATACGGGCCTGAGTGTCCTTGTCTATGCCCAGACCCGTGTCGCTCACGGCGAGCATCACGTAGGGGCCAGGCTGAGTGATCGCATGCTGGTGGGCATAGGTGTCATCCAGTTCGACGTTGGCGGTTTCAATGGTCAGCCGCCCACCCGACGGCATGGCATCTCGAGCATTGGCGGCCAGATTCATGAGGATCTGCTCGACCTGTCCGGGATCGGCTCTGACGATCCCCGGCGCGGGGACCAATACCGTGACCAGATTGATATCCTCGCCGATCAGCCGCTGCATCATGCCTTCCATATTGCGGATCACGTCATTGAGGTTGAGCTCCTGCAAGGTCAGTACCTGGCGGCGGCTGAACGCCAGCAGTTGGCTGGTCAGCGTCGCCGCTCGACTGCCGGCCTGCTTGATTTCCTCCACATCTTTTCGCAACCGATGGGATCGGTCAAGCGAGGTCAGCAGGAAGTGGCAGGAGCCGGAGATGATCGTCAGCAAATTGTTGAAGTCGTGCGCCACCCCGCCCGCCAGCCGCCCTACGGCCTCCATTTTCTGCGCCTGCTGCAACTGCTCCTGCGCCTGCTGCAGGGCCTGTCCGGTCTCTTTGCGCTCGATGAACTGCCCGACCTTCAGACCAATGTCGGCCACCATGTCGAGCAGATCCCTGTCCGGCTCGCGGATTTCGTGGCTGAAAAACTCCATGACGCCGTAGATATTCTTCCCGATGCGAACCGGAAATCCAAACGCCCCGTGCAATCCCACCTTCGCCGCCACCGGCGCGCGCGGAAAATTCGTATCCTTGACGACGTCGGGAATCCAGGCCGGTTGCCCGTTGGCCCAGACACGGCCGGGGAGCCCGATGCCGGAAAGAAACGTCCGCTCCCGGCTGATCGCCACAAACTCGGCGACCCGTATCCCCAACACGTTCCAGACGTCAATGCCGCGCAAGACGTTGGCCTGCTGGTCTGCGATCCAGAAAATCCCCAACTCCCATTCCAGGCTCTCGCAGATGGCCTGTAGAATCCTTGCGCTGGCATCCTGAAGCGTCAGCGACTCGGCCAGGACGCGCGTCACGGCATACTGCGCAGCCAGGCGCCGCTCCGCCGACTTCCTCTGGGTGATGTCACGGACAAAGGCGCTGAAGATCCACGCGTTCCCCAACCGCACGGGAGCGACCGACAATTCGACGGGGAATTCGTGCCCGTCCCGGTGGAGCGCCACAATCTCGATCCGCCGATTGAGCAGCGGACCCTGGCCGGTCGCCAGAAAATGCCGCAGGCCGCGTTCGTGGGCGTCGCGGTGCTGCGGAGGAATGATCGTCATCGCCAGGGACCTGCCGATGGCCTCGTGCTGCGACCAGCCAAAAATGATCTCGGCCTGCTGATTCCAATCCGAGATCTGCCCCTGCTCGTTTATGCTGATCACCGCATCCAGCGCCGTCTCGACGATGGCGCGTGTTTGTTCCTCGCTTTCCCGCATCGTCGCTTCGGCCGCCTTCGCGTGCGCGCTCTCCTGCTGGGCTTGCGCATATGCCTGCCGCAGGCGGCCGGTCGCCCAGTACAGCAGCACAAACATGGGGACCCACACGATGGCGCCCGCGGCACCCAGCCTCCACACCACGTCCCGAATAGGCATCAGGATGTCGCTCCGGTCCACGCGCACCAGAACTCTCCATTGAAGTCCGGAAAATTCCCCATAGCCCTGCGTCTTCGCGTAGCCGGTGACGACCGGAACGTGTCGGCGTGCGTGTTCTTCTTCGAGATAGCCGGGCGGGACCGATTCGCTGACGAGCGCGGAGGATACTCCGAGCCGTATGAGGTTGACGTTACCCTTATGGATCAAGTCGGAATCAATAAAGACGTCTCCTGTGCGGGTCATGAACTGATATTCCATCGTGCCTAGGAAACTGCCCGTGGCCTGGATATCGTGCACCGTCTTCGTCACGATGTCCTCCAGCACGGGCAAGCCCACACGGGTGGTGACGACACCGAGAAATTCCCCGCGCATCCCGATGATGGGCGCCGTAAACGCCACCGAGTCCACTCCGCCCGCTGCCTCATACGGTTCCACATCCCCGACATGCACCCCACTCCCGCCCCGCACGGCCCGGAACCAGACGCTTGTGCTCATGTCCTGCCCGACCGTTTTTGGGTCCGTCGCCGCGATCACATGCCCACGCTGATCGGTCACGCCCAGCCAGAGATACATGGGACTATACGATTGCTTGATCCGGGCGAGATACGAGTTCAGAGACGCCGTATCGGGCATGCGACGTCCGAAGGCCCTTGCCGCCACCTGGACGTCCCCATATCGTTCGAACAGGAGTCGGTCCAGCTTGTCCGCGATCTCAGCCGCTGTGAGGCTCAGGCTTTCCCCCGCGGTCGCCACGAGACGTGTTTCAATGTAATAGAGGGTAAGGGTGCCGATCGCCACCGCCACGACCGTCATGACGACCATCAGCACCTGCAGCCACGTATAGGGTCGGCGGGACCATGCCATGTCAGCGGGCCTTCTCTCCGCTCAGATCTGAGACGAGGGAGCCGGGAATTCTGACGCGATCATACGCCCGGCAGCAGGTCCGGGCAACAGACCAGCCTGGGAGGATGCCGAGTATGAACAGGCGACGTACAACTTGGAACCACCGCCTGCGCAGCCATCCCGTCCGGACCCGGCCCGGGACACGACATACGGGGCAACAATCCTCTATCCTCAAGGCCTTAGCACGTCGCCGGAACTGTGGGTCAGCATAGCGGCCTCGACGTCTTCCCGGCACGGAACCTGCTGCAGTATCCCGGGCATTAGGCCGCGTGGCCCTTCTCCCCCATCTCGTGTTCGGCTAGAATGGTTGTGGCAAGGAACTCCGGCGCTCGATATGGACAAGCCCCATATCCTGATCGTGGACGATGAGGAGACGATCCGTCAGCATCTGGGTCGGCTCCTCACCATGCATGGCTACGAGTGCACGCTGGCTGCCGATGCACAGGAGGCCCGGCGGCACCTCGCACGAAAACACTTCGCGCTCATGCTGTGCGATGTCAATATGCCGGGCGAATCCGGCATGGACCTCACCAAGCAGGTGCTGCTCCTGGAATTTCCCTTCACCGCAGCGGTCATGGTTACCGGGGTGGACGAACCCCTGATCGCGGACATCGCGCTGCAAATCGGCGCCTACGGCTACATCATCAAGCCCTATGCAGCCAACGAGATACTCATCAACGTGGCCAACGCCTTGCGGCGCCGCCAACTGGAGATCGAGAACCAAAGCCAACTCGACAAACTGGAAGACACGGTCATGGAGCGCACCGAGGCGCTGAGACGCAAGATTCACCAGTTGGAGAAGGCGCAGGAGGAGTTGCGCCTGTCACGGGAGGAAACGGTCCAGCGATTGGCGCTCGCCGCGGAGTTCCGGGATACGGACACGGCCCGCCACCTCCGGCGCATGAGTCTGTACTCACACCTTCTCGCCCGCCGGTATGGACTGGAGGCCGACCGATGCGAGTTGATCCGGATCGCCAGCCCCATGCACGACATCGGAAAGATCGGCACGCCCGACCACATCTTACTGAAGCCTGGTAAATTTTCCCGCGAGGAGTTCGAAGTGATCACGCAGCATTCCGAGATGGGCCGCCACATTCTCGACGGATCGGAAGCGGAATTGCTGAAACTGGCGGCTCTGATCGCCTGGACACACCACGAGAAATTCGACGGCACCGGCTACCCGCGCGGCCTGGCCGGCGACACGATTCCGCTCGAAGGCCGGATTGCCGCCGTTGCCGACACCTTCGACGCCCTGACGACCAAGCGGGTCTATAAGCCCGCCTTTTCGATTGAACAAACCCTGGACATCATGCGCGAGAACCGCGGGAAACACTTCGACCCGTCCCTGCTCGACACGTTCCTTGGCGCAATGGACGAGGTGCTGGTCATCAAAAACAAATTCAGCGACGCGGCGGAACCCGCCTGACCGCACGTCACG
>Ga0247727_10018126_pt1 | contig 11117 bp, 4 predicted proteins | sample WisWelCaveWW1625_FD_202498 | JGI IMG/M metagenome (GOLD analysis project Ga0247727, IMG submission 202498) | Biofilm microbial communities from Wishing Well Cave, Virginia, United States - WW16-25 | ecosystem: Environmental > Aquatic > Deep subsurface > Groundwater > Cave microbial mat | place...
CAGTTGCCCACGCACGATGCTGAAGTTGGCGACCTTCTCCAGCGCGGTCAGAAATTCCATTTCGCGTTGACCGGCCTCGCCTTCACACGCTATCTTGGTGGAGCCAATGGCGTTGAATTTCAATTCGCTCTCTTTGAGTTCGTAGCCGCCAAAATATGTGTTGCATCCCGCAAAGCCTTTGGCCTGGCCGTCGGCGAGGGTGAGCGTAATGTCAGCATCCACCCAGGTGCTCACCACGGCCTCCTTGTAGGCGAGGCCGCCCAAATGCCATTCGACGCCTTCCAGCACGAGGTGCGTCGCCACTTCAAACACCAGCACGCCCTCCGCGCCCGTCAGGGTCAAACGTTCATCTTCCAGGGTATAGCCCGTCATCGCGCTCATCACCTTCATAAAATTAGTTTCTTGTTGCATCAACGATTCTTCACACGCCATCAAGGTGATGATGGGGCCAGGCTCGACAATGGCTAAGGTTTGGCCCTCGGCGGTATAGCGGAATGAGTAATGGTTGCATCCGGTGGTGCCGCCCATGCCTTCGGCGTCAATGTCCAGCGTGGCGAGGGCACCGGCCACGGGTGGGGTGAGGGCATCGGGTTGGCCATAGCCGACCAGGTTCCAAGCCGTGTCAACGAGTTGGGCGGGGTCGGCGTCCCCAGCGCCGGGCACACCAGGCGTAATCGGCTCGGTGGGCGCGCAGGCCGTGAGGGCTATCAGCCCAGCGGCGGCTAAACAGGTGAACGCTATACGAACGGAAGAGAGTTTCATTGTTTTCCTCAGAACCATAAGTTTGACTTGAGTTCAGGACAAGAAATCTGTACACGGATAATCAGTACATCACGAAATGCTCCCGCAGAAAATCCGTGTTCTTCCGCTGTTATCCGTGTACACAACCGTCTGGCGTGTTTATCCCAACTCAGGTTAAGTTTGATAAACTGCGCCCGGTATGCGCGTGGTGGATTGACGCCCCATGTTTAGGAAAAGTTCCATTCGCTTGAGATTATGAGAATTTTGATTCAACTGACTCGAATCGGGCTTGGCGGGCTAATGGGACTGGGGTGCCTGGTGGCCTGCCTCCCTGCGCCCAGACTCACGCCGCCCATTGTCCTTCCAGCGGCGACTCCGTCACCGCCCGCCCTGGTGGCCCCAACGGCTACGCCCCCCACCTCAGGGTGGGATGAGTTGTTTCCGGGCTTTGAGTGGCGCGAGATGCGAATCTTAATGGAGGATGGTTTTGAGGAGCGCCTGAGCGTATTTCGGATGGCCCCGGCGCACAATCGTTTTCGGGTGCTCTATTCACCCGCCCAACCCGAATATGTGTCGGCCTGGGATAGCGCCGCGCGCCTGGTCTTCAATGCCGGTTTCTTTGATGAGAACAACGTCGCGCTGGGGTTGCTGGTGATGGATGGCCAGACGTTTGGGCAATCGTACTCCGGCTTGGGCGGAATGTTTCAAGTGACGGGCGATGGCACCCCACGCGTGCGGTCGTTGGTGGCCGAGCCTTATCAGCCGGGCGAGGCCCTTGAGCAAGCGGTGCAAGGCTTCCCGATGCTGTTGCGCCCCGATGGCACGCGGTATTCAGATACGGGCGATGCGCGAGCGCGACGCACGGTCATCGCCCAGGATGCCGCGGGTAATATCCTGTTGATTATCGCGCCGCATGAGACTTTCACGTTGGCCGAGTTGGCCAGCTGGTTGGCCTCCAACCCTGATTTGAACCTTACGGTGGCGCTGAATCTGGATGGCGGCGGCTCGACCGGCTACTATGCCGGGCCAAACAACATCGCGCCCAGTTATGTGCGCCTGCCCGCGGTGGTGGCGGTGTATGAACGGTAACGAGAGTAGTCATTAAATCTCGGTTGCATCAGAGTCAGTTAGTGCTACAATCCAATGCTTGTAGCGTCCGAGCCAAACCTTGTTGGCGCGGATTAGGAGGTAAGCATGAAGAAACAAACCTCAACGGCCCTATTGGCCGCCAGCCTGGGATTGACCCTTAGCCTGGCGTTGCTGGTGGGCCTCAGCCTGCTGGCGGGCGCGGTGGAAGCGGCCCCCGCTTCGCAATCCAGCGGCTTCATCACCGTCACCGTGAAGTTGGGGGATAATCTCGGCAAATATGCGCGGGTTTACGGCGCCAGTGGCCGCGCGCTGGTCAATGCCAATCCCCAAATCAAAGACCCCAATCTCATTTATCCGGGCAACATCATCACCATTCCGGTGGCGCGAACCTCCACGCCCAGCCTGACCACGCCGTTCTTCTACACGGTGGTCTCGGGCGATACCCTGGCTTCGATCGGCGCGAAGTTTGAGATGAACACCAACGTCATCGCCAACGCCAACGGCGGCAGTACCTCGGTGACGGTCGGCCAGGTGTTGCTCATCCCGGCCGGGCCGCATGAACACATCGCCAAAGCCGGTGAGACGATTAAGAGCATCGCCGCATTCTATGGGGTGGCGGTGCAGTTTGTGTTGAACAGCAACAACCTGCCCAACCCGGATTTGATTTTTTCGGGCCAGCCGATTTACATCGCCACCATTTACGATGCCAAACCTGTGCCACTGACCGGCTCTGGCACTATCGTGCCCACCAATACGCCCAAGCCCGGTGTGACCGCCAGCGCCACGTTGCCGCCGGGCATCACGCCCACAAAAACTGCCACGCCCACCGGCATCCTGCCCGTCTCGGGCAACTTTATTCAGACCACCGTGCGGAGCGGCGAGAGTTTTCTCGTCTATACCTTCCGCTATGGTGTGACCGGCGGCCTCATTCGGATCGCCAACCCGCAACTATTGGACCCGAATTTGTTGTTCCCCGGAATGGTGGTGACGATTCCGGTGCCGGTGTCGTTTACGCCCAGCCGCACCACGCCGTTCTTTTATGTGGTCGCCTCGGGCGATACGATTACGTCCATTGCCACAAAGTTTGAGATGGAGAACGATGTGCTGGCCGAGCACAACCCCGATGCGACGTTTGCCACTGGCGCCACCATTCTCGTCCCCGCCGGGCCGCATGTGTACATCGTGGTAGCCGGTGATGACCTAAAGGGCGTCGCGGCCAAATATGGCACGACGACCGATTTCCTGCTGACCGGCAACAACCTGCCCAACCCCGACCGCATCTTCCCGGGGCAGGAAATTTTTATTCCCATTCAGTATGATGCGACGCCGAAGGGCTACAACTGACCGGAGTTTGGCAAAGGTCGAGTTTTCTGTGGGATTCGAGGCTTTAGCCGGGGAATATCAAACCGGCTAAAGCCTCGAATCCAGAGACTTGCCAAAGTCCAACAACTGCGTGAAAAGTAAAAGCCCTCCTGTTGCCAGGAGGGCTTTTCTTTGTGCGCTTCGTGACCGGTTTCTGTCGAGCCTCAACTCCCCATCTTCGGCAACGCAAAGGCGATCATCGTCCCGCGCCCGACCACGCTTTCGGCCCAGATGCGGCCCTGATGGGCTTCCACCAAACCTTTGGCAATCGCCAATCCAAGACCCGCGCCGCCGCCTTCAAGGGTTGCGCCTTTAGCGTCGCGCGCCCGCGCCACGTCGCCGCGATAGAAACGCTCAAAGATGCGGGGCAAATCGTCCGAGGCGATGCCCGCGCCCGTATCCTGCACGCTCACGACCACCTGCCCGTCGGTGAGTCGCGCGTTCAAGATGACTTGCCCCTGCGACGGGGTATGGCGTAACGCATTGTCCAATAGATTGCGGAGCACGCGGCTGATTTTGTCGGGGGCCATCCACACCGGGTCTATGCCCGGCGCGACTTCGCCGGTGAGCGTCACCTGGCGGGCCTGCGCCCGCGCGGTGAAGCCTTCCAAAGTATCCGAAATTAAATCGGCCAATGAACTTGGCTCACACCGCAACACCAAATCCCGCGCGTCGAGTTGGGCCAACTCAAACAAGTCGTCCGTCAACGCGCTCATCCGCGCAATTTCGGATTGGCTCTGACGCAAATAGCGGGCCACGGTTTCGGGGTCGGTCACCACGCCATCGGTCAACGCGTCGAGCATGGCGCGCAGTGAGGCGAGTGGGGTGCGGAGGTCATGGGAGGCCCAGGCCACCAAATCGCGCCGGGCCGCATCCAGGGCGCGGGCATCAGCATCGGCCTGTTGCAAACGCGCCGCCATCGCGTTGAAGGCGTGCGCGAGTTGGGCCACCTCGTCGGTGCCGGTGACGCTCACCCGCTTGGAGAAATCGCCCTGGCTCACCGCCTCCGCGCCCAGCGCCACCTGGCCCAGGATGTGGGTGAGGGAGGCCGAAAGAAAATAGCCAAACGAGATGGAGATGCCGCTGGCAAAGAGCAGGAGCAACCCGGCCAACGTCAGATCGTGTTCGTTGATAAACATCAGCCGGGCGGTGAGCCAGACGTTGAGAAGCGTCAGCCCGGCGGCTAACACATAGCCCACCGTCAGCGTTTGATCCAGGCGCGGCAAACGCCGCCACCAGCCCAGTTGAAAGGCGACATAGCCCACCAACCCCGAGGCCGAACCCGTCAGCGCAAACAACACCGCCAACTGCATTAAGTCATTGAGCGGCGGGCGCATGACGGCCACCACCAACGCCACCGTCAACGTGAGCGCGGCGAAGATGCCGAGAAAGTAGGTGAGCGGGCGCGGCGGCTTCATGGGATTGCAGATTTGAGATTGCTGATTTCTGATTGGAGGTCAGACACAGACTATCCTTCAAACTTGTAGCCCACGCCCCAGACCGTGAGCAAATAGCGCGGGTCGGAGGGGTCGCGCTCAATCTTTTCGCGCAAGCGGCGGATGTGGACGGTGACGGTGGAGGGGTCACCATAGAACTCCTGCCCCCACACGCTATCGAGCAGTTGGGTGCGCGTAAACACCTGGCGGGGATGTCGGGCAAAGAACCAGAGCAGTTCAAACTCTTTGGCGGTCAGCGTCACCGGTTGGCCGGCGATGGTGAGGGTGTGCGCGGTGGGGTCAAGCCGGAAGCCCTCAAATTCTAAATGGTGAACGCCGTCCTGGATGGGTTCGCCCGCGCGGCGCAACACGGCTTTCACGCGCGAGACCACCTCCTGCGGGCTAAAGGGCTTGGCGATGTAATCGTCGGCCCCCTGGTCGAGGCCCCGAATCCGGTCACTGGTTTCGCCGCGCGCCGTGAGCATGATGACCGGTAACCGCTTGTGGGCGTGAATCTGGCGGGTCAGGGTCAGGCCGTCAATGCCGGGCAACATCAAATCCAGCACGATGAGGTCGGGTGGGTCGTCGGCCAGCGCGTCCAGGGCGGTATAGCCATCGGCGGCCTCGCACACCACAAAGCCATCGCGCTCCAAGTAGCGGCGCAGAACATCGCGGATGGTGTCTTCATCGTCCACCACCAGAATTTTTTTGGGGGCGGGGGCGGAGTCGGGATTGGGCATAGTGTTAAGGTAGGAGGCAGATGTTACGCGGGCCTTACAAGTCCGAAGCAACGCCGACACCCACCCCCTAAAGAAAAAGAAAGAGAAAAAGACCGCTTTGTCTTTTCTCTTTCTTTCATCTCCTGCTTGTTTTAGAGCGGGTGATGGGACTCGAACCCACAACCTTAATCTTGGGAAGATTCTGCGCTACCATTGCGCCACACCCGCTTGTAACGACCATCTCGCCCATAACCCTTGTTCAGGCTACCATAGTTTTCGGTAAGGCTATGACATCCTGGGCATAGCACCTTCAGGTTTTCAGGGCGGGTATGTTTTGCATTACCATCAATATGATGCACGGCTAAGGGTTTTTTGCCTGTAAAAGGATTGACCCGCTCCCAGCCGCATTCTTCGCATTTGTAACCTGCCCGCTCTAAACACCGCGCCGCACATGGAGGGAAATCATTGTCCTCACACCTTTGCGGTTTCCAGATATTTGATTCGCAAGCCACAATTCGATATAGTGTTTGTGAGCAAATTCAGCCTGGCATCGTCTATCACAATAGCGATTGTTTCGTTTACTTCTCTCTTTTAGCAATTTTCCGCAATGCAAGCAGTGTTGTTGTTGGTTGGAGTGTTTCTTTGTTATTAGGCCGTGCTTCCTGAGCCAATATATCACCGTTGTTTGGCTACATGAATATCGCTCGGCAATCTTGCGTGTTGATAACCCATTTTGCACATCTTGGGCTAATTCATCTTTTTGCATTTGGGCCACCCTACCTCATCACCAGACGGTATCAGTATTTTCTAACGAAAAGTATTTTTATAAGAGCACTATTGGTCGCTATTATAGCGAGAGTTAACAAATTGGCAATCCCCGTCCCACGCTTGCAGGCCCACCCAATCTCGCTATACTCTCACTGCATCCACGGTTTCAATGAACACCCCAACCCCCCCACGTTATTGGTATGTGTTTCGCGCCGCCGCCGCGCTGGTGGGCTTCAGCCTCATCAGCTATGGCCTCCTGCGCCTGAGGTTGGCCGGCACCGTGCTGGGCGATGTCTATGTGTTGTTGATTGGCGTTGTGGCCGCCGGGGTGCTGGTTTACACAGCCCGCCTGCTTAAGGTCGAGCAAGCGCGCCGCGACATGGATACTCGCTTGCTCGATGAACTCAAGACACTTCATGCGGTGGCGCTGGCCGGAACCGAGGCCGTAGACGAAGATGCCTTAATTGTGCGCGTGACCCAAATTATTGGTGAGAGCCTCTACCCGGACAACTTTGGCATTCTCCTCATGTTGCCCGATGGTAGTGGGGTCAGCGCGCATCCCTCCTATCATTACCGGGATGTGAAATTTAGAGACATCAATCCGGTCGCCCGCCTGGGCGAAGGCGTGAGCGGCCGTGTGGCGCTTACCGGCCAGCCCATCCGCCTGGCGGAGGTTGAGCGCGCCCCGCACTATTTGAAGGTGGACCCACGCACGCGCTCAGAAGTCTGTGTGCCCATTATGGTGGGCGAGCGCGTATTGGGCGTCATCAACGTCGAAAGCATTGAACCGGCCGCCTTTACCGCCGCCGACGAGCGCCTGCTCGCCACCCTGGCCGGGCAAATCGGCACCGCCATCGAAAAATTGCGCCTGCTGGCCGCCGAGCGACGCCGGGTGACGGCGCTCACAGCCCTGCATGATGTGAGCCTGGATCTCAGCGCCCAATTGGAATTGCCGGTGTTGCTACAAACCATTATGGAACGCGCCGCTCGCTTAATTGATGCCCCGGTAGGTGGATTGTCGCTCTTGCGCGATGATGGCACGCTGGAATTGACGATTTTATACAATTTGCCACCCGAATATCGGGGTGTGCGCTTGCGGTTGGGGGAAGGGGTTGTCGGTCGGGTGGCCCAGACCGGCGAACCCTTCGTGGTGGAGGATTATCAGAACTGGCCGGATCGGCCGGAGGTCTATCACACGACACCGTTTCGGGCCGTGCTGGGCGTGCCGATTAAATGGCAGGGACAAGTGTTGGGGGCCTTGACCCTGAATCATCTTCAACCCTATCACTTCCTGGCGACGGATATTGAACTTGTGCGCTTGTTTGCCGACAAGGCCGCCGTGGCCATTGTCACCGCGCGGATGTTTGAAGCGGAACGCGCCCAGCGCGACATCGCCGAAGCCCTGCGGCAGGTCGGCACGGTGCTCACCGCCACCCTCGACTCGGAAGCCGTGCTCGATCAGATGCTGGATTTGTTGCGCCGCGTGGTGCCGTATGACGCGGCCAATATCCGCCTGATCCAGGGTCAACAGATTTGGGCGGCCCGGACGCGCGGCTACGAGCGTTTCGGCGACCAGGCCGTGCACAGCCTGAAGACGGTTAATCTTCAAATGGCGACCACGCCCAATATGCGCCGGATGGCGGAGACCGGCCAACCCGTCCTCATCCACGACACCGCCGCCGACCCCGATTGGATTGCGCTCCCCGGACTCGAACACCTTCGCTCATGGCTGGGCATTCCCATCATCGTTCAACCCGATGGCCTGATCGCCTTTTTCTCGCTGGACAAGGCCGAGCCAAATTTTTATCAGCCCGAACATGCCGAGCGCCTCAGCCGCTTTGCCGGACAGGCCGCCTTTGCCCTGCAAAACGCGCGCCTCTTCACCCAGTCCCAACAGCGCGAAGCCGATTTGGGCATCCTGCTGGAGATGGCCCGCACAGTCTCCACCAGCCTCGAACCGCTGGAGGTGCTCCGAAAAATTTCCATCTCCCTGTGTCGTCTGCTCAGGATGGAACGGTGTGGTCTTTCACTGTATGACCCGCTCAAGCGGCACGTCCGGACCTGGGCGGTCTACACTCACTTGGGCACGCTTGGCCCCAATCTGCCGGATAACGTTTTTGCCCTCGATGAGTATCCCATGACCGCGCACGTTATTGATGAAGATGAAATTGCCGTCATCCGAGCCACGGACCCCGCCGCCGACGCGAAGGAAGTGGCGTTGTTGCATCACAACAGCGATGCGGTCATGCTCATGTTTGCTCTGCGCGCGGGCGGGCGTGTGGAGGGACTGGTAGAATTGTATACGCGCGACGAAGGGCGAGCTTTCACCACCTCCGAACTTGATCTGGCGCGCGGGCTGGCCGACCAGGCCGCGTTGGCCGTGGCCAACGCTCGCCTCTATGAAGCCGAACACGACCAACGGACGCTGGCCGAGGCCCTGCACGAAACTGGCGCGGCGTTAAGCTCAACGTTGGATTACGATGAACTGCTGGGTCGTCTGCTGGGACAAGTGGCGCCCTATGTCTCAGGTAACGTCATGCTCATTGAGGAGGATCAAGCGCGGCTCGCGCATGTGCGCGGGTACGAGCAGTTTGGGCCGCAGGCCGCCCAGGCGGCCAGCGCGCATATCTTTGACCTGGCCGCGACACCCGTTATCCAAACCGTGCTCGAGACCGGCCAGACGCTCATCATCCCCGACGTTCGCCTGGATTCTCTCTGGATCACCATCCCCGAAACCGCCTATATCCGCTCATGGATTTGCGCCCCCATTAAAGTCCAGGATCAAATCGTAGCGCTGTTCGCGCTCGACCATGATCAACCCAACTTCTACACGCCGGAACATGCCCGGCGCCTGGCCGCGTTTGTGGGTCAGGCCGCGCTGGCGTTGCACAACGCTCAACTCTTTCGAGCCCAGACCCAGTCACTGGCCCAGTTGGAGGCCGTGCGCGCCGCCAGTCTCAGCCTGACGGCCAACCTGGAGTTCAAGCCGCTGCTGGAAACGATTTTGCGCGCCACATTTACCCTGGCGCACGGGGCTCTGGATACGCATATCTTCCTGTATGAGGCCGAGGCCGACCGGCTTGAATTTGGGGCCGCCCTCGGAGCCGATGGCCAGGCCAAAGACTTGTTGGCCGCGCCCCGCCCGGCCGGCCTGACGCACACGGTGGCGCAAAGCGGCGAAACGCTGGTGGTGCCCGACATGCAAACCCATCCCTTATTCAAGGATGCCCCCCACCGTTGGCGCGGGGCGATTTTGGGCCTCCCGCTTAAAATTGGTCAACGGGTGGTCGGGGTGATGAATGTGGCCTACCCCCAGCCGCGCCCCTTCCCTGAGCATGAACTGCGCGCCCTGCATTTGCTGGGCGACCACGCCGCCCTGGCGATTGAAAGCGCGCGCCGGTTGGCCGAGTCGCAGCGTCAGACTCAGGAATTGGACTTGCTGTATAACCTGGGCCAAAATCTGATTGCCACGCTCGACTCGCGCGAAGTCGCGGCGCGCGCGCTCAAGCACATTTGCTCGGCGCTGGGAGTCTCGCGCGGCGTCGTGTATTTGTTGCGCCACAACCCCGAGTGTCTGCACTTGTTGACCATCATCAGCCCCACCCGGCCCGAGTTGGAAGCGCCGGGCCGCCCGATTACATTTCCCCTGGGCGAGGGGCTGGTGGGTTGGACCGCTCAAAACCGCGCGACCGCGATTGTCGAGGATGTCCGCCACGATCCGCGCTGGGTGTTTGTGCCGGAAGTGGATGGTGATGTTCGTTCATCGGTGAGCGTGCCGTTAATCGCGCGCGATGAACTGGTTGGCGTATTCATTTTGGGCGATACCCGGGTGCAGACGTTCCGAGCGGAGCAACTTCCGTTGCTCAATGCCGCGGCCGCGCCGATGGCCGTTGCCTTGCAAAACGCCCAACTCTTCGAAGCCACCCGTCGCCAGGCCGATGAGGTTATGGCGGTCAGCCAGATTCTCAATGCCCTCAATGTCTCGGCCGATGTGACCGGAGCGTTTGGGGCCATTGCCGACCGGCTTAAGACCCTGACGCAATGTGAGCGGGTGAGCCTGGCGCTGATAGATGAAGACCAGCAAACCGCCAGCATTGTGGCGCTGGATCAGCATCGCCCCGAAATCCCGGTTGGCATGCGCTTCCCGCTGTCGGCCACCGCCGCCGCCGCCGATGTGCTGGCGGGCCGCCAGCATCTGACGCCTGACCTGTCCGTGGAAGCCGAACACTATCCCATGGAAGCCGCGCTCTATCAGGCTGGTTTCCGCTCTCGCATCAACTTGCCCTTGCGCGCCGTCAAGGGCGTGGTGGGCGCATTAAATCTGGTGTGGACGTATCCCGCGGGGTATGCTCCCATCAATCTGTCACTCTTAACTCAGGTCACGGATGCGCTGGCGCTGGCGCTGGAACGGAGCCGGTTGTTACATGAGACCCGGCGGCGGGATGCGATTCTTAGCGCGCTGACGTTTGCGGGAGAGCGCCTGCTCATGCCGGGCCGCCATCTGGGCGAGGTGTTGTTGGAGGTGTTGGCCAAACTAGCGCGCGCCGCTCAACTCAGTCGCGCCTATATTTTTGAGAATCAGATCATGCCAGAGGGGGCGCTCCTCACCCACCAACGCTATGAATGGGTTCAGCCCGGCCAAACCTCACAACAGCCGAATCCGCTCTGGCAAAACGTTTCTTATCAAACGGCTGGTTGGGCGCGCTGGCACAAGGCCCTGGTGGCCGGCGAAACCATCTCCGGCCCGGCGCGGGACTTTCCCGCCGAGGAACGCGTCTGGCTCGAGGCCCGCGCCGCGCAATCTATCGCCATGGCCCCGATTTTTAGCGGCGGGCTGTGTTGGGGCTTTTTGGGCTTTGACGATTGTGAGCAGGACCGCCGCTGGTTGCCGGCCGAATTAGAAGTGTTGAAGAGCGCCGCCGATGCGCTGGGCGCGGCCTTTGCGCGCCAGCGCAGTGAACAGGCCGAGCGCGACGAGCGGGCGTTGGCTGAGGCCCTGCGC
>Ga0247727_10018127_pt1 | contig 11116 bp, 9 predicted proteins | sample WisWelCaveWW1625_FD_202498 | JGI IMG/M metagenome (GOLD analysis project Ga0247727, IMG submission 202498) | Biofilm microbial communities from Wishing Well Cave, Virginia, United States - WW16-25 | ecosystem: Environmental > Aquatic > Deep subsurface > Groundwater > Cave microbial mat | place...
GCGCGTCCAGCGTCAAGAGTTTGCTGGGGTTGAAGGTCGGCTGCCACGCGAGTACCATCGTGCGGCAGACGGACACGCGGGCGACTAGCTCAGTTGGTTAGAGCGCTGCACTCACATTGCAGAGGTGACAGGTTCGAATCCTGTGTCGCCCATTGCGTCAGCGGTGTCGCACTCGATCTGCGGCCCGACACTCGGCCGAACCGATCGGATCGCTTGCAGGAGCGAGCCAGGCCCGCTCCGCTGGCGTTTACGATCAGAGCTAGTCGGTCCATGACGTTCATCGGGTTGCAGAGTTTAGTGTAGAAAATTGCTACGTCAAGGGGTCTTGTAGAAAATTTCTTCAGGAGTAGAATCATGGCTCGAAAGGAGAGACGAATGTTCTCGAAAAGAGTCGACGCGTTAGCGCAGGAACTCGGCAGCAACGCCGCGCTCGCCAGGCGGCTTGGAGTGGATCGAAGCCTCGTTGGCAAGTGGAGGGCCGGTTCGTCCGATCCGGACGGGCCGGGCGGTCCGCTCGAGATCTGCATTCAGCGGCTCGAACGTGGTTTGCCACTGTTGCCCGAAGAAGAGTTGGCCGCGGCGAAGTGACGCAATGCCCGAGGAACACTGTTGAGAGGTTCACCGATTCCTCTTGCGCTGGAGGTGTCTCATGTCGCTACGCTCGTGTCCTGCGTGCGGAGGTGCTGTGGCGTCGAATGCGAAGTGCTGTCCGAGCTGCGGGCGCCGGCCGACTAGGCTGATCACGTGGCTCATATTGTTCGCCGCGCTCGGCTGGGCCGGGTGCGTGGCGCGCGACTGGATCGGGGAGAGCGGCGCGGGGCGGCGGCCAAGTGATCATCGCGCTACGGCGAATAGGTGATCGGCGGCGAGTTCTTTTTCATCTTGGCCAGCTCGTCGCGCAATTCCCGGATCTCGTTGCCCTGTCGTTTCGCCGCCGGTGGCAGAGTCTTCGATGCCACGGCCGGGGCTTCGCGGACTCAGCCCCAGCCACCCAGCCGCACAGCGGACGCGAAGAGATCGAAGCTGACCGGGCCATCCGGGCGAGTTCACATTTCTGAGCGTCGGAGCCGTGTGGCAGGCTGGCGACGAGTACGGCGTTGGTTTCCGATTTGTCATCGGAGCAGTGACGCCCGACGGCAGCACGAGCGACAAGCCTGGCGATCGCGTCCGCCAAGAGCAGATGTGCTACCTACCACGACGCCTAAAGCCGAAAGGCGGCTTGAACTGACCGTGGAAATTCTCGAAATCGCGGAGTTCTTTCCGGGCGTTCGTCATGATGAGCAACGGCATGACTGAGACGCGCCGCAGCTACGCGAATTCATTCGGCTTTCCCGGCAAGGAATTGCCGAGTCGGCTCTGGATGACTGTCGAGCTTGACCGTGAACTTGCACAATCGTGGCAGTTGATCATCGGGCGAAGAGGTGATCGAGCTTGGCGGCGCGGATGATTTTCCAGACGCCGGCCGGGCCGGAGTAGATGGAGAGATGCTCGGCCGGGTCGCTCGCCGAGGCGACTCCGATGAGCCGGCCGCGGCGAGGCCCACATCTTGACGACCGAGGGGGTCGCGATGCTGTTCGGGCGACTGTCGAAGAGCGGCGCGTGGCAGGAGCGGATGCGCGTCGCGCCGCCGCAAGCCGCCGACCGCGAAAAACTCGCCGCGGCCGGCGCCAAGGTGCTACGCAACCAGTTGCTGATCTTCTCGCGCTGGTGTCAGGTCATGCTGCGATTCGAAAAGGGCCTGTACGAAAACCCTGAGCAGAACTTGAACCAGTTGTGGTGGGACCTCGTCGAGAAATATCAAATGGTGCGGCGGCCGGACGGTCGCAACGCCCCGGATTACGCCAGCAAGATTCACATCGTCAGCGCGCCGGTGTATTACCACAACTACATGATGGGCGAGTTGTTCGCGTCGCAAGTGCATCACACGATCGCGCGCGAGGTGTACCACGGCATGGACCCGGGCGTGGTCGCGTACGTCGGCAACCGGGCCGTCGGCGAGTTCATGAAGCGCCGCGTCTTCGCACCGGGCCGTACGATGAGCTGGAACCAGTTGACGAAGTTCGCCACCGGCGACGAACTGAATCCGAAGTCGTTCGCCGCGGATTTCAAGACGCGATGAGTTGACGGAAACTTCTTGACGGGCGCGAGTTTGCGAGTTCTACTACGGCCCACACGTAAGATCGGCGCCCGTAATCCGCAGATCTTCATACTCACACGTCATGCAGCAAACGCATGCGGTACTCAGAAGACACACCGTTTTATCAGTTGCTCGCGACCAAATACGTCGCCGAACGCGAGAACGAGGCGATCGAGATTCTGGATAAAGCTCCGGAACTCGCGCGGCTCGAATGGCCAGGCCCCGAGGCCGGCGGGCAACCCTTCGTGACCGGCAGCACCGCGTTGCATTATGCAGCCAACGACGGCAAGTTGAGGCTCGTTCGGAAGCTCATCGAATATGGCGCGGACGTCAACGCGTGCAACGCTTGCTGGTTTCGATCAGTGCTTTCGTGGGCAGCGAACAATGCACGAATCGAAACCATCAGAGTTCTGCTGGCAGATGGAGCTAAGCCGGATTCTCTCGACGCGTTACATGCGGCGGCATGGGGAGGCTCCGCGTGTGGCAAGGGAAACGAGCGAGAGTACGCTGCAACGCTCAAGCTCCTTGTTGGGGCTGGGGCCGATATGAATGATCGCAGACACTGCAAGAATCAGACCCCGCTTGCTGTCGCACTAGAAAGCGGCAACACTGTCGCCATTGAGTTTTTGCGTTCGCTCCAAGCGTCCGAGAAATGAATGCTGCATAACCAGCCGGCTTGGCCGCTGTCCCGGAGATTTCCACCTCTGAAACAAGGGAGTCTGCGATGCGTAAGAAGATCATTCTCGCAGTCTGCGTGGGTGCCGCACTGATTGGCTCGTCGGCGATCCCGACGCACGTTGCTTCGGCACCCAAGGACGACGTTCCCGTGAACTTTGACGGGTACGTGAGTGGGATTGACGTGTTTGCCACCCCGGAGAAACCGATCTACTGCCTGGCATTCATCAGCAAGGAAAGGGACACGCCACCGGGCTTGGACGAGATTCAAGTCACGACGCGGCACCATCGCGTGCAAACAGTTCTTGAGAGTGCCTCAGCCAGGGCGGTGCGCGTCGAAGCGTCCTACCTTGAGAGGGATGGCACGAAGGAGTTGATTCGCGTTCGCATCTTGGACCGAGAAGAGCGTCAGAGGCCGAAAGCGAAGGAGTAGCCGCCTCGTTGCGGTTACGTCGCACTACCTTTGAGGTCTTGCGGCGCGATGAATTCGACGAACGAGTCGGCGCTCTTGCGTAGCTCGTCGGCGGATTTCTCGAACGTCTCGGACGTGACGGTGAACTTGATTTCGTAGTTGTAGCGTCGGCCGGTGTAGCGGCGTTCCAGGACGGTGATTCGGAACGGGCCGCGCGCCGTTTCGACCACGGTTTCGAGCGCGTCGCCGATCTTGCCCTGAGCGACGCGCTGGCAGCTTTTCACCGTGCAATTCGCGTCTTCTTGCCGCAACTTCGCGGGCACTTGCTCGGCGAGGGCCTCGAGGTCGAGCGGCTGAACCTTCGTGGCGATCACCAGCAGGTTGTCGTTCCAGATTCCTTGCGGTTTCGCCGTGGCCCAAAAGAGACTTTCGTTCGACAGCGGAAACGACGGCTTCCAGTTGTCCGGCAGCTTGAGGCCGAAGCGGAACTTCTTCTGCACGCAGAAGCCGTCCTTGGTGACCTCCAGCCCGGTCTCGGGCGGCGTGAATTTGGCCGATGCGACGAGCTTGTCGAATTGCGGACGCAGCGCAGCGAAGACCGGATCCGGCGCGCGGAGCGTGAAGAGGTAAAGCTGGTCCTGCGCGATCGCTCGCACTTCGAGATCGTGTACGATCGGCCGGCCCTTTGGCTCGAAGTTCCACAGCGTGACGAGCCGCTCGCCGCTGTCGTCCTTGCGGACTTCGTTGGTGTCGAGCGACAATCCGCCGCGTTGTTCGCGGGCCGCGCGGCGGTCGATGCGCTGGCGATATTCGTCGAGGCTTTCCGGCGCGTTCGCAATCTCGCACTTCACGCCCGCTTGGTGAAGTGGGTTGTCGCTCGGTATGGCGAATCCAAACGCGAGCGCGTCCTTGGCCTTCGCGACGAGCTTCCAGGCGACCGGCACTTGCACGGCGAGGCCAAACTCCTTGACCGCAAAGTTCGTCAACTCGCTTGTCGCCGGTTCGTCGAGCGATGCCGGCCGGCGGGCGGCGACGAGTGCGCCGGCGAGCAACGCGGCGATCAACAGTTTGGCGGCGAAACGCGGCGCGGATTGGGGCATGCATCGCTCCTGAATCAATGGCGTGAGTGCGTTCAACTGTATCGGCCGCGTCGCCGACCTGCAATCTCACTGCCGCCAAGCGACTGCGGCCGGTCGCGCGGGGCGCTCGAACTTCCTCTTGCAAATCAAACTTCGGCCGCTACATTAGCTGCCACGAAAGAAGAGTAACAAGGTTTAGTCGAGGATTGGTCTTGTAGGAAGGGTATCCTGGACTGTCGAAACCGGGACCCGAAAGTTGGCGAGGGAATCGATGGCTGTTACGAAGGAACGCAAGACGCAGATCATTTCGGAGTACCGCCGCAAGGCCGGCGATACGGGTTCGCCCGAGGTGCAGGTCGCGTTGTTGACCACTCGCATCAATGAACTGAGCGAGCACTTCAAGGGGCACAAGAAGGACTACGCCAGCCGGCGCGGCCTCTTGATGATGGTCGGCAAACGCAACAGCTTGCTCAAGTATCTCCGAAGCACGGATCGCAACCGGTACTTGGGCGTGATCAACCGTCTGGGCATCCGCCGATAGTTTGTCGCCGGCCGATGCCGCATTCCAAGCGTTCCGTGAGTCCCTCGCCAGTTTCGAGCATTTCGGGCCATATTCCCAACTGGCTCGTCCCACCCGCACACCTCCTCGCCGCACACAAAGAGAGAATAGTTCCAATGGCTTACCAGTTTCGTGAGGTTCGAGTCGAGCGCCAGATCGGCGCGCACACGCTGTCCATTTCCACCGGCAAGCTGGCGAAACAGGCGGGCGGGTCGGTTGTCGTGCAGTACGCCGACACCGTGGTTCTTGCCGCCGCCACTTCCGGGCCGGGGCGCGAAGGGATCGATTTCTTCCCGCTCACCGTCGATTACCGCGAGAAGACGTACGCGGCCGGCAAGTTTCCCGGCGGATTCATCAAACGCGAAGGGGCGCCGCGGCAGAAGGAAATCCTCACCGCTCGGCTGATCGACCGGCCGATTCGGCCGCTGTTCCCCGAATGGTATCGCGATGAAGTGCAAGTGCTCGTCGCACCGCTCTCCGCCGACCGCCAGAACGATCCCGACATGCTGTCGATGATCGGCGCGTCGGCGTGCTTGATGGTTTCCGACATCCCGTTTCAGGGTCCGACCGGCACCGTGCGCGTCGGCAGCATCGGCGGCCAGTACGTGCTGCTGCCGACGATTCTTCAACTCGGCGAGAGTCACCTCGACCTCGTCGTGTCGTGCAACGACAAGTCGGTGCTGATGATCGAGGGATTCGGCAAGGAGATTCCCGACGACGAGATGGCGGCGGCGATCATGTTTGCCCACCAGAGTTGCCAGCCGCTCATTGAGATGCAGCACGAGCTGAGAGAGAAGCTCGGTCTGGGTCCGAAACGAATTCCGGCCGCGCCGGCGGCGAACCCGGCGCTCGGCGTCGTGCGCGAGCGGTGCTACGCCGCGATGCAGCAGGCAAAACAGATTGTGGCCAAGTTGGAACGGCGCGACGCGACCGCCGCGCTGCTCGAAAAAACGCTCGCCGACCTGGTGCCCGCCGAGGGCGAGGGGCCGCTTACGGAAGCCCAGGTGCGCGAGGCGTTTTACGCGTTGGAGCAACGCGTGATGCGCGACGCGATCCTCGGTGGCCGCCGCGCGGACGGCCGCGGGTTGCGCGACATCCGCTCGCTCTATTGCGAGGTCAGCACGCTGCCGCGCACGCACGGCTCCGCGATCTTCGCGCGCGGCGAAACGCAGGCGCTGGTCACCACGGTGCTCGGCACGGCCGGCGACGCGCAACGCGTGGACGGCATCGCCGACGAATACACCAAACGCTTCATGCTCGATTACAACATGCCGCCGTTTTCGGTCGGCGAAGTGCGGCCGATTCGCGGACCCGGCCGGCGCGAAATCGGCCACGGGGCACTCGCCGAACGCAGCCTGAAACCCATCGTGCCCGAACCGGATAAGTTCCCGTACACGATCCGCGTCGTGTCCGACATCCTCGAATCGAACGGCTCCAGCTCCATGGCCTCGGTCTGCGGCGGAACGCTGTCGATGATGGACGCGGGCGTGCCGATCTCCGACCCGGTCGCGGGCATCTCCATCGGACTGGTCAAAGAGCCGGACGGCCGGTTCGTGCTGCTCACCGACATCATCGGCGACGAGGACCACTACGGCGATATGGACTTCAAAGTCGCCGGCACGCAGCGCGGCATCACGGGCATTCAACTCGACCTCAAGATTGACGGCATCAGCGAAGAGATCGTGCGCGGCACGCTGGAGCAGGCCCGCGTGGGACGCATGGAAATCCTACGCTCGATGCTGGAGTGCATCGCGCAGCCGCGACCTCAGATTTCGATGCACGCGCCGCGGCTCATTCAAGTGCGCATCAGCCCGGACAAGATCGGCCTCTTGATCGGGCCGGGCGGCAAGAACATTCGACGCATGGAAGAGGAAACCGGCGCGACGATCGAGATCGAGGACGACGGCACGGTCACACTCGCGTCCGCGGACGCCGCGAGCGCGGAGAAGGCCGCCGAACAGGTGCGACTGCTTTGCGAGGAAGTCCAAGTCGGTAAGATTTACAACGGCCGCGTGATCTCGATCAAGGATTTCGGCGCGTTCCTCGAAATCCTCCCCGGCCGCGACGGCCTCTGCCACATCAGCGAACTGGCCGACGGCTACGTCGAGCGGGTCGATGACGTGTGCCAGATCGGCGACATCATGCAAGTGAAAGTCATTCTGGTGGACGACCAGGACCGCGTGAAGTTGTCGCGCAAGGCAGTGTTGCGCGAGCAGGGCGGCGGCGGCGAACCGGCTGGCGAAGGCGGCGGCGGTGCGCCGTCCGATGAATATCGCGACCGACCGCGCGAGCCGCGCGGCGATCGCGGCGGTGATCGAGGCGGCGGGGGCGGCGGCGGCCGGCGCGGTGGTGGCGGTGGCCGGCGGTGATCGCGGCGGACGCGGCTACGGCGGTCGCGGCGGTCACTGATCACATAACGCGCCAACCAGCCTCTAACCAATGCGGGGTGCGGCAACCAGCAGCTGCTTATTTCGTATCGCACCCGCGCGGACTCTGCGGTCGATCTTAGGTTCATCGATGTGCACCGAAAAACAGAACGACGCCGAAGCGGACAATCGCCGGCTCGTCGAGTTGTACACGGAGATCGCCGTGCTCGCCGGTGGACTGGCCCACGAGATCAAGAACCCGCTCAGCACGATCCGCTTGAATCTGCAACTGCTCGCGGAAGATTTCACCGACGCCAAGAGTTCGCGAGATAAACGGGCACTGCAAAAGATTCAGACGCTCGAGTCGTCGTGCCAGCGGCTGCAGGATATCCTCGACGATTTCCTGCGATTCTCGCGCATCGGCGTCGAGAGTCTGCCGCTGGCCGCGTGCGATCTGAACGTGGTCGTGCAGGAGATGATCGATTTCACGCTGGCCCAGGCCGCCGAACTAGGCATCGAACTCGTGTCGTATCTCGACCCGAATCTGCCGGCCGTCGAGCTTGATCGCGAGCTGTTCAATCAGGCGCTGCTCAACCTCGTGCTGAACGCGCAAAACGCGATGCCGGCCGGTGGCCAGATCGTGCTGCAGACGCAGCGCGAGGGCGACCGCGCGCGGCTCGACGTGATCGACAACGGCGTCGGCATGGACGCCGACACGCAAGCGAAAATCTTCCGGCCGTTCTTTTCGACGCGCGGCGAGGGCAGCGGCCTCGGCCTGCCCACGACGCGGAAGATTATCGAAGCGCACGACGGTACAATCAGCGTGCAGAGCGAGCGGGGCAAAGGGACGCGATTTACGATCCTGCTGCCAGTGGTCGCGGAGCCGGCGCGGGCCGCGCCGACTCCGGCGGCTTCGTGACGATTATTCGCAATCAATCGAACATGGCAACCAACAAGATTCGTGTGCTCATTGTGGACGACGAGGAGTCGCACGCCCAGGCTGTGGCCGAGAGCCTCGAGCGGGCGGGCTACGCCTGCACCATCGCCGGCGGCGGACCGGAAGGCGCCAAGCGAATAGAAACCGACGAGTTCGATCTGATCGTCACCGATCTCGTCATGAGCGACGTGGACGGCATGGCGATTCTGCGCCGCGCGAAAGCCGAATTGCCCGACGCCCAGGTGATCGTCATCTCCGGCCACGGCGAAATCAAAGACGCCGTCGCCGCGATGCAGCAGGGTGCGTTCAATTACCTGACCAAGCCGCTCAACGTCGTCGAGTTGCGTGCACAAGTGGACAAGGCCGCGGAGAATCTGCGGCTCGCGCGGCACAACGTCGATCTGCAACGCCAGATCAACGAGCGGTTCGGCTTCGAGGGCGTCGTCGGCAACAGTCCCGAGATGCAGCACACCATCACGACGCTCAAGCAGATCGCGCCGACGTCGGTTACTGTGCTGATCCAGGGCGAGACCGGCACGGGCAAGGAACTCGTCGCCAAGGCGATTCACAACAACGGCCCGCGCCGCAACAAGCCGTTCAAAGCGATCAACTGCGCGGCCGTCGCCGACAGCCTGATCGAGAGCGAATTGTTCGGCCATGAACGCGGCGCGTTCACCGGCGCGGATCGCACGCGCGTCGGCACCTTCGAGTACGCCAACGGCGGCACGCTGTTCCTCGACGAAGTTGGCGATATGCCGATTACGACGCAGATCAAACTGCTTCGCGTGCTGGAAACCGGCGAGATCTCCCGCGTCGGTTCGAACGAAACGATCAAGGTCAACGTGCGGCTCATCTCGGCGACGAATCAGGACCTCGACGAGGCGATCGGGCGCGGACAATTTCGCGAGGATCTGCTGTACCGGCTCAAGGTCAAGACGATCAAGCTGCCGCCGCTGCGCAGTCGCCGCGGCGACATTCCGCTGCTCGTCGAATTCTTCATCAAGCAGATGAGCGAGGAACACTCGAAGCCGGTGCGCGGCATTTCGGCTGCGTGCCGCCGCGCGCTCGTGGGCCTCGAGTGGCCCGGCAACGTGCGGCAGCTTCGCAACGCGATCGAAAGCATGGTCGTGGTCGATAGCGACGGCGTGCTCGACGTGGACGACTTGCGCGAGACCGACATTCCCCTGCCTGGCACGGCCGCCCCGTCCGCCGACGGCGCCGACAACCTGATCGGCAAACCGCTCGAAGAAGTCGAAAAACACTACATCATCGAGGCCCTCAAGCGCACCGAGGGCAATCGCGATGCGGCCGCCGAGATGCTCGGCATCGGCGAGCGGACGATGTATCGCAAGATCAAGTTGTACGGATTGAGTTGATGGACAGGATCCAACGGCTCCCAGTTTCCGTCGTCAACCAGATCGCCGCCGGCGAGGTGATCGAGCGGCCGGCGAGCGTGGTCAAGGAGTTGCTGGAGAATTCGATCGACGCGGGCGCCACGCGGGTCGAGATCACGATCGAGCAGGGCGGCCGCGACTTGATCCGCATCTGGGACAACGGCGGCGGAATCCGCGACGAGGACTTGCCGCTCGCCGTCGCGCCGCACGCGACGAGCAAACTTCAGTCGGCCGATGATTTGTTCCACGTCGGCACCTTTGGCTTTCGCGGCGAGGCGCTGGCGTCGATCGCATCGGTGAGTCAACTGAAAATTCAATCGCGGCCGGCGGGGCGCGACGCCGGCGCTCAAATTGAAGTCGTCGGCTCCGAGGCAAGTCCGGTCGTCGCGTGCGGCTGCCCGGAAGGGACGGCCGTCGAGATTCGCAATCTGTTCTACAACACGCCCGTGCGGCGGCGCTACTTGAAGGCGACGCAGACCGAGATCGGCCACATCGTCGAAGCGTTCACGCGCGTCGCGCTCGGCCGGCCGAAGTTGGCGATGACGCTTCGGCACAACGACAAAACGCTTTTCGACTTGCCCGCGTCCGAGCAACTGTTGGAACGGCTCGCGCTATTTTTCGGCCGCGAGTTGGCCGAGAAACTGATCTGGGTCGAATCGGATGTGGCCGGCCAGCGCCTGCACGGCTACGCGGCCGATCCGTCGCAAAGCCGCTCGAACCCGCGCACGCAGTATCTTTTCGTGAACGGCCGATACATCCGCGACCGCTCGCTCTCGCACGCGCTCTCCGAGGCGTACCGCGGTCTGTTGATGGTCGGCCGCTATCCGGTCGCATTCCTGTTCTGGGACCTGCCGCCCGAATCAGTCGATGTCAACGTGCACCCGACGAAAATCGAAGTCCGATTCCTCGACCCGCAGCAACATTACCGGCAATTGCTCGCAACGCTGCGGCAGAAATTTTTGTCGAGCGACCTGACCGCGCGGCTGCAAGTGCCTGCCGGGCCGGCAACGGCCGCCGAGCCGGCCGGCGCGTCCGATGACGACAGCCGCCGCGTTCGCGCGAGCCTCGAAAACTTCTTCGACCGCGCGAGCCACATACCGCCAGTGCCGCACGCGCGATCGGCTGACGCGTCGATGGCCGTTCCGAGTAGCTCGCAACAGGCGGAGAAGTTTGCGCTGCACGCGCCGGAATCGCCGCGCACCGAGCCCCTGCCGTTCCCCGCCGCGCGGCCGCCCGCCGTGCTTGCGCCCTCCGCACCATCACCTGCGACGACGCACAGCCGCCTCGATTACCCGCCTGCGCAGCCGTCCGCCGTTCAGCAATTCAACGATTCAACGGTTCAACCGTCCGTCGCCGCTCGATCCGACGCAGCACAGCAACCGCCCGATGGCCCAACTCAACCGCTCGCGGCGATTCAGGTCCACAACTCCTACATTGTCGTGGAAACGCCCGACGGTCTCATGCTGATCGACCAGCACGCGTTGCACGAGCGAGTGCTGTACGAAGAAATCCGCTCCCGCGTGCTCGCCGGCAATCTTGAATCGCAGCGACTGCTCG
>Ga0247727_10018128_pt1 | contig 11116 bp, 7 predicted proteins | sample WisWelCaveWW1625_FD_202498 | JGI IMG/M metagenome (GOLD analysis project Ga0247727, IMG submission 202498) | Biofilm microbial communities from Wishing Well Cave, Virginia, United States - WW16-25 | ecosystem: Environmental > Aquatic > Deep subsurface > Groundwater > Cave microbial mat | place...
TCCCAGCTATACGAAGCGCTCCCGATGATTTTTGTTTTTCTGATTCTGGCCCTTTCGTACAATCGTAGAAAATTTTCCGGCCAGCAGCTGTCGTTATACCTTCTACTTTATTCGATACTCCGGTTTAATGTTGAATTTTTCCGCGGTGACCCCCGGGGCTTCTGGGGCTTCGTCTCAACCTCGCAGATTATCAGTCTGGCTGCCTTCGCCGGAGCACTCGTAATCTATTTCTTACGAAGGGATGTAAAAACCGTCAACGTCGCCGGCGCTTGATGATTCACGAATCATTTGTGGTGGGCTCTTCAGAATCGGGTATCCGGATTGACCGCCATTTATCCGAACGTCTGACGCCCCACAGTCGCAACACAATTCAAAAGTGGATCGAAGAAGGACACATCAAGGTAAACGGCAAAGTCGTTAAGCCGGGCTACAAACTAAAGCTCACCGATCGAATCGAAATCCATGCAGGCGAGCCGGAAGTCCCCCGGACGGTTCTGGAACCGTGGGACTATCCGCTTGAGATCCTGTACGAAGATGACGAGATTCTTGCAATCAACAAACCCGCTCACGTCACGGTACATCCAGGCGCCGGTAGATCGTCGCACACAATCGCGCACGCTTTGCTGTGTATCAGGCCGGAAATGGCGACAGTGGGACATCCCCTGCGTCCGGGTATTGTTCACCGGCTGGATAAAGAAACTTCAGGAGTACTTCTTACGGCAAAAACACACAGTGCTTACAGGACGCTCACTACGTTATTCAAAGAAAGAAGCATTGAAAAGCGGTATCGCGCCATGGTTTTCGGGAAGATGCCGGCCTGCGCCGGAAAAATTGAAAAGCCGCTTGGTCGCGATCCACAGGACCGCAAAAAAATTTCGGTCCGCGCCAGACGAAGCCGTCCCGCCATAACCCTTTACCATGTGCTGAAAGAATACGCCTTTGGAACTCTTCTGGACGTTCGTATTCTCACCGGCAGAACTCACCAGATTCGCGTACATCTTTCCTCTGAAAATCATCCGGTAGTGGGTGACACAAAATACAGTGGGGCAAACTGGGCCCGCATTCAGGATGCATCGCTAAGAACAAAGCTCAAAGCATCAGCCTTCTTTGGACTGCACGCCTACTCCCTTGACTTTGAACATCCAAACACGGGCCATCCACTTCACCTTGAAGCTCCACTTCCTGAACTGTGGAATTTTATGCAAAACAAGTAGCAGTAACCTAAGGTCCTTATGGCATAGAGCCATACCGCAACCATGGACAGAAACGAATCGACTATTATGGCGAAGATGCCGAAAACGTTTGCGGAGCAAACATTGGTTCCGAAGTTCAAATCGCTCGTCAATGTATTGGTTTCTCACCTTAGTTTCTTACCGCGATAATGTTGACAATGCATTGTAAACATTTTTCGCGCGCGCGAAGGGAGATAGTGAGATAAAAACGAGATCAGGAGATAAGAAAAGAATGTTTTCCTCATCTCCTTATCCTGGTGTTATCCCACTATCTCCCTTTTTACACCAGAGCGCCGGCCGTTGTATCAGGCACAGAGTTCGAGTATTCTCGGCTAGTGACTTAGCCGATAAAAATCGCACAAGGCATACACACTAATGTTGCTAAACCAAAGCTCTGATTCTTGCGCCACCGAACAAGTCGCTGCACCGGACCGTAATCGCATCTCGCTCAGTCACGCTGCTTGCTTGTGGGTCAACAGTCAACACACTTTTTTGCTCAAAGAGGCGTTTACTGTTATCATGTTCATGCTGGGGACGTTGCAAGCAGCGTGCCTTCGCTCGTCGCGGCTGCGGCCGGTGAGATCCGGCGTTCGGTGGCGGCAGGAAATTGGATAGATCAATGTCGAAAAATGATGAGAAGCACTATTATGGCCGATTAGGTAAAGAGGGCCAACTCCACGCGGATGGTAAACCATTTTCAGATCGTAGTTATGGCCAATTGTTGATCGAGTTTGGTCAAATCGCCAGCTTCCTTCCGCCCCCGCCGTTACGGATACTTGATCTTGGCTGTGGAACTGGCTGGACATCAGAGTTTTTGGCAAAAGCAGGTTATGCTGTACTTGGGCTTGACATCTCGATTGATATGGTTCGTGCTGCCAGGCGCCTCCGCTCTTTACCATCCCTTAATTTCATGGTTGGTGATTTCGAACATATTCCTGTTACATCATACTTTGACGCCGTCGTTTCGTATGGAGCTTTACATCATTGCACACACCTTGCTTCTGCACTGCGGAGTTGCAGTCAAGCGCTAAAGCCGAATGGGCTGTTGATTTTAATGGAACCTGGAGAGGGACGTGCCGAGTCCGAGACATCAGTGAAATACGCAACGGAGTACGGTCTAACCGAAAAAAGCTTGCCGCCAAGGCTGCTTACCTCCACATTGCTTACGCTTGGTTATCGAGAGATAAGAACGATCCCGTGGCTCAGTCTCTTTTCCCCATGGGATACAAATTGTTCTTCCGGACCATAAGAGTTGGAAGTATCGAGTCGCGTCTTCTTTAACCGGTCACCGTATGGCCGATGTAATCCGATGGTTTCTATCTGCTCGAAAGACCGCAATGGTACTGGCGCGCAGCGGTAGAGAGTCGGCTGGCACCGAACAACTCGTTACACCGGACCGCTAACCGTTCCTCATTCAGTCTTGCCGCTTGCAATATGTTAAGAATGTCCTTTTGCCCGGCGAGTCGTCTTCAGGTTATCATCGTTTTGAGCCGGGGAACGGTTGCAAGCGTCAAGCCTTCGTTCGTCGCGGTTGCGGCTGGTGAACTCGGGCGTTAGGCGCCAGGACAACCGTCCTTTAGTCGCTGAATTTCTACTGGCTAAAGTTGGCAATAGGCGTGAGAGAGGTTTGCTGGAGCATGACATGCAGATTGAAATTCTTTGGACTGCACGCTTACTCCCTTGACTTTGAACATCCAAACACGGGCCATCCACTTCACCTTGAAGCTCCACTTCCTGAACTGTGGAATTCACTGAAGTAGGTTTTCAGATTTCAATCTACGGCGCGCAGGCGTCCCCGCCTGCATTATGGACCGCAGGCCTTTGGCCTGCTAAGCCGGCCAGAGGCAGGTTCGCGGACTGGAAGTCCGCGCTCCTAAATGCAGGCAGGATGCCTGCGCTACGTACATTGCAATCCTCTAACGTGAGAGGTATTGATGTATTGCGGCGGCCATGATCTGCTTGATGGGAAGTTTCAGCCTGGCCGCGGCCCGCTTGCAGTCTTCAAACTCAGGTTGGTGATTGTACAGGCGGCCATCAAGGTAGCTTTCTTTAATTCTGATTTCGTTATTCTGTACGCGTACTTTTTTCCACCTGCGTTCCAGTTTCGTTCGATCCACTTTCCAGTAGCGCAAACCGATTGCCGTCGTTTCCGCAAACAACAGTTCAACCAGTTTGGCTCGCAGGGACCCCGGCATCAGGAGAGTCAGTCGTACTGCCGGCCGGTTCTTTTTCATGGTTATGGGCGTAAAAAAAACATCCAGAGCTCCTTCTTCAAATGCTCTTTCCATAAAATGCGCCAGAATTTGCGGAGACGAATCATCAATGTTGGTTTCCACCATATAAATGTCCTCGTCAGCCGATGTTGCCGTCCCAATAAAAATACGAAGAACATTCGGATGGCCCGGAATCTCCCGGTCACCGGCCCCTGTACCTGTCATCTCCAGCCTCAAAGAGGGAAGCGGCCCGTAAGATTGCGCCATGTGACGAACAAGAAGGGCGCCTGTAGGTGTTGCCAGCTCGCCTTCAACTTCATTCTGAAATACAGGTATTCCTTCTAATAGCTTAGCAACAGCAGGCGCCGGAACCGGATATCGGCCATGCGAGAAGGATATAAATCCCCGTCCCGTATTGACGGGAGAAGCGCAGACAATTGCCGGCTGCAGGTAATCGACTGCGGACAGTGTTCCCACTACATCCAGCAGCAAATCGGTGCCTCCCATTTCATGAAGATGGAGTTTACCGATAGAAACCCCGTGCGCTTCCGCTTCAATTTCGAACAGGCGCCGGACCAGCTTCAGCGTTTGATTCTTGATCGGGTCCGGCAAAGTCGCTGTCCGCAGCAGTGACTCATACGCTTTCCACGAGCGAATACCTTTTTCTTCCTGTGTTTCGATACGGCACCGGAGGGCCCGCATTCCGCTTCTACTTGTTTCAGTTATTTCGATCCGGTAGTTGTCTATTTCGAGGGCCGACCACGCCTCTGACAGTATTTCCGGCGGAACACCGCAATCCAGCAATGCGCCCAGCAACATGTCGCCGGAAATGCCGGATGTGGCTTCAATATACAAAATTCGTGGATTCATTTCTTGATAGCCTGCAACAAATCGGAAAGAACCGTTCCTGCTTTACCCAGAAAACATTCATTTGCAATTTCGGTAACCGGAGTGATTTCTTCATTCACTTCCACCACTACGCCTCCGTTTTCCCGTGCAATCCATGCCAGAGAGGCGGCCGGCTCTACCGTGGAGGAAGAGCCGATCGTGAAGAAAAAGTCGCAACTGGAAGCGACTTCCCGTGCAAGGTTCAGAATGTCACGAGGCAAGGACTCTCCAAACCAGACGACATCCGGACGCAAAGTAGCTCCGCATTCACACAAAGGAGGAATTCCCGGCAAAGGTGTTTGCGCCAGAACGAACGTCCTGTCTTCGGCGGGACAACGAACTCTCCAGATATTTCCGTGAAGCTCATGGACCTGTTTGCTCCCGGCACGCTGATGAAGACCGTCGATGTTCTGTGTGAACAGGAAAAAACGATGAAACAAATGCTCCATTTCAACGAGCGCATAGTGCCCCGCGTTGGGCTCCACTTTACTGATCAATTGCCGGCGCCAATCGTACCATTGCCATACTGTCACAGGATCTCTTTCAAACGCTTCGGGCGTCGCGAGATCCTCCGGTTTAAAGTTTTGCCATAATCCGCCGCTACCCCGAAAAGGCGGGATACCACTCTCGGTGGAAATTCCTGCGCCTGTTGAAATCATGATCCTCTCCGCCCGTTTGAGTAGAAATAGGAAGTCTTGTGTAAAGGGTGTAGCCGACATCAACTGTTCATTCTACCAAGTATACGAAGGGCCTCGATGTGCGCCCGTTTGCGAAATATCGTTGTCGCCCGCAGAAACAGAGGCCCAATCCCGGCACCCCCTCCCGATTAAAGAGTTGACACCCTCGACGGGTTTTGTGATAATGAATGATCATCCTCGAGAGCAGCGCCAGACTGATCAAGTTTTGATCATATCATGAACACGATTCCCAGAAAATTAGGGCGCTATGTCATCATTCGCGAAATCGGTCGCGGCGCCATGGGTGTGGTTTATAAAGCCCACGATCCCGTAATTGAACGGGAAGTTGCCATCAAGGCAATCCAGATTTCATTTCAGGTCACCCCCGATGAAAAAAATGTTTATCTGAGCCGCTTCTACAGGGAAGCCAAGGCGGCAGGAAAACTGAGTCATCCCAACATCGTTACTATCTTCGACGTTGATGAAGACAAAGAGACTGGAACTCCGTTTATTGTCATGGAGTTTCTGGAAGGAACAACCATCAGTGAAGTGACTTCGAGTGGAATTTTATTGCCGCTTGATGACGTAAATAGCATCATCACGCAGCTTGCCGACGCTCTGAATTATGCGCACAGTGAAGGTGTAGTTCACCGCGATATCAAGGCGGCCAACATTCTTGTCTTGCCGGGAATGAAGGTCAAGATCATGGACTTTGGTATTGCCCGATTGCAGACCTCCGATCTCACTCAGAGTGGGCAATTCATCGGCACGCCTAACTACATGTCTCCCGAACAGATTGAGGGGAAAGTCCAGGTAGACGGAAGAAGCGATCTTTTTTCGCTGGGTGTTATTTTTTATATGCTTCTGACCGGCGAGCGTCCCTTTACCGGAGACAGCTTTAATACGGTCTCGTACCGGATCGTCAATGTTGAACATGTTCCTCCTCGAACAATGAATCCGAACATTCCCGAAATTTACAATTCGGTACTATCGAGGGCCCTGGCCAAAGAGCCTGAAGATCGATACCAGAACGGCTCCGAGCTGGTGGCAGACATCAAGAAGCTGGTAGCGGGTGCGGCTGAGCCGGAAGACCTTCGAGAAGCGGACCTGGAATCGACTTATGGCAGCGGTCTCCCCCCACCGGTTCCCGAAGTACGGGAGGCCAGACCACGACCGGTTGCACAGGAACGTAGCCCTTCCATGCAGACAATGACTTTCTGGCGTTCCGGCAGCAACAAGAAACTTCTGTCGTTCGGTCTCATGGTAATCCTTGTACTGGCTCTCACTACCGGCACCATCTACTTTATTCGATCCACATCCATCAGTGAGCCCCCTGTTTCCCGATCCGCTGTTCCCCAGACCGATTCACTCGAGGCAATCTCCAGGCAAAACGTGTTACGAATCAAGTGGGATCTTGCCATCAAATATCACGAGAGCGGACTCTACGACAAATCAATTGAAGAACTAAACGCAATCCTGCGGATGAACCCCGAAAACGAAGAAGCTCGAAAACTGCTTGAGCTGGTTCAAACAAAGAAGCAGGAAGAGGAAGAAAAGAAGAAAGCTGCTGAAACTCCACCCGTTGTTCCTCCTGTTGCAGTCCAGACAACACCACCTAAAAAACCGCCTCCGGTGGTAACGCCACCGAAAGTGATACCGGAACCGGAAAAGAAAACGCTGGTTGATTTTGAATTTGAGCATGGTTTTCCCTCAGGCTCCTTTTATTTATTTCTGAATGAGAAGTTACTGTTTGAAGGAAGCCTTTCCGGTGAAGAAAAGAAGGTTTTGATGTTCCGCAACTACAAGGGAAAACTGACAGGATCGTTTGAACTCCCTGTGGGAGAACATGAGCTTCTCGCTCATGTGGTATGCAAAGAAAAAGACGTGTCTGCATCCAAAAAGATCAAAATAAAAGTGCTGGAAAGGCCCCTGCCACACAGTTTACGAATCAGATATATCAAGAACCCCAAACAGTTAGAATTGAAATGGAGCTAGGGTGGCCTTCCCGCTTTCATTTCGTCCTGCCTTGAGATTCCGGTTCCCGCGCTTTCCGGTAGCGGTGGAGTTCACGCGTGAAGGGCTTGTGTTTGTTTTGCTTTGTCTGGCAATTGGAGCCGCCGCTGTAAATACGGGAAATAACGTACTGTATTTCATTTTCTCTATCATGCTGGGAATGATTGTTGTGTCCGGCATGGTCAGCCGCAGGATGCTGCAGGGTCTGGAGCCGGTCATACAATTTCCGGACCATTTTTTTTCTGGAGTCGCCAACGTTTGCTACGTATCCGTATTGAACCGTAAGAAGCGATTGCCTTCCATTGCGATTCGTTTCGTGGTCAGGGACCATGCATTCACGAGTATCAGTAGAAATTTTTTCTTCATCAATCCCGGAGAACAGGCAAGCGGATTTACAAAAGTATTTTTTTCCCGCAGGGGCATTTTTCGCCTGGCGGAGCTGGAATTGCAGACTCAGTTCCCTTTTTCCTTCTTTCTCAAAATCCGGCGATACGTGACCGATCAAACCGTTCGTGTTTACCCGAAAATCTATCGTTTTTCAGAAGATGTCTTCTCCCGTTTCGCCCATGGCGTTCTGACGGAATCGCCATATCGGGGAGACAGTCAGCAATTGCTGCATTTGCGTGATTACAGCCACCTGGATTCGAGCAATCGAATTCACTGGAAAGCTTCTGCTAAAGCGGACAAACTCATGGTGAAAGAGTTCCAGAAGGAACAGGGTCGCGATCTCTATCTGTATTTTGATTGCTTTCCGAAATCCTTACCGGATGAAACGGCAGAACGGGCAATCAGTTTTCTGGCCTCCCTCGCATTTCTATTTTCCGAACGGGACATTACAGCCCGCATCGTTCTTGCGGACCACGCTTTCACCATCAGTGACACAATCCTGCCGTTACTGCAGCATCTCGCCGACTGGTCGCCGGTTTTACCTTCCACTTTGAAATCAGAAACACCACAATCGACGGACGCGCTGGTTCTCGTACTTCAATCGCGCAAAGTATCGCCCCGGTTGGATTCGGTTTCGCCTTCTGCGCGTTCAATTTACCTTGAAGACTGGGCACAACTGATGATAGAGGACGGAGCCCTGCATTTATGAATACCGTCACTACCGTACTGCTCCATCCCACCGATACCACGAGACGCCATCTGAGGCTTGGCGCGCACCTTCTTGTGATGATTGCAGGAATCGCACTGCTTTTGTCACAGAAAGTCTTCTTCTCATCTTCTATCTTATTAGCAGCAACGCTTCTGGCCTGGTTTACCGTCAGGCGGCCGGGTAAAAGCACTTTCTGGGAAATTGTGTCCTTCGCGTATTTGATTTTCTTTTTTGCCGACTGGTTTTTTATTACGCGAAGCCTTGCGCCTTCACTTGTACACCTCTTTATTTTCATCATCATTAATAAACTGTTTAACCTCCTTACCGAGCGGGACTACTATCAGCTTTACCTGCTTACGTTTTTGAGCATGCTTGCAGCCACTTCACTGAGTGTGGAAATCGAAATGCTTTACATGATTATTTTCTATATTTTATTGCTGGTCTGGAACATCATGTCCCTCACTCTGGTGAAAACCTGGAGCCGCGTGGATCCGCCGGAGCCGTTTCCATTTTCGCTTCTCAGTCCGGGATACTGGGCATTTATCGGTTTATCGGTCCTGGTTACAGTCCTGTTTGCGCTCGGAATTTTCTTTATTCTTCCCCGAACACAACTCGGTTACCTCGCGGCTATGAGGCCGGGACAATCACAGCATGTATCCGGATTCTCGCAAAAAGTAACTCTCGGTGATATCGCTGAGATTCAAGAAGGGAAAGGCGAAGTCATGCGGATTCGCGCTTCATCATCACAGCCACTTGCGGGTCATCGGTTTTACTGGCGGGGAATCGCCTTTGATCGTTATGACGGGAAGTCGTGGAGAACGTCCAATCCCGGGACGAAATTCCTGTTTCAGGATTCTTCAAACAATTTTTACGCAACGGGCGGAACGGAAGATCCTGCATCGCTGGTGAAGCAGGAAGTCTACATGGCCCCGCTTGATTCCCTCATCATTTTCGGACAGGACCGGGTCGTTCGACTGGAAGGAAATTTTTTTGCAGTCACGCGGGACAACAACGGAACGCTGAATGCTATGGGGATGCCAGGTCATTACACGGCGTACAGCAAACTGAACCTGGTTTCTCCCGATTTGTTGCGTTCGCGACGGATCAACTACTCTGAGAGTTTTCACAGAACCTATACCCAGCTGACTAACAGGAATCCGGGCGTCGAACGTCTCGCGGTAGAAATCGCTACCGGAAAGACGAGTGTTTACGATAGAGTGGCGGCGGTGCAACGATACCTGGAGACCAACTATCGTTACACAACCACGGATTTACCGCTATCCGCTCAAAACCCGGTGTCGGAATTCCTGTTCGTAAAAAAAGCAGGGCACTGTGAATACTTCGCAACAAGCATGGTGGTATTGTTGCGGCACCTTGGGATCCCCAGCCGGCTGGTGAACGGTTTTCTGGAAGGAGAGTTTAATGAGATCGGGGAATTCTATATTGTGCGGCAGTCTGATGCGCATTCCTGGGTTGAGGTTTATTTCGGTGACGGGCTCTGGCTGACTTTTGATCCCTCGCCCCGGGAAATTGCCGGTGGCGCCAATCAGTCGATCTGGACTTTTATCAATCCGAGAAAAATCCTTGATTCGATCAGTTTTTTCTGGGACCGCTACATTCTTATTTTTTCTGCGCAGGACCAGCTGGATGTCCTGGATACAATGCGGGAACGCTACCGGAAGCTCAGCGAATCGCTCAGGAGCAGCGACGCCTCGCCCGAAAGCCTGCGGAATCAATCCTACCGCATATGGAAACGATACCGCAGGTCCCTTGTCTACGGTGTGGTTGCGGCAATGCTTTCACTTGTGATGCTTCGAATCTATTCTATTCGTAGGAAAAAGAACGAAGTGCTCAAATCCCCGGTCCTTTTTTATCAGGAGATGCTGCTGTTGCTTCAGCAAAAGGGGTTCAGCAAAACTCCCGCAATGACTCCTGCTGAATTCGTGGAAGCAGTCGGATCTCTCCCGCAACCGGCCAGAGAGGACATCTCGTCGATCACAAGTCTTTTCTACAAAGCGCGATTCGGGAACTATGTTTTGACCCGGGACGATCAAGTAGTTGTACAGTCTGCTCTTTCACGTCTGGAGCAAATGAAATGAGATACCGGTTTACTCTGGTGTGCGCGTTGATACTTGCATTCCGTACGGTGTGCGCTTCCGTTTCGATCTCTGACACTCCTTCTGCCGCAATGATCCGGACCATTGCCATTCTGGAGAATGAAAGGATGCTGGAGGGGGAGCCGGACATCAAATTGACGGATTTTTTCAAATCGGCTGACTCCGGGATTCGCGCCCGCGCAGTCCTGGCATCCGCCAGAATCGGCAACAAAGCCGTTTTGCAGGAACTGAAGCCGCTGATAATGGACGAATCACAGGAAGTGCGACGGCTTGTGGCCTTTGCGCTTGGACAGATTCGCTCCAAGGAGGGCATCGATTCTGCCGTGCAATTGTTGATGGATGACGATCCGCGTGTTCGCAAGCTTGCACTGGAGGCGATTGGACGGATCGGAGGTCTGGAATCAACAAAATTCGTTGTTCCGTATCTTGATTCGGAGAACGTCGAATTACGCGAACAGGCGGGACTATCACTCGCTTTAATTAAGGATAAAGCTACTGTCTCGCGATTGATCGAAAAATCAAGCGCTCCGGACCCGGCTCAATGGAGCTATGTTTATGCGCTCTACCGGTTGGCAGATGACCGCACACTTCCGGTTTTGCATCAGGTCCTGATGAATCCTTCTCAAAGCCCGTCCACGGGAGATCCTTCTTCAACTTTATTCGCTTTAAAAGCGCTCTGGTCAATGAAAAAACCGTTGAACAAAGAGGAAGTGGATCGGTTGCTGCAGCACCAGGATCCGCGTGTGCGCCAGAATGCACTTGACGTCATCGCTGTGTCTGGAGAAAAAGAGAATTGTGGTGAAATCCGGAAACATTACGCATCTTTCGATACGGGAAGCAGATGGAAGGCGATTGATGCGCAGGGAGCGCTTGGTTGTCC
>Ga0247727_10018129_pt1 | contig 11116 bp, 13 predicted proteins | sample WisWelCaveWW1625_FD_202498 | JGI IMG/M metagenome (GOLD analysis project Ga0247727, IMG submission 202498) | Biofilm microbial communities from Wishing Well Cave, Virginia, United States - WW16-25 | ecosystem: Environmental > Aquatic > Deep subsurface > Groundwater > Cave microbial mat | place...
ATTATTGAAGGCGGCAAAATGCTGATTCACCGAAACGATCCCGCTTGATCGGCAAAAAATTTCGTTGTAAAATATCGGCAGTTAAGCGAGTCGCTTGTGGCGACTGGCTTTGAAAAAAGGAATGGTTAAATCCCTACGGGATCGCCTAAAGGAGATTCTTATGCGAACTCTTACTGCCGCGCTTTCTTTCTTTTTGATTTGCGCGAACGCTTTCGCCGAAGAACAAGAAAAACAAAAGGGAAGATATCGAGTGGGCATTGGCGTCAGCGCCCTGACCATCGTGAAAGACAAAACGGTTTACGGATATAACAATGAGCGCGGCCAGCTCACCGACAAAGTGATGCTCCATCTTCTTTCTAAAGAGATGTCGGTCGCCAAAGCGGGGATTGAGGAGTTTGATGTTCTGGAAGCTATCAACGGTGAAAACGTGGATGGTTGGGAACCAAAAAAGATTTTTGACTTTTTGGAAAGCGGGCGCGAGGGCGAAACGCTTAAATTGAAAATGGTTCGCTATGACAAAAACGGCACGATCGTTAAGGATTTCACCGTGGAAGTGATGAAGATGAAAAACGATCTCATCGCCCACCTCTTGGACAGAAAAATCGGAGCGAGTGTAGATAACGGCGACGCGCAATTAAGTGTGGAATCCATGGTCGCTGAACAGAAAGATGGTTTCCTCTTCACTTACACAATCACCAACCGAGGGAAAAGCGATTTGATGGTGCAGTGGCAAACCCCTCACACAACGCTTTTCTTGGTGAAAAAGGGAGAAACGAAAAAGGTAACCGTGCTGGCCAGCGAGGGCTTGCCGCATCTGGATAAGCGCTTGGTACGCGTCTTCATTGATATGGACAAAGAAATCGCCGAAGGGCTCCAAAAAGATGGCACTAAGTTTGAAGACGCCACTGGCGTTTGGCTCTTGGTAGCCCAGCACAATTTGAATACTTTCTTTCCACGCTAAGCTACCCGCCCCGCAAGTTGAAAACTTGAGGGGCTTTTTTATTTCGCCTTCGCCACAGCCAAACCAAGCACGCTTTTCGCGCCAGCTTTTCTTAAGGTTTTCGCGGCTTCCGCCAAAGTAACGCCGGTAGTGGAAACGTCATCCACTAAAATAATTTTCCGTTTTGCCACTAATTCCTGCCGAACAACCGCGAACGCGCCCTGCAAATTTTCCAAACGCTCCGCGCGCTCTTTGGTTTCCGCTTGCGCTTTAGTTTCTTTAATTCTTTTTAGCGCGTCCGCCACCGGCAAATTCAGCTGACGACCCAAATGCTCCGCCAATAAAGCTGCTTGATTAAAACCGCGCTGCTGCTCTTTGGCTGGGTGCAAGGGAATAGGAACAATCAGCCAATCAGTAAAATCCATCTTAGGCAAAAATGAAAGATGCGAAGCGAGCAGGCGACCAAGCGGCCTCGCCAGAACTTTTTTCTTGCCATATTTTAAATCCCAAATAACTTTTTTCGCCGGTTCAAAATTATAGGCAAAGGGCGCCGCTAAAAGATAGGACGCAAATCGGTGGCAAATTTTTTTATTTTCCGGCAGGCGGGCGCCACAAACCGCGCAAGCTAAATTTCTGCTCACTGGCAAACCGCGCGAACAATCACCGCAAAGCAAATGCTCTTTTTCTTCTTTCTCTTTAATCGGCTTTTCACAAAAAACGCAAAAGGCGGGCCAGAGCGCGTCAATAATTTTCTGAAGCAAATTCATATAGGATATAATAAAGCTAATGGGCTTATTCAGCAAAACGGAAAATGTTTTAGGCGTGGATATTGGAACTACTTCCATCAAAGCGGTGGAAATTCAACACGCTAGCTCGCAAAAACCCTCTTTGCAAAATTACGGCGACCTCCACACTTACGGCTACTTGGAACGCTTCAATAACGCTCTGCAGACCAGTTCGCTCCGGCTCTCTGAACAGGAAACCGCCAATTATTTAAAGCTTCTCTTAAATAAAGCCGGCATCACCACAAAACGCGCCGTGGCTTCTTTGCCGCCATTCTCCACTTTCAGCACACTTTTAGAAATACCCATGATGACGGAGACGGAAACTGCGCAAGCGATTGAATATCAGGCGCGGCAATACGTGCCCTTGCCTCTGGCGGAAGTTTTGCTGGACTGGCATGTAGTGGGAAAACGGACCGATGAAGGCGGCAACGAGAATCAACAAATACTTTTGAATTCTGTCGCCAAAGAACATATTCAGCGTTATCAAAAGATTTTTTCTTTGGCGGGATTGGAATTAGTGGCGATAGAAAACGAAGGAACAGCTCTGGCGCGAGTGTTCACGCAAAATGAACCGAAACCGGTCTTGATCATTGATATTGGCTCACGCTCCACGGGATTTTTCGCGGCGCAGGCGGGAACCCTAAAGTTGGTTAGCCAGACCGATTTTTCTGGCGGTTCCATCACGCAATCCATCGCCAACAGCTTAAATATCCCCACTACCCGCGCGGAAGAAATGAAAAAGCGCCAAGCCATCGGCGCCAAAGACCAAAACAGCGAGTTATCCACACTCATTGAAACAATCCTGGATGTTATAATGAATGATGTAAGAAGAGTCAAGGATAATTTTGAGGCTAGCTATCGAGAAAAGGTATTAAAAATCATCTTAACTGGCGGGGGAGCCAACTTGGCAGGAATAGAAGAATACGTCAGTCGCCAATTGGGATTGCCTACAGTAAAAGGAAATCCGTTTGCCGCCTTGAACTTCCCTCAAAAATTAGAGCCGGTGATTAAAGATTTAGGCTCGCACATCGCCGCCGCGATCGGCCTTGGACTCCGCGCAACCGAATAGGTAAGCCCTTATGGCACAATTTTCTAACAGCTTAACGGACAAATTTGGGAAGCAAGTAGCTCCAGTCGGGCTTCCTTGGCGGCTTTTTATTTTTTCTTTAGTGCTTTTTTCTTTCGCGGTGCTCGGCTACTTCGGCTTGCGCTTTGGTTATAGCGCTTATTTGGAAGCGCGACTACGCTTAGTGGATAGTCAAATTGCCGATTTAGCCCGCCAAATTCCCAAAGAACAACAAGATGCTTACCTGGGTTTTTATTCCCAAACCGTAAACTTGCAAACCCTTCTCTCTAGGCACGTTCTCGCTTCCAAAATTTTTCCTCTGCTGGAAGCCAACACTAACCAGGGTGTGTTTTACGCCCGCTTTGACCTGAACGTGACGGAGAAGAAACTTTCCGTGGATGGCTTCGCGCGTTCCTATGAAATTTTAGCCCAACAATTAGAGGCTTACCGCCAATTGGCGAGCTTGGAAAATTCCACCGTCAGTGAATCTAAATTAGCCGACGGCCGCGTCAGCTTCCGCGCCACGCTTAATTTGAAACCAGAAATTTTTAAACTAACCGCCCAATAATAATATGGAAGGAACACTCGCTAGCGCGAAAAAAAGAATCTACAGCATGCTCGCCACCGGCGCTTTCTTGGTGGGCGCTTTGATTTTTTATGGTTCGCTGATTGCTCCAGAATACAACCGTTTAATCGCCTTGCGCGGATTAGTGGATGCTAAAAAAGAAGCGCTGGCGGAACAACAAAAAATTTTTAATCAGGTAAAACAAGCGCTCGCCAAATACGCTTCCGATGAAACTCTCCAAAAAACGGTTTCGCTCGCTTTACCGCAAGATCGCGCCGTTTCTACCGCTCTTCAACAAATTCAAGCCCTTGCTTCCGCTAATGGCTTAGTATTGCAGTCCTTTGGCGTGAATGATCTCTCTTTGAAACCGTCCGAATCAAACTTAAAAGTGGCGAAAAAAGTTGGGACCCTGCAAATCAACGCCCGCTTAGTGGGAAATTACAACAGTTTTAAAGAATTCGCGCGCGGCGTGGAAACTAATGTCCGCGTGATGGACTTAACCCAAACCCGCTTCCAGCAAGCTTCAGGAGAGCGTCAAAATGTTTACGTTTATGACGTCGTCATCAACGCGTACTATCAAGCCGCTAACTAAAAACCATGGCAATTATTGTTGAACAAAAAAGAAAAGAACACAGCGCCTTCCCGATTTTTATCCTGGTAGTAGTTTTGATTCTCGCTCTAACTGGCGCGTATCTTCTCTTTCTGGCGCCAGCGCCAGAAACGAAAGTAAGCTTGCCGGAACAGCTTTCCCAGGCCAAAGAAATTTCCACGATTCAATTTGATCCTTCCGCCTTGGTCAGCGGTTCCCAATTCCGCACGCTTCGTCCTTATGTTGGCGAACTCTCTCCGGGAACGCTTGGCCGCCAAAATCCGTTTATTAGTTATTAAGCCAAAAAAATGGATGATAAGAAATTAATCAGCGCGCTAGCGGAAGGCGGGCTGATTCCTAAATCCGATTCCGAAAAAATTCTCAAAGAATCCGCCGCCCTAAAAAGGCCGGTGGAACAAATTATTTATGACCGCCATTTAGTGGACGAGATAGAACTCGCGAAGGTTAAAAGCAAACTTTTAGATATTCCTTATCGGAAAATTTCCGAAACGGAAATCAACGCCGAGCTATTAAAAGAAATTCCAGAAGAAACCGCCCGCACTTATAAAGTGATTCCTATTTCTCGCGCTAAAGACATGCTGGTAGTCGGCATGGTTTACCCGAACGATCCGGCGGCGCAAAACGCGCTTCGCTTTATCGCCAAGCAACAAGGCGTGAGTTTGGGAGTTTATTTAGTGACGCCCAGCGACATTGATTTAGTCCTGCGAAAATATACGCCGTTCTCCGACGAGGTGCAGGCGGCAGTGCAAGCCCTGAAACTTCGCCCGGGCCAGTTTGAATCTTCCTTTTCTAAAATTATTCAATTGGAAAGCGGCGCCACGGTTTCCGGAGAGGCGCCAATTATCCGTATCGTTTCCGCCCTCCTGAAAGAAGCCGTGGGCATGGGCGCTTCCGACATTCACATTGAACCGCAAAGAACTTTTCTGCGCGTGCGCCTGCGCGTGGATGGCGACTTGAAAGAAGTTTTGCAACTGCCCATGGAATTGGAACAGCCGGTGGTTTCCCGCGTAAAAGTGCTTTCTAATTTACGCATTGATGAAACCCGCACCCCGCAAGACGGGCGTTTTCGCACAATTATTTATGGCAAGGAAATTGATTTTCGCGTGGCGACTTTCCCGACGCCGGCCGGCGAAAAAGTTTCACTTCGCGTTTTGGATCCTTCAGTTGGCTTGAAAAGCCTAACTGATCTTGGCTTAAGTGATTACAATATAGAAATTATTAAAAAGGAAATTGATCGGCCTTACGGCATGATTCTTTTGACCGGCCCGACCGGTTCCGGAAAATCCACCACCCTCTACGCCTTGATGCAGCTTTTGAATAAAGAAAACGTGAACATTGTCAGCTTGGAAGATCCGGTGGAATACACGATTGACGGGCCGAACCAATCACAGGTGCGACCGGAAATCGGTTATGATTTCGCTTCCGGACTACGCCAAATTCTCCGACAAGACCCGGACATTATTATGGTAGGGGAAATTCGCGACGGCGAAACGGCTTCGCTCGCGGTACACTCGGCGCTCACCGGCCATTTGGTTTTAAGTACGCTTCACACCAATAATGCCATCGGCGTCATTCCGCGTTTGGTAGACATGAAAGTGGATTCTTTCTTGCTTCCGTACACGGTTAATTTAATGGCGGCCCAGCGTTTGGTGCCACGCCTTTGTCAAAAATGTAAAACCGCTAAAGAACCTTCGGCTTCCTTGATGAAAGTTTTAAAAAAAGAAATCGCGGAGATGCCGGAATGGGCGAGAAATAAAATCAAAGAACCGATGAAGGCGTATTACTCACCCGGTTGCGCCGCCTGTAAAAATAAAGGCATTTCTGGCCGCGTGGCGATTTTTGAGGCGTTCACCATGACACCGCAACTGGCTGATTTAATTTCCGCGGGCATCAGCGAGAATAAAATCGCCGAGGAAGCCAAGCGTCAAGGCATGATCACTCTGCGCCAAGATGGAATTCTGAAAGCCCTAAACGGGTTGATTAGTTTGGAGGACGTCCTGAAAGAAGGAGAGGGGGTTAGTTTGGTATAGGAGAATAAAACGGATTCGCCCACATTCCTACGAGCACCGCGTTTCGGCTGGCTCCGGCGGCCAGCCGCCCGCTTAAGCTCAGCGCAAAAACTCCGACGCCTTCGGGTCGGAGACCGAGCTTTTTGCGCCTCCGCTACATGCTCCACGGAACGTGGGCAAAGCCGTTTTTTAAATACTTATAGGGCCACACGATTAGGTTCCGTGCGGCAAATCGCGGAGGCCTCCAAAGCTGGGTATTTGGTTATAATTATCCGTTAACCAAATTTTGGAGGCCGAGCGCTTAGTGTGGCCGACCGCCGCCGGAGCGGGCGGACCACCGGTGCCGGTAGGAACCTAATCGTGGGGTCTAAATATAATTTGTGTTAGAATTTTTATATGGAGTACCGGAGTAAACTTAATGAACTTTTAACGACGACTGCGCGGGAGAACGCTTCTGATTTGCATATCTCGGTTGGCAAACCGCCGGTTTTGAGAATTAACAGCGCTTTAGTGCCGGTCGCCAAAGAAGCGGTGATCACACCAGAAACTTCTGAAGGATTAGTGCTGTCTCTTTTGGGCGCGGAACAAAAAAAGAAATTGCTGGAGCAAAAGCAAATAGATTTTTCTTATTCCTTGGATAATAAGGCGCGCTTTCGCGTCAGCGCTTATTATCAGCAGGGCTCGCTTTCCGCCGCTCTGCGCTTGATTCCCACCAAAATAAAAACCGTGGAGGAATTGAATTTACCTACGATTCTTCACAACTTTGCCAAGCTTTCTCAAGGATTTATACTCTTTGTCGGACCTTCCGGACAGGGAAAATCTACTTCACTCGCGGCAATTTTGGATGAAATTAACCATCAACGCACGGAACATATTTTAACCATTGAAGATCCGATTGAATTTCTCTTCACGCAAGACCGTTCCGTTTTTTCGCAAAGAGAAGTTGGTCTGGACGCGCTAACTTTTCACGACGGACTTCGTTCCGTCCTCCGCCAAGACCCAGACGTAATCATGATCGGAGAAATGCGCGATAAGGAATCTATTGCCGCCGCGCTGACCGCCGCCGAAACCGGACACTTGGTTTTTTCCACGCTTCACACCAATTCGGCCTCCCAAACCGTGGACCGCATTATTGATAGTTTTCCAGCCGAACAGCAAAACCAGGTAGCCGCCCAGCTGGCTTCCGCTTTAGTGGGAATTATTTCCCAGCGCTTGGTGCCAAAAATTGACGGCGGCTTGGTGCCAGCCTATGAAGTAATGATTAACAATACCGCTATTCGAAATTTAATCCGCGAAAAAAAATCCTATCAAATTGATTTAGTCATTGAAACTGGCCTGCAAGAGGGGATGATTACGCTGAACCGCTCCCTTGCCCAATTGATTGGCAAAAAAATGATTTCTCTGGAAAACGCCGAGATTTACTCCAATAATACGGAGGAATTACGGGATTTGCTCGGTCGTTAGTGTGATACAATAAATTTATGAAGTTTAAGTATTCCGCGCGCACGAAAGCTGGCGAAAAACAAGCTGGTTTTGTGGAAGCCGCCAATAAAGAAGCGGCGATTAACATTTTGCGCGGCAACGAACTTTTTATTTTAAGCATGGAAGAAGCGGAACGACGACGCTGGTTCGGCTCTCTTTTTAATTTCTTCTATCGGGTCAAACGCTCGGACTTGATGATTTTTACGCGGCAATTTGCCACCATGCTGGAAGCGAAGGTGCCTTTAAGTGAAGCGCTCCGCAACCTGCATAACCAAACAAGGAACGCCGCGCTACGGGAAGTAATTTTAACTATTACCAACGACGTGGAATCCGGTATCGCGCTTTCGCAATCTTTAGAACGCCATCCGGAAGTTTTTTCAGATTTTTATATAAATTTAGTCCGCTCGGCGGAAATTACTGGCCGCGTGGAAGAAGTGATGGGTTTTTTGGCGGATTTTTTAGAAAGAGAATATCTTTTGGTTTCTAAGGTACGCAACGCCATGATTTATCCCTCGCTGGTTTTAGGATTATTCGTGGTGGTAGCTGGAATTTTAGTCGGCGTGGTTTTCCCGCAACTTGGCCCGCTCTTTGAAGATGCCAACACGGAGCTTCCCTTGATTACGCAGATCCTTCTTTCCACCGGAACTTTTATGGCAAAATGGTGGCTGGCGATTATAATTATTGTCGCGGTTATCATCGCGGCGTTAGTGGACTATTTCCGTACTCAAGAGGGTCGCTTAGTTTTTGACGAAGTCAGCATCCGTTTGCCGATTATCGGAGATTTATTCAGAAAAATGCACGTGGCGCGTTTCGCCGAGGCATCCAGTATTTTAATTAAGGGCGGCGTGCCGGTGGCGCAGGCCATGGAAATCAGCGGCCACACGGTTGGCAACTTAGTTTATCGCGAAGCTCTCCGCGAAGCGTCCAATGGGGTACGCGAGGGAGAACTGCTTTCTCAAGTGCTGGCGAAGCACGCTGATTATTTCCCGCCATTAGTCTCGCAAATGGTGGCAGTAGGGGAAACTACCGGCCAACTGGACGAAATGTTCCGCCGCATTGCCGGGTTTTTCTCTCGCGAAGTGAATTCTGTGGTGGATAATTTAGTGGAATTGATCCAACCTGTCTTAATGATCTTTATTGGAACTTTGGTGGGCCTGCTCTTTGCTTCCATCCTGCTTCCGATTTATAATTTAGCTCAGGCATTCTAAAATAAGGTCGAATGATTATAATGAAGAATATGAAAACAAATAAGAGAGGTTTTACGTTAATTGAGCTTTTAATCGTCATTGCCATTATTGGCGTTTTAGCGTCCATCGTCTTGGTCGGCTTGGGATCGTTTCGCTCTCGCGGCCGCGACGCTCGCCGCGTTTCGGATATCCGAGAAACGCAAAACGCGCTGGAGATTTATTACGCCAAATACCAGCAATATCCAACAGCCTCTTCTTGGGGTGAAATGGTAAACGTCATTGTGAATGGCGGCGTGGGCGTCAGCAATATCGCCAATGACCCACTGTTCGTGCCGAATGATCCCGCTTCCCGAACTTATAGTTATGGCATCGGCCCCGGCAATCAAAATTACGTTTTGATGACCAACTTAGAAGACGCTGGACATCCATCGCTCAAAGACGACGTGGACGGAACGGTCTTTGGCGTGAGTTGCGATGACGCGCCTTCAGCAAATTATTGCGTGAAGTTCTAAGATGGTTTACGGAGCGTTATTCGTTTTTGGTTTAACGATTGGAAGCTTTCTGAACGTTTTGGCGCTTCGTTATCAGGAAAACAGGCCGCTTTTCGGCCTGTTTTCTATTGGCGGACGCTCACGCTGTCCGCATTGCGCCGCCCAGCTCCGTTGGTTTGAATTAATTCCCTTAGTCAGCTTTCTAATCCAACGAGGCCGCTGTTTACATTGCCAGAAAAAAATTTCGCTTCAGTATCCCGTCGTGGAATTCGCTAGTGGCCTGGTTCTACCGTTAATTCTCTTTGCTCTTTCTCAAAATCAGCCCGTGGTGAGTTTGGGAGATTATCTTTATTTAATCGCGCTCGCGCTCGCGAGCTTCGCCTTGATTTTAATGTCTGCCATAGACTTTCGTCTGATGATTATTCCAGACGAAATTATTATCTTTCTCGCCGGTTTAGGTTTTTTTATTGGACTTTTAGAGGATTTTTGGCTGAATAAACTTCTCGCCGCCGGCGGAGCCTTCTTATTCTTCGGCGGAATTTATTGGCTGACCGGCGGGCGGGGAATGGGCTTCGGTGACGTGAAACTCGCCGCCGCGCTCGGTTTTTTAGCGGGCGCGCCAAGAATTTTCTTTCTCTCCGCCAGTTCTTTCATAATTGGCGCCATCGCGGGGGTTCTTTTAATGATTTTTAGAAAGAGGGGGATGAAAGACCAGATTCCCTTTGGGCCGTTTCTGGCCGCCGGCTTTTTCATGGTAATATTGGGAGGAGAATGGCTAAACAAAACTCTCGCGGATTTACTCTTATTGAATTAGTGGTGATTCTGGGCATCACCACGCTTTTGACCGCTGTTTTAATCACTTATAGCCGCACGGGGGAGAAGCAAATTCGGCTTTTCCGAGATCAAGCCAGCGCGGTAAATGCCATCTTGCGCGCGAAATCGCTGGCAATCCAAACCCAATTAAACAATCCGCCGACGGGAGGAAAAATCTGCGGCTACGGCGTTCACTTTGAAGAAACTCGTTATATTATTTTCCGCGATTTAGTCACGGGCATGAATTGCGCGATCAGCGATCAGATTTACAGCGGACCAGACGAAATTTTTGAAACCAAAGAGCTGGCGGAAGGGAATTATTTCAAGGACTTAGTTTTGTCAGATATTCTTTTCATTCCGCCAGACCCTCGAACCGTACTGAATCCTCCGACCCTGGAAGCTAAGCTGACTTTGGGAGCGCGCGAGGAAAATTTAAGCGTGGAAATTTTGGTCAATAATTTCGGACAGGTTAGCACGCCGTAGGCGAGCTTTTAGCGTATAGCGTTTAGCTTTTAGGAAAATATGATAAAAATTTTAAAAGATAAGCGGGGAGTGTTGATGATTGAGGCTATTGTGGCTTTAAGCATTGCCGTGGTGGGTCTCCTGGGAATTCTGGCTTTGATTTCCCGTTCGGTGAGTTTAAATCGAGTGGTGGCGGACAGATACGTAGCCGCTTACTTGGCTACCGAGGGAGTGGAAATCGTGAAAAATCTGGTGGATAGAAACTCTTCCGCTGGTCGGCCGTGGAATTCTGAAATTTCCAGCGGTGAGTTTGAAGCCGATTACAACGACTCGGCGCTTGGCATCAACAGCAGTCGCCCCCTTCAATTCGATTCAGGGAGCGGAATTTATAGCTACGATCTGGGCGAGCCAACCCGCTTTCAAAGAAAAATAGCGGTCCAGCTTTCAGCGGACGGGGAATCCATGAAAATAAATTCCATTGTTGATTGGACTTCGCGCGGCGGGGGAGATTTTGAACTAAACGTGGAAGAACACTTCCTAAACTGGAGATTATGAAAAATCAAAAAGGTTTTACATTAGTGGAACTGCTTGTCGCTATGACGATCTTCATGGTGGCGGTTTCTATTGCCAGCGCCGCCTTTATTCGCACCCTCCGTTCCCAGCAGGCCTTAGTCGGCTTAATGGCCGCTAACGACAACGCCGCGCT
>Ga0247727_10018130_pt1 | contig 11115 bp, 10 predicted proteins | sample WisWelCaveWW1625_FD_202498 | JGI IMG/M metagenome (GOLD analysis project Ga0247727, IMG submission 202498) | Biofilm microbial communities from Wishing Well Cave, Virginia, United States - WW16-25 | ecosystem: Environmental > Aquatic > Deep subsurface > Groundwater > Cave microbial mat | place...
AATATATGGAATAAGAAAAAGGAAATGGGTTTGTCTTTGAAGGATTCGATAGATTTCCAGGTTCCAGCAATCCTTGAACCATTTGCAAAAGACCTGCGAGTTATGCACAACCTAAAATAGTGATTTAAAGAACGAAAAGAGCTATTAAATTTAACAACATTATTTACAATGTTGATGAATAAGAACTTGAGATTCATGATAATCTTCAAGGAAAGCATAAGATCAGAGAGAACATACAAGATCTACAAATATTATAATGATCAATTTCTACGATGGGCTCACAAAGATTATGTGAGTTTTAGCTTACTGTCATCTAGTGAAATACAAACACTAGTAGAAGATTATGTGATTTATCTTAAAAGAAGACTAAATCCAAATTCAATAGCACCAAGACTCGCAGCCATTAATAAGCTTGTAGAAGCAATAGGTAAAGAATACAACAAAAACAAAGTAAAACGACTTTTACCAGAAAAAGTAAAACTTGCAGGAGGAAAATCGTGGTCCACACAACAAATTCAGAAGATGTTAGAATATGCAGATACAAAAAGAGCTAAAGCACTTGTACATTTTTTGGCTGCAAGTGGTATTCGTATTGGTGTACTTGAAGATCTTAAACTCAAGAACATTGAAGAAGTGCAAGGAGGATGCAAGCTCATCAAAGCTTATGCAGGCACTAAATGGGAATACTATACATTTCTTCATCATGAGGCATCAAAGGCACTAGATGAGTATATCCAAGAAAGAAGAAGTGAAGGAGAATCCGTTGATGACGAGTCTTTTGTATTCAGACAGCGATACGTGCTTGCTAGGCAAAGACCAAAATCTTTGACAAGGGAGGCTGCTACAGGCGTAATAAAGAGAGTTCTGAAGAGAGCTAGAATAGAAAGGACAAGGGATGAGAAAAGTGTCAGGTACGATATTCCTATAGATACAGGTTTTCGAAAGCGTTACAATAGCATTCTCAAATCCAATCCAAATGTCTCCTATGCCATAGCAGAGCGATTAATGGATCACAGAACTAATCTAGAAAGCCATTACCTACATACACCCGTAGACAAATTATTTGAAGAATATAAAAAAGCAATACCTGAGTTAATCATAGATGATTCTGAAAGACTTAAGATGAGAAATCAGATACTTGAAATAGAAAAATCAGATCTAGAAAAGAAAAATCTTGAAATTGAACAGCTAAAAATCGAACAACAAAAAATCATAGAAGATCTTAAAAAAGTAAAGGCCAGACAAGAAAGAGCTGAAAAATATCAGAAAAAGATAATTTAAGAGATAAACATTAGCTTCAAAACTCCATTTCTTGGATAGAAGCTTTATTTGACCACCATATTGATGAGAAACCAATCTTTCTATTGTGTTCATCACGATAATCTTCTGTCGATCTAGCCAAAAGTGCTAACCACCCCCTCATCCTGCTATAATCATCCATTGCAGATCTCCAAATCTGGTTCGTTGAAAATTCATTCGATAACAAACTATCCATCATATCTCCTATAATATTTTGAATTTGATACATTAAGGCTACTCTAAAATCTGTTGTTGGTTTTCGACTATCTGATCTATCTTGGTGTACGCTAAGCATTGCAATAATTAGTCGTGCTAAATTATTTCTTCTAAATTGTATACTGCTAAGTCTTATGCTGTTTCCACTAAATTCAGCAGCTTCTCTTGCTCTACCAGGATCAAGTAATTCAACAACTTCATCTTCAAACGCTTCTGATAATCGTCTGTTAGAAGCTAGAGCTTCAAAAAAGTAAATTAGATTTGCCACAGACTGAAAAATGAACTTGTCAAGAATGTATACCTTCATCCTGTCAAGTTCTCTGATTTTTTTCTTCTCTTCTTGTGAAAGCTCTTTGCCGTCTTTAGCCAAAACTGACTTTTTTTTGTGTAATTGTAACCATCCTTGGATGAAATTGACTACTGCTTCGTCTGGAATGTAACTCCTACCTTCATTAATAGAATCATTCTGCTTTAGTTTATTATTTTTCATGTAACAGTAATACTTTACGTTACATAAAACAATTATCATACATATTGAAAGAAAGTACTGACAATAAGCAGGTAACAAAGACCTGGATTACTGGTAGCTGCTCCTGCACACTGGTAATTCCAAAGGAATTTGCAAAAGAATACGGCCTGGATAAACCATCGCATGTAGTTATAGAGAAGAAGCCTGATGGGCTCCTCATCAGAAAATTGGAGGTATAAATGAAATGGGAACAGTTTTTGTCTGTTCTTGTCCTTCATCAAAAAAACACCGACTTACATTTAATGGTGGTAGTGCTGGTCAGTATGATCTAGAAATATGTCAGAAATGTTATGATCAAGAAGACAAGCAGTTTTTAATTTCTGAAGAATGTTTTGACGAGATTATTGCCAAGAACACTCGTCGGAAAACCAGATCTTTTGGAGGTGCAAAATAAACTAGGTTTCTGTCGTGATGAGCAGCAACCTCATCACAAACAGTCTAGAAAACTTGTATGTCTTACCTAGTGAATACTACAAACCTAAAGAAAAAGTTTTGCATCCATGACTATCACACAAAATATCAACAAGGTACCAAAGCTCCCTTTTCTGTTTGCATAAAATGTGGTAATAAAAGAAAAGTAATTTTCACAGAACATGGAGGAATTAAATTTACACTACCTGCCTCTAAGCGAAGTGCGTCCTCTAAGCGAAGTGCGTTCAAAACCTTTTTAGAACATTTTGAGGAGATGCAACAAGCACCCAACTGGTCTACAATAAAGTACAGGGGCTATGAATTGCCTGGAAGAGGCGAACCACGTGAATTTTGTGAGAGCTGGTATACCATGGGTTGCACAAATCTTGAAGGTCACAAACATCATCCACAAGCAAATGGTAAGTACTTCATAACTAGAAAACAAAGATTTTGTTATAGACCAGCATGTTCACGTTGTAAACTAAAATGGATGTATCGAGAAGCTGATCATGCTGCCAAAAGATTAGAAAAATATGAGAAACTATCAAAAAAGAGGGCAAAACATATTGTAGTTAGTCCTCCTCCATGGGTGTTATCACAACCCCTAGAAAAGCTAAGAAAACAAGCCATTAAGATTCTAAAAGAAGTAAAAACCGATGGCGGGATCGTAATCATTCATCCATTTAAGACCAATCATGAAACAGGCTATCTCTATGATTCACCTCATTTTCACGTGATTGGTTTTGGTTGGCTTGAAGGTCTAGCTGAGGCATACAAGAAAAATGGTTGGAAAGTAATCCCAAAGGGACCTAGAGATACAACCTTTGCGACTGTTGTATACCAATTATCGCATGCTGGAATCAAGAAAGGAAAGCACACTTTGGTGTGGTTTGGCAAGTTATCATATAGCGAATTGAAAATAGATTATGAAGACGAAAAAGAGGTTTGTCCTGCTTGCTACGCAGAACTTGTTGAATTAAATTATTTTTATGTAGGAAAACCCCCTCCACCAGATGCAAGGTTCTCGATGTTTGTGGATCCAGAAGGATGGAGTATAGTGGAAAGAAAATCAAAATCAGAATTGACAAGACGAGATCGTTATGAATATGCTTTAACAAAGGACCTCTATGATGCTAATAAAGGAGTAGCACTTGCACTATGATTGAAACAAATCTCTATTAATCTTAGTAGAAACTATCATTTATTGCAAGATAGAAAGTTAACAGCAAAAGACCTCGAAAAGGAACTCAAGAAAGCCGCTGACGTATTAAGAAAATCTCTAAACGCATCTGAAAATTACAAACTTGTACTGCCACTGCTATTTGTCAAAAAACTAAACGATGATTTTATTGAAAAAGCTGAATCTCTAATTAAAGAAGAAAAACTTAGCAGAGAAGAAGCCTATGAAAATCCACGAAGGCATACATTCTTTTTACCAAAAGATGCAGAGTATCGCAAATTACAAGAGGCACATGATGATGTTGGTGCAATAATTAACAGTATATTTCATTTAATTGAGAATGCAAATCCAAAATTAGCTGGAGTTCTTGTTAATGCTGAATTTAACAACACAAAAAAGTATACTGATGAAGGGTTAAAAAAAATCATAAAAATATTTGGTGATCTTCATCTTGAAACATCTAATTTAGAAAACGAGGATGTATTTGGCGATGCATATGAGTTTCTTTTAGAGGAATATGCAGGTGAGACAAAAAAGAAAGGTGGACAATTCTATACTCCTAGACAGGTTGTTCGTTTAATGGTAAATCTGGTTCAACCAAAACCAGGAATGAGAATTTGTGATCCTATGTGTGGCTCAGGTGGTATGCTAATTCAATCAAAAAAGTATATCGAGAAACATTTTCCCAAATCAGAACATGACAACATTACTCTAGAGGGTCAGGACAGCAATCCAGATACCGTCAATCTTGGTAAAATGAATCTTGTAGTTCATGGAATTTCTGAATTCACAATCGAAGATGGAGATGTTTTAGAGAAACCAAAACTTGTTGACGGTTCTCAACTTAAGACATATGATAAAGTATTAGCTAATTTTCCGTTTAGTGAAAATTGGGATAATTCAGGTAAGGAAAGGGATGAATTTGGTAGATTCATTTATGGTATTCCACCTTCAAAGAACAAGGCTGATTTTGCATTCATTCAGCACATGTTTGCTTGTTTAAATGAAAGTGGGCAAGCAGCTATAGTTGCATCTCAAGGAGTTCTGTTTAGAGGAAGGGTAGAAAAGAAAATACGAGAAAAAATGATTCTTGGTGATGAAAAAGAGGGAATCCAAGGGGATATCATAGAGGCAATAATTGCCTTACCTTCCGCAATTTTTTATGGAACTCCAATACCTGGATGTGTTCTAGTTCTGAATAGAAACAAACCCAAAGAGAGGAAAAACAAAATTCTATTTTATTATGCTGCACATAAAGATGATTATTTTGAACAACCCAAACGTAATATTCTCAGAGAAGAAGATATTGAAAAAATAGCATCCGCATTTCGGAATTATGAAGACATTGATAGACGATGTCATGTTGCAGATGTTGAAGAAATAAAAGAAAACGAGTTTAACTTGAATGTTCCAAGATATGTCGATATCTCAGAATCAGAAAAAATAATTGATATTGAGCAAACCATGATGAAGTTAAATGAATTAGAAAAAGATTTGAAGAAATTTGATACTCAAATGAGAATTGATCTTAAAGAGTTAAAACTGGTGTTATAATTGAGCTATCCTCGTTCTGGCTATAAGTTAGCGAAATTCCTTTTTGGAAAATACGAAGAAATCCCAGAAGATTGGAATATTTCAAGAATAGATGAACTTGGAAAACTGGTGACTGGAAATACTCCCTCTACTTCAATAGATGAGTACTATGGGGATGAATTTCTGTGGGCAAGTCCTACAGATATTAAAAATCAGAAATATATCGTGAATACTACTTCAAAATTGTCAAAACTTGGTTTTGAAATTAGCAGAAAGATTCCAAAAGATTCTGTCCTTGTTGTCTGTATAGGCTCAACAATTGGAAAGATGGCTATGGCTTCAAAAGAAATGTCAACCAATCAACAGATTAATACAATAGTTTGTAAGAAATGCAATCCTGAATTTGTATACTATCAACTTCTAAAGAATAATGCAATTATAAAGAATATGTCAAATCAAGTTGCTGTACCGATATTAAACAAAAAAGATTTTGGAAGAATTAAGATTAAAATTCCAAAAAAAATTCAAGAGCAAGAGAAAATTGCATCAATTATATCAAATATTGATTTATTAATCCAACAAAATGATCAACTTATGAATACAACAAAACAACTGAAGGTGGGTTTGATCCAACAATTACTCATAAAAGGAATTGGTTATACTGAATTTAAAAAAGAAAAACTATCAAAACTACCCCAATCTAGATATTATGAAATTCCTGAAATTTGGGAGGTAAAACCACTAAAAAAATTAGTCAAGATTAATCCTGAAAATATTACTGAAGAATATACTTATGAAAAAATTCTTTATGTTGATATAGGTGCCATTGAAGATTTTAGAATTAAACAATTTGAGGAATTTAAGATTGATGAACGACCAAGCAGAGCCCAAAGAATAATCAAAAAAGACGATATTATAGTATCTACAGTTAGACCGTATCTCAAAGCATTTGCCAAAATAGATAGCAATAAAGAGAATTTAGTTTGTTCAACAGGCTTTACAGTATTAAGACCGAAATCTAATTCAGATATTGATTTAATTTTTAATTATGTTTTAAGCCATCCTTTTGAAACAGAATTAATTCGTAAGATGGAAGGTATGGCGTATCCTGCTGTAACAGGGAAAATTATTGGAGAATGTTTGGTCCCGTACAGTACTAATGAAATAGAGCGAAAGAAAATTGGTGAAATATTATCCAATATTGAAAAAAGAATTCAAGGCTTTCAAGATCGCATACACGATCTTGAAACTATGAAAAAAGGGTTAATGCAGAAGCTTCTCACAGGAGAAATACGTGTGAAAGTATGACTTTCAAAGTAGACCAAGGCGAAGAAGGACAAAAAACAGAACTTCCAGCCTTAAAACTAATAGAAAAACTAGGTTACACATACAAGCCTAATTATGAAATCAATCAGGAACGAACCGATCACAGACAAGCTTTACTATATGGGAGACTGAGGCAAAAGCTCAAGGAACTAAACAAGGATAGTGATGGCGTACCTATTACAGATGATGAAGTAGAAGAGGCAATAAGGCAAATACATGAAGATGTGTTTTCCCCCAACCTAGATTTAGTTGAGGCAAATGAGCGAGTCAGGATAAAACTTGTTGGTCTGTCAAGAGAAGATGCACTTGACCAACCAATCAGTGTTAAACATTATGGGAAAAATGGGTTGGAATACCTCCGAATCAAATTCTTCGATTTTGAAGATGTAAAAAATAATGATCTTCTAGTTACAAACCAGTTTGTTCTGGAAGGATACAAATCAGATAATATAGAAGCAGACATTGTAATTTTTGTAAATGGTATACCACTTATAGTAATAGAATGCAAAAAACCGTCATCGTATGATTTTCTTAAAGAAGCTTGGCAAGACAACCTAGAAAAATATCAAAGAATGGGATTAGGATTTAGAAAATTATTCTATTACAATCATGTTATAATTGCTACTTCTGACGTTGCAGCAAAATATGGAACAATAGACGCTCCGCCAAATGCATACGCAAAATGGACAAGTCTATACAACATGTCACTTGAAGACTTGGAAAATAAAATTGGCAGATTACCTACACCACAAGATATACTACTTGCAGGAATTATAGAGCCTAATTCGTTACTTGACATGGTAAAAAACTTTGTAATCTATGAATCTGACACCAACAAGCGAATCAAAAAAGTAGCAAAACATCAACAGTATAGACTAGTTTCAGAATGTATCAAAAGGGCAAAGGAAGGTAAAGACGTAATTGATAAGGGTGGAGTGATTTGGCATACTCAGGGCTCAGGAAAATCACTATCAATGGTTTGGTTTGCAACTCAGCTCTTATTCAAATTGAAAAATCCTCCTATTGTCATAGTTACAGACCGGAGACAGCTAGACAGGCAAATTCATACAACTTTCAAGGCATGTGGTTTTCCAGACCCAATAAAAATCAGAAACAAGGATCATCTTTCAGAAGATCTAGAGCACCCACTTGGCAAGACCCTAATGACTACTATTCAGAAATTCGGCACTCCAGGCTCGTCTATATTCACAAATGAACGTGTTTTTGTGCTTGTAGATGAGGCTCATAGAACTCAGTTTGGCTGGAATGCAGCACAAATGAGACAGGCTTTGCCTAATGCTGTATTCTTTGGATTTTCAGGTACACCAATTGACAAGAACCATAGAAGTGATTTCAAGATATTTGGTCCTCTTATTGACAAGTATTCCTTTGAGGAATCAAAACGAGATGGAGTAACACTTCCAGTAAAATATGAAGGAAGACTATCTGATCTCTTTATTGATGATGATGAAAGTCTCGATAAAATCTTCAATCGAGTATTCAAAGATTTACCAGAAGAAAGAAAAGCTGAGCTAAAACAAAGATATGCAAACAAATCAGATATTGCAGAAGCTCCTCATAGAATTCAAAAAATAGTTACAGACATTATCGAACATTTTAACACGAGAATTGGCATCAACGGATACAAAGGAATGATTGTTTGCTCCTCAAGAGATGCAGCAGTAACTTACAAAAAAGAATTGAAAAAACAAGAAGGACCAATGGCAAAAATTATCATGCAATCAGAGCCTGATGAAGTGGGAAAAGATGGGTCAAGCTGGAGAGAATTTTATCTCTCAGATGAAGAAAGACAAAGAATAAGTGAACAATTCAAAGATCCTGAAAATCCAATTAAACTACTTATCGTTGTTAACATGTTACTAGTAGGATATGATGCACCAGTTGTTCAGGTAATGTATCTTGATAAGAATCTCAAAGAACATGCCTTACTGCAAGCAATGGCAAGAGTAAACAGACTGTACGATGCAGCAAAAACATATGGACTGATTGTCGACTATATGGGAGTATCAAGGAATCTCCAAAAAGCTCTGGAGATATTTGAAAAAGAAGACATTCAAGGGGCATATGACACCCTAGATCAAGACATCATTGATTTAGAAGCAAGCTCAAAAATTATGAAAGACCTAATTGGTGGTCTAAAAGACAAAGAAAACTCAGAAATTGTTTTAAAGTTTGAATCTGAGGATTCGCAAGTAGAGCTGGAGTCAGCATTCAAAGATTTTGCTAAAGCATTAGATGCAGTTCTGCCTAGAAAGGAGGCTACAAAATACAAGACCGAATTTGATTTTGCTTGCTATGTGAGGGCCATAGTTCGTGTGTACTATCAAGGCGATAAGCCTGATAATACAATCTATAGCAGAAAGATCCAGCAACTCATTGATGACTATGTAATGTCCTCAGGCATCTCAATCATAATGAATCCAAGGGAGATTACCTACGAGAACTTTCTAGCACATGCAACCAAACTAAAGAAAGATTCTGCAAAGGCAGCCATAGTTAAGAACAAGGCAATGCAGGTAATTAGAGAAAAAGAACACATCAATCCTGGATTTTATGGAACATTACGAGAGAGATTAGAAAAAATAATCGTTGAAGAAAAAGCAGACAGATTAGAAAATGCAAATTATTTTGATTTGTATAGTCAAATCTACAATCAGGCAATAAAGGGTGAAGAGATTACAAAACAAGAGACTGGAATTGAGGATCCCTTTGAGCGTGCGTTATTCTATTTACTTAAAAAAGAAATGCATGATGAAAACCTTTGCAAAGACTTGTCTAGACTTATCTCACAGCTAATTAACGAGGAAAGAAAGATCATAGATTGTTTCAAAAAGGAAACATCGCTTAACAACATGTGGCTTGCAGCATATGACAACTTTACAGCAGACAAACTAACAAAGGAACAAAGAGAAAGTCTAGCTGATGAAGTATTAAAATTGGCAAGGAGACACTTTGAAACAGAAAATTAATTTTGGAAAATCCACGATAGAATATTCTGTTATCAGAAGTAACAGGAGAAAAACATCTCAAATTACAGTAGATGCAGAAGAGGTAATAGTACGAACCCCTCTTACAAAGAAACATTCAGAAATAAAGAAAATAGTTGAAAATAAGGCACGATGGATATACAAAAAACAACTAGAATTCAAAAAACGTACATCTGGGGAATACATACCTAAGAAATACACTAAGCGATTCTTAATAGGACAAGTTAATCTTTACGCATCAAAAGTAGGAGTTTATCCATGGAAAATCAATATCAAAAAGCTAAGAAGTAGGTGGGGCAGTACCACAGAAAACAATGTGATTAATCTCAATGAAAACTTGTTAAAAGCCTCGAAGGGTGCAATAGACTACGTAATCCTGCATGAAGTATGTCACTTGAAGATAAGAAATCACTCCCATCGTTTTTGGGGATTAATGAAAAAATTCATGCCGAATTATCTTCAAAATAAAAATTGGTTGGAACTTAATAGTGCTAGAATTGTAGAATAATGCAGAAAACTAATACAAATTTATAAAAACAAGATTTCCTGACAGAGTCTAGGTTGAATCCAACATGTCCTTTCTGTGGAAAGAAGCAGACACAACAACCAATAAAAAATTGGAATTATCTGAAAACGGTCCAAGTAAGTAGATATCAATGCTCTTGTAAGAAGTTCTTTCAGTATTACCAAAGTCAGAAATCTACATGGACTATTCCAAAAAGAAAATAATTCTATCATCATATATGGCGTAATTAATAACGATAATTACACATAGAATATTTCAATGACTTCCAAAAAAGTAGTCCAAATGCTTGACGCGTTTGTCAGAATCAAAACAGGATATAGAGATGATATGGCAAACCCATACAGTTCTTGGAATACCAGCTGGGAATCAGTACGAATGCTGGCAAAAGAAATGATTGATGAAGCTTCTATAGAGATCGAAGTTTTAGAGCTCATCAAGCAGGAACTTGTCCCAAACTGCAAGCATCCAAAGAAGACAGAGATTTAGATCCCTCAACAAAAAAATGTTCAAGAAAATTGGTAAATATGATTTGGTTAAAGAGGTCATTGGAAAATGTCCTTGGATTATAGATGTTAAAAAAGAATCTGCTACGCAAGCAGATCCATATATTATAGCCTTGGTTATTGACGAGTCTAAAAAGCAAATGAGTAAGATAACTAACTATACAGATCCAACTACATATGTTATAGTCACAGAAGATAATGGGCTAAGAAATGCTGGCAGGAGCTATAAGATAAAATCAGTTAAACTACTAAATATGTTTGAGATTGAAAGTTGGAGTTTTTAAGATGATAATCTCCAAGAAATAACTCTAAATTATAACTTTGTAATTAACTATTTAATGAGATTAATGGCGTAAAAATCAAAAAATTTTATAGCTTTCTACGTTCTTTAAATAGTGATTTTGTAATCACCTAACCATTGAAAGCGGTTGTAATTAGAAGGCATGGTGGACCAAATGTTTTATCTTATGAGGAAATAGAACGCCCTAAACCAAAAAGTGGTCATGCAATAATTAAGGTAAGTTGCTGCGCAGTAAATCACCTTGATGTTTGGGTTAGAAAAGGATTAACAGGAAAGAAGGTTT
>Ga0247727_10018131_pt1 | contig 11115 bp, 11 predicted proteins | sample WisWelCaveWW1625_FD_202498 | JGI IMG/M metagenome (GOLD analysis project Ga0247727, IMG submission 202498) | Biofilm microbial communities from Wishing Well Cave, Virginia, United States - WW16-25 | ecosystem: Environmental > Aquatic > Deep subsurface > Groundwater > Cave microbial mat | place...
CTGATCATCGACAGCTCCATCGTCCGCGCCCACCAGCACGCAGCGGGCGCAAAGGGGGCAGCGAAGATCAGGCGATTGGGCGCTCGCGCGGCGGCCTGAGCACGAAGATCAATGCGGCCGTCGATGCTCTCGGCAATCCGCTTCGCTTCATCCTCACCGCGGGTCAGGTGCACGACATTCTCCAGGCCGAGGATCTCATCAGCGGGTTGTCATTCGACAAGCTGCTCGCCGACAAGGGCTACGACTCCAATCGCTTCCGCGACGCGATCGCAGCCGCCGGGGCCGAGGCCGTTGTGCCGTCGAACCGCTCCCGTTCGCAGGCTCTCGGCTACGACAAGGAGGTCTACAAGGAGCGCAACCTGGTCGAGCGGTTCTTCAGCAAGATCAAGCATTTTCGACGCATCGCCACACGTTATGACAAGACCGCGCTCTCGTTCGCATCCATGCTATCCCTGGTCGGAGCCATCATTTGGCTGCGCTGAATGTCAACAGAACCTAGTGCTTGTGGTCGCCGCGGGCGGGTGTGGCTTTGCGGCGCGGGGCGCCGGCGCCCGCTTCGGTGAAGCTCAGGACCTCGACGATCTGGTCCTTCACGGGGCCCGCCACCTTGAGCCGCACGGCCCAATCACCGTGCATCTCCAGCACCAGGCGCAATCGATACTCGCCGGGGGCGCCTGTCGCCGTCGCCGTGACGGGCCGCACGTTGTGCGCCAGCGGCATCGAGGGCATGTCGGCACCGATTGTGACCTCTGCCCGGTCGAGCGGCGCACCGGTGCGTCCGTTGGTGAGCTTGAACGTGCAGTCGTATACGAAACGTTCCGGAGTCGGCTTGCAGGTCGTGGTCGCGCGCGCGCGATCAGCAGCGAGCGCCGGTGCAGGGCCGAGGCTGACGACGATGACGAGCGCAACGAAGATGGTCCGCATGGACGTACTCCTCCCTGTCGGCGAGCCGGTTTGCTCCAGCCTCACGATTGCGGCACTGGCCTGACAATAACCCCGAGATAGGCGCTGCGGAAGGCTTCACTGGCAAACAGGTCGGCTGGCGGCGCTTCCGTCATCTTGTGGCCCTGATCGAGCAGGACCGCCATGGGGCAGAGGGCGGCGATGACGTCGGGCTTGTGCTCAATCAGGATCAGGCCGCTGGCGGGCAAGACGGCATCGGCAATGAGTTCGACCAGCTCGTCGGTCTCCTCGGAGTCGAGGCCGGCGGTCGGCTCGTCCATGAGCACAAGGTGTGGTGAGCGCGCCAACGCGCGGGCGATCTCGAGACGACGCTGCTCGCCGAGTGAAAGCTCGTCGGCAAGAGTATCGCGCTTGGCGGCAAGACCGACCTGCACGAGCGCGCGCTCGACGATCTGCGTCTCTTCGCCGGGGGAGCCTTGCGCAGCGGCGGGGCGAACGTTGTCGCGCACCGTCATCTGCGGAAACAGGCGTATCGTCTGAAAGGTACGGGCAATGCCGCGCCTGGCGATGTCGTGCACGGCTGAGCGGGTGATGTCGTCGCCACGAAAGACGACACGCCCGCTGTCGGGGCGCACCAGGCCGCTGATGACATTGAAAAGCGTGGTCTTGCCGCAGCCGTTCGGCCCCATGAGGCCGAGGCTGTGGCCTGGCGCCAGCGACAGATCGAGCGCGCGTAGCGCCTCAACGCCGCCGAAGCGAACGGTCAAGCCTTCGAGCTGCAAGAGCATCGAAGAGTCCTTTGACGTACGTGCTGATGCGATGCACGGCGCGCTCGTCGAGCAGGCCGCGCGGCCGCACGATCAGCAGCACGGCGACCAGCCCGCCGAACACGATCATGCGATAGCCGGCGAACAGGCGCGAGGACTCGAGCAGGCCGATGTCGATGAGGACGCCGAGCACCGGCCCGAACGCGGTGCCGAGCCCGCCGATGAGGCCGTAGGCCAGGCTGTGCACGCCCAGCATGATGTTGAAGTTGCCGGGCTCGACGTAGGTCAGGAGATGGGCGTACAGGCCGCCCCCAAGACCTGCGAGCGCGCCCGCTGCCGCTGCCGCGATCAGCCGCACGCGCACGACGCGTACGCCCTGCAGCTCGGCCAGCACCGCGTCGGTTCCGGCCTGGCGCAGCATGCGCCCCGCGCGCGAGCGCTCGAGCATGAAGAATCCCGCCAGTACCATCGCCAGCAGCACATAGATCGCGCACAGGTATTGGATGGAGGTGATCTCGTTCTCGAACAGGTAGCGAATGTCGCCGAAGCCGTCCGGACCGTTGGGGCCGACGCGCGAGCCACCGATGTCCACCTGCAGCGTGAAGATCTCGAAAGCGATGCGCACCATCTCGGCGAAAGCCAGCGTTGCCATGGAGAAGTAGAGGCCGGTGAGGCGCAAGGTGGCGCGGCCGACCGCGACTGCCGCCACCGCGCCGATCAGCGCGCCGAGGCAGAGTGCCGGCGCCAGCGGCCATCGCAGCATCGCGCTCGCCATGCCGGCCGCGTAGGCGCCGATGGCGAAGAACGCCTGCTGGCCGAACGAGACCTCACCGGCGAGCAGGAGCACGTAGGCGGAAAGCGCCACGAACGAGATTATGCCGATGTTGGAAAGCACGCCGACGAGATAATCGTCCATGTCACATCCGGCGTTGCACGGCTGCCGCCCGAGCGATCCGGCGCGTGCCCAGAAGCCCGCCTGGCCAGAAGGTCAGCACGGCAAACAGCAGCCCCCAGGCGATCAGGTCGCGGACCTGCGGCCCGAACAGCGATTGCGCATGGGTCTCGATCACGCCGAGCGCGAGCCCGCCGAGGAGCGCGCCCGGCACCGAGCCGAGCCCCCCCAGCATCATGGCGATGAGGCCCTTGGTGGTGGCCCACATGCCGAACATCGGGGTGATCTGCCCATCGCCGGCGGCGATGAGAAAGCCGGCGATCCCGCCGATCGAGGAGGCCAGCACGAACGCCAGCATCATGATTCGCTCGGTCGGCACGCCGACCAGCTCGGCGGCTCGACGGTGATCGATGACGGTACGCACGCCGAGGCCGAAGCGCGTGTGGTAGAGCGCCAAATAGACCAGGCCGGCGACGACCGCCGCGACAATCAGCATCAACAAATGGTCGGCTCGGAAAAAGTACGGCCCGAGCGCGATCGGTGCGCTCGTGATGAGCGGCGGAAACGCGTTCAAATGGCGGGGCATCGCCAGCGTCGCTGCCTCCTCGATTTGCATCCACACCGCGAAGCTCGAGATCATGGAGGCCATGACTGCGCCCTCGCCGAACGGCCTGAAGCAGAGGCGCTCGACGTAAAGCCCCACCAGCGCGGCACCGACGATGACGAGGAGCGCGACCGGCAATGCCCCGATGCCCAGCCGCAGGGACGCGTAGGTCCCCAGATAGGCACCCGCCATGATGGTGGGCCCATAGGCCAGGTTGAGCCGCCGCATGGTGCCGAAGATCAGCGTGAAGCCGAGAGCCAGCAGCGCGTAGGACGAGCCGATCATGACTCCGTCGAGCGTGTTCTGGATGAGGTCGATCATGGTCTCACCCTACCCGACCCGGACGCTTGGTTCCGAGGTAGGCGCGCTGGATCACCTCGTCCTCGGCAAGCTTGCCGGGCTCGCCCGAGAAGGTCACCCGGCCCTGCTCCATGAGATAGAAGTGATGGGCGACCTTCAGCGCCATGTGCGCGTTCTGCTCGACGAGGAAGATGGTCACGCCGTCGCGGTTGAGGTCGCCAATCATGCGGAACACTTCTTCCACGACCAGCGGCGCCAGCCCCAGCGAAGGCTCGTCCATCAACAGGATGCGCGGACGCGACATGAGCGCACGCGCCACCGCCAGCATCTGTTGCTCACCGCCCGAGAGCGTGCCGGCCAGCTGTTCGCGGCGCTCCTGGAGACGGGGAAAACGCGCGTACATCTGCTCGATGTCTTGGGCGACGGCTGCGCCGTCCTTGCGCTGATAAGCGCCAGCCAAAAGGTTCTCCCTTACGCTCATTTGCGGGAACACCAGCCGGTTTTCCGGCACCAGCGCGAGCCCCCGCGCCACGATCCTGGCGCTCGGCAGGCCGGCGATCTCCGCACCGGCCAGGCGGATGGAGCCACGCCTCGGCTTCAGGATGCCCGCGATGGTGTACATGAGTGTCGTCTTGCCGGCCCCGTTGGGACCCAGCAGGCAGGTGATGCCGCCCTTCCCGGCGCGGAGCGAGACGCCTTTCAGCGCTTCGATCTTGCCATAGGCGGTGGCGATGTCGGAGACCTCGAGCACACTTCACCTCACACCGTGACCGCGCCGAGATAGGCTTCGCGCACCTTGGCATCATTCTGGACCTGGTTCGGCGACCCTTGCGCGATCTTCTGGCCGAAATTGAGCACGGCGATGCGGTCCGTCACGGCCATCACCAGCTCCATGTGGTGCTCGATGAGCAGGACCGTCACGCCCTGGTCGCGCACCAGACGGATGCGGACATCGAGCTCGGCAATTTCCTCCGCGTTCATGCCGGCGGCCGGCTCGTCGAGCAGCAGCAGCTTGGGCTCGGCAGCAAGTGCGCGGGCAAGCTCGAGCCGGCGCTGCTCGCCGAACGACAGGTTGGCGGCGAGATCGTCGCGCTTGGCGGCAAGGCCGGAGAACTCGAGCATCGCGCCGATGCGCCGGCGATCGGCCTTGCAGCCGCCGAACCAGCGCTGCAGCGGCCGCTGTGCGCGCCGCTGCCCCTGCCCGTTCTCCGCAACCCAAAGATTCTCCCACACGGAAAGCTGGCCGAACAGGCGGATGTTCTGGAAGGTGCGGGCGATGCCGCGGGCGACGAGGACGTGGCTCGGCTGCCCCGTCACGTTCGCCCCATCGAACATCACCTGTCCCGAGGTCGGCGCCAAGAAGCCGGCGATCAGGTTGACGATCGTGCTCTTGCCCGACCCGTTGGGCCCGATCAGCCCCATGATCTCACCCTTTTCCACGCGCAGGCTCACGCCATCGACTGCTTTCACGCCGCCGAAATGCTTGGAGAGATCGTTGAGCTCAAGCACCTGAGGCGCCTCTCTGCCGACCGAACAGACGGCGCAGCGCCGTCGTGCTGCGGGCGTCGAGCAGTCCATTGGGGCGTACGTTCATGGCGAGCACGATGAGCGCGCCGAACAGCAGGTTGCGCCAGTCGCCCAGGAAGCGCAGGCCCTCGACCAGGAAGCCCTGGATGAAGACGACGGCGAGCAGCGTGCCGAACACGTTGGAAAGGCCGCCGAGAATGGGATAGGCGATGGCGAAGGTCGCAAGCACCACGCCGAACTGGACATGCTCGATATGCGTCGTGTAATGCGCGAACAGCCCGCCGCCAAGACCTGCGATCACCCCGCCGATCGTCATCGCCGACACCTTCACCGCAGTGATGTTGATGCCGGCGCTCTGCGCGGCCACCTCGTCCTCGCCGACGGCGCGCAGCACCGCGCCGGTACGGGAGCGGTCCATCCACCACATCGCCGCCATGACCAGGGCCACCACGGCCCAGATGAAAAGGGGAACCTCGAGCGTGCTCCAGCCACGCTCGGGGAAGTAGCGGATCTGGCGGAAGCCTTCGCCCCCATGCGGGCCGATGCGAATATCACCTCTTGCAACCTGATAGTCGAAGTTGAAGAAGAACAAGCGCACGGCCTCGCCGAATGCCACGGTGGCGACGACGAGCATCAGCCCCTTCACGCGCAGCGCCGGGAAACTGACGGCACAGGCGGTGACACCCGCGGCCAGAGCGGCGACAGCGAGCGCCGGCACCAGCGGCCATCCGGCCAGCACCGTCAGCATGGCCGCGACATAGGCACCGATCGCGAAAAAGCCCGCCTGCGCGAGGCTCACCTGGCCGGTCAGAAGCACGCAGTAGGCCGACAGACCGAGCAGCGTATGGACCCCAATGATCTGGGCAAGGCCGAGATAGAAATCCATCAACGCCTCTTGTCGTTCAGCTGCGCTCACCCACCGACCCGAACAGGCCGCCAGGGCGGAATACCAGGAACACGAACAACAGGAGCATGACGTAGAGATCGCGCTCCGACACGCCGCGCAGGGACTGGAAAAGGTTCTCGAGGCCACCGACCAACAGACCGGCGATGATCGCGCCGGGAATGCTGCCGAGACCGCCAATCACGGTGACGATCAACCCTTTGACCGTCAGCGGCAGCGACAGCAGGGGCGACAGCATGCCGATGGCGGCCCCCGTCATCGCGCCTGCCATGCCGCCGACCAGCCCGGTGATGACGAAGGTCAGGGCATTCACGCGCGCGAGGTCGATGCCGCAAAGCCGCGCTGCCGCCGGCTGCTGGGAAACCGCCCGCGTGGCAAGCCCGAGCTTGGTGCGATAGAGGAGCGCCAGCAGGAGCACCATGCACGCGCACCCCAGCACAAACACGAACATCAGGTCCCCGCGCAGAGTGAAGGGCCCGGCCCGCACGATCACGTCCGAGAACAAGGCGGGGTACGCCAGAGGCACGCCGGCCGTCGTGTGCACGATGATCTCGTCGATCAAGAGCAGCATGCCGACCGTCGACATCAGGGTGGCCAGCGGATTGGCGAGGGGAATGAAGCGGAAACAGATCAGGTAGATGAGACCGCCGATCACGCCGCCGGAGACCGCCGCGAGCAGAAAGACCAATGCCGGTGGTGCCTTGAGGCCAGCCAGGATGAGCAGGCTGGCATAGGCGGCGCCAATCGAGGCTGCGGCGTAGGCCAGATTGATCTTGTGCATCACGCCGAAGATCAGCGTGAAACCGATACCCAACATCGCGTAGGTGGTGCCGAACAGCACGCCGTCGGCGACCGATTGGAGGGTGTCGATGATGTCGAGTAGGTCCACCGCCCTCACCTGCCGGTTGGCGCGTCATGCCAGAGTCTCAGGCGCGGCGGACCGCGGCGAGGGCCGCGGTCCGATGTTGCAATCAGGCGCTCAGGACGCCGGCTTGTGCAGGACTTGCCAGCTGCCGTCCTTGGCGTGGACGTAGAGGAACGGCTTGATCGCTTCGCGATCGGCGGTTCGCCCGATCTTGCCCAGAAGACCGTTGGTCTCCTTCAGAGCAGCAAGCCCTTCGCGCATCTTGACGCGATCTGCGGCAACCGTGTCGGGCTTGGCAATGATCTTCTGTTTCTCGATCACGTCCTTGAGGATGAACATGACCTCATACGCGGCGGCGCTGTGAAGGTCGGCGCTGCCGCCGAACTTTGCCACCTGCTCGGCCGCGTTCTTCGCCTCGGGTGTGACCGGGGCGAAGCTCGTCGGGATGATAATGCCCTCCGCCTGCTTGGCGCAGCCTTGCAGCGTCTCGATGCTCGACGAAGAGGTCAGGCCGATCAGCAGCTTGGGCTTCACGCCTTGCCGTTCCATCTCCTTGAGCGCGCCGCAGGTGGTGAACGGGTGCGCCGAGATTGCAACGATGTCGGCATTGGCGCGCTTCATCTCGCGCACCTGGGTGGAGAAGGTGGTGTCGGCGAGCAGCCATTCGCCTTGGCCCAGCACCTGCAGGCCATTGGCTTCGGCCTGGGCTTTCATGACGCCGAACGTGGCATTGGAATGCGCGAAGTCCTTTTCGACGCCGCCGTAGATGGTCTTGAGGTCGGGATGCTTCGTCTTCAGCCAGGCGAACAGCGATTTGTACATCTCGAACTCGCTCGGCACGTTGCGGAACGACCATTCCGAGATCTTGGCGAGGCCGCCCTTGGCCGCCACGTCGGCAATGATCGGGAACTGCAGGCCCGTGTCGGTGGCGTCGCCGACCTTCTTTTGCAGGATGCCGAACAGCGATTCGGCAACGTTGGAGCATGTCGGCCCGACGGCGACGAACGCGTCGCTGGAGGCGATGCGGCGCACGACCGAGATGCCCTCCTCGGCGTTGCAGCGGTCGTCGAGGAACTCGATGACGATCTTGGCCTTGGCGCCATCGCCGAGCGTGACGCCGCCCGCATTGTTGATCTGCTCGGCCGCGGCCTTGAGTGCCGCCTCGCTGTTGATGCCGAACACGCGCACGACGCCGGACTTGGCGCCGAAGCCTGTGATCTTCACCGTGCGCTCCTGCGCATCGGCGTCTCCCGGCGCGGCGAGCAGGGCAAAGGCTAGCGCCGCCGAAAGGGCGGACGTCCTCGCAAACGACATGGCAGCTCCTCCTTTGGATCGCAGGCTGTTCGCGGCGGCCCTTGCTCGTGATGAATGCCCAGCTTGCGGGCGACCGGGCCGCTTCTTGCACTCTAGCTTATGGGGCAACCGCCTCCCGTACAAGCACGAGCGGCGGTCGAAGCTCGTTTCGCTAAGCAGGTTCACCAAGCCCGGCCAACGCTTGGGCCATGGCTGCCGGGTCCGCTTTCGGTCTCTTGCAGCTGGACGCTACGCGTGACAGGTCGGTAATGACCCAAGGCCGAAGTATGCAGGCGGTGGTGGTCGTTCATTGGAGGCTCGCCCGGCGCTAGCAAGCGGGGTTACATAGATAGTAGGTCTCAAGGCTACCGTCATTTGGCGCCTGCCATGCTTCCCGCCACCGACTCCGTTCTCAGCGCACGCGCCCTGGTTGAGCAGGTGCTGCCCCTCTATGACCTGGGCGCCGTCAACCGCTGCCGCTTCCATCATCGCGGGCTCAACGACACCTACAAGGTCGAGTGCAACAACGGCGACACGTACTTCCTGCGCGTCTACCGCGCCGGCTGGCGCAGCCGCGATGAGATCGAGACCGAACTCGCCATCCTGCTGCATCTGGCGCAGCGGAAGGTGAGCGTGTGCGCTCCGGTCAGCCGAAGGAATGGCGAGGTTCTCACGCCCCTCGAGTGTGCCGAAGGCCGGCGGTGGGCGGCGCTGTTCGCCGGCGCACCCGGCAAGGAGGTCGCGCGCGACGGCTACACCGACGAGCTGGCCGGGCTCTATGGAGAGGCGGCCGCGGCAGTTCACGCTGCGGCGGATGATTTTCAAGGGCGCCGGCTTCGCACGGCGCTGGACCTTGGCGAACTGCTCGACCGGCCGTTGCAGGCTCTCACCTCAACGATTGCCCATCGACCCGACGACGTCGCTTACGTGAATGAACTGGGCGAGCGCATGCGGCAGCGCATCCAGGGAATGGCCGGCCTCGAGATCGGTTTCTGCCATGGCGATTTTCATGGGGCGAACGCGTGTGTGAAGGATGGGGTTTTCACGGTCTATGACTTCGACTGTTGCGGCTGGGGCTATCGCGCCTACGATCTGGCCGTCTTTCCGTGGGCGTTTGCCATTCGCCAACTCCCCACCGAGCGTATCGCGGCGATGGGTCGCGCTTTCCTCGCGGGATACCAACGCCGACGCGCGCTCGGGCCCGCCGACGTCGACGCCATCACCGCATTCGTCGCGATCCGGCAGGTCTGGCTCATGGGCCTGCACATCAGCATCGGCGATACATTCGGCTGGGGATGGATCAACGATGGCTACTTCGACAGCCAATTGAAGATTCTGCGCGACTGGGAGAAGGACTGGCTAAGCCGACCAACCACCTGGTTGTAGGCGAGTGCTAAAGCTCCCAGATCGTCTGAACTTGGCACACCCCTACCGTTCTCGCGACTGCAGCAATTCCGGCAGCAAAGAGAGGTACTTGCTCCGTGTCGAGCTAGCTTCCGCCATGCGTGCTGGTGACCCACATCTGCCATCGAACCCCTGGTTTCCGACCATGCGGCCGTTCCCAAGGCGTGTGATCCGCATGCGCTCCGGCTGGGGTCGGCCGCACCTGCCGTGCGACCCGCGCGCGCGGCAAAATTCGTCAAGCGACGGCCGGCAGCACCAGCTCGGTCAACACTGCGTTGGCGACGCGCCGCTGCTCCAGACGAGGCATGTGATAGTTGCCGGCGTTCATGGCCACGACGAGGTCGAGCGCGGGCATCAAGAACAGGCGCTGGCCTCCCCAACCGGTACCGGCAATCAGGCGCTCAGTACGTATCGGAGCGCCAACGGGAACCTCGCCTAGGAACCAATGCCATCCGTAGCGGAAGGGGTCTTCTACGGTCACTACCGGCGTCGTCGACTGCCGCAACCAGGCCTGCGGTACGATCTGCCTACCCTGCCAGACGCCGCCGGCGAGCACCATTTGGCCAACGCGCAACAGATCGGGAGCGCGCATGCGCAGGCCCGCGGCGGCGTGCGCCTCGCCCTGCAGGCCGTTGGACCATTCGGTCGGTCCGAGGCCCAGCGGATCGAACAGCGCGTGGCGGGCATAGTCCGGCAGTTTCTCACCCGTGCCCTTGGTGATCAATCGGCCAAGCAACGCGGTGGCACCGCCATTGTAGGTCCACTTCACGCCGGGCTCGCCCACGATCGGCCGATCGAGCGCGAAGCGGTAGCGATCGAGCGACAGTTCCATGGCCATCGCGCTGTTGCGCCAATCGCCATAGGGAGTGGTGAGCTCGTCCCATTCCATTCCGAGCGTCATGCTGAGCACGTGGGCGACGGTGATACGGTCCCGTCCGTCCTGGTGGCCGAGGTCTGCATATTCCGGAAACTGATCGTACAGCTTCCCTTCGGGCGGCGGCACCTTGCCGCCGGCAAGCGCAATACCATAGAGCGTTGCGACGATGCTCTTGGTCACCGAACGCAGATCGTGCAGCACGGTCGGCCCGAAGGTCACGGTCCCGATCGGCTCGCCCCAGTTTTGGTCATCGCCGGCGCCGTAGTGCTCGAACAGCACCTTGCCGCCTCGCGAAACCAGGAGAGTGTGCAGGCCGGACACGCGGCCGTCGCGCTGCATCTCCGCAAGACGGGCCGGGAAGCCGCCATCGGCCGCCATGGCCCGATGAGCGCCTGCCACCATGAAGGCTGCTCCCATGGCGAGAACCGCGCGTCGGTCGAATTCGAAGGCCGTCATCGCTGTCTTCTCCTTCCCGGTGATTCTCGCCTACCGAGTCGAGCACGAGGCGCTGGGCGCACGCCGGCGGTGTCTCCCCTGGGGGCTGGAGCGCCTCAGGCTGTCTAGCAAATGGTGGATCGGGCATTCTAGTGGGATGGTGCGCCGATGACCCCCTCAAGGGGCTAGGCTTGCCGCGTGCTCTCGTGGCGATGTCCGCAAGTGGCAGTGCGCCCCGAAGGCGCGAAACACCTGTGGAGGAGGATTCCACCCGGATAATTGTCGATAGGTCCGGAAGCTGACGAGCGGCTTGGTCGGGTAACTGGCTGGGTCGGAGCCTCGTG
>Ga0247727_10018132_pt1 | contig 11114 bp, 9 predicted proteins | sample WisWelCaveWW1625_FD_202498 | JGI IMG/M metagenome (GOLD analysis project Ga0247727, IMG submission 202498) | Biofilm microbial communities from Wishing Well Cave, Virginia, United States - WW16-25 | ecosystem: Environmental > Aquatic > Deep subsurface > Groundwater > Cave microbial mat | place...
GCCACACGAGCCTTGAACTTCGGACTGTGTTGTTTTCTCGTCGCCGTCGTCATCGACCTCTCCTTTGTCCACGACTCCGTCGAAATCTTAGCTTATTGCCTGGTCTGAAATCTGGGGACCACTATAGGAGTGGCAAAGCCGTCGTCCTGGGGATCTGCTTTGCGGAAGGAGCACTTCGAAGATGATCCACTGCCCGAGGCGGCAGCGCGGATAGCGGCGAAGCGGGACGGTGGGCTGGGGCAAGGGATCCTTCTTGCCCTTGCCGTGGAGGTGCGGCATGGAGTGGTAACATCGTCGCCCAAGGGTCTTTTCTTGGCTTTTGCGGGTTGGCCAGGGTCGTATCAGCTATGGGCATCTCCCAGGCCAGTCAGACGTTCCCGCCGGACACGTGTTGGTGAGGGTAATCATGGACGTCAGTTCGTGACGGGTCCACGTTGCCCTTAACGCTATTGTTCGAGGGACGACCAGTGGAGGTCTTGATCTATGACCTTTCTTATGAGACAGTTTCCGACGGGCAGATGCATACCAACCGGATGAAACTAACGAAGCCCGCCACAGCGAAGTGAGGCGGGCTTCGCGGCAACGTTAGGCGGCGACAGAACAGACGCATGAGACCGCGAAGACTCCTGAAACGAATCGCGACGGCGCAGCGCAACGTCCGGTTCAGCGACGCACTCACGCTCGCCCAGACCCTGGGGTTTCGCCTTGCTCGTACGGAAGGAAGTCATCACATTCTGATTCATCCAGCGGTTCGTGAGTCGCTGAATCTTCAGAATGTTCGGGGTCAGGCTAAGCCGTACCAAGTAAAGCAGTTGTTGCAGCTGGTGGAAAGATATAATCTTCAATTGGATGACGAGATATGAAGGACTACCACATCAACATCTTCTACAGCAACGAAGACGGTGGTTACATCGCTGATATTCCTGACCTCCGGTATTGCTCTGCCTTTGGCGGAACTCCAGACGAGGCTTTGGCCGAGGTCCTGAAGGCAAAGAAGGCGTGGCTCAAGGCTGCGCGTGCGGCGAAGAAGCCGATTCCAAAGCCGTCGTTTCGGCCGGCCATCTACCAGGTGGCGTAGGTACGGAGGGCACCGCCTAACGAAGCGTTGCACCGGACGGGCCAAAAGGCGGGATTTGTATCAGTGGAGGTAGCTATTAGCAAGCTGGCTGGGTGTCCATTTGGCAGGCTGAGAGCCTGGCTGAGAGCCTGTGCCACGATGCGAGGCCCGCTGTTAAGATAGTCAGCCATGTTGGGTCTGGACGCCCGCGCCTTCCGGATCAGCTGGACGGTGCTGCTGGCCGCCGGCCTGGTGTCGGTATTGTATCTTCTGCGCCACGCTCTGCTGGTGTTCCTGCTGGCGGTGCTGTTTGCCTACGTGATCTGGCCGCTGGTGCGGGTGGCGGAGGCTCTTTGGCGGCGCGTGTGGCCCTCCACCGGCTCGGCGCGCCTGCTGGCGCTGGCGGTGGTCTACCCGGTGTTGATCGGCGTGACGGTCTTGATCGCTGTCATCTGGGCGCCCCAGATCACCCAGCAGGCGACGGCGCTGTTCGAGAAGTTGCGGGCCTTCACGAACCCAGCTCAGCGGGCCGAGCTGCTGGAGCGCGTCACCCAGACCCGCGGCTGGTCGCTGCCGGTCTTTTACGCCATTCGCGACCTGCTGCGGCAGCACGCCGGGGAGATCCTCCCCTACCTGCAATCGGGGGGCGCCCAACTGCTGCGCTACCTTTCGAACCTCTGGCTGGTGGCCCTGGTTCCCATCCTGGCGTTTTTCTTCGTGAAGGACGCCGAGCGCCTGGCGGCCGGCGTCGAGGAGTGGTTCGATCAGGACCACCAGCGGGGCTTCTTGCGGGACCTGTTTACCGACTTGCACGACCTGCTGGCCCAATACATGCGGGCCGTCATGGTGCTGTCGCTGGGGACCTTTGCCTCCCACGCCCTGTTCTTCTTTGTGATCGGCCTGCCGTACGCCCTGCTGCTGGCGACGCTGGCGGGAGTGCTGGAGTTCATCCCCATGGTGGGGCCGCTGTCGGCCGGAGTGGTGATCGTGCTGGCTGCCTGGCTGGCCGGCTACGATCACGTGCTGTGGGTCCTGATTTTTCTGGTTGCCTGGCGGCTGATCCAGGACTACGTGAACATGCCCTGGGTGCTGGGCTCGGGCGTTAAGCTGCACCCGCTGTTGGTGATCTTCGGGATCCTGGCCGGGGCCGAGCTGGCCGGGGTGGCGGGGATGTTCCTCTCGGCGCCGGTGATGGCGGCGGTGCGGATCCTGTTGCGCCTCAGCCTGGCGCGCGCGAGGGCCGCCCCGTGAGGCTGGCGCTGGCGCTGGCTTTGTTCCTGCCCGCTCCCCTGGCCGCCCACATGATGAGCATGTCGAACGGCGAGCTGCGCTTGCGCGGCGACCGCGCCGAATACGACCTGCGCCTCCCTCTCTACGAGGTCACCCACCTCAAGCAGCCCGAGAAGATGCTCTTCGACAACTTTCGGCTCTTCGACGGGGGCGCCGAGGCCAGGCTCGTCAAGCATTTCTGCGAGGCCAACCCCGGCCAGGACGCCTACCTGTGCCGGGCCGAATTCCAGTTCCCGGCTGCGGTGAAGGATCTGGAAGTGATGTGCAGCTTCGCGGCCATCACGGTGCCGAATCATGTTCACCTGCTGCGGGCGGAGCGGGAAGGCGTCTGGGACCAGGCCATCTTCGACTTCAGCTTCACGCGCCAGAAGCTGCGTTTCCAGCGGCCGGGCCGCGCCGCCATGGCGCTCGACCAGATAGGCGCCGGACTGCTGCGAGCCGCTTCCGGCTGGGCCCAGATGCTGTTCCTGCTGGCCCTGGCGATGGCCGCCCGCCGGCGCCGCGAGCTGATCCTGCTGGCGGCATCGTTTCTGGCGGCCGAGTGCGCCGCGGCGGTCTATCTCACCCATGGCGCCTGGTCGCCAGCCCCGCGATTCGTGGAGGCCGCCGCCGCGCTCACGGTGGCCTACCTGGCGGTCGAGATCCTGCTGCTGCCGGAGGCCGGCTACCGCTGGGCGGTGGCCGCGGCCCTGGGGGTCTTTCACGGGTTTTATTTCGGGCTTTTCTTGCGAGACTCTCAGATGCATCCGCTTCCGGTGCTGGCCGGCGTGGTGATGACTGAGCTGCTGCTGCTGGCGCTGTTCGCGTGGGTGTTGGCCCGCCTGGAGCGCCTGGCGGCCCGGCTGCGCCCCATCCGGGCCGGCGCCGGCTTCCTGCTGCTGGTCGGGATGGCCTGGTTTTTCCTGCGGTTGAGGAACTGAGGGGCGCCGCCTCTCACACCTCCAGGATCACGGGCAGGATCAGGGGCCGGCGCGAGGTCTGGCGGGCGATGAAGCGTTTCAGATCGGCGCTGATCTTGGCCTTGATCAGCCCGTAGTCGGCGCGCTCCTCGCCAGTGGAGCCTTCGAGAGTCCGCACCACGATCTCGCGCGCCTGCACCACCATCTCGGCGCCGTCCTCCGGCGCCACGAAGCCGCGGGTGACGATCTCGGGCTGGCTCTCCAGCTCGCCGGTGTGGCGGTTGATGGCGATCACCATCATCACGATGCCGTCTTCGGAGAGGTGCCGGCGGTCGTGGATGATCACGTCCTCGACGACCTCGTCGACGGAGCCGGAGTCGATGCACACCCGCCCGACGGCGACACGGCCGGTTTTTCGGGCCCCGCGGGCGTCGATCTCCAGCACGTCGCCGCTTTCGAGCACGAAGGACTCTCCGAGGCCGGAGTGGCGCAGGTGCCCGGCCAGGGCGGCGTGTCGAGCCAGTTGCCGGTATTCGCCGTGGATGGGCACGAAATACCGGGGCCGCACCAGGTTGAGCATCAAGGTCAGCTCCTCCTGGCTGGCGTGGCCGGAGACGTGGATGGGCGGGGTGCCGGTTCCGTAGATCACCTCCGCGCCACGCCGGCTGAGGTGATCAATCATGCGGAAGATGCCCTTCTCGTTGCCCGGGATGATCCGGGAGCTGAGCACCACGGTGTCGCCGGGCTCCAACTCGACGTGCTTGTGCTTGCCCACCGACACCTGCGAAAGGGCGGACACCGGCTCGCCCTGGCTGCCGGCGATCAGCACCGTGCGGGCCTCGCGCGGCAGCGTCCTCAGCTCCGCCGGCCGCGCCAGGGTGCCGTCGGGAATCCGCAGCAGCCCCAGGTCGTGGGCGATCTCGGAGGTCGAAACCATGCTCCGACCCACCAGCGCCACCTTGCGGTTGTATTCCTGCGAGAGCTCCAGGATCTGCTGCACCCGGTGGGTCGAACTGCTGAAGCAAGAGATCAGCACCGAGTGTTCCGCGCGGTGGAAGATGTCCTCCATCCGGCTGCGGATGGCCCGCTCCGACGGCGTGTAACCCGGCACGTCGACATTGGTGGAATCCGAGAGCAACAGCAACACGCCGCGCTTGCCGTACTCGGCCAAGGTGTGCAGGTCGAACAACTGGTTGTCGGTGGGGGTGGGGTCGATCTTGAAATCGCCGGTGTGGATTATGACCCCCAGCGGCGTGGTGATAGCCAGGGCCACCGACTGCATCATGCTGTGGGTCACGTGCACGAACTCGATCGAGAAACAGCCAGCCTCCACCTTCTGTTTGGGGGCGATGCGATGAAAGCGCGGCTGGTGGGGCAGGTCGTGTTCTTCCAGCCGGCGCTCCACCAGCGCCAGCGTGAACTCAGTGGCGTAGACCGGCACGTCGAGCTGGTTCAGCAGAAAAGGCACAGCGCCGATATGGTCTTCGTGGCCGTGGGTTAAGACCAGGGCCCGAACCTGCGCGCGGTGATCGAGCAGATAGCTGATGTCGGGGACGACGATGTCGACGCCCAGCAGCTCGGCTCCGGGAAACATCATCCCGGCGTCGACGACCAGGATGTCGTCGCCCGACCGGAGGGCCAGGATGTTCATGCCGAACTCCCCGAGGCCCCCCAGTGGAATGACCTGGAGTCGATGGTCGGTCAAGTCTCAGGTTAACATGGGAAGCTTTCTGCCATCTGCGTTATACTGCCCTCAAATGCGTGGGCTAGACGGGGCGCCTGTACTGTTGGAAGACGCCGTCGTGCTGAGCGACCAGGCGCAGGGCTACGTGACGCGTCTGGCCGGCCAGCTCAAGCCTCGCGCCGCGCAGGTGGAGGCTCGCTGGCGGCGGCGGCGCGCCCGGGCCGGCATGCGGGGCGATGATCCGCGGCTGCGGGCGCTGGCCGCCATCAACCCCGGCGCCTCGGCCGACCTGTTGGCCGCCGGCAAGCTGGCCGATTTCTTCGAACGTGTGGAATACCACGGCCGGCGCCTGGCCAAGCTGGGAGTGGCGCCGGGCGAAGTGGTCGCTTCGCTGCGGGAGTACGGCGAGGCCGTGACGCCGGATCTACGCCGCCTCTTCCCCAAGGACTACTCCAACTACCTCTGGTCGCTCGATCACCTCTATTTCTGCATTCTGCTCACACTGAACACGGCCTACTTTCAGGTGCGCGACCAGGAGGCCCAGGCCTTCTACGAGCTGTTCCAGGAAACGCTGCAATCCCTCAGCGTCGACGACCTGCTGAACCGGGTGCTGGACAGCCTGATGCGGACGTTTCACGCCCAGGGGGGCGTGGTGCTGTTGCTCGCGGAAGATCGCAGCGAGTTGACTGTCACAGCCAGCCGGGGCATCGCCGCCGAGCTGGCGCAGCATTTCAACGCTCGGGTGGGCGAGGGCCTGGCCGGCGTCATCGCCGGGACCGGCCAGCCGCGCTTCGTCCTGGAGGCCCGCAATGATCCCCTGATCCGTTCGGCCCGCCTTCGCAAGGCCTTCCACAGCCTCTGGGGGGTGCCGCTGGTGGTGAAGAACAAGGTCACCGGAGTGCTCCACCTGGCCTTCTCGAGGGAGTACCACTGCCTGCCTCGGGAGGTACAGTTGCTGGAGGCGGTGGCGGAGCGCTGCGCCCTGGCGCTGGAGAAGACCCAGCTGATCGAGACCCTGGCCCGCCGCGAGGAGCAGATCCGCAAGCTCGGCGCCCACATGCTCAAGGTCGAGGAGGAGGAGCGCAATCGCATCAGCCGGGAGCTGCACGACGAAGTCGGCCAGGCCATGCTGGTCATCCGCCTCTACCTGGAGATGATGCAGCAGGAACTCTCCAAGCACGCCCCGCACCTGGCCCCGAAGCTGGCCGAGACCCTGGGCCTGATCGACGGCACCATCCGGGACATGCGCCGCCTCATCCAGGCCCTGAGCCCCAGCCTGCTCCAGCAGCTCGGCCTGGCGGCGGCCCTGCGCCAGTTCGTGAACAACTTCAGCCGCACCTTCCCGGTCCACGTTCGCCTGAAGCTGGCCCGGCTGGGGGAGCTGCCCCACGACACCGAAATAATGTTGTACCGGGTGGTGCAAGAATGCTTCACAAATGTGATAAAACATTCTAAGGCGGAAAATGTTTTACTCTCCGTCGAGCGCTCCAACGGCCGCCTGCACCTTCGGGTCCAAGACGACGGGATTGGTTTCGAAACGCGGCAGGCGGCCCACAAGCGAGGATCCTTTGGCCTCTCGGGCATGGGCGAGCGGGTGGCCCTGCTCGGCGGCACGATGCACATCCAGTCCGGCCGCCGCGAGGGGACCAGGATCGACATCCATATTCCGATCTGACGATTGGACGGAAGCGAGGGGCTTATGGCCAAGATCAGAATTCTGCTGACCGATGATCACACCCTGTTCCGGCAGGGGATCCGGACCCTGCTTGCCTCCGAGGCCGACCTGGAGATTGTGGGTGAGGCGGCCAACGGCGGCGAGGCGGTCGAGAAAATTTCCGAGCTGCGCCCGGACATCATCCTGCTGGACATCGGCATGCCTGGCCTGAGCAGCTTCGAGGCCACCCGCCAGATCAAGAAGCTCCGGCCCGACGCCAAGGTGCTGTTCCTCACTATGTACGACGACGAGGACTACCTGGTGCAGTGCATGGAGGTAGGGGCCTCCGGCTACGTCCTCAAGGACAGCCCCGCACCCCAGTTGCTGGCCGCCATCCGCGACGTCTACCGGGGCGGCAGCTACCTCAGCCCCAAGATGCTCTCGCAGCTGGTGGACGACTTCCGATCCCGCATCAAGACCGCCCACCGCCAGCCGCGCTTCGCCACCCTCACCCCGCGCGAAAAAGAGATCCTCAAGTTCCTGGCGGAGGGCGATTCGGTCAAGGAGATCGCCGCCGGCCTCAACCTCAGCGTCAAGACCGTGGAGGCCCACAAGTTCAACCTGATGCGCAAGCTCGACATCCACAACAAGGCCCACCTGGTGCAGTACGCCATTCAGAAGAAGATCATCAAGATCCCCATAGGGCCGTGAGGGGGTGGTGGGAGGGAGGCTGTGGCCTCCGAGGTCGGTGGTCCGGCGGTGACCGGCCCGACCGGGATGTTATAATTGTTGTGATCACATCCCGGGGAGGGCGAGAATGCACGTCTTGAAAATCCGGAAGATCGGCAATTCCTTGGGCGCCACCCTGCCCCGGGCTGTCATTGGCCGGCTCAAGGTCGCGGAGGGCGATGAAGTCTACCTTACCGAGACGCCGGCGGGATACGAGCTGACCCCCTATGACGAGACTTTTGTGAAAGCCATGGCGGCCTTCCGCCGCTCCAACAAGAAATATCGGGACGTCTACCGGGCTCTGGCCAGGTGAAGGAGCCGCTCTGGATCCCGGCAGAGGCCGTGGTCGCCATCCACGGCGAACTGCTCGCAGAATACGGCGGCGTTCCGGGAATTCGAGATCAAAACCTGCTGGAAGCCACCTTGGCGCGCCCACGGCATCTCCTTGCTTACGGGGAGCCCGACCTCTTCGAGTTGGCGGCCGCTTACGCCTATGGCTTTGCTCGCAACCATCCGTTTGTGGACGGCAACAAGCGAATGGCGATGGCCTCGCTGGCCGTCTTCCTCGAGATCAACGGTCGCGCCCTGGAGGCTGACAAGGTCGACACCATTGATACGATCCTGGAACTGGCGAAAGGCACGCTGACCCAGCGCGAGCTGGCGGCCTGGATTCGGGCTAACAGCCGGAGAGCTTGACACCGGGCCGCCATTCCCTCTACATTCAACGAGTCCGGGAGACCTCTATGAGACACCCACTCCGCCGCATCGCGGCCGTCGCCGCTGCGCTGGCCCTGGCCTGCGCCGCCCAGGCTCAGGCGCCCCCCAGCACGGGAAAGATCACCAGTCCCAAGGAGCAGTTCGGGTTCAACCTGGGCGACGATTACCAGCTAGCCACTTACGCTCAGCTCACCCAGTATTGGCAGAAGCTCGACCGCGAGTCCGACCGCATGACCCTGGTCGAGATCGGCAAGTCGGCCGAAGGCCGCCCCCAGTGGATGGCCATCCTGACCTCGCCCGAGAATCACAAAAAACTGGCCCGCCTCAAGGAGATCTCCCGGCGTCTGGCCCTGGCCGAAGGACTCACGGAGGAGCAGGCCCGGGCGCTGGCCGTCGAGGGCCGCGCTGTCGTCTGGATCGACGGCGGCCTGCACGCCACCGAGGTGCTGGGCGCCCAACAGCTCACGGAGCTGGTCTACCAGATGGTCAGCCGCAACGACGCCGAGACCCTGCGCTTCCTCAACGATGTCATCCTGCTGGGGGTCCACGCCAACCCCGACGGTCACGAGCTGGTCGCGGGCGCCTACATGCGCGAGGCGGATCCTCCTAAGCGCCGCATGAACATCCCGCGCCTCTACCAGAAGTACATCGGCCACGACAACAACCGCGACTTCTACCTGTCGAGCCAGGCCGAGTCCACCAACATGAACCGGGTGCTGTACCAGGAGTGGTTCCCGCAAATCATGTACAACCACCACCAGACCGGCCCGGCCGGCACGGTGCTGTTCGCGCCGCCGTTCCGCGATCCGTTCAACTACCACTTTGATCCCCTGGTCCCGCTGGGCATCAACCTGGTGGGGGCGGCCATGCACAGCCGCTTCGCGGCGGAAGGCAAGCCCGGCGCCACCATGCTGGAGGGCGCCAGCTACTCGACCTGGTTCAACGGGGGCCTCCGGACTACCACCTATTTCCACAACATGATCGGGCTGCTCACCGAGACCATCGGGACGCCCGCCCCCATGGAAATCCCCTTCCTCCCGAGCCGGGCCCTGGCGAACAAGGACCTGCCCTACCCCATCACTCCCCAGAAGTGGCACTTCCGGCAGTCGGTGGAGTACTCCATCACCGCCAACCGGGCGGTTCTGGACGTGGCCTCTCGGAACCGCGAGACTTTCCTCTTCAATATCTACCGGATGGGCCGCAACTCCATCGAACGCGGCAGCCGCGACCACTGGACCAACACGCCCCTGCGCATCGCGCGCGTGCAGGCCGCCATCGACAAGGAGCGGGCCATGCCGTCGGAGGAACGCACCGTCGATGAGAGCGGCATGACGCGCTTCCGCGGCGCGCCCCTCAAGTTCTACGAGCAGCTCCGCGACCCGGCCCTGCGGGACCCCCGCGGCTACATCCTTCCTTCCGACCAGCCCGATTTCCTCACCGCCACCAAGTTCATCCACAGTCTTATCAAGACTGGCGTGGCCGTTCACCGGGCCACCGCGCCCTTCTCGGTCGCCGGCAAGAGTTACCCGGCCGGCTCATGGGTGGTCAAGACCGCCCAGGTTTTCCGCCCGCACGTGATGGACATGTTCGAGCCCCAGGATCACCCCAACGACGTTCCCTATCCAGGCGGCCCGCCCAAGGCGCCCTACGACATCACCGGATACACGCTGGCCTGGCAGATGGGGGTGGTGTTCGACCGCCTCCTCGAAGGTTTCGACGGCCCCTTCGAGAAGATCACCGGGCTGCCTTCGCCTCCGGCGGGCAAGGTCACCTCCTCCGGCGCCCCGGCCGGGTACCTGCTGAGCCACCAGATCAACGACGCCTTCGTGGCCGTCAATCGCCTGCTCAGGAACGGCCATGACGTCTACTGGCTCAAGCAGCCGCTGGAGGCGGCCGGGGTCTCCTTCGGTCCTGGCGCCATGTACATTCCGGCCAAGGCCTCCAGCCGCCCCCTGCTCGAGAAGATGGCTGCCGAGATCGGCCTGAGTTTCTACGGCGTTCCGCGCGCCCCCACCGGCGACGCTCTCCAGCTGCGGCCGGTGCGCATCGGCCTGTGGGACCGCTTCGGCGGTTCCATGCCCTCGGGCTGGGTGCGGTGGCTGTTTGAGCAGTTCGAGTTTCCCTTCGAGGTCGTCTACCCGGCCAAATTCGACTCCGGCGATCTGCGCAGCCAGTTCGACGTGCTGGTCTTCATGGGGGGGGCGATTCCTTCCCGTGACGGCTCGCCGGCCGCCCGCGGCGAAGGCTCCTTCGGCCCGCCCCAGCGCGCCGAGAACACGCCTCCGGAGTTCCGCCACATGCTGGGCAACCTGACGGCCTCCCGCACCGTCCCGCATCTGAAGAAGTTCCTGGAAGCCGGCGGAACCATCCTGACGGTCGGCAGCTCGACCGCTCTGGCCGCCCACCTGGAGGCCCCGGTTTCGAGCGCCCTGGTGGAACGCACCGCCGACGGCCGCGAGCGGGCGCTGCCCCGCGAGAAGTTCTATGTGCCGGGCTCGGTTCTGCACGCCCGGGTCGACCCCGCTCATCCCCTCGCCTGGGGCATGAAGGAAACCGCTGACGTGATGTTTCAGTCGAGTCCTGTTTTCCGTCTTCGCCCCGACGCAGTTTCCAAAGGCGTGAAGCCGGTGGCCTGGTTCGACAGCGCCACGCCGCTGCGAAGCGGCTGGGCTAACGGCCAGCAGTACCTGGATGGCGGCGTCGCCGTCATCGAGGTTCCGGTCGGGGAGGGCAAGTTGTTCCTCTATGGCCCGGAGGTCACCTTCCGGGGCCAGCCCCACGGGACCTTCAAGCTGTTCTTCAACGGGATCTATTACGGGACCGCCAAGAACGCCCGGCTGTGACACAGGCAATCGTGCCTGTCAGGGCCCGGGGTGGCCTCCGGCCGCTCCGAACCACAGCCCGTCATCCCGAGCGCAGCGCCTGTCATCCCGAGCGTAGCGCCTGTCATCCCGAGGGTAGCGAGACATCTGAGCTATTCCGTCAAGAGGAAACCACTCCCAGTTTGAAGAATCCTGCGCAGGGTTCCCACTGCAATTCCACAGCAGCAACGGCCGGGGGCTGGGCGGCGGGGGAAGGCGGCGC
>Ga0247727_10018133_pt1 | contig 11114 bp, 11 predicted proteins | sample WisWelCaveWW1625_FD_202498 | JGI IMG/M metagenome (GOLD analysis project Ga0247727, IMG submission 202498) | Biofilm microbial communities from Wishing Well Cave, Virginia, United States - WW16-25 | ecosystem: Environmental > Aquatic > Deep subsurface > Groundwater > Cave microbial mat | place...
TTAAAAAATAAAACTGAACATGTGTCCTCGTGTGTAAATATGTCCTCAGGTTTTATTATTTTAAAATTGACCATGATTCAACTTAACGTTGTAGTACTAACGAGCTGTGAAACAAAAAATGTAAGACGTCATTATGACGGTGCTGATGAAAACATGCCAAAAATTATTAGAAACGCAGCGGGCTTTTTTCTGGCGTATTGATTTTTTACTGTATGGAAAATCGCATAATCGGTCGTGTTTCCGAGCGGCGCGCGCATTCGACAAAACCCGCTTTTTGATACGCCGAGGCGATGCCGGTCCAGACAAAAACATCCGGCACGCGATCTTTCTTTGGTTCGGTTGGATAACCCTCCACGATTTTGCCGCCTTGTTGTTTCACATATTTGGCGGCGCCTCGAAGCAACTCCGTACTTACTCCTCGATTGCGATAATTCTTTTCAACAAACAGACATGAAATCGACCACACCGGTTTTTCATCAACCGGTTTGAGAATGCGAGAACGTTCCGAAGCCGGGAACTGCTCGCGCGGCGCGACGGAGCACCACGCCGCAGGTTTGCCATCGACGTAGGCGAGCAGACCGGCAACCTTCCCGGAATCGACAAGCGCTTTCATGGCGCGGCGATTTTTCTCTCCTTTACCGGCGGCAAATTCAGAATGCTTCAATCGCCACAACATGCACCAGCAACCGGCGCACGCGCCCTTGGGACCGAATAATTTTTCAAAATCCGCCCAGCGCTCTTTGGTCACAGGATGGATTTTGACGGGCAAATTATTTTTTCGTTTTGTCGACATTGAACGTAGACTTCAATTCACCAAGCCGGCTTGTAACGTTTTACGATCAATATAAGCGGGAAAATCATTTTTTCATCGCTCCGAACTTGGCGGCGGCATTACTATCCAAAGAATGAGATAAACGATGATACCTGGAAAGGCTACGCTTAATACCGAGATCAGGACAAATAAAATCCGCACCATGGCCGGCGACCAGCCCAGCCACTCTGCCAAGCCGCCACAGACGCCGGCGATGATTTTATTGCGGGATTTGGTTAATGCCATTTGGCTCTCCCTCTGCTTGTTAATGAATGAGAAAAGGTTATTGACTAACGTACGCTTCCCATCAACCGGCGAATTGCAGGCGTCAGCGCGGCTAAAATGGCGGCGGCGATGAGCAAGCCAACAGCAATCGAGCCATAAAGTGTCGTCAAAACGCCGGCATCATTCGCGTCGAAAAAGCCGGCGAGATAACCGGCCAGCTTGCTGCCGAACGAAGCGGCGAGAAACCACACGCCCATCATGATGCCGAGAATTTTTGCCGGCGCGAGTTTCGTGACCGTGCTCAAGCCCACCGGACTCAAACACATTTCGCCGACGACTTCGAGAAAGTAAAGGCCGACGAGCCACAACGGGCTGATCTTGCCGGCGGCGGTGAGCATCGCCGCCGGAATCATCAGCAAATAACCGAGGCCGATGAACAAAAGTCCGAACGTGAATTTCGCGGGACTCGAGGGCTGGCGCTCGCCCATGCGAACCCAAAGCATGGAAAACAGCGGCGCCAAGATGATCACAAAAAATGCCGTCATCGATTGCAGCCAACTCGAGGGGAATTTCATGCCGAACGCTTCCGTGCGCACCAGCCGATCCGCAAAAAGATTGAGGCTTGCGCCTTTCTGCTCGTAAGCCGCCCAAAAAAGAATGGTGAAGAGAAAAAAGATAAAGATGGCGCCGACGCGCTTCCACTCTGCGGCCGTCAAGGGCGGATGCGCGGCAGCTTTGGTTGCGTTTTTAGATTGACGCGTCATCTGCCCAATATGCGCCAGTCGTTGGCGCTGCGCGAGATACACGATCAAGCCGAGCGTCATGCCAAAGCCGGCGGCGCCGAAGCCCCAATGCCAGCTCATGATCGGATTGAAACCGAGCGAGGCGATGAAGCGTTTGAAACTTTCGCTTTGCGCGAGATAGCCGCAGACGAGCGGCGCCAGCACCGCGCCGAGGTTGATGCCCATGTAAAAAATTGAAAAGCCGCTGTCGCGACGCGGATCGTTTTCGCCGTAAAGGCTGCCGACCATCGTGCTGATATTCGGCTTGAGCAGTCCGGTGCCGCACGCAATCAAAACCAAGCCCGTGTAGAAAAACGGCAGCGAGGAGAAGATCATGGAAAAATGTCCGCAGGCGATGATAATGCCGCCAAGCAGCACCGCGAGCCGCGCGCCCAAAACGCGGTCGGCGAGCAAACCGCCTGGCAGGGTGGTGAGATAGACGGACATGGTGTAGGTGCCGTAAATCGAAGCGGCGGTTTTCGTGTCGAATCCGAGTCCGCCGTTGGCGGCGGGCGCGACCATGTATAACACCAGAATGGCGCGCATGCCGTAATAGCTGAAGCGTTCCCACAACTCGGTGAAGAAAAGCGTCGTCAATCCCTTCGGATGGCCGCCGAGGCCGGAAGCGTCTGTTGAAGTTTGCATTTTTAATGGAATTTAATTTTTCGCTTTCTGCGTCCAATAATAATAAAACGGCAAGCCCAAAACCAGCAGCCCGATGCCGATAAGCGCGTCGCGCGGATCTTCAACAACGGTATTATAAATAAACCAAGCCGCGATAAGCGCAAACAATAACGTGGCGTACGGATAGCCCCAAGCTTTGTAAGGGCGCGGCACCTCCGGCATTTTTTTGCGCAAAATGATCACACTGATCGCCGACATCGCGTAGAACAACCACGAGCCAAACACCACATACGCGGTGAGTTGATCATACGTGCCGCTGAGCGTGAGCAACGCCGCCCAAATGCCGATCGTGATGATGGCGACGTGCGGCGAGCGATAACGCGGATGCACCTTGCCGAGGCCAGGCGCGAAAATGCGATCGTGCCCAGGCGCCCAAATCGAGCGCGGGCCGGCGAGCGTCATGCCGTTGAGGGTGCCGAAGGTCGAGCACATGATGCCGGCGATGATGATCACCGCGCCAATCGGGCCGATGGCAATCGCGGCAACATCAGCGGCGATGCGCGTCGAGCTCGGCATTACGTTAATGGGAATGATGAGCGCATACGCAACGTTGGCGCTCAGATAAATCGCCAAGATGGCCAGCGTGCTGATGATCAACGCCAGCGGCACGTTGCGCGTCGGGTCTTTGGTCTCGCCGGCGGTGAGGGTGACGTCGATCCAACCGTCATAAGCCCACAATGCAGAAATCATCGCGAGACCGAAGGCGGCGGTTAATTCGCTGCTCCAACTTTCCGGCCACCACGGTTGCAAATTGGCGAAACTGGTTTTTGATGAAAAAAACGCGCCGATAATTAAAAACAGCAGCGCCGCTACTTTTGCGGAGGTAAAAATATTCATAACCTGCGCGCCCAATTTCACGCCGCGCACGTTGATGAGCGTCACGATGGTAATGGCACTGATCGCAATAAGCTGGCTCCAGCCGAAAACAAAAGGATGTCCAAAGATTGTCCAACCGGGTTGATAAAACGGCTCGCTCTGGCCGATGGCGGGAACGAGAGCGCCGAAATAAACGGTGAAAGCAATAGAAACTGCGGCAATCGAGCCGGCTTTGTTGATGAAAAAATCATTCCAGCTAAAAAGAAAGCCCCACAATTTTCCATACGACTCGCGCAAATAAACATACGGCCCGCCGGATTTCGGCAGAAACGAACTCAACTCCGCCAGCGAGAGCGCGCCAAAAAACGTGAGAAAACCGGCGACGATCCACACCAGCATGATCGGCCCCATCGCGTGCAGATGTCCCGCAATCGTGGCCGGCACGAGAAAAATTCCCGAGCCGATGACGCAGCCGATGTTGATGGCGATGGCTTCTTTCAAGCCGATGGCGCGGACAAGTTCGGGGGAGGAAGTTTCGGATTCGGTTTTGCGAGTTGGTGAATTTTCCAAGTGGGTCTCCTTGAAAGGTCGTTCATTCGCTTCCGTTGCTATTTCTTTTGTAATGCGCGCGCCAATACGCAACTACGGCCGCAGCTTGCTCTTCCAAAATCCATAAACGAAATACAAGATCAGGCCCATCAGCAGCCAAATGCCGAAACGCACCCATGTCACCCACGGCAATCCGGCCATCAAATAAATGCACGAGGCAATGCCGAGGAGGGGAACCAACGGCACGAGCGGGGTTTTGAAGGCGCGCGGACGATTCGGATCTTTGTAGCGCAAAATAATGATGCCGGCGCAAACCAGCACAAATGCGAAGAGCGTGCCGATGTTGGTAAGCTCGACAATTTCATTTATATTCGCAACAGCGGCAATCGCCGCAACAACAACGCCCGTCCAAATCGTAGTGATATGCGGCGTTTTATATTTGGGATGGACTTTGGCGAAACCTGGCGGCAGCAAACCGTCGCGCGACATGGAGAAGAAGATGCGCGGCTGGCCATATTGAAAAACCAGCAACACGGCGGTCATGGAAATCACCGCGCCGAAAGCAACCACGCCGGCGGCAACGTCGGCATTTACATAAGCAAAAGCGGCCGCCAGCGCATCGGCGACGCCGAGTTTTTCCCACGGCACCATTCCAGTCAGCACAAAAGCCACTACGATATAAAGCACTGTACAAATTGCCAGCGAACCGAGAATGCCGATGGGCATGTCGCGGCTGGGCTTTTTGCATTCTTCCGCCGCCGTGGAAATCGCGTCGAAGCCGATATAAGAAAAGAAAATCAAGCTGGCGCCCGTCCAGATGCCGGAAAAGCCATTGGGCGCAAACGGCGTCCAGTTTTCCGGTTTGACATATTTAGCGCCGAAATAAATAAAAAAGAACAGCACGACGAGCTTGATAACGACCATGATATTGTTGATGCGCGCCGATTCTTTGGCGCCGAGCACGAGAATCCAAGTGATAAAGCCGACAATGCCGGCGGCAATAAAATTAAAAATAATTGGAATGCCGAGAATCGTCGGATGATTATTCCATGCTTCGAAAGCAAGTGCCAGCTCGGTGCTCGGTTGTCCGCCGGCCGCAGCCATTTTTGCCGTCGCTTGCGCCGCCGAACGAAAATCCACGGCCAACCAAGAAGGGATGTGCAGGCCAATTCCTTCGAGCAGTTGATGAAAATAGGCGGCCCACGAAATCGCCACCGCGACATTGCCGATGGCGTATTCGATAATCAAATCCCAGCCGATGATCCAGGCGACCACCTCGCCAAGCGTGGCATAAGAGTAAGTGTAGGCGCTACCGGAGATCGGTACCATTGAAGCGAACTCGGCATAGCACAAACCGCTGAAAGCGCAGGCAATCGCAGTAATGATGAAAGAGATCACGATGGCCGGACCCGCGCCAAGACGCGCTCCATCACCTGCAATAGCTGGGCCGATAACCGAAAAAATACCGGTCCCGATGATCGCGCCGATACCGAGCGAAATCAAATCCAGCGAGCCGAGGGAGCGTTTTAGCCGCGTTTCTTCGGCGTCTCGTGTCAGTTGATCGAGATTCTTCATTCGAAACATGTGCATGTGAAAACCTCCTTAGCGAATAAGCATGCCCGCAATCACGTCAACAACTTTTTGCATGATCCCGAGATGATAAAGAATAGACATAACGGCGGAAAAATAAATAATGGTAGGGAGAATGCCGAAGGCAAATTGAAAGCCGAGGGCGTTTTGATATTCCGGCTTGACGAGATTGCCGAAAAGAAATTCGGCGCCGTATTTGGAGAAAACTTTCATCACCTGAAAGTTCGGTTCGCGCTTCCTACTTTTGGGTCGCATTCGTTTGCTGCAGATAATGCCGGGCATATTTTCGCTGAATAAATGTCCGATAATATAAGTAGAAAAAGTAGTTCGCGCAAGAATGATTTTGGGAAAGAGAGAAAAAAATCGTCCGATTATCTGCTTGGCCTCGGCGACAATCAGTTTTTCAATCGCAGAAACCACCCGCCAAGTATTTTGTCATAATCGCGTCGGGCTTATAAAAAGTAACCCGATCATGGCGCAGAAAACGCTTGCCTTTCTCTCGATTTCACCGCATATTTACAAGAGAATGCCCGGCGTGAAAAGCTCGGCGCTTCTCAGTGCCTGGCGCAAAAAGAAAAGAAAGGAGATCGCCTCATGCCAAATTTGGCGGATAAAACCTGTGTGCCTTGTCGCGGCGGCGTGCCGCCATTGCGCGGCGAAGCGCTGCAAGCGCTGGCGCAGCAAGTCGAAGGATGGTTCGTGATCGACGAGCACCATTTGGCGAAGAATTTTAAATTTCCGGATTTTCGCGGCGCGTTGGCCTTTGTGAATAAAGTCGGCGAGCTGGCGGAAGCGCAGGATCATCATCCAGACATTTTTCTCGCCTGGGGAAAAGTTGACATCACCATTTGGACGCACAAAATCAACGGCCTGACCGAAAGCGATTTCATTCTCGCCGCCAAAATTGACAAGCTTTGATTTTTTAACTTTTATTTCGAGGACTGATTATGGCACAATTCATCAAAGTTGCCAGCACGGACGAGATTGCGGCTGGATCAATAAAACAAGTCGAGGTTAATGGCAAAAGCCTCGCGTTGTTCAATCTCGACGGCAATTACTATGCGATCGGCAATGAATGCACGCATAAAGGCGGCCCGCTGGCAGAAGGTCATGTCGAAGGCGAATCCGTGACCTGTCCTTGGCATGGCGGGCAATTCAACATCAAGACCGGCGCGGTTGAAGGCGCACCGCCATCAAAACCGGTGGCGAAATATAACGTTCGCGTGCAAGGTTCTGATGTCGAAGTTGAAATATAAATGAGCCCCGCTGGACAAGTTGCTCTCATAACCGGCGGCGCTCGCGGCATTGGCCGGACGATTGCCTTGAATCTTGCCAAACGCGGTTGGTCGATTGCTATCTGTTATCGCAATAGTGAAGCGGAGGCACAAGCGGCTCTTGCCGCGATGCAAGAAAACGGCGCGCGCGCCCTGGCTATTCGTTGCGATGTTTCTAATCACCAAGCCGCAACGGCGATGGCGCAACAAGTCGAGAAAGAATGGGGGCGCATCGACGCGCTGATCAACGGCGCCGGGCCATATCACCGTGTCAATTTGTTTGATGAAACCATCGCGGGTTGGCACGAGATGTTTGATCATAATTTGCATCCGGTGTTTTATCTCAGCCGCGCCGTCGCGGCGGGCATGAAAGCGCGCAGGTGGGGCCGCATCATTAATTTCAGCATGGCCAATGCGGATCAGCTTGTCGGCCAGCCGTTCGTCACCGCGCATTACATTGCCAAAGCCGGCGTGTTGATTTTGACCAAAACTCTCGCGCGCCTGCTCGCGCCGGATGGCATCACCGTCAACGCTATCTCGCCCGGCTTTATCGACTCCGGCAGCGCGCCGCCAGACGAGCTGGCGAAGATGCTCAAAAATATTCCGGCGGGATACATTGGCGCGACGCACGACGTTGCCGGTATCGTCAATTTTTTACTCTCCGATGACGCGCGTTACGTGAATGGCGCGAACATTCAAGTGAGCGGCGGGTGGGGAATATAAGTTTTCGCCTCTGCTCATCAGCTTGTCATCTTATTTTCCAGCCCACACTTGACTTTTCGAAACGAGTTGTTTATAATATTGAACAGCAGCGCTTTTCCTCCGAAGCATTCTCATCTTTGATTTTCCTCCAAAAAACGCAGAACAAATTTTATTGATCGAGCCGAGAGATAAAATGGATCGAGGCAAAAAAGACGTCTTCATCAGCTATGCCAGCGCCGACAAAGTGGAAGCGTTGAAAATTGCGGAAAAACTCGAGCAAAGAAATATAACTTATTTTCTGGCTTCCAAATCTTTGCAGACCGGCGCGCGTTTTCAAGACGAAATCAGAGAAAATCTTTCAAAATGCGAGGAGTTATTTCTTTTGCTGACGCCCAATGGCCTGAAAAGTGAATGGGTCCATTTGGAATGCGGCGCCGCCTGGGCGCTGGGCAAACACATATCGCCGATTCTGTTCAAGTGCCAGCCGCAAGACCTTTCAACCATCGTCACGGGTTTGCAAGCCGTCCATATGGACGACATCGGCAAAATTATCGCCGATTTTGAAGAACGGCAAAGAAATCGAAAAAAGAATCCGACCCTTTTTGCAACGCAGCAAAGCGTCGATCTGACTACCGAAGGAAGATATTTCGTCGGCATCGATATTGGAAAAGCGACGATAGATTATTGTCTTTTGGATTATGAAAATTTTCCGGGAAACGTCTATTCCGCGGGCGATGGGGAGGCGCTTTATTCAAACTCCATAAAAACGCCAACCACCTTTGATGAAATTTATTTGAAGATTAAAAAGATTGTGGAAGAGATCGCCGTTAAAGCCGGAGAGAAAAACATCGCTTCCATACACGGCATTGGCATCGGCCTCCCCGGCATGGTCGATCCGAAAGAGGGCAAGCTGGTGCACTCTCCGAGTTTCAATGTAAAAATGCAGCGCTTTAGCGCCATATTAACTCGAACCATCGATTGGCGCGGTGATATTATTAAAAACCTCGTTCCCAAGGATCGAGCAACCATTCCCATCGAAATCGACAACGATGTTCGTTGCGCGACGCGTTGGCGTTGGCTGCGCCATTCCCCGGAAGCGCAAAGCATTGTGTGCATCTTTATTGGAAACGGTTTGGGCTCGGGAATCGTCGTCAATGGAAAAATGCTCTACGGCAAACACTTTTTTGCCGGCGAGGCCGGACATACGACGATTTTCAATAATCCTGATCTTTTCAAACCGCCGTTGGAGAAATGCCACTGCGAAAGAAAAGGCCATCATTGGGAGATGCATGTCTGCAGCTACGGCATTCTGCACATGATGAAAAACTTGAATCCGGAAAAATTCAAGCAATTCGAAGAAAAGTATATTGACCAACGCAGCAAGAAGCCCCTGACTTACGCCATCGCCGAAGCATTTTATAACGGCGACGCTTACGCCAGCGCGATTGTCGATAAATTCTTCGAATATGTTGCCATCGGCGTTGCCAATTATATTTACATTTTGAATCCTGAAGAAATTATTTTAGGCGGCGGCATGATTCGAGCTTTTCATAGTAAAGATAAAGCCAGCCCGTTTTTTAAGCGCACCACTCATGCCATGCTTTTGGAAAAGATCGCCGAATATATTGCGCCGCCCTGGGAAGGGGATTACCTCACGATTGATTTTACCCCGAAGCAGTATTTATCAAGTTTGGGCGCGGCGCTAATATTCAAAGACAACTCTTATTTTGAATATAAAAAGCAATAGCCCGACTTTGCAATACTGAGGGAGGCGAAGTCCGTGGTTATCCCGCCATGCCGCTGCCCCGGGCCTATTTATGATGACGCCGTAAATTCCCTTTGCATCCTGCCGAAAAATTTTTAAATTGGTTCTAATTTTTGTGAGCGCTGAAACGAGAGAACGAACTGTGAGAATTCCCTTTTCCCATCTCCCCGGTACGAATCGGCTATTCGCCGACTATATTGAAAATTTTGAGAAGCTCGACGAGTTTTTTGCGGTGGATTATCGCAACCGCGCGGCTTTGCTGGCGCAATTGGAGCGTGTCGCGCAACGGGATTATCCACGCGTCGAAGTGGCAAAAATTCTCCAGCGTCAAAATCGCGTGTTTGGCGCCGGTGAAACGACCGAACGTCAAATCGCCGCATTGATGCAAGAAGGCAGCACTGCTGTGGTGACCGGCCAGCAGGTGGGAATTTTCGGCGGGCCATTGTTTACATTATACAAAGCGCTGACGTGTTTGAAACTGGCGGAAAGTTTGCGCGCGAGCACCGGCAAAGAAGTCGCGCCGATTTTCTGGCTCGCCGCGGATGATGACGACGTGGCGGAAGTCAATCACCTCACGGTGTTGAATCGTGAAAATGATTTGGCGCCGTTCTCGTGCGTGTTCGACACCGACGCGCGACGGCCGGTGGCGCAAATTCAGCTGACCGAGAATATCGAGAATTGTCATCAGGCGCTCGCGGCTGCGATTCCGGAAACCGAATTTAAAAATGATATTTTACAATCGCTGCGACAGGCTTACATGGCCGGCGTTTCGTTACCCGACGCGTTCGCGCGATGGTTGATCAATCTGCTCGGCCATCGCGGCCTCGTCGTAATGAATCCTGCCGATGTCGAAATCAAGCGGCTTGCAGCGCCGTTGTTCGAGCGTGAAATTCAAGCCCAAAGTCCCTCCACAACGGCCGGGTTAAAATCAATCGACGCGCTTGCTGCCGCCGGCTACTCGCCGCAAGTTTCGTTGCGGCCGGATCGTTTGAATCTTTTTTATGTGCAAAACCAACGGCACACGCTGGAACAACGCCAGGGCGCGTTTTTCAGCACCGATGGAACGTTTCAATTTTCGCACGGCGATCTGCTGCGGCGATTGCAGAAAAGCCCGGAATCTTTTTCGCCGAATGTGATGCTGCGGCCGGTGATGCAGGATTTCCTGCTGCCGACTGTGGCGTATGTTGGCGGCCCGGCGGAAATCGCTTATTTCGCGCAACTGCGCGGCGTTTACGAGGCTTTTGCGGTGGCGATGCCGGCGGTGTTCCCGCGCCAGAGCATGACGCTGCTCGAAAAGAAAATTGCGCACGTGCTGGAAAAATATCATTTGCAAATCGAGGATTTTTGGACCGCACAAGGAACGGCGGCAGAAGAGTTGATCGGCCGCATCGTGAAACGCGAGGCAGCGGATGGCTTGTTCGCGCCGGTGGCGGCGGCGCGTGACGAGCTGAGCCAGCGACTGGGGGAATTAAAAACGCGCTCGACGGCGATTGACCCAACGCTCGGCGCATTTATTGAAAAAGAACAGGGGAAAATTTCTCATCAGCTCGAGAGCATCGAAAAAAAACTTTTGCAAGCGGCAAAACGACAAAACGAAACGCTGACGCAGCAGATCACCAAAACCGCGCATGCGCTGTATCCCCATCGTCACTTGCAGGAACGCGAGTTGAGCTTCGTTTCATTTTTATGCAAGTATGGCCGCGAACTCATCCAAAAACTCTACGAGCAAATTGATTTGTCTAATTTTCAACATCAGATAGTCGATCTGTAAAAACGTTGGCGCGATGGCTGGCCGGATTGATTGATCGAAAACCATTGTCGTATTTCAATTTTTTATTTCTCAAAATCAAGTGGAGTGATGGTAGTGTCAAAAGTTCTATGAAAACCAGGGGGGATTTCTGAAAAGTCTGGAGAGT
>Ga0247727_10018134_pt1 | contig 11114 bp, 10 predicted proteins | sample WisWelCaveWW1625_FD_202498 | JGI IMG/M metagenome (GOLD analysis project Ga0247727, IMG submission 202498) | Biofilm microbial communities from Wishing Well Cave, Virginia, United States - WW16-25 | ecosystem: Environmental > Aquatic > Deep subsurface > Groundwater > Cave microbial mat | place...
CTTTTTGTTCAATCATTGTTCCATGCCTAAGAAAACGCAAACCCGCTCGGTGCCACAACAGCTCTCCAGACTTTTCAGAAATCCCCCCTGGTTTTCATAGAACTTTTGACACTACCTTTCGCTTGGGATTAACGGTTTCCTTTTCAGCAAACGGGACGATGATTTTTGTTCATCTTTCCCCCGCTTGGTTTGCACGGACAAAGCCTGGGAAGCGTCGCCAGTACAGGCCTGTTCAGTGGAGTTTTTTTGTGCTTCACTCTCTTGTTCCTGGTCGTCGCCATGCGTCTTGGCGATTTTGTGGATGACGACGACGACCAAGAGAATGCCGGTGGCGACGAGAATAACTTTAAGCTCCGTCGAGAGTGGGGCGTCCGCCAAACGATTATTTCGGCGCCAACGCTCCGCCTCGGATTTGGCCCTGGAAGATTTTTCATCCGCATAGGAAACCGTCGGCGATTCAAACAATGTGAGAAAATAAACCGCGATCATGATCACGGCGAAAAATTTCATGGCAGATTTGGGCATCATGGCAATTCTCCTGTAAGATTTCAACAGTGTATTTTGTTTACATCCTCGACGGCGCGACCAGCAGCAAAGCAATCCGAACGAGCGGTATAGCAGAAACGACTAACCAAGCTCATTGTGGTATCATGGCCGGCATCTTTTGTTCAATCTTATTCAGATCAACAATCAATAACCGGTTTTCGTCAAAAGTAAAAAGAACCCCGTCGTCGGTAATTTCATATTCGGTACCCCTGAAAGGAATTTCCATCAAGATCTTGCCGGAACTTTTAAGATCGACAGCGGCCAAACCTTTTGAGCTTAGAAGCCACATTCTGTCGTCCTGCTTCCAAGCACCTTTCCTCTCCAGCCCTTTCGCCACCAGCGCTCCTGTTCCCTCAATCCACTTTAATTTAGGCGATAATTCAAAGTTCATCAATGCTGCGGGCGGACCGAGATACTTAAACCAAAGCGAATCGAGTGAGCTATTATTTAGTGAAAGGATGCCAAAGCTGGTTCGGAGGGTTATTGATTGATCTGCGTCTAAAATGCGAATGAAAAGGCCCGTTGTGGTCGTAGCGTTGCGCACGCCAAGCAAATTTAATTTGTGGTCAAGATGATAGAGATAGGATGAGGTGAGTAAATAAGCGCCTTGATTTGTCCACCGAAAGTCGACAGCAACATCGCTGGTATCCGTGGCAAATGACGCTACCGGCTTTCCCGTGTTTTTATCAAATAATTGCACGGCAGGAGGCAATGCTTTTGTGACATTTAAACCATAATATTTCCAGCCTTCGCCGATTACCGCCATATATGGCCCGGCAGAGGAAACCGCCAAGCTGCCAAATTCCTGCGTTAGTTTATTTTGCCAGATCATTTTACCGGTCTGTCGTTCAAAACAAAAGAAATTATCGCGCGCTGCAAAATAAATTCGACCGTCAAGGTCCAGAGGGGAAGAGCAAAGGTTGTGTGCCATATTCGGGCTCCAAAGGGGAATGACATACGTTCCAGTTAAAGTCCCAAGCACAGCTCCGATAGCGGCCACACCTACCATCCTACCCACTTCTTTGCCAACATCTTTTTTGTTGGTAGAAGTTTCAAAAGCCCATCTGTTTTCAGTTTTAAGATTGAAAACTTGTAGCCCATTCGCCACCACATAAACCCAGCCGCTGTCGGCTTCAAACACCCGCCGGTAACCATTGGGTTTGTTGCCTGGTCGTTGCCAAAGCTCTGTTCCGCTTAAAATATGAATTCCGGAATATTTATCATTGGCCAACGAAAGCCACAGATCCTCGCGCTTGAGTGTCCATAGGCCAGTCTCCCCATTCCGGAGGAAACGTCCGCTGTTAGCATCAATGATTTTCGACCCCAGGAAATGCCGGACCACTGCTTTTCCCTCGATAATTACGTTGGGTTCTTTGACATCTCTAGCTCTTGGTTTGAGGAAATGCAGAATTGCCGCTTTTTCCTTTAATGAAGAAATAACGGCATTGCTTTTGATCGTCCATTGGATCTGGTGTTTTGTTAAATCATACAAAACCATTTCTTGCTTTTTTTCATTCTTCTTGCCGTAACGAATGAGTAGCTTATGAGTAGGGGAATGATAAGCATATTCCCAAATCTTTTTTGGCAAAGTGAGTTTGGTGCCCTCTAAAAATAGCGTGCTATCGGCAGCTACAAAACGGAGCGGGGTTTCCAAAACGGTAGGATTAGTCTTTACTGCTTTTATGCTAATCTGAGCAACACTATCATTCAACAAGATGGCATACAAAAGAAGCGCTGCTCGGCGAAGATTCGCCAATGATTGTGCTTGCTTGGGGTTTTGTTTCATGACAGTACCTCTCGGTTATCCGTGGTAAATTGAGAAAACGAACATGTTTTTAATACAGTAAAATCGCAAATCCCGCCACGTTGTTGAACTTGTTGCCGCTGGCGAAGGCATTGCAGCATACATGCGTTATTTTCCCTCCCCATTTATAAGTGAAAAATCAAGAAAAAATTTCAGGAAAATTTGTGGATTTTTTGGAACAGGATGAAAGAAGAGGAGAAACACGATTTAAAAGTAAGCAAGGATTATGCGGGTGGGTGTAAAACTAAGCCGGAGAAAATCCCCAGTGAATTATCGTTTGAGAACAGGGAAAAAATATTCGCCCGCCTCTTCAAGCGTGCCAGCGGCATCTATGCCAAAGAGTGTTATGGTGTAATCATCGCTTGCAAATATCTGCGCCGGTATTCGGACAATGACGGCTTTCCCCGAAACGATTTTGCGGGCAAGCAGCATGTCTTCGCCCCAGATTTCGTCGTCGCCGGCTGTCGCAACTATCACTCGATAACTTTTGTATTCCATCGCATTCTCAAGAATGAGCTGAAGCCGTACGAAGGTAACGTCCTTTGGGATGATCAAGCGTTTCGCTTCGCCGGACTCTCGCCGCACGAGATCGGCGGCAAGCACGAATGAAACCATGGCAGATTGAGACGATGGCGAATTGGCCAATTGTTTTTGCAATTCGAGGCGTTGTTCCTTTTCGCGTTCGAGGTGTTGCGTTAACTGCTTGCTTCTGTCCCGTTCCTGGCTCACCTGCTCTTGCAATTTTTGTTCGCGCGCCGACAGCGCCAATCGGTCCGTTTTAAGCTGCTCGAGTTCGCCTTGCAGTTTCATCGTTGTCATCAGCAGCATCGAGCCACCGACAAATAGCACGATACCCCCGAGCGCATATGTCCATTTCAATACGGGATGCGGGGTGGCCAGGAAATTCAGAAAAGCTTGCCACTTGTCGTGGACGAAGCTCAACCAATCTGGCCGCCAACCGGTGGTCAAAACTTTCCTCAAGTCTTCAGCAAATTCGACTTTCTTGCGCCGTTCCGGCGTAACGAGATAATACATTTCAAACTGCCGGCGGTCTCCCCTGGCAAGCTTGTGTTGCACATAATCGTCGATCAGATCATCTTCAATGAGCTTAAGCTGCTCAAAGCTTTCCTGATCAGCCAAAAACCGTTCTTGCACTTGAATCTGCTCGTCTTCAGTCAAGCTTCCCAAGAGATATCTCTTCATCATTTCGTCATTTACAGTTTTTGCGGCCATGGTTTCGCGTTCCTCATCATATATAAGTGACAGGTGCATGCCTAAATTTCAACCGGTCACGAATCTTTTTGCCGTGCTTTGACGCAAAGCTTCAGTTCTTTTCGAATCCGATGAATCTGTATTCTCAGCGTGTTGATGCTCATCTGAAGACGTTTTGCCAAAGCTTCAACCGCATCTTGCGCTTTCGCCTCAACGTACTGTTGCAGAAGCGCACGTTCTTCGGATGAGCGCTTTTCCAGGCATTGCTGCATGAGTTTTAGCCGCCGCTTCTTCCACCTAAACCAACTGCGCTCTTCTTCATCGTCAGGATAGCTTGCAGGCTCTCCCTCAACAAGAATTTCCTCCAGCGATGTCGTTCTATTCTTTTTTTCCCGCCAAGTTTCATGCAGAACGTTCCATGCGACTTTGAAGATATATGCGCTGAGGTTTTTAATCTCTTGATCATCTTTGAGGCTTTGAGCAGCTCGGAAAATGGTTTCGATGGCATACTCCTCGGGAAGCGCCGAGAGATTTCCGCATTTCTTAAAAAAGCCAATGAGGTTGCCGTAAATAAATACAAGCTTTTCCTTCGCCTTATCCGCATTCGGATCAAAGCGGGCTATTAGTTTGCCCAACCTCTCGTGCTCCACGCTTTCACCTTTCCTGCATTAAGCAACACGCCTCACCACCAAACAGAATTTGCCTGCTGTTGCGTCACTTCCATTCACCCTGAAACAAAAAACCCGCCCAGTAATACGGCGAGGCCCAGCGCTTGCTTTTCCACATTTCGATCTGCGCGGCGCGCAACGCGGCGGCGGGACGCAATTGTTCTTTTTCCAACATTTTGGTATAGAACCGCTTCATTAGCTCGGCGGTGGCCACATCGCCGACACTCCACAAACTCGCCACCACCCGTGCAGCGCCGGCATACATAAACCCTCGCGTCAATCCAATTAGCCCTTCACCTTTGATTTCCTTGCCCAAAGCGGTTTGACAGGCGCTGAGCACCACTAAATCGGCAGGCAGGTTTAGGTTATAGATTTCGTGAAGCCGCAGAAATCCGTCCCGTTCTTCTCCGTTTTCATTCACCAGCGATAAAACGATCCCAGACAATTCAGGATGCTCGCTGTTGAGCAATCCATGCGTGGCAAAATGCACCATGCGATACTGGCTCAAGTCTGCGCCAGTCGCGGTCTCTCGATTGGCCTCAAAATCAACTGCCCTTTTGCCCTCGCCGGCAGGCACAAGTTTCATAATGGCCTCGGCCTCGCGACGACTGTAAACCAAGCGCGAGAACGCTACTCCCATTTCCCGCGCTGATCGCAGTAAAGCAGATTGTTCGTTGGATGTATCTGTGGTATCCGCCTTGGCTTTCTTCTTCGTCTTGATTCTTGGATCACTCTTCGCAAAAACCGGATCCGCAAGCACAGCCACCGCTTTGGCTGCCGGTTTTCGATCAGCCAATTCTCGGCGCAACACCGCCAGCACGGATGCCGAAGGAAGACTGACGATTTCATGCGCGGTGATCAGTGGACGATATTCTTTGACCGGCGACTGATCACTAGTTACTGATAACTGATCATCGGGAATCGGCAGCGCCCCGAATGGAATGTACTGCAAAGCGCCATCGCTCACGATCAGCAACCGTTTGTTTCCCAACAGTTCTGCCGCGGGTCCCAACAACATTTGGCTCAAGGCAGCGGCAACTTTCGGCAGTTCGGCGTCGGCTTGCGCAATGCGCGCCGACTTTTGCGTTTTGGTTTCATCAAGCAAGACTTGGCTGCGCGCGGTTAAGAGATCATACATGCGCCGCGCTAATGAATCGATTTCAGCGCGTTTAGGCAACTCGAAGCTGTTGATACTCGTTGGCGTCACCGCCCAGAGAAAGCTGCGTTTTTCGCCCAACGCATACTCAAGGAGCATGGTGTCGTTATCGAGCATCTGTTCTTGAATCTCTTTCAAACTTAAGGGCTGGGGCTGAGTCAAAGCTGTGTAGCGCGGGCTGGTGGCACGGATCTTTGCCTGAATATTTTGATATTGCAAAAAAAGCGCATCAATCTCTTTATTGGCCGCTTCCGCATTTTCATCAGTGTATTGCTGGCTAACCAAGCTTGCGAGCTTATTTGCTTTTGTAGTTATCGTTTCCTTCAATTTCCTTTCTTGCTCAAGTAAAATCGTGTCAACTCCATGACGTATATTGGCGCGTATTTCATGAATCATTTCCAGTAGCACACGAGCCCGGGATCGCTCACTGACCTCAAACGCAGCGACGACGAAAGCTTGTTGCGGATTTTTCGATTGTTGTTCCATCAACAAGTCGATGTAAAAATCGTAAATTTTCTTGGCCGAGGCAAAATAAGCCACACGCAGTGCTTGTGATATGACCTTGGTACGAACGGACTCAATTGTATCCAACGCTGCTGCAATATATCGTTGCGCTTCTCCTAAATTTCCACGACTCCGCTCAACCGCTGCCATGCCAACAAGGATTTGTGATTCACCCAATCTATCAGTTATCTTCCGATCAATTGCAAGTGCTTGGTTCAGGTAGTCGAGCGCTCTTTCCTTGTCACCCATTGTACCGTAAATTAAACCTAGTTCGCCAAGTGTTATTGCTTCTCCTCTACGGTCACTGACTGATCGTCGAAGCGAAAGGGCTTTTTCAAAATACTCGATTGCTTTCTTAGGTTCTTGTAAGGAACGATAAATTTTCCCTATTTCTGTAAGTATATAACCTTTCCCATAAGTGTCTCCAGTTCTCTCTGATATCGCCAATGCTCTATTTAAAAAATTGAGAGCCTTCTGCCGCTCACCAATGGAGAGATAAACTGAGCCTATATTGCTAAGTACGGTTGCCTCTGTACTGCGATCCCCTTCAGCTTTTATGAGCGGAAGTGCTTGTTCGTAATAAGCGAGAGCGCTCCTTTGGTCATTTAAAGAATTATACACTGCACCGAGATTATTCAATGTACGTGCTACTCCTCTGCGATGTCCTGCCGCGCGCCAGAGCGGGAGCGCTTGATGATAATAATCAAGCGCCATTTGTTTCTCTCCTAAATCATCATACACCAGGCCGATATTATAAAGGGTTGCGCCTTCTCCACTCGTATCTCTAAAAGCACGCCTTAGAGGAAGTGACAAAGCATAATACTCAAGCGCTTTCCGCTTCTCACCCGATCTATCATAAACAAGACCTATATTGTTAAGTGTTTGGGCTTCTCCCAGGCTATCGTGTACCGCGCGCCGGAGTGCAAGCGCTTGTAAATAGACATTAAGTGCTTGCTGTATTTTTCCAAGCCATCTGTAGACAATACCCAGGTTGTTTAAAGTATCGCCTTGACCAGTGCTGTCCTTTACAGCACGCCAATATACCAAAGCCTCTTCAAATTTTTCAATGGCCTTTTGTAAAGACTCAGAAGTTTGTTGTAACCGTAGCTCTTCAGCTTCCCCAAAAGCTTTTTCTCCGGCGATACGACTACTATCTTCTGGGACTGCTTGCCGGAGTGCATCGATTATGATTTCGTAACGCCCCGAAGACGAATCTTTTTTTGATGCTTGCACATTCACCTGATAAATGCCAGCGACCTTGGTTAACATCGAAATAGGCTCGACTCCGTGTGTACTGCTTTGGCTGTTCACTTCGAGGAGTATTCTACCAATGGAGTCGGAAAGCGTTACTGTCACATCGACACCTTTTTGGTCAACAAATAAATGCAAGTATTGATCTGACGCGATGGGCACTTGATAAGTGTGTCCCTCTCCTCTCCTCAACTCTCGTTCGATTGGCTTGCCCAGTTCAAGCGTGCGAATATCCTGCGCCGATTTGCTCGTGCCCGCCTTCTCTTGCGCCGTGGTTTTCGAATGCAACAAAATCAAAAAGCTCAACAACAAGCAGACAGCCTTCTCAATCGGCATTACAAACGAATTGACTTTTTGGACCATGACCAATCCCTCCTCTGGAAAGCGTTAGCCAAAGATGATCGTGTCTTCATCGGGAAGAAAGCTAAAAAACACCTACCCATCCGGCAAGGAGCTTTCTCATAGTCTAACAGAAAGGTTCGAAAGATGATTATCCGGTTGAGAAAAATCGGCGAGACTGGCTCCGCTGCCGAACGGCTGGCGAAAGTATACCAAATTACGCAAGAAAAGTCAAGGCAATTTTTTGTTGCCCTGAATTTGATGAAAGCCGTTGCACTTTTCCCGGCTTTTGACTATACTCGTTAAGGTTAAAATTGTGGTGCAACATTTATGTTGCGCCCCGCGTTTTACCGGAAATAATTCGGCGAAACGCGGCATTCGGTAAATGAGAAAACCATAAGCTGGGCAAACTGAAGTTTGTCACTCCGATGTCCAAAAAATTAGACAAAATCCTCGTCATCGACGTCGAGGCCACTTGTTGGGAAGGCACGCCGCCGCCCGGACAGGAGAGCGAGATCATCGAGATCGGCCTGTGTCTGCTTGAGGTCGGTTCGGGACAACGTTTGGACAAACAAAGCATTCTCGTCAGGCCTGAACGCTCGCAGGTGAGTCCGTATTGCACGCAGCTCACCACGTTGACGCAGGAACAGGTTGATCGCGGCATCACGTTTAAAGCGGCCTGCTTGATGCTGCAGCAACATTACGCGTCGAAGAATCGCGTGTGGGCAAGCTACGGCGATTATGATCGGCGGCAATTTCAAAAACAATGCGAATCGTTCAAAGTCAATTATCCGTTTGGCCCGACGCACATCAATGTGAAAAATCTTTTTGCGATATCGCACGGGCTGGCCGATGAGGTCGGCATGGCGAAGGCGTTGGAGCTGATGCAACATCCGCTCGAAGGCGTACACCATCGCGCCGGCGACGATGCGTGGAACATCGCCGGCATCCTGGCAAATCTCTTGCGGCAATTGCGTCGACGAGATGAGTAAGTCATTGGCTCGCAAAAGTTGGGGAAAAATCCAAGCTTTTTATGCCCAACAGATAGAAACGACGCAACAGATTAAAAATTCTTATCTGTTGCGTTGTTTCTATCCGTTGGGAAATTTTTTAAAAAGGCTTTGTAACAATCTTTCATGATCAATTTAATCCGCCGCGAGTTCATCGTCGAGGCGCCGTTGACTGCCGCGTGGCAACATCTCGCGCAGGTGGAAAAATGGCCGAGCTGGGCGCGACACATCAAGCACCTCAAGCTCATTCCGGCGGGCGGGCTGATGCCGCAGTCGCAGGGCATCATTTATCTGCGCAACGGCGTGCGGTCGGATTTTCACGTGACCGAATTTAACCTGCACCGCAACTGGAAATGGGTGGGGCCGTTTTTATGGCTGACCGTGCATTATTACGATCATCGCTTCGAGTCGGTTGACCGGCGACGCACGCGAATGGGTTTTGTCGTCGACGCCGAAGGTTTCGGCGTGGAGACGATTGGAAGGATCTTCGCGGCGATTTATAGCCGTAATTTGGATCGGGCGATTCCGCGGCTGGTCGCCGAGATAAAAACACTTAGGGCCTGAGATTTAATTTTTAGATTTTTTTACTACAATAATCAATCGGCCGGCAGCAGACCACAATTTTTCAAATTCGTCGCGAGTTAATTCTCGCCGGCCTTCTTCAGGGTCTAAAACGGAAATTTGTTTTGAGCCGATTTTTTGCACCACAAGAGCATGTGAGATGATCGTATCTTCTTGCTCATCAAAAGTAGTTACAATGGGAGGGAGATTTTGTTTTAACAACTCGGTGAGCTTTGAAATGTCGGCCACCTCTGCATAAGAGTCAAGACCCAATTCTTGTGCAGCCGTGACGACATTGATCGGGTGGGTTCCGAAAGCTTTTGTCTTGCACATCCGACGAAGGATTTGTTCCGGTTGTTGAATGCCGTGATAATCTAATACCATTCGCAGACAGGCAGGAAGACAAGATGAAGTGGTTTCTTGTTTATACCAACGCAGCTTTTTCACCGGTGTGCGTTTTTACGTTTTGCAGAACTTGCTTGTTATTCGTAGCGCCAACAACTTCGAGGGTTTTGTCATTAACCAGAACCGACCCAACTTCGGCAGGTCCGCCACATTTGGGCGCCAGCACGATGGGCAGATTCCAAAACCTATTCCCATTCATTTCTATCGGAATAGGTTTGCCGGCGGCCATGCCGTCACCGAGGTTCATGACAATATGATAATTCGCAGCGCCGATAATTTTGATTATTTTTTTGCCATAAAGCCTTTCGTAGCTGTGGAGCAAGTCGAGCGCTTTTTGCTGTGAGTGTTTCATGATGATTTCTCCATTATGGATAAGATTGATTAAAATTACACATTGTCCTCGCAAAAAGCAACGTCAATTTTTAAATTTGCGATTTCCATCCATATATGAAGCTGCGCGAATTTCACTACCGCTGGGAATGGCAACTGCAATCCGGCCCGGAAGCGCTCTGGCCGCTGCTGGCCGACACCAATCGCTTTAATCGCGACACCGGCGTGCCCGCGGTCGAACGGCGCAGCAATGGCGGATCAAATTTGCGCCGGCGGTTGCGCTTGCAAAGACTCGGCGTTGCCGTCGATTGGGAAGAGGAGCCGTTTGAATGGAGCCGCCCGCAGCGCTTCGGCGTGGTGCGCCGTTATTTCAGCGGGCCGTTGGCGATGATGCGCGTGTTGGTGGAAATAAGTCCGAGGTTGGAAAGTCCAAGGTCGGGCGGTCCGAAGTCCGAGGTTGGGAGTCGGGTGGTTTATCAGGTTTGGGCAAGACCGAGAAATTTGTTTGGGCTGTTAGCGATTCCCATTCAAATCGGTTGGTTCAGCGCGCGAAATTTTGCGGCGACGATTCGACGTTATGATCAACTCACCGCGAGCGGAAGAGCAATTATTGCTTTGCCGGCAACGGCAAATTTTGCGCCCGGCGGAAAAGAGCGCCTCGTTAATTTTCGCGACGAATTGTTGAAACAGGGCGCTACTGCAAATCTGGTGGCGCGTCTAATTCAAACCATCGAGCAGGCCGATGATTTTACTTTAGCAAAAATTCGCCCGTACGCGTTCGCAGAGGAGTGGCGCGCGACGCGGCGCGAAGTGCTTGAACTGTGTCTGCTCGCGACACGCGCCGGGCTGCTGGAATTTTGCTGGAGTTTGCTCTGCCCGCTCTGTCGCGGCGCAAAAACCGGCAATAAAACGCTGCGCGATCTGCAAGCGCAGGTGCACTGTGAGAGTTGCAATATTGATTTCACCGCCAACTTCGAGCGTTCGGTGGAGCTCACTTTCCGTCCGAATCCGGCGGTGCGCGAGATTGAAATGAACGAGTTTTGCGTCGGCGGGCCACAGATCACGCCGCATATCGTGGCGCAACAACTTCTCGCGGCGGGAACGCAACGCGTTTTAACGCTGCCGCTGGAAATCGGCCGTTATCGCGTGCGGACGAGTGCGTTGCCCGGCGGGCAGTATGTCAATGTCGCGCCCGACGGTTCTCCGCAGGCCATCCTTCGCGCGCAGACGCGTGGCTGGAGCGATGAAGAATTAAAAATTTCTGCGCAACCTGCTTTACAGTTTGAAAATCTTACAGACGACGAACAACTTTTTATTTTAGAGCGCAT
>Ga0247727_10018135_pt1 | contig 11114 bp, 8 predicted proteins | sample WisWelCaveWW1625_FD_202498 | JGI IMG/M metagenome (GOLD analysis project Ga0247727, IMG submission 202498) | Biofilm microbial communities from Wishing Well Cave, Virginia, United States - WW16-25 | ecosystem: Environmental > Aquatic > Deep subsurface > Groundwater > Cave microbial mat | place...
CATCAATCACAACTTGATAACCGTAACTCAAAACGGGTCCGAAGCGAACGTAGTAATCGTCATTGTAGTAGAGCAGAATGTGCGCTTGATTGATGGGCGCAGCCAAACTGATATCCAACTTCGCTTCGATGGTGAAATCCGAGCTGGGCGCCGGACGCAGCAACATATTCTGGCAGTTGTTCGTCCAGCCCTGCCAGAGATCGCCGTACTCCGATTCGATCTGCAAACCGGTCGGCGTGAGGCTCCACGTCGCCGGATTTTCGCGCGTCCACGTCCAACCCGATTGCATCGAACCGTTGAAGTCGTCGCGAAAGAGCACGGTTTGCGCGAAGCTCGTCGCGCTCATTAAAGAAAAAAGAAACACAGCGACAAACAGGCGCTGCATTCGCGGGATCGTCGATAAATTTTTCATGGCAGTTGTCCTTTCAAAGTTGTCGCGCATCATGTTGTGTGAAATTCCTACCCCCTGTTGCGTTGGAACCAAATAGTTTTTATCCGCTCTATCGGCTCAATCCGTTTACCCAAAAGCGTAAGCGGATTGAGCCGATTAAGCGGATAAATTTTAAATTGAAAATTTTCAATTTAAAATTTGCAATTGACGATAAAAATCCCTGCACCTTCCCCCCTTAGTTGCAGGGATCCACGGAGTTGTCCACCAGTTGGCCGCCGATGACCTTGTTGTTCTTGCCACAATTTTTGATGACGATATTTTGAAACTTGCCGGCCACGACTTTGTTCTCAAACGATTTTGGCGTGAGAAAGCCGAAGCGATACGTATCGCCGGTCAGCTCGATGTCGTAGGTGCCGTTGTTCGAGGCGTTGTTATCTTCCAACCGATTGTTATTGGCGCCGTCGATCACGAGATAACCAGCGTCGAAGTTGCCCGTGGCATTGTTGTCTTCAACCTTCCACTTGGCGCCGCTGAGCGCGGAGCCGGCCAATTTTCCGCCCGGCAATGGGAAGGCATTGGCGGGAACTTTGCACAAAATCAGCCCGATAAAATTCTCGTGAAAGGTGTTGCGTTCAGCTTCCCCGTTTTCATCGCACGCCCACAGCCCGAACAGCGCATTGCTGATGTCGTTTTTCTCGACTGCCACCTTTTTGCCGTTGATCACGACGATGCCGTGAACATCCGCGAGCGCGCCGGTTTGCCACACCGTTGTGGTGCTAATGGTATTTTTGTAAATTTGCGCTTCGTCGGCCTGCTCCAACATCACGCCGAACTGATGCTCGCGCATGATATTGCGGCCGATAATCGCGTCTTCCGAATTCTCGACGAGAATCGCCGTGCCGCCGACGCTGCTCTTGGGGCGAATGTCCAATCCCCAAATGGTAACGTCGTCAGTGCCTTTGATATAAAGCGCCGGATCGAGCGCCGAAGCCGGTGGCAGGGGCTGGGTGTCGAATTCGAAAATCGCGCCGGTCTCGCCGATGATTTTAACCTCGTGCGTGATGGTCACGGTTTGCGATTCATAATGATTGCCCGCTCTGACTTTGACGGTGCCTTTTTTGCCGGCCGCCGCAATCGCCGCGGCCAACGCGTCGTGCGAGTTCGGCGGTAATTCCACGGTCCGGCCTTTTTTCTCCAGGCTGGCGCCCTCACTGTGCTTGGCAATCAACTGCTCCAACTCCGCCCGGCTTTCCGGATCGAGTTGAATGTCCTCGGCCAATTGCAGACTCGGCCCGACAGGTTTTTCATTCGAGCAGCCGCTGAATAGAATCGCGCCCGCCAGGAATGAAGCGACAATTGCGTTTGAGAGTTGAAAATTGGATCGCATGGTGCATGTCTCCTGTTGCCAATGGTTAAACCCGAGCCGCGCGGCGTTCATGCTGCCAACGTCCGCGCGGCGTGAATTAAAAAATGCCGTATTTCCCACAATGAACAGCAGCCGATTGCTCGACGAGTGAAATTTCCAAAGTCTTTTTGGACAGGACCAAGAAATAAAAAATGTATTCCCTCACCTAGCGTCAAATATACGCCATTCCACCGACGGCCTCAAGCCGAAAAAGTCTCTATTTCTTGTCATCTCGTTTTGTTGCAGTCTTGTCACGAACTTGCGCGCGCAACGCAACGAAAGAAATTCCAAAGGCGCGCTGCACCCAGCGATAAAACGCGCGCTTGTTGGGAAAGCCCAACGCGGTGCCGATCTCATGGCCGTAAATTTTGGGGTCGAGCAGATGCGACCGGACATAAGCTTTCCGCTGCTGATCGATAAATTGTTTAATGGTGACGCCCTCGCGGCGGTGGAACGCACGCTCAAGATTGCCCGCATCGACGCCGTGCCGTTCGGCGATTTCTTTCAGCGTCTTGCCGTCCCGCCAGTGGGATTTGATGTCGTTGATCGCTCGTTCAATCATCGTTAATTTCGCCATGCCGCGTCACTACGAAGGATTCGGAAATCTTTTCATTTGTTTCCGTGTTAACCTAATCAACGAACATGCCAAGTCAATACGCGATGAGACGCTTGTTTTAACAGTATGAAAAATGGAGTATTAGCTGAAAAGAAAATTTTTGGCGAAGAAGCGCTTTGGTGGGACAGGCGTTTCCAAAAACTTGGAGACAAAGGGGAAGTTGTTTTTTAAACGATTATGCTTGAAAAAAATTGGAGGTTATATTGAGGGTTTCCAGAAATTTGGAAAGGAGGATGGGCTTATCAATAAAGTCTGCTCAGCAAGGCGTTTATTTCTTAAGGTTTCGTAATCCTCAGTTTCGCCATTTTATAATTCAACGTTTGTACCGGAAGCTTTAATTGCTTCGCGGTTTGAGTTTGATTCCAAGCATTGGCCGCGAGCGCCTGTCGAATCAGTTGCGCTTCATATTCGGCGACGCGATCGTTTAATGACAATGATACGTACGTCTCATCAACAACGAGCCTGGCTTTGCGCAATTCTTTCTTCAGATCGGTGGAAAGAATTTCATAATCGATCATTTTGTTTTCCGGCGGCGACAGCGTGACCAACCGCTCGACAAAATTTTCCAACTGCCGGACATTGCCTTCCCAGGCGCGTTGCTTCATATAATCAAGCAATTCCTCATGAAACGATTCCGCTTGTTTTTGCTGTTGGCGCGCGAAGGTTTTAAGAAAATGGCGGGCCAGCAAAGAAATATCCGCCTGGCGTTCATTCAGCGCGGGAACGTAGATCGGATAAACATGCAGCCGGTAATACAAATCTTCACGGAACTCGCCTTTTTCCACGAGCTTTTGCGGCGACCGACTCGACGCTGAAATGATGCGCACATTGAGCGGGAGCGATTTATTGCTGCCCAGCGGGCGGACTTCGTTTTGTTCGAGCACCCGCATGAATTTGGCCTGGATGTCGAGCGGCAAATTGGCGATTTCATCCAGGAACAGCGTGCCGCGATTGGCTTCGGCCATCAACCCTTTGCGATCTTGCGTGGCGCCGGTAAATGCGCCTCTCACATGCCCAAACAATTCACTCTCAATCAAATTCGCCGGAATCGCGCCGCAATCAATCGCCACAAAGGGATGCTGGCTGCGGGCGCTGAAGCGATGAACGGCGCGCGCGATCAATTCCTTGCCGGTGCCGGTTTGGCCTTCGAGCAACACCCGTACATCGCAACGCGCGGCGGACTCAATGGCTTGCAGCAGCTCGATGAATTTCGGACTTTTTCCCAGCAGGCCGCTCTGTTCATATTTATTAAGCAGTACCACCTCGGGAGTTGGCGAATTGAAAAACTCCGCAATTCTTTGCACATTGCGCAAATACGGCGCGGCGATGACGGCGATTTTCTCGAGGTATTGCACATCGTTCTCATTGAAAATTTCACCGTCGTTTTTGTTCAAAAGAATCAATGTTCCGATGATGACGTTTTCCGTTTGCAGCGGCACGCCCATAACCGATTGAATGGCGAGATTCCCCCAGTTCACGCGATGGAAACGTGAGTCGGTTTTGACGTTCGTGCTCAACAAAGATTGCCTGGCTTGCATGATCCAGCCGCTAATCTGGGTTTGCAGGGATTGGTATTTACGGTGATCGCCTTCTTGACCCTCCCGCATCATCGTTTTGACGGTGTTGCGTGTTTGCGGATTGACCATCAAAATAAGCGCCATCTCGGCCGGCGCCAGACTCACCGCCTGTTTTGCGACCACACGTAGAGTTTCCTGAAAGTCATTCAGCTTGCTTAAAACTTCGGCTAATTCCACGAGCCGGACGAGTTTGTGATGATCTAATTCTGCCATGATGTAAGTCGAGATTGCGAGCTCAAAGACTAAAGAGATTTTTGCGCGACAGTAGTTTTCAATTTTGCTAAACGCGCTTTGGCATCTGGCACTGCCGAAAATACCTTGTCGGCATTCTTCCAGATCGCCAGAAATTTTTCATACTGTTCAACGGCCTTCGCATCCAGCCCTTTTCCTTCGTACAATTTAGCCAATCGATAGTGATAGAGAGGATGAATCAGGCGGCGATCTTTGCTGTTGGGATCGAAAGTGATCAAACGCTCGTATTCCGTGATGGCTTTGCCCGTTTCCCCCTTCTTTTGATAGGCTCGTGGCAGTACATCTTTGGGAATGGGAACATTGTAGGGTAGAAGAAATTTACTGTCCAAATTGGGTATTACTGCTGGCATCGTTATTTTGAAAATATCGCTAGCGCTTTCCAGGGAATCTTCAACGAGGAAAATCTCTCCCTGAAAAGTTGTATAGTTGGATATTGAAATCAGGTCTTTTAAGTATGGACGTATCCTGGGTAGAAGAGCCTTCCCCTCAAGCAGCTTGAAATTTGCGGAGTCGTTCCTGTCCTGCTTCAAATCTATTAAACCAAGGTAAAACAGGTAATTTGACGTGTGATAGGCTACAGTTGAGGATGACGCGTTCATGGCAATCGAATCAAACCAGCCTTTGAAGTGTCTTCGGCTTAATGCAAGCTTGCCGCGTTCATAATCATTCCACCCTTGCATCCAGCCAGAATAGGCACTCCAATAATTACTCCCCACCGCGGTTGCTAGCTCTGCGGCCTTTTGCAAGTCCTGACTTGACTGATCAAATTGCCCCAACCAGTAATGATAAAAACCTTTTAAGGCATATCCATCCGCTTTGAGTCCCGGCGTTGCCTGTGCTGAAATAAATTGATTGATCCAATTTAGCGCCTCAGGATAACTTTCCTTGAGCGCATATAAATACGACATCTTCAAGTCCGAGCCAAAGTCCGGTTTAACGTCTGCGGCCTCGCGGTATTTTGCGATAGCCTCATCAAGCTGCCCCATTTGATTATAGACATCACCCATCGTATCGAAGGGGTTGGGATCACCCGGCGAAACCAAAACGTATCTTTCAAGATACTCGAAAGCTTTCTCATAATTTTCCCTGCCGGCGTAAACACCGGCAAGCTGATTTAATAGCATTCCATCTTTGGGATCAAGCTCCAGCACTTTATTGTACTCTTTTATCGCTTCATCGACTAATTTTTGCGAATCGTAATTTATACCCAAAGCTTTATGCGCCATTTTCTCTCTGGGATATTTTTCAGCAATTTCTTTAAAGCAACGCATCCCTTCTGCCGCATTTCCTTCTTTCAGCCACGCATAATAGCCCTCGATCAAGAGCCTGTCCTTTTCAGAGGCTTTGTGCGCAAAAGTTTTGGCTTGCTTGAATGCCGCATCGGCGGCCTTGGGATTTTGTAATGCACTATAAGTAAAACTAAGAAACAGTTGCGCAATGGCATAGGCCGAATCAAGCTGCACGGCTTTTTCAAAAAACCTTTTTGCATCATTAAACAGAAATCTTTCCCACTCCTTTTTGCCCCGCAAGTAATAATTAAAAGCTTCCATCGAGCTCGTCGTCATCTCTGCAATAGGCGTTTGGTTGGTGTCAATTTTACGCTCCGATGACCCAACGCCGCGAGCGATTTCTTTGCTTAACGCATCAATCTGGGTTTTTAAAATGCTTGCAATTCCCTCGCCTTTGGAGCTGGCGCTTTTCAGCACGCGGCTGGTATTGATGTCCAAAACCTTTGCATTCATCGCGAATATCTCTCCGGCCCTCGTAAAGCTGCCCACCACCACAATCTCAACGCCCTCGCGGCGGCACAACTCAACTCCCAAATTCTTATCAATAAACGTCGCATTATCCTTTCCGGCTTGCTTGAGGAGATCATACAACCGTTCCCAGGTCGTTACCTGCAAATAGTTTGACTGTTCGAGGCTTGTAATCAAAAGATTGGGAATGGCGTTTTGTAAATAATCATAAGCATGCTCGCCGGTTTGATTCTCGAAGCTGATCACGGCGATGGGTTTCGGCTCTGCAACCAAACTTTGATCAAAAAGCCAGAGTTTGAGCAGAAGCCATGCTGCTGCAAGCGAAATGATAACTCCAACTGCTATGGAAATGCTTTTTATCCGAGTAGCGTTGAATATTCTGCGAAAAATTTTTTGTGGCCGAATCTCGCTGATCGGCGTTGCTTCTTTGGGGGGCTTATTCAAGTCGGCCTGCAAATCATCAACACGCTGATAGCGATCTTGAGCATCTTTGGTCAGAGTCTTTTGCACAATTCTTTCTAACTCAACCGGAATTTCAGGGCAAATCCTGGTAATCGGCTCCGGCTCGATATTCACAATCGCGTAGAGCACCGCCTGATCATATTCCCCTTTGAATGGCAGTTGACCAGTGAGCATTTCATAAAGCATAACACCCAGTGACCAGATGTCGGTGCGATGATCCACTTCCATGCCCTGCGCTTGTTCGGGCGACATATACGCAGCGGTGCCCAGCGTTGTGCCAGTCTTCGTAAAGTGACCCCGGCCGGCTAATTTGGCCAAACCGAAATCCAGAATCTTCACTTCATCGCGTTTGGTAATGATGATATTCGCCGGTTTGATATCGCGATGCACGATGCCGGCCTCATGGGCTCGCGCCAGTCCCTGCGCTATTTGCACAGCAATGGCAATTGTATTTGCCGTTTGTATTTTGCCATTTGCTATTTTCTCTTTTAACGTCTCGCCTTCATAATAAGCCATGGCAATAAATAAGCGCCCGTCATCCGTTTCGTCGATTTCATGAATCGTGCAGATATTAGTGTGATCCAGCGCCGAAGCGGTTTTGGCTTCATTGATGAAGCGCATTTTGGCTTGTTCATCGCGAGTGAGATAGGGCGCGAGGAATTTCAGCACCACGAAGCGATCGAGCTTCAAGTCCTGAGCTTTATACACCACGCCCATGCCGCCCTCGCCAAGCTTTTCGAGAATTTTATAATGTGAGATGGTTTGGCCGATCATGATTTTTCCGATTAAGATGAAGAGAAAATCTAAAGATAATTCACAATAAAAGCAAGGAGCAAAATCCGGTAGTTTGAAAAGCGCGCATCCATTCATTTGACGATATTGTAATTTTGGGCTTTGCGAAAAACCTGTTGACGATGGGGAGGCTTTTTGTTATATTGAAATACCCAACTAGGACAAGCCGCAACCAAGAAAAATTAATCGCTCACTGAATTGGAACTCTCACTGAAAATGCTTTCTTCTGTGAGAGTTCTATTTCTGTGAGCTTAAAGTTTTTGCTTTTTCTGCACCGCGTGGCGCGTTGTCTGCGACAAAGATTTCACTGGTAACAGCATTATGGAGAAAAAGATGAGAACCCAAACCCCTGCCTTGAGAAGCAAGAAACGCCCGACCTCCGGGAAAACGAACGGCAATCTTAAAATCGTCAGCACCCGGCTTTCCAGGCTTGAAAACGAGATTGCCGTTATGCGCCGTGAGTTGAGCAAGGCGCTGCCGCCCAGCGACGCCCCAAAACAAAATGAACCCCAACATGATATTTTCGCCGGCCTGCGGGCTGATAATTTTTACCTGCGCCAGGTCTTTGCGCAACTTTGCAGGGATTTATCGATTCAAGGAAAACCGATTCCTGCGGAAGAGCTGCTGGAACTCATGGGCAAAGCCGGGTTGGAACCTAATGAGATAAGCCAGGCCATTACCGCCGCAAGGGAGGAATAACCGTGACATGGTACTATTTTGATGCGAATGCGCTTGCCAAGCGCTACTCGCCAGAAAAAGGAACGGACTTGATTAGTGAACTATTCCGTCAAGTCTCTATTGCGCAAATGACCTGTCTAACGCTCAGTCTCCTTGAGATCATGTCAATCCTGGTACGCAAGAAAAATGATGGGCGATTATCCAAAGACACGTTTGACCAGGCTGTTATTAACTTTCAAGCCGAAATTATCGATTCCGATGATTTTGTCAAATCAGCGATTAACGATAATCTTGTCCTGTCCGCCTTTAGTTTTATTGCCAGGCACAGTATCAATTCTACTGATGCGGTTATTTTGCGCTCGGTTTTGAACCTCAAAGCGCGAAGCGACGCAAACGGAGATCGAATGGTTTTATTAACCTCGGACAAACGGCTGGTCAAAGCGGCGCGAAATGAAAATGTCATCGTTTTTGATCCGGAAGTTGAGACGCTGGCAAGCTTGCAAACATTGCTAACAACCTCGCCCTAAAAACAGCTCTATGAAAGAACCGCAAACTCTGGCCGAAATACTGGCGATCTTGCAATCTCGCAAAAATGCGTTGCAGGCAAAATTCGGCGTGCTCGATCTTGCCGTTTTCGGGTCTTACGTGAATCACGCGCAAACTCAAGCGAGCGACGTCGATTTGTTTGTCGATTTAAAACCCGAATATAAAACCTTTGACAATTACATGGAATTGAAATTTTTTCTCGAAGAGCAATTGCAAAAAAAAATAGATTTGGCGATTAAAGAATCCATCCGCAATGAGCTGAAGGCCGATATCTTTAATGAGGCCGTCTATGTCTAAAAGAGAGTGGAAGCTGTTTATCAAAGATATTGCGGCGAGTGTCGATAAGATTCTTGATTACACTCGGAATATGAGTCGCCCCGAATTTTTTGCGGATTCGAAAACCTACGACGCCGTGTTGAGAAATCTGGAAATTATTGGCGAGGCTACAAAGAACATTCCGGAAGAAATCAGACAAAAACATGGAAATGTCGAGTGGAAAAAATGGGCGGGTTTGCGTGATATTGCCATTCATCAATACTTTGGAATTAACGAGGAAATTCTTTGGGATATAGTGAGCAATAAAATCGCGGAATTCAAAATAAAAATCGTCCAAATTTTAGACGAAATCAATGCGGCAGGAGAGGCAAAATGAAAATTGCACGAAAACTGCTTTGGATGGGCGGCATTTTTTTAGCGCTCTTTCTCGCTTTCACTTATCTCCCACTGCCCGGCCTCGACTCATCAACAGAACGTTCCGTGCAATGGCGCGGACAGACGGGTCATGCCGACAACAGCTTGACGCGCGCGGAAGATCATTTCAATTTAATCCTCGCCAGCAAGAATCTCAAACGGCCATTTCCCGAAATGCCGAAGCGAGCAAACAATCCCACGACGCCGGAAAAAATCGCGCTGGGAAAATTGCTTTATTTCGATCCGCTGCTTTCGGCGGACAATGACATTTCGTGCGCGCATTGTCATCATCCCGATTTAGGATTTTCCGATAATCGCGGGCAGTCGATGGGGCGCGACGGCAAAGGCATTGGCCCACAGCGCGAAGGCGGCGCGGTGATTCGGCGCGGCTCGCCGACGATTTGGAATGCCGCGTACAATCATTTGCAATTCTGGGACGGCCGCACCCGCGATCTCGAAGAGCAGGCCGGCAAACCGATTCAAGATCAAAACGAAATGGCGCAGGATAGCACCGAGCTGGTGAAAGAATTGTTGGCGATTCCGGAATATGTTCAGCATTTTGAAAAAGCTTTCGGCGGCAGCAACGGCTCGACCATCACCTTCGAGCGCGCGACTTATGCCATCGCCGCATTCGAGCGCACGATTCTTTCGCACAACTCGAAGTTCGATCGTTACGCCAACGGTGAAGTGAGCGCGTTGTCGCCGGACGAGCGGCGCGGCTTCAATCTGTTTCGCTCGCTCAAAACGCGCTGCTTTGAATGCCACAATCTGCCGGCGTTTGCGAATCCGGATTTCAAAGTGATCGGCGTGCCACCGTTGCCGAACAGCCCGCCGGATTCGGGACGCGGCGAAGTGGCCGGCAAAGGCTATGAAAACGCGTTCAAAGTTCCGACGCTGCGCAATGTCGCGCTTACCGCGCCGTACATGCACAACGGCGCTTTCAAAACGCTCAAGGAAGTGCTCGACTTTTACTCCGACGGCGGCGGCCCCGGACGCGGTCTCAATGTGCCGAATGTCGATGACAAGATTCGCAAATTTGATTTGAGCCGGCAGGAGAAGGAAGATTTAATTGCATTTCTGCACGCGTTGACCGATGAAACCAACAAGCCGGAAATTCCGCGCCATGTGCCGTCGGGATTGCCGGTCGTGCCGCCTCTCTCTAATCAATCTCTGGAAATGCAAGTTTTCAAAGCGAAACCGGCGGAGAAAAAATCAACGCCAATCACTCGCGTGGGAAAACGGCTGATTGTGAAAGCCGGCGAGTTGATTCAAACCAGCATCGACGCCGCGCAGGCCGGCGATACGGTCGCGGTGATGCCGGGCGTTTATCATGAGACCTTGACCGTCGATATTTCCGGTCTCACTTTGTTGGGCCTCGAGCAAAACGGGCAGCGCCCCGTGCTCGATGGAAAAAATATTCTCGCCGATGGCCTGATCGGTTCGGGAAGAAATTTTGAAATGCGCTCTTTCGACGTGAAAAATTATACGGCCAACGGCGTGATGCTCAACGGTGCGGTCAATGTAAAATTCCGCGATCTTTATTGCGAAAATCCCGGGCTTTACGGCGTGTATCCGGTAGAGTGCATCAACGTGCTGGTCGAGCGCTGCACGGTGACCGGCGTGCGCGATGCGGGAATTTACGTCGGCCAGTCGCGCGATATCGTGGTGCGCGATTGCAAGGCGTTTGCCAATGTGACCGGCATTGAGATTGAAAATTCCGTGAATGCGGTGGTGGAGAACAATGAAGCGTACAATAACGCCGCCGGTATTTTAGTTTTTCTGCTGCCGAACAATCCGTCGAAGGTTTCGCAAAATTGTAAAGTCGTCAACAATCGCATTTATGAAAACAACCATAAAAATTTCGGCGATCCGGCGGCGATTGTGAGCCGCGTGCCTTCGGGAACCGGCGTCCTGATTCTCGCGGCGGATGAAGTCGAAATCACGCAAA
>Ga0247727_10018136_pt1 | contig 11113 bp, 6 predicted proteins | sample WisWelCaveWW1625_FD_202498 | JGI IMG/M metagenome (GOLD analysis project Ga0247727, IMG submission 202498) | Biofilm microbial communities from Wishing Well Cave, Virginia, United States - WW16-25 | ecosystem: Environmental > Aquatic > Deep subsurface > Groundwater > Cave microbial mat | place...
GCTCGACCGTGCGTTGTTCGGCGCGATTGCGGCAACCCGCGACGAGTTCCGCCGCCGTCATCACAGAAATTGCGCGCGCGTTTTCGGGAAGAGAATCAATCCATGCGCGCGCAACTTTCGACCCGCGCAGCATATCAACCAAGACTGAAGTGTCGAGCAGCCATCTAATCTCGGCGGTTGCCATCGGCGCGCGTCTCCAAGCGTGTTCTCAAATCAGCCGCGAACTGAGCCGAGTCGGTGATGTCTTGGCGTTTCGCCCATACGCCAAAGGCAGGATGAGCACGCACGCGGCGAGCGCGCCGCCCGATTGGCTTGGACGATAAACGCAACAAGATGACCTGAACCGCGCCGGGGGCTATTTCGCGCGGCACCGCGACGACAAGGCGACGGTCACGCGTGATTTGTCCATTGAGTTTTGCCGCATACATGGTTTCATCCTTTTCGATTGAACGCACTTTTCCCGTTCCATATGATTCTACCACAGAACCGACACCCGCGCCAATAAATCTTGAAACCTGAAACTTGCAACCTGTGACTTGCTTTTCGCTTTCAGCTTTTTCCTTTTAGCTTTTCTATTTCTGCAATCAACCCCTTCGTCTCCTCAATCTCCTCCGCCGCGCGGTCACCGAACGTCTCAAAATTCCGCAGAGCCGCGAGCGCGTACTCTCGCGCATCCACCAAGCGTCCTGCTTTCGCGAGCGCAACCGCAACGTTGTAGCGATACATTCCCGCCTTGTAAAGATCCCCCATTGCCTCCTTGTAGCGAATCGCCTCGCGCCAGTGCGGCAACGCGCGGTCAAAGTCATGAACTTGTGCGTAGATGTTGGCAAGTTGGTTATGTATCACCGCCAAAGCATCCACTGCGTTTGGAGGAGTGAGTTCAAGTACCTGCAAAGAGAACCGCACTGCATCGTTGAGATGCTGCAACAATTCTGCCTCTGGTTTTTTCACGTCACGTGCTTCTGCGAAGCGTTCGTATGCTACGAGACCGAGTTGTCCCAGACCCTTGCTACGATTCAAATGATCGCGCTCATCAAAAAATTCCAAGGCATGCTTATACCAGCGTTCCGCCTGCGCGAGATCGCGGAGCGCGGGGATGTTTTTGTACGCATGACCGAGGTTGAAAGCACAAGCAGCTTCGGCGGCGCGGTCGCCAATGCGATGCAATAACTCGGCGGCTTCTTTATACTCTTTTACACACTCACGCTGACCAAGTTCGCGTTGAATCTGACCAAGTCCGTGCAGTGATGCCGCAAGCGTCCGAATCGCGTTGCGTTGTGCCTCGCCCAGTTTTTCTGGCGACACTGCAAGCGCGGGTGCAACACGCTGGCGTTCCCATTCTACGCGCTTGCGTTGCATCCGCTCTGCCTCTGCCCACTGCCGCGCTTCATGCGCAAGGTGCACGCGATACTCGGTGACGAGACCCCACTCCTCTTCGCGTCCAGCAAGCGGACCATCGGTCGCGGGGTCAACGAAATCTGGAATAATATCATTCACTAGCCGCGCCCAATCCGCGCGTCGTCCCACTTGGCCGTAGAGCGAGCGTATGCCTGTCATAGTCTCAATGGACAATCTCCACCAACATTGTAATCGCGCCAATTGTCGGGCATGTAGCATATTTGCTTCTTCTGCGATCAGTGATGCAATGACATCGCGATTGCCACTTTCATATTGTCTAGCATAATTAACGGCCAACGCGCCCATCGCTTGGACGAAAGCGCGCGTAGCAGACAATTTCGGATTTCGGACACCTGCACTCCCGAAGGCGTGCGGTGCAAGTGTTTCGGATTTCGGAATGATGCCTGACGGTTGACTGTCTACTGTTGGCTGTTCACTTGGATAATACTTTTCAAAAAGATTCTTGAAATACCACGGCAACGCCGGATGAATCGAATAACAGCCATCTCCGTGCGCGGTCAGCAAGCCAACTTCAGCAGCGCGGTCGAGGAGCGCGATGCCGGTTTCGCGCGTCAAGCCGCGCAATTCGGGCAATGAGAAGTCTTCTCCTGTCCTAATATTTTTTAAATTCCCCATCTGCTTCAACGCGTCGACATCTACAAACCCTTGAAAGAAATGCAAGAGCGCGAGTTGCTTGCGTTCGGTTTCGCTGAACGCATTTTCAAATCCGTAACTGAGCGACGCGCCCAGTGATTTGCTCCGCCCTTCGCTTTGCTCGTCCGCAAATGCCGTCTCACCCTTTCTCAATCTCTCAACAAAATCTCCAATCTCTAATCTCGTTTTCAATCCCTTGCGCAACGCCTCGCCCACGACGACCGTAATCGTCAGCGGATTGCCCTGCGTGAAACGCAACAGCGGCGTCCAATCGTCTACGTCAGTGATGCGGCGTCCAAATTTTTCCGCGATGCCGCGCGCCAACTGCACGCGCTCTTGCATCGGCATCGGCGGGATGGTGATGCGGCGCGGCAACAAGCCAAGCCATTGTGTTTCGTCGCGGCGCGAGGTCAGCAGAAATTTCGCGCGCGTCTCGCGTGCCGCGTTCAAAAAATCTTTCAACTCCTGCTGTTCCGCATCGCTCCACGCCGATTGTGTGCCCGCCGGAAATCCGGCAATCGGCTCGACATTGTCCCAAATCCACAACACGGGTACCTGTTTCAACAATTGCAACGCGACGTCGCGCCGCGCGGCATCCTCGAGCGCGAGCCAATGCACACCGGCTTGCTCAAGCATATCGCCGAAAACTTGCCCGATGGTATCGAGCACGCGCGGCAACGGTTTGTAATTCTCGAACGATGTGAACAATATCGCCCCTTCGACTCCGCCTTTGGCTCCGCTCAGGGTGATTCCGCCGGTCAGCGCGTACCAGCGCGCGAATTCCGCCGCCGTCGTCGTCTTGCCGCTTCCGGCAAACGCGTGCAACAAAACGATGCTCTGCGAATCAAACGCGCGGTCGAGCGCGAGCAATGTTTCATCGCGACCGAAAAATCCAACATCGGGACGCGGCGGCAATCCGATTTCCGTTCCGCGCGTTTTCGATTCCGCGTCTAACGTTATTCGTATGGGCGATTCGCGAATCGCCCCGACACGCGGAAACAATTCAATCGCCGCTGTTTCGAACACAATCGGCACCGACCAATCCTGCAAATTGATCGGTTTGTACGCGATCTCGCGCTGTGGATTCGCCGCCAACTGTTTGCGTCCGAACGTCACCGCCTCGCCCAACGATTGCCCTGGCACGAGCGCGCCATAAAGATCGGCAACAAATTTTTTCGCGGTCTCGACGTACAAAACATAACGCATCGCCACCACACCCGCGATGCCCGTATCCATCACTTCTTGTGCGAGCGAACCAAACGCGCGCACTTGCTCGCCGACCTCACTCGATTCACTCGCGGTGAGCGGCGTGGTCGGCGCTTCGGCAAATGCGGATTGGCACGCGTTCAGAACGAGCGCAGACACTTCGTTCTCGACCAGCAATTTGCCGAGCGATGATCCATCCACGAACATCGCGTTCTGTTCTGCCTGCGGATTTTCAAATAGCAAATAGCCATGCTTGCCGGTGCGCGGCGCGCCCAGCGTGATTTTGTTCAGTCCCTTGAGAATTTCTTGAACGAGTTTCGCGTACTCTTTGTCGTCCTTATCTTTTTGCGGCGGAATCAATTCAGCGTACGTGCCATGTCCATCGAAATGCACAACGTGATACGGCTCGCCGCGCGCTTTCGCCTCGCGCAAAGTCTTGCTCAACTGCTCAAACGTCGGCGGACGCAACACATCGAGTTGCGCGATCTCGCGCGCCTCATCACTCAAACTCTTGACGATGCGACTCGCGACCGAACGAAACGGGACATCCGCGCCCGCCATCGGACGGCAGATGACGAGCAGAATGCGAATTTTTTCTTGCGTCGCGGTGTGAGGTTGCCTTCGCACGGGATTCGTCGGCGCGCGCACAAATGCTTGCGCGTTCAACGCGAGCGGTTCATCCGTGCGCGGATCGCGCAACAATTCCCATGGCACAGCCGTCGCATCGCGCACTTCGGTGATAATTTCGACGCGCGTGTCATTGAGACGCGGACGCAAGTTCGCCCACAGATCACGCGCATCGTCGCTTGATTGAAACACATTGCGGAAAAGTTCTGCGCCGATATCTTTCATCCGCGTTTCAACGCGCGCGGCAATCGTCGGCGCGGGGTCGAGAGGATATTGCAAATAATCTTCGAGATACCAGCGGAGGTCTTCTTGATCTTGCAGGGAAAGTTCAAAAGAAAACCGCGTGCGAACTGGCGCGCTGTTACCCAGCGTGAGTTCGACGCGAAATGTGTCCGCTTGCGCTTCAGCAAATTGCGAGAGGCGAAGTGTGGGTTGCGAGATTGCCATATCACTCCCTCAATGTCATGACCTGGAAAGAAACCCGTTTTCTGCGCCCCGCTCCGCTTCGCTTCGGGGGTAATAAAGAAAACGGGTTTCTGGCGGTTTCCGCGTGAACGAACGGGACAAAGGCAAACGTGCGAATGTATTCTACGACCTCTGCGAAAACTTGCAATATGCGCGGTGCATGCGTTCGTCTGGTAAGGGCGAGGCGGCAATATGTCACACCTGCACTTACGTAACCGCAGGTGCAAGTGTTGCGAGTGCATCCGTTCGCTATGCTCAGGACATGGTTTGCGAAGCAATCCCGGCTTCAATTGGGCGCGTGATTGCTTTGCTTCGTTCCTCGCAACCGCAAAAACCGCTCCTTGCAAAGACATTCAACCAACCACCCAGCCACCCAACTACCCAACTATCGCACTTTCTTCCGCCTGCACCTTCCGCAACGCCGCGACCGCGACGAGCACCATCTCATCCTCCGGCTCGCGCGTCGTCAACGCTTGCATCGCGAGCGACGGCTTGACGATAAGCCAATTCAAAATCGGATTCGCGCGATGCGCGGACGCGAACTTGATCAACTCGTAACTCAACGCGGCGACGACCGGCACGAGCAAAATGCGCGACGCGATGCGCCATTCGAGCGACGGACGTCCGAACAAGGCAAACACAAAAATCGAAACGACGACGACGGTGAGCAAAAAGCCGGTGCCGCAACGCGGATGCTCTTTGTTGAATTTCTGAATCACCGCCGGCGTCAATTCCGCGCCGGCTTCTTCCGCCGCAATCGTTTTGTGCTCTGCGCCGTGATACTGAAACACGCGGCGAATATCCTCGATTTGGCTAATGAGCCAAATGTAAATCAGGAAAATGCCGAGCCGAATAAATCCTTCGAGCAGATTGCTTGCGAACGATGCCGCATTTTCATTCGGCAACGACGCGCTCAAGTACGGATCGGCAAAATTCACGGCGACGAGCGGCAAAACAAAAAACAAGCCGATGCCGAATGTCAGCGACACCGCCAGCGTTCCCCACGCCGCGCTCGCCGGAATTCCTTGTAGCTCAATCGGCTTTTCTTTTTTCTTCTCTGCGTCTTCTGCGCTCTCCCCTGAAGGGGACTTCCAGTCTGCGGCTTGATGTTTCCTTTCCTTTTTCTTCTCTACGCCCCCTGCGCTTTTTGCGGCATGCTGTTTCTCTTCATCTACAACAGCAATATTCGCGGAAAACATCAGCATCCGCGTCCCCAGCACCAATGTGTCCCACAGAATCGTCATTGCGCGCAAGAATGGAATTTTCGACCACCGGCTCGCGTAAATAAACGGCGACAACGCTTCGCTAATCGTCACGATTTCGCCGTTCTCTCGGCGCACCGCGCACGCGACAAATTTTTTACCGCGCATCATCACACCTTCCATCACCGCTTGCCCGCCGTATAATGCCTTTTGATTCAAGTTGCTACTCCTCAACAAAATGGTGGTTTGGTAGTTAGATAGATGGGTAGTTGGGAAAATCCCAACCACCGAACCGGCTAACAACCCAGCCACCTTACTTTCAATTCTACTTGTCAGTTCCAAGTGTGTCAAATAACTTTGCAAATCAAATCCATCTGGCATACAATCCGCCCCGATGAATTACCAAGCCGCGCTCGATTATATTTACTCGTTCATCCCTTCCGAAATGCCGACCGCGCTCGCGTACTCGCCGCATCGCTACAAACTCGAACGGATGCAACGCTTGCTGACTGCGCTCGGCGATCCGCACAAAAAATTTCGCGCCGTGCATATCGCCGGCACCAAAGGCAAGGGCTCGACCGCCGCGCTGATCGAAAGCATTTTGCGCTCGGCGGGCATTCGCACCGCGCTGTACACCTCGCCGCACTTGCATTCCTTCCGCGAACGAATGCGCGTCGCCGGCGAAATGATTTCGCAAGACGAGGTCGCGGCGCGCACCGCAAAACTTCAACCGCTCGTCGCGGCGATCGAGGGCATCACGACGTTTGAAATCATCACCGCGCTCGCCTTCGATTATTTCGCCGCGCAAAACGTAGACCTCGCCGTCATCGAAGTCGGCTTGGGCGGGCGGCTCGACGCGACGAACGTGCTTCAGCCGTTGGTCTCCGTCATCACGCCGATTTCATTTGATCATATGGCGATTCTCGGTGACACGCTCGATAAAATCGCGCGCGAAAAAGCCGGCATCATCAAGCCGCACACGCCGGTCGTGATCGCGCCGCAGCGCGAGGAGGCGCGCGCCGTGTTTGAGGAGGTGGCGCGAGAGAGGAAGGCGGAGCGGATTACGGTAGAGTCGGGATTGCAATTCGAAATTCGTAATTCGAAATTCGTAATTCATAGTCTTGCGCGCAATTTGAACTTTCAAACTTTGCAACTGGAAATAATTTCCACCCTCCAACCTCCAACCTCTCGGAGCGAAGCGGAGATCCCGCGCTCTTTGCGGGACAACTCCCAATCCCCAATTACCCATTACCAATTACCCTTATTAGGTCATCATCAACTCGTCAACGCCGCGACCGCGCTCGCGGCGATTCACGTTCTGCGCGCGCAGGGCATTGCAGTTTCCGACGAAGCAATCTCGCGGGGCATCGCGAACGTAGAATGGAAAGGACGTTTTGAGATATTGTCGCGTGCGCCGTACTTTATTCTGGACGGTGCGCACAACGCCGACTCCGCGCAACAACTGACCGCGACTTTGCGCGAATATTTTCCGCGCGCGCCCGTGCATTTTATTTTTGGCGCATCGGGCGACAAAGACATTGAAGGAATGTTCGCGGAAATCTTGCCGCGCGCCGCATCGCTGACGCTAACGCGCTCGATTCATCGCCGCGCGTCCGATCCGACGCAACTCGCCGCGCTCGCAGAAAAATATCGCGTGGAAACCGCGATTACGCCGGACGTGGAGAGCGCGTTAGCGAGCGCGCAAGCGCGCGCGGAGCGCGAATCAGTTGTTTGCGTAACGGGCTCGCTCTTTCTCGTCGCCGCCGCACGCGAGGCATGGCTGACCGCGCGCGGTATCGCGGTAGAGAAAGATTAGAAAATTTTCGCCCGCCAAATCTTTTGACACGCCCTACTCGCTGTGGTAGTATTACGACCGAAATTTTTTTGGAGCAGGCATGGCGCGCAAAAGCGACATCAAAAAAGAACTCACCCTCGAAAAAGAATTACTCAACTCCTTCGATCTTCCGCTCTTGCCCGTCCGCGAAGCGATTGTCTTTCCGCATTTCATGAGCCCGCTGATTGTCGGGCGCGAGCGCTCGATTCGCGCGATTGACGCCGCGCTCGCCGGCGATCATCGCGCGCTCGCCTTCACCCAGCGCGATCACGGCGTCCAAGATCCAACCGCCGCTGATTTATTCGCGGTTGGCACAGAGATCACGATCGGAAGGCAATTACGATTGCCGGACGGCACCGTCAGCGTTTTTGTACAAGGCGTTCGCCGCGTCGAGCTGACGGAAGTTTTTGAAGCGGATCATTATCTCCGCGCGCGCGTTCGACCCCTCGCCGAAACGCAGGACCAGAAACCGGCAACGGAAGCGTTGCGCCGAGCAGTGCTGGCGCTCTATGAAAAAGTCGCCACGCTCAATCCGCATTTGCCGGAAGATTCGTACATCACCGCGTATAACGCGGAATCCGCCAGCCGCTTGGCGGATTTCATCGCGACGACGCTGAATATTGAACTCGCCAAACGACAGGAACTGCTCGAACAACGCGACGCGACCGAACGCTTGCAACTCATTTCGATTTTGCTTGCCAAAGAATTGGACGTCCTCGAACTGCAAAGCAAGATCCACACCAAAGTGCAAGATGAAGTGGACAAGTCTCAGCGCGAATATTATTTACGCGAGCAACTGCGCGCGATCCAAACCGAACTCGGCACGGTGGATCCGCAATTACGCGAACTGAACGACCTGCGCGAAAAAATTCAAGCCGCCGGCATGCCGCCCGAAGCAAAAGAAAAAGCCGAGCACGAACTCGAACGGCTGGCGCCAATGCCAAGCAGTATTCCCGAAGTCGCGGTCATCCGCAATTTTCTTGATGTGCTCGTCTCCCTGCCCTGGAGCACAAAGACGACGGATAATTTGGATATCGGCGCGGCGAGCCGGATTTTGGATCAAGAGCATTACGGCTTGAATAAAGTCAAAGACCGCATTCTCGAACATATCGCCGTCCGTAAACTTGCCGGCGACAAGATGCGCGCGCCGATTCTTTGCTTCGTCGGTCCGCCCGGCACCGGCAAAACCTCGATGGGTCGCTCGATTGCGCGCGCGCTGGGGCGGAATTTTGCGCGCGTGTCGCTCGGCGGCATTCACGACGAAGCGGAAATTCGCGGCCATCGCCGGACGTACATCGGCGCGATGCCCGGGCGCATCCTGCAAACGATGCGCCGCGCCGGCACGACCAACCCGGTCTTTATGCTTGACGAAGTGGACAAGATCGGCGCGGACTTTCGCGGCGATCCGAGCGCGGCATTGCTCGAAGCGCTCGACCCCGAACAAAACTATGCGTTTAGCGATCACTTTCTCGAAGTGCCGTACGATCTATCCAAAGTCATGTTCATCACGACCGCCAATATTCTCGATCCGGTTCCGCCGGCTCTGCGCGACCGGATGGAAGTGATCGAGTTTCCCGGTTATATCGAAGAGGAAAAAGTCGCGATTGCAAAGCAGTTTTTGATTCCAAAACTGCGCGGCGAACACGGCTTGGGCGCGCAACCGAAAATCCCGGACGCCGCGATTCGCGGCTTGGTGCGCGAATACACGTACGAAGCCGGCGTCCGCAATCTCGAACGCGAACTGGCGAACATCTGCCGCAAATTCGCGCGGCTGATCGCCGAAGAAAAGCGCGTGCCCGCCGCGATTGCCGCCGCCACCGTTTTCAAATATCTTGGTCCGCCCAAATTCACGTTTGGCGCGGCGGAAGAGCGCAATCAGATCGGCGTCGCGACCGGCGTCGCGGTCTCGGACGCCGGCGGCGATACAATGGCGGTCGAGGTCTCGCTGATGCGCGGCAAGGGCAATCTCGTTTTGACCGGGCAACTCGGCGACGTGATGCAAGAATCCGCGCACGCCGCGCTATCGTACGCGCGCGCGCATTCGAAAGAATTGCATTTGAAAAATAATTTCGACAAACTCGACATTCATGTGCACGTGCCGGAAGGCGCAATTCCCAAAGACGGTCCCTCCGCCGGCATCACGATTGCGACCGCGCTGATCAGCGCGCTCTCGCGCACGCCCGTCAATAAACTCGTCGCGATGACCGGCGAGATCACATTACGCGGACGCGTGTTGCCAATCGGCGGCTTGCGCGATAAAGTTCTTGCCGCGCATCGCGCCGGCTTGAAAAAAATGCTGATACCAAAAAAGAACGAGAAAGATATGGTAGACGTGCCCAAAAAGATTCAGCGCGAAATGAAATTTATTTTTGTCGAGCGGATGGACCAAGTTCTTCCCGTCGCGCTCGTGAATGGCCGCGGCACGACGCGCCATTCTTCAACCACTTCTCCAAGGAGTCTCCCTTGACCAACTGTCCGAATTGCGGATCGCCGATTTCTGGCGGGCAACGCTTTTGCGGTGTCTGTTCGTACGATCTGCAAACCGCCGGCGCGCCTACGCCAGCGGCGAACGCGCCGTTCGAAGATCAATCGAATCCGTACGCATATTCCCAGCCGACGAATTACTACGACACACAGCCGTTGCCGGAACCCGGCGGAGGCGGCGGGCGAACGATTCTCGTCGGCGTGATATTCGTACTCGCGATTTGCTTTTCATTTGCTTGCGGGGTGCTGATTGGATTCGAAGTTCCCACATTGATGGGCGTGCCGGTCAGCGCGCCGACGCGCGTGCCGACGCCACGACCGTCCGGTTGGCTTGATCTGCTTGGTTTTTGGATCGCTTGAACTGATAACGCAATTTCAATTCAAAAAAGGCAGGTGATGAAAAGGGATTAAATAAAATTCAACCCATTGATTGACGGATGAATCTCGGCATTGCATTTCGATGCCCAAGAACTCGAAGAGGAGAAGAATATGAAAAGGTTTATTGTCTTTATTGCGCTTGCGCTCATCGCGGCGATGGCAACCGCGTGCGCGCCGGCTCCTACCGCCACACCGCTGCCGGTTCCGGCAACGGCTACCCGCGCCCCCGCCGCGCCCGTCGCGCCTACGGCAGTGCCCGCAACGCCCACGGCAACTGCCCGCTCTGGCGGAGAATTAGTGTTTGCAGTTTCGGACCCCGTCCCGCGAACGTACGATGGACATCAAGAAACGACGTTCGCATTGCTCCACCCGATTTCGCCTCATTACAGCACGCTGCTCCGCTTTGATGCCGACAACTTTCCAAAAATCGTCGGCGATGTCGCGGAGAGTTGGACCATTTCCTCGGACGGCTTGACCTATACATTCAAAATCCGCCCGGGGATCAAATTCCATGATGGAAGTGTGCTGACCTCGAAAGATATTCTGGCAACCTACGAAAAGATCATCTTTGCTTCGGCAGGCGTCGCGAGTGCGCGCAAAGGAGCTTATGGAGTCGTGGATAAGCTCGAGGCGCCCGACGACTCTACAATGATCTTTCGACTCAAGTATGCGTCGGCTTCGATGCTCGCGAATCTCGCCTCGCCCTGGAACTATATCTACAAAGCCGACCTGCTCGCTAAAGACCCGCGACACTATGAAAAAAATATCATGGGCACGGGTCCTTTCCGGTTTGTCGAGTACGTCGCCGGCTCGCACTGGGTCGGCAAAAAGTTTGAGGACTATTTCGTCAAGGGACGTCCCTATC
>Ga0247727_10018137_pt1 | contig 11113 bp, 9 predicted proteins | sample WisWelCaveWW1625_FD_202498 | JGI IMG/M metagenome (GOLD analysis project Ga0247727, IMG submission 202498) | Biofilm microbial communities from Wishing Well Cave, Virginia, United States - WW16-25 | ecosystem: Environmental > Aquatic > Deep subsurface > Groundwater > Cave microbial mat | place...
TCATCGCCGATGTCGCTCTCGCGCTTCTCGTCCCTCCCGACGTCAGCCAAGGCTCGGAAAAAAATCGTCATGTCGGTCTCGACGAGCGCGAGCAGCGCGGGCAGCTCGGTGACGAGACTGTCGTCGTCGGCATCGGGATCGAGGCCGCACTTCTCGGCCATGTCTCGACCCTGCATCTTGTCGAGGGCGGCGGCCGAAGCGTTCAGTACGCTCTCGAGCTCCGCCGAGCCGTCTACGAGAGGCAGCAACGCACCGCCGAAGCGGCTCAAGTTCCACATCGCGATCATCGGCTGGTAGCCATAGCGATACCGCCGTCCGCCGGCGTCGGTCGTGTTCGGCGTCCAATCGGGATCGTAGCCTTCGAGCCATCCGTAGGGGCCGTAGTCGATGGTCAAGCCGAGTATCGACATGTTGTCGGTGTTCATCACGCCGTGGACGAAGCCCACTCGCATCCAATGCGCGATCATGGTCGCCGTTCTCCGACACACTTCCGCGAACCATCTCACGTAGGTCTCGGGATTCGGTGCCCCGAGCTCCGGAAAGTGTGTCGTGATCGCGTAGTCGGTTAAGGCCTTCAAGAGTTGAAGGTCACCGCGCGCGGCCAAGATCTCGAAGTTGCCGAAGCGCAGAAACGTCGGCGCCACGCGACAGACGACGGCGCCGGGCTCGGATTGAGGGCGGCCGTCGTAAAACATGTCTCGAACGACTTGCTCGCCCGTCTCGACGAGCGACAACGCTCGCGTGGTCGGCACACCCAAGTTGTGCATCGCTTCGCTGCAGAGGAACTCGCGCACGGACGAGCGAACCACCGCACGGCCGTCGGCCGTCCGCGAGTACGGCGTCGGGCCGGCGCCCTTCAATTGCAGCTCCCATCGTTCGCCCTGCGCGTTGACGGTCTCGCCGAGCGTGATCGCCCTTCCGTCGCCTAGCTGCCCGGCCCAGGATCCGAACTGATGCCCGCCGTAACAGGCCGAGAACGGCTCCATGCCGGGCGCGAGGCGGTTCCCCGAAAATATCTCCGCGAACTCGCTGCTCTCGCAGTCCGCGTCCGAAAGACCGAGCATCGCGGCGACTTCTCGCGAGTAGGCGAGCGTTCTCGGCCGCGCCACCGGTGTCGGGTGAACACGCGAGTAGCAGGCGCCTAGCACCTGCCGCCTGGCGTTGGTCGGGTCGCGATCCCCCGGCAGCGTGCGCACGAAGCTGTTGTCGAAACGTAGGTCGGAAAGCGTGCTGCTCACGATGCGTTGCGGGCCGAGCCGCGAGCATCGAAGGTAACGTCATACCGCTACGGGTGCCAGCCTCTCGACTCGGCTTGAGTGGCGTCGGCCGGCCTGACAGTTTGCGCCGTGCGACGATCGTCGCTCCCGTCGATCGAGCCGATGCCGAAGATAGCGCCGGGCCTGCTGCCTTGGGTGGGCTCGGGGCTCGCCCTACTCGAGGATCCAACCGCGTTCTTCACTCGTTGCCGTGCGACTCTCGGCAATACCTTCGTCGTCGACGCTTTCGGCTACCGCATGTTTTGCGTCTTCTCGGCGGCTGCCGTGCGCGCGCTCTACGCGTTGCCGGAACGCGCCGCGAGCAAAGGCGCGGCCGACTACCTCATGCTGCGCCTCAAGGTGCCCGACGAGCTCTTCGCTGGCCGCCGAAATTTTCCCCACGACCTCTTCGGAAAGCAGGACGTCGAAAGCTATCTCGGGAATGTCGAAGAGGCGGTACGACTCGCACTCGATGAGCTGGGTGACACCGGCCGATTCGAGGTCTTCGCCTTCACTCGACGGCTCGGGCACCGCGTCGGGCTCGCATCGTGGGCCGGCGTCGAGTGCGCGAGCGCGGAGCGCCTCGATCGACTGATTCCCGCTCTCGACCGCCTCGATGCTGCCGAATCGTTCGTGCATCCGAGCCGTGCGTTTCTCACCTGGGCCACCGGCAAGCGAAGGGAGCTTGCGGCGATGCGCAAGCTCGAAGCGTGCATCGCGGAGGTGTTGGTGGAGCGGGCTCGCGACGGTCGCTCTCACGACGACTTTCTCGCGCGAATCGCCGCTTCGTGGGCAGACGTGCCCGAGCCCGCGAAAGCAGTCGGCATCGCCCGCGACGTGGCACTGATTCATCTCGGCTCACAGTCGAACCTCTTCGCGGCCATGGCCTGGACCCTCGTCAATCTTCTCGCGCGGCCTATCCTTCTCGAGCGGGTGCGCGCTGGTGACGTGGATCTGCTCGAGCGCACGGCTCACGAATCGATCCGCATGGCGCAGCGCTCGATCACGCTGCGCCGCGTTCTCCAACCCCTCGAGATCGACGACGGCGGTGCGCTCTACAAAGTCTCACCCGGGGCTTTCGTCACGACGACGCTCGCCGTGACGAATACCGGTGCAGCACCGGGTCTCCGCGACTTCGACCCCGAGCACTTCGACGGCCGGCGCCTGAAAGACATCCCCGGGCTCCAAGCACGCGAGCTCGTCAGCACCTTCGGGCACGGGCGTCACTCGTGCCCAGCCCAGAGGTTTTCGATCTCGGCGATCCGGGTCTCGCTGCTGGCCCTGCTCGAGCGCTACGAGCTCGTGCCGCAGTTCCAAAGCGCGGTGCCGCTTCGAGCGCAGATCGGCGGTGTCGCGCGCGCCGAGCATCCCTGCGACGTGGGGTACCGCCGCCGTTGAGCGGGCAGACGAGGGAAGTCAGTGGATGTCGTCGACGAGCTGATCGACGATTTCGGCTAGCTCTTCGATCGCTTCTTGCGGATCAGGCCCGACGAGAATCGCGCGCATGCCGAGTGCGCGTGCTGCGACCACGTTTCCTTCGAAGTCGTCTAGCAACAGCGCGCGAGACGCAGGCACGTTGCCGAGCACGGAAAGCGCGTGGTGAAAGATCGCAGGGTCGGGCTTTCGCTTGCCGACTTCGCTCGAGTCGACGATCGCATCGAAGAGCTCGTCCACCGGCACCATTGCGCGCCAGACGTCGCGAAACTCTCGAACGTTGTTGGTTACGATCGCCGTCCCTATACCCGCCACGCGAAGCCGGCGTGCGCTCTCGATGAAGGGCTCGCGCACACCCGCGTCGCGCCCTAGCGCCGAGAGCACGCGGAAGAGATCGGTATCGAGTCCTTCTGCCGCGCCGAGCGCGATGATCTCCTGTCTTGCGGCCTCGAGCGGCATCTCTCCGCGCTCGAGGCGGTGCCAGGGGTGATCGGTGTCGGCGTCGTAGGGACCGAAGACGATCTCGAGCACGCGCTCCGGATTCACCCCGAGCTTGGCACCAAAGCGGCGGGCTACCTCGAAGGGCGACTCGGTGAAAACCCCGCCGAAGTCGAAGAGAACGGCATCGAGCGCGCGCGGCATCGATCGACTATACGGTGACCGGGCTGCTCAACCTACCCTCCAAGACCGTGGCCCCCTCCACCCGGGGCCGTGCGCGACACCGCATCGATAGCGGTGGCGTGAAGGCGCGCCCTCGCCTAACCTCACGCGCACCGCTTCGGCGAAACGAGCCTACGCCGTGAAATCCTTCATCCACTTGCGAAAAGGCCGCACCCCTCGCCTCGCCCACCGTGACCTCGATGGATTGAAGGACGACGAGCTCGGCCGCAGCGGCTTCTACGGCCGGACCGCCCAGCTCTATCGGCGAAATGATCCCGCTCGCTACAAGCCGCTCGGCGACTACCGTCTCCGCGAGGTGCAATCGAGCACGCTCGACCCCGGCGACTTGACCGACCCTCGCGGCCAGCCCCTCGCGCTCTTCGAAAACGACGGCTGTCGAATCCTGCTCTCGCGGCGCGCCGCGCCTATGCCCTTTTTCTTCCGAGCCGTCGACGGCGATGAAGCGTACTTCGTGCACACCGGCACGGGCCGCTTCGAAACCGAGTTCGGCCCCATCGACTACCAGCCCGGCGACTGGCTCGTCATTCCGAAAGCCATCACATATCGAGTAGTTCCCGCAACGAGCGAAAACCTTTTCTTGATCGTGGAAAGCGCCCTCGAGCTACTGGTGCCGGACTACGGGATGCTCGGCCGTCACGCGCCGTTCGATCCGGCGGCCGTCTTCGTTCCGGAGCCCGAGCCCCACACGGGAGAGGCAGGAAAGAATTACGAAGTCGTCATACGCCACGGCGGCGAGCACTCGAGCATCGTCTACGATTTCCACCCCCTCGACGTGGAAGGTTGGAAGGGCGACCTCTTCCCATTCAAGCTCAACATTCGAGATTGGAGCCCCATCCTCTCGGACGAGGTTCATCTGCCACCCACCGTTCACCAGTTTCTCGCGAATGACGAAGTAATGGTCTGTCACTTCCTTCCGCGGCCGGCCGAAGGGCGAGTCGGCGCCGAACGCGTGCCTTGTTATCACCGAAACGCCGACTACGACGAGGTCGCGCTCTTCCACGGCGGGACGTTCCTCGGCTTCGAGCTGCCAAAGGGGCTCATCAGTCACTCACCGCAAGGACTACACCACGGCGCACCGGAACTGCTTCGCGAGCACGCTCGCAAAACGCATCACGACATCGATCGTGTCGACTGGCAGATCATCGCCATCGACACACGCCGTCCGCTTCGCGTGAGCGACGCCGTGCGAGCTCACGATCGACGAGATTGAGACGGAGCGAGGAAGTGGCAAGCGCAGAGCTCAAAACGATCGTCGAGGTGCTGAGACAGAACCCTCTCTTTGGCGACGCCGACGTCGAAACACTCCGCACGTGCTTGCTCGCGCTGATGACGGCGGCGCCCTTACCCGAGGGCGTTCGCTACGAAGCGACTGAGATCGGCGGCGTCGTAGCCGAGTGGGCGCTGACGAGCGCAGCGCCGAGCGCATCCGGTCCGGGAGCTACGCTGCTGTATTTTCATGGTGGCGCTTATTGCATCGGCGCCGTCGCCACGCACCGAGGTCTCGTCGGCCAACTGGCGCTCGCGACGGGCCTGCGTGTACTCTCGCTGGAGTATCGCCTCGCACCCGAGCACCCTTTCCCAGCCGCGATCGACGACGCGGTCTCGGCCTACCGCGCGCTCGTCGCTCGTGGTGTCCCGCCCTCGCGCATCGTGCTCGCCGGCGACTCCGCCGGCGGCGGCCTAACCGTAGCCACGCTGCTCGCGCTCCGCGACGCCGGTGATCCGTTGCCGACAGCAGGCGTATGTATCTCGCCATGGCTCGACATGACGGGCTCCGGTGCGTCGTGGCTGACGCGCGCCGCGGAAGATCCGATGCTGCATCGCGGTGGGCTCGCGCGCTGCACCGACATGTATCTCGTCGGCAAGGATCCGCGCACGCCTCTCGCTTCGCCGATCTTCGCTGATCTATCGGGCTTGCCGTCGATTCTCGTTCACGTCGGCACAGCCGAAGTACTTCTCGACGAATCGACCGTATTCACCGAACGCGCCCGCGCCGCCGGCGTCGACGTCACGCTCGAGGTTTGGGAAGACATGATCCACGTCTGGCATGCGTTCGCACCGGCTCTCCCCGAAGGGACGCGCGCGATCGCCCGCATTGCCGAGTATCTGCGGGGGCGGGTCAGTCGATAGGTCGAGCGCTCGGCCGCGACGTTTGGATGTTCGTCGCTCGCTGGCTCGCGACTCCACCCCATCCGCGCCGCAGAGAATCACAGATCGAATCGCACGAGGTACGAGGCGAGGCGGGTGCGGACGGAGGACGGGGTGAGGCCGTATTCTTCCAGGGAGTAGGCGTGCCGCCCGTGTTTCGACTGGGGGTTGGCGGCGATGTGGGCGCGGAGCGCATCGGCGGTCGAGCTGGAGAGCGGCAGCGCGAAGTGCGAGTAGATGCGCTCGGCCGTTGCCATCGGGTCGGCGATGAAAGCGCGGTAGTCGACGTCGATGAAACGCGCGGGGTCGGCTCGATCGCGAGCGGCGAGCCCGCGATCGAGCGCGTTCGCCAAGTGATCGAGCACCGCGCGCCCTAGCTCGGCTTTGTCGAAGCTCTCGCGCGTGCTCATGAGAGCGGCCATCATGCTGCAGTACGATCCTAGAATCTCGCAGGGGTCGCGGTGGGTTTGGATGATGCAACAATCGGGAAAAAGCTCGACCAGCGAGTCGAGAGCCCAGAGATGCGCCGGGGACTTCAGCAGCCAGCGCTCGCCGGGGCGCTGCCAGTCGAGCAGCTTCAAGAGGTTTCGGTAGTAGCGATACGAGGAGCCGAGATCCTGCGTCTCGAACCACTCGCGGTAGGGGCTCATGAGCGGCTCGATGCCGATCTGCACGTCCTTGAAAGTGTGAGCGAGGAGCAGCACGCACTCTTCGGGAGTCTCCGCGTCTACGAAATGGATCTTGTCGAAGCCGGGATCTTTCTCGCGCTGCCGCGCGTAGTAGGCGCGGAGGCCGAGCAGTCGCGGATCCTCCTCGCCCGGAGCGAGGGGGAGACCGAGAGGCGCTGGAAACATGCCTTCCCAGGTCAGCAAAGGGCGCGCGGCCGGATCTTTCGCGAACAAGTTGAAGAGAGCCGACGTGCCGGTCCGAGGGAGACCGGTCAAGTAGACCGGACGACGAATCTCGCGATCGAGGGCCTCGGGATGACGCGCGAGCGCGGCTTCGATCAGCAAACGATTCGCGAGCAGCTGTACCAGCCTGCCCCGCGTGCGTTTTCTCCCACCGGGCTTCAGGCCGTTGCGCTCATAGGTATCGAGCAGCACGACGAGCCCTTCGCGAAACGAAGGGTCGCCGAAATCTTCGAGGCCGCCGGCGGCTTCCATCGCATCGGTGAGCAAGAGATCCGCGGATAGATCGAGAGGGTCGCGCACGCGCTCTTCAGCCTCGGGCTTCAGACAAGGGAACGACGCGGGTCGCGGGCGTCACCTTCTTCGTCGGGCGAATCCAGCGCCAGCACATGGTGCCGCGATCGTGTCCGCAGGTGTCGAGCCAGTTGTCGGTTCCGGGGTTCTCGGCGGCGACGACGATGCGCACGGAGCCGTCCGCACGTCGCTTTGCGGAGTGCTGGTTCAAGCTGATCGGAAAATAGCGATAGTCGAGCGACTCCATCCAATGATTGTTCAGCTGGAAGTTCCAGTAGTCGCAATCGGGCGGCGTGACGTCGATCACGAGAGCCTCTCCGGGATCGAGGCGCCAGTAGCTGTGATGGTAAACGATGTTCGGATCGCCGCCGGCCGCCTTCGCCACCGCCGCGTCGAACTCCGGCAATGCGTTGGTGCTCGGAATCATCGACTTCGCCCACAAGTGAAAGAGCTTGGCGCAGCCCGAGACGAAACGGCCGCTGGCGTAGAGGCCGCGATCGAGCGCTCGGGGAGAAAGCTGTCTTGGGAGGTGCGGACCGTCGATGCGTCGGATGGCGAGCTTTGCCGGCTGCTCGGTCTTCTTGTCCAGAAAAGTCTGCCGGATGACGAGGGTGCTCGAGTCTTCGCGCATGCGGAGCCAGTTTTTGCCGGGCTGCTCACGCGCGCTCACGACGATCTCGAAGTCTCCGCTCGCGTCGAGCTTCAAGTCGGTGGCTTCGAGGTAGCCCGTGGTCTCGAGGCTCCCCGTGGCGCCGTAGTTGCCGGCCTGCGTGCCGAAGCCGAGATAGTGCACGGCGCCGCGGTTTCCCGTGATCGCGTACTCGTGCTTCCCGCTGATCGGCGCGTTTTGGTAGAGGTTGTCCGGGTTGTCCGCGCCCATCTTGACGGTCTCGTGCGCGGTACGAAGCAGCGTCGGTGCAAGCGGGTCGGCGTTCTCGACGAAAGTCTCGAGTGCCGCACGCGTCAGCCGACTGAGATACCGAAAGCCCTCGGCGCGATCGAAGACGCCGGCCGGTGCGTCGGCGGCGAGAATGACATCGCCCGCGGTCTTCAGCGCGTCACAGAACTCGCGCCAGCTCTTCCCGTCGAGCACTCGTTGTACGGATTCGTCGTCTTGCATGGCACTCCTTCCAATCGCCGAGAGCGAGATCACGCTTTTCTGCGGCTTCCCAACCGACCGCGATGCCACCGAGCCCGATGGCGACCAGGGTAACGACCGGGGTAAGCGGCCTCGCCCGTCGAATCGCGCGTCTCGTCACGCTTGGCGCTCGCTCGCACCGCGCTAACGTAGCGACCGAGGCGGAAAGGGTCCAGCCGGGAAGGTCCCGAACGGGTGCGCGGAGCGCCCTACGACGCAGCGCCGACTACGACGTCCAAGTGCTCGATCCCGACGATGAAATTCGAGGCGCGGAGCGGCGGCGGATCGTCCGAGGCCAATGCCAAATCGGACATTCCGGCGGTGAGCTCCTCGAAAAACACGCGGAGCTCGAGCCGGGCAAGGCTCGCGCCGAGGCAGTAGTGAGCACCAAAACCGAACGCGATGTGATCGTTCGGCGAGCGCGCGATGTCGAATCGATGCGGGTCTTTGAACATCCGCTCGTCGCGATTCGCTGATGGATAGAGGAGCAGCAGCTTGTCGCCCTCGCGAATCTTTTGACCGCGGAGCTCCGAGTCTCGCGTCGCCGTGCGTGCCATGTTCTGGATCGGCGTCACCCAGCGGAGCATTTCCTCGACCGCGAGCGGAATCCGAAATGGATCGCGCCGAAGCGCGGCCATGCGGCTCGGATCGCGGAGCAGCTCGTAGGTGCCGCCCGTAATCACGTGACGAGTGGTCTCGTCGCCGCCGACGAGGATGAGCAACGACTCCCAGAGAATCTCTTCGTCGGTGAGCTTTTCGCCGTCGATCTCCGCGTGCACGAGCACACCGACCAGATCGTCGCTCCGGCCGCTGCGGCGACGATCGGCGATGACCCCGGTCTGATAGGCCGTGTACTCTTCGAATGCGACCAGCGCGCGACTCGCGACGTCATCCGTCATCGCGCCGGTTCCGCGCACGAGGTCGTCGGACCAGCGCAGTAGGTCGTCGTAGTGATCGGGAACGACGCCGAGCATGTCGCCGATGACGATGAGCGGCAGCCACGCAGCCAGATCCATCACGAAGTCGAAGCGCCCCAACTTGCGCCCTTTTGCGATGAGATCGCGCGAGATCTCTCGGATGCGCGCTTCGCGATCCTGCACGCGGCGCACGGTGAATCCTTTGTTCACGAGCCCGCGCCGCCGCTTGTGCATCGGGTCGTCGAGACTGATCATGAACGGCATCGGAACCGGGGCGTCGGCGCGCATGCCCGCGCCGTTGCAGAACACCACCGGATCCTTCGAGACGGCCATCACGTCGTCATAGCGCGTCACGCCCCAGGTGGAGCCCGCCTCGTCCCAATAGACGGGGGCGTTCGCCCGCATCCAGTCGAACGCCGCGTGAGCGTCGCGTGCGTAGAAGTCGCCGGCCGTCAGACGGATGTCGGCTCGGATCGGGTGGCTAGGCAAAGCAATTCCTCCGCTCGGGCGTGATGAGACGTCGAGCGCGCGAAGTCGCGACGCAACGATCGCTACTGGGACTTTAGTTCGGCCGCCATGGCAGCTCGGCCGGGATCATGAGACGGCTGGCGGCGATCCACCACTTTCCGCCTTCATTGATCAGCACCGAGGTGTTGCTACCTTTGCGCGGCGGTACCTGGCTACCGTCGGGGGCGACGATACCGGATATGGCGTAGGTGCCGTCCACCAACGCGACCTCTCGCGTGATGAACCACACGTCCTCGATGCCGAGGCTGAGGACGGTGGTCTTGAACACCGAGCCGTGCTGCTTGGTCAACAGGTCCAGAATCGCTTCCCGGCCGTTGGCGTGACGACCGTCCGGCTCGCTGTGATCGGCGTCGATGGCCCACATCTGGGATAGCGCGGCCGGGTCGTGCTTGTTCCATGCGACCGCAAACGCGTCGTACATCGCGCGGATGGCGTTCTCGTTCACGGCGTCCGACGCGATTCCGCCGATGTTGCTCTTCGGATCTTTTGCGAAAGCGTCGGTACCCGTCCATCCGACGACGCCGGCGACGACTGCTGCCGCGACAAGAAGCTTCCTCATTTGTGGTCTCCTCCCCGTGCGAGACCCGGGCTCTCCCGTGCCCCGACGCGGTCTTTGCGCACACTGTCGTGCGCTTGCCCCGACTTCTTACTGGTCCAGCCAGGGGTCCGTCAACCGACCCGAACGACAGAGCCCCTTTCGCGGCTCTCCGTCCGTTGCCAGGCTCCGGGCCGGCCGATAGCATCACGGCCTCCATTGTCTTGAAGCTCGAAGATCGAGGAGACCCAGTGAAACGGTTTTGCTCTCGCACCGCCGCGGCGAGAATCGCGGCCATCGTCGTTTCGGCGCTCGCCGTCTTCATCCCGCCGACGTTCGGTCACGGCGATACGAAAGTGGATGACGCAAAGCTCGTCGCAGCGGACGCCGATCGGGCGAACTGGCTCACTCACGGCCGTACTTATGCCGAGCAGCGCTTCAGCCCTCTCGACGAGATTCACGACGGCAACGTCGCCGACTTGGAGCTGCTCTGGACCTTTCCAACCGGCCTCACCCGAGGCCACGAAGCGACACCGATCGTCGTCGACGGCGTGCTCTATTTCACCGGATCGTGGAGCGTCGTCTTCGCCGTCGACGCGCGCACCGGCAAGGAGCTTTGGAAGTACGACCCGAAAGTTCCGAAAGAAACTGGCAAGAAAGGCTGCTGCGACGTCGTAAATCGCGGCGTCGCCTTCTATGCGGGACGCGTGTTCAGCGCCGCGTTCGACGGTCGTCTCTTCGCGCTGGACGCCAAGATCGGCAAGCTCGTCTGGGAAGTCGTCACCGTCGATCAGACCAAGCCGTATACGATCACCGGCGCGCCACGCGTCGTGAAAGGGAGGCTGCTGATCGGCAACGGCGGCGGCGAGCTCGGCGTTCGCGGCTACTTCTCGGCCTACGACCCGAGCGACGGCAAGCTCCTCTGGCGGACCTACACGGTGCCGGGAAATCCGGCGGACGGCTTCGAATCGCCCGCACTCGCCAAGGCCGCGCCCACCTGGACCGGCGAGTGGTGGAAGTTCGGCGGCGGCGGAACGGTTTGGGACTCGATGGCCTTCGATCCCGCGCTCGACATTCTCTACATCGGCACCGGCAACGGCTCGCCGTGGTCCCGCCACGTGCGCAGCCCCGACGGCGGCGACAACCTCTTGCGAGTTCAACCGGTCATCGCAACGAAGCCTGAAGCGTATCCGCTGGTGTCTTGAAGTCCAATGTCTTTCGAGGACGCTGATTTAGGCGCAGAGCGACCTGGTTCAACCGGCTTTGGGAGTGTT
>Ga0247727_10018138_pt1 | contig 11113 bp, 7 predicted proteins | sample WisWelCaveWW1625_FD_202498 | JGI IMG/M metagenome (GOLD analysis project Ga0247727, IMG submission 202498) | Biofilm microbial communities from Wishing Well Cave, Virginia, United States - WW16-25 | ecosystem: Environmental > Aquatic > Deep subsurface > Groundwater > Cave microbial mat | place...
AATTGCTGGCGCGCCCGGAGGGATTCGAACCCCCGACCCTCGGTTCCGAAGACCGATGCTCTGTCCGCTGAGCTACGAGCGCGCGCCTCCGCTCCATGCGCCGGCCGTTTCGCGGCGACATAGTGCCGTCGCCGGCGCCTCTTCGCCCAGTCTAACACGCTCCCTCCTGCGACCACAGCGCTAGTGCCGCTCGACCAGTATGCTTGAGGCGGAGCAGCCATGCCCGATGAGACGAGCGAGCTGAACCCGGTCGACGCCGCAGTCGCTGAGCTGGATGGCCTCTTGGAGGGCGGCCGGCTCGACCAGGCGCTGACCAGGCTTGGCCAGCTCCACCCTGCTGACCAGGCCCAAGCCATCGCCAAGCTCGATGGCGAGCTGCGGGCCCCCCTCCTGCCGCGTATCGCGACCGAAGCCCTGGCGGAGATCGTCGGCTTCTTAGAAGAAGAGGCGCGCCGCAGCGTCGTTCGCGAGCTGGACCCGCCGCAGCTGGGCGCGGTGCTCGACGCGGCAGACCAGGACGTGGCGGTCGACATCCTGCACGACCTGGGGCCCGATCGGGCGCGAGCCGTGATGGCCAGCATGGGCAGCGCGGCCGAGATCGCGCCGCTCCTCCCCCACCCGGACGAGACCGCCGGCGGCCGGATGACGCGCGACTTCGTCGCGCTGAATAAGGAATGGAGCGTCGACCAGGCGCTCTCCTATCTACGCCGGACGCGCCCGGACGCAGAGTTGGCGTACTACCTCTACGCCGTCGACGACGCGCAGCGTCTGGAGGGCGTCGTGAGTCTGCGGCACCTGGTGGTATCAGAGCCAACGGAGCGCATCGGCGACCTGATGGCGACCGAGGTGGTCAGCGTCGGCTCATGGGAAGACCAGGAGGAGACCGCCCGCAGAGTGCAGCGTTACAACTTCGTCGCGATCCCGGTGGTGGACGAGGCGCACCGCCTGGTGGGTGTGGTCAGCGTGGACGACCTGATGGACGTGGCCGCAGAGGAGGCCACCGAGGACATGTTCCAGATGGTCGGCCTGACGAGCGAGGAGACGGTCTTCAGCTCCGTGCCCGCGGCCGCCCGCCGGCGCATCCCCTGGCTCCTGGTGAACCTGGCCACCGCCTTTATCGGCGCCTTCATCGTGCGCCTCTTCGAAGACACGATCGCCGACGTGGCGGTGCTGGCCGTGTTCATGCCGGTGGTGGCGGGCCACGGCGGCAACACCGGCACGCAGGGCATCACCCTGGTGGTGCGCGCTCTGGCGCTGGGCGAGGTGGGGCTGGCCGACACGCGGCGCGTGATCTGGAAAGAGGCCCGCTTCGGGATGATCCACGGCCTGGTCGCGGGGACGCTCAGCGCGGGGCTGGCGCTGGTGCTCACCGGTAACGAGTGGCTGGCGCTGGTGGTCTTCTGCGCGATGCTGGGCAACATCATCCTGGCGGCGACGGTCGGCAGCCTGCTCCCTCTGGCGATGCGCCGGCTGGGCATCGACCCGGCCCTGGCCTCGGCCATCTGGCTCACCACCTTCACCGACGTGATGGGCTTCCTGCTGCTCCTGGGGCTGGGCAGCCTGCTGGTGGAGCGTCTTAACTAGGAACGGGGCGTCTCGCTATTCGGGCGCGGCTGGCTCGTCGTCGCTCGCCGTTGGCGTGGCCTCGGCCGGCTCGTCATCGCCGGGCGGCGGTCGCGACGGGTCGGCGCTGAGCACGATGCGTACTTCGGTGAACTCGCGGTCGCGGGCGAAGCGGTCCGCCGCCACCTCGCCTTCGATGCCGGCGTCGCCGTCTCGAAAGTCGATGCGTTGGCCTAGGCCGGCCAGCTCGCCGCCGTCCTGCACCGTCCAGCCGAGCCCCTCGAACTCCTTGCGATAGAAGTCAAGCACCTCGTCCTGGGCGTCTCGGGTGAGGAAGGAGACGATGAACGTCTCGTCGCCCGGCTGGCGAACGAAGGCTGCGTTCGTGATCGTTGCGCCGTCGTACAGGGGCACCTCTTGGGGGAACTGCGGCGGCAGGCGGAGGCTCTCGGGAAGCTCAAACGGCGGTTCCTCGACACTGGCGCCGGCGTCCTCCAACGAGATGAGGAGCGTCGTGCGCCTATCATCGTCGCCTCGGGCGATTTGGACGGCGCCGGTGATGTCGGCGTCATCGATCAGCGAGAACCGGAAGGTATCGAGGCGGGCGCCGGAGGCCGCGAGCTCGATCTGCCAAGGGTCTTCATCGAGGGCCTCCTGATAGTAATCGAAGACCTGTTCGCGTTCGTCCCGCGTCTCCAGCACCAAAAGGTAAAGGACGGCCTCCGGCTCGGGCGTATCGGTCTGGGGCTGGGTCGGGTCGGCCTGGCCGGCGATGGGCTGGCGGCTGGAGACGACGATGTCGGCGTCCGGGTAGAGGGGGGGCTCCGCCGGCAGGCCGGGCGGGAGCTCGCCGGGGTAGGTCTCCACGCTGCCGGCGTTCTGACCCTGGCCGGCCAGGACGACGCCGTTCAGCAGCTCGGCGGCGCGCCGGTCGCCGCCCTCTCCGCAGGAGGTCAGGCCGGCGGCGAGGGCGGCGATGGCGATCGGGACGAGGAGAAGACGCAGGGGGCACCTCGCAAGCCAGCGCCCCGAAGCTTCGGGACGCCGGAGCTACTCGACCGCGTGCGAACGGATCTTCGTGGGGTGGACGGAGGGATTCGAACCCTCGATCTCCAGGGCCACAACCTGGCGCCTTGACCGCTCGGCTACGCCCACCACGTACAGAGGGCCCCAGAGGGCCCGCAGCAGTGTAGCACGGCGGCAGGGGCTTGACAAATCCGTCGAAATCTAGCATACTCCGCTCGCTGGAGTCGCCTGCACGGACTGCAGGAATTGGTGGCAAACCTTCGTGACCAAAGCTAGCGGTTGAACGAATGCGTGGGCCGGAATCCGTTGAGGCCCGTTCGGGCGTATTCCCCTTGGACGCGGGGGATACGCTGTAGGCATCTGAACTGAACTCCGTTAGGCCCGAGCGAAAGGAGGAGGCGCTAGGCTAGAGATACGATGAGCACTTTTTCTCCACGAGAACCACGCACAGGAGGTAACGCATGCAGTTAATCAAGCCGAATCTACGCCTGATGGCGCTGGCCGCGGCCGTGATCGCTGCGGTGCTGTTGGGCAGCAGCCTGGCGCCGAGCGCGCCGGACGAGACATTCGCGGCCGGAGACCTGACCGGCGTGTCATGTGCAGACGTCTACCTGCACAACATTGGAGGGGCGCCCCCGCCCAAGGGGACGGCGCCCGCCGGCCCGCTTGTCGCGAAATCGATTAGCAGGACGCAACCGGCGAAGAGCCTCATCCCCGGTCACTGGGACGTCACGGTGGTGAGCTACCTGGGCCCGGACACCAACGGCGACCTGGTCCCGGACCAGCCACCGACGACCGTGCCGTGCAACCCTAAGTCGCTGCAAGCGAAAGCGGCGCCTGAAGCCAACACCATGAACCCGCTGGTGAAGTTTGAAGCGGTCGGCAACAAGCGACCGACGGCGGAAGCCATCGAAGTCACCAAGCCGGGCCTGCCGGAAACGGCCGCTCAGTGCATCCCGGGCAACAACGTCGACGACGACGCCGACCTCGTCATCAACGATGGATGTGCGTCGGGCGGCCCAGAGACCGCCGGTGCGCAATGCACCGACGCAATTGACAACAATGGAAACGGTCTCGTGAACGAGGGATGCGCCCAAGTTGGCGCCACCGCCGAGGCCGGCCTCCAATGCACCAACAACACTGAGGACGACGGCGACCCACCGGGTGCCATTAACGACGGTTGCCTAGCGCCGGGCGCCGCTGAGACGGGCCTCCAGTGCGCCAACCACGTCGACGACGACGCCGACGCGGGCTTCGTCAACGACGGCTGTCCTCCGGATGGCGTCGGCGCGCCGGCGGGGACGTACTTGCGGTTCAGCGGCTGCGCCTTCAGCACGGAACTGAAGGTGTGGATCCGCACCGACACGAACACCAGCGTCAACAACAAGGGCACGAACGCTAAGAACCTGGGCGTGACCACCCTCTACCTGGGGACGAGCTCCCCGATCTTCGACAGCCAGGGGAACCCCGACCCGCTCACCTGCAACCCGGTAGGCTCGGTTGCTTTCAACTCCGTCATCGACGTGCACTCGCGCATACCACGGACGGACGACCCGCTTCAGGTGGCCGGCCCAGTCAGCCTCGACTGTGACGGCAACCTCATCGGGACACCGCAGCCGAACGACGGTCTCGGCGGCGAGGGCGGCGCAGGCCCGCCTTGCGGCCCGAACGCCTTCGTCCCGGACGACTGGGACGGTGACGGCTGCCCGGACTGGGACGAGCTGGCGCCCAAGTTCAAGGACGACCGGTCCGGCCGCGACCCGTTCAACCCGAACGACTGCGCGCCCGACAGCGTGCTGAACCTGACGGGCACCTACAACATCCTGGCCACCGCCTTCCCGGCGGCGAAGCAGGGCCGCATCATCGGGCCTAAGACGGGCGTCACCAACGTGGTGGCCAAGGAGATCAAGGACTACGACCCGTTCGCGGAGGAAGACAAACCCCCCATCCCAGAGGTGGGACCAGACTGCGCGAACGCAATTAACGACGACGGCGACAAGGCCGTTAACGATGGCTGCCCGCAAGTAAACGCCTTCCCCGAGCAAGGCGTTCTTGGGTGCACAAACGCTATCGACGAGGCCGACGAAGACCCCGGGGCGGCCATTGTGCAGGACGACCTGGTAGTCAATGATGGCTGCCCGGCGGTCTCCAATGCTACCTGCAAAGACACGCTCGACAACAACGGCGATACCGTCGCCGACAAGGACGACCCGGACTGCCTGAAGACGCCCGCCAAGCACGCCAGCGCGATCGTGAACGTGGTGAACCCGGCCGCGCTGAAGCAGAACCAGAAGGTCTACTGGGACACGAGCGATGACGACCAGCGCGGCTGGTGGCAGGTGACGAGCAACCCGTCGACGCCGCCGATCGAGCTGCAGCGTTTGTTCGCTCCGCCGTGCGGGCTCATCAACACGGGTATTCCCGCCGTGCCAATGCTGGCGCCTGGACAGTTGATGAGCGTGGCCTGTGACGGGCCGGTGCAGTCTGGCAACTACTTCCACTGCATCTCCCGCATCGACCACGACATCACGACGAACCAGCTTGACAGCAACCTGCTCTGCTACATCGACGCGCCGGGGCTGGGCATCCCGGGGAGCCCGCTGAAGTCGGCCGCGGACGGCAACGCCGGGCCGCCTCCGCCCCCGCCCTACCTGACCGGTGGTCCATCGAAGCTCCAGGGCTACTACGACAAGGTCAACAACCAGATCCACTTCATCGGCTGCTTCGAAAACGCCGGGCCGCCGCTTGGGCCGAACATCATCGTGCAGACGCACGTGGATGCGAAGACGCTCAAGGGCTTTACGACGATCTTCGGACAGCAGAGCATCAAGAACTGCGCAAACCACACGCCCGTGGTCAAGGCTGGCCCGCCGGCCACGTCAGTGCTCCAGGTATCCACCGTCCTGGCGCGTCAGAACAAGGACTTCGACCACGACGGTGACGGCTGCAAGGACTACGACGAGCTGGGCCATGGCAAGCCGCCGGGGCCGCCACCCAAGCTGCCACCTCCGAAGCTGTGCGGCGACGACCCGTACAACCCGCTCGACTCGGACGCGAACTACAACAGCGCCGTTACCATCTCCGTCACCGTGGTGCGGGCGGACGTCTGCCAGGGCGGACTGCCAGTCGGCCTTCCGCCAGTGGGCTGCAACGGCGCTCCGAATGGGCAAATCGCCGCCGGCAGCTACTTCCACTGCATCGGGGACCAGCAGCACGCGCCCCCGGCGAAGACGTTCACGACACGTCTCATGTGCTACACGGACAACCCGGTGACCACGGTGAACTGCCAGGACGCGGCCAACTCGGTCGCCAACCCCTGCGTGGCGGCGATCACCTGCGCTCCGTTCGGCCCTGCCCACCCGTCCCGCTGTGGTGACGGCCTGCCGGGCATCACGCCGCCGAGCAACGCGCCCCAGCCGAGCAAGGCCGGATCCGGCTCTGCGTACGGCGACATCGATGCCACGCATACCCAGTTGTCGGGCACGATTGACAATACGAACAACGTGCTCAACTTCACGGGCTGTTTCAACGGCGTCGAGAGCCCGACGCAGGGGCCGAGCATCTACACCCGTGCCACGATCGACGCGCACACGGGCGCGGGCACGGTGGATATCTTCCTCAATCAGCCGGCGAACTGCACGCCGCTACCGGTCGGCGAGCCGGCGGCTCCGTACAACGACGTGCCGATCGAGACGGCCGAGCAGGCGACGAAGACCGGTGTCACCCCAACGAACCAGAACGACACGGACGGCGATGGCTGCTCGGAAAAACAGGAGCTGAGGGACACCGTGGGTACTGGCGGCCGGCGCGACCCGTACAACCGCTGGGACTTGATGGCGGTGTGGCACGGTAGCCCGCTGATCCGGGACAAGATCGTGAACGCTGCCGACCTCTCGGCTGTCGTCGCCCGCTTCGGCGCGACCGACACCGGCGCCGGCGACTTTGACCGGAACAGCAACCCGACCCTCACGCCCAACCTGCCGATCTTGCCATCGGGCAACCGGGCGAACTACCACCCGTCGTTCGACCGGGAAGGCACGTTGGTCGGGTCCAACGCCTGGAACCTCAAGCCGCCGAACGGCAACGTCGGCGCGGCTGAGCTGGCGAACGCGGTGGCTCAATTCGGCCACAACTGCAACACCTAGGCTGAGCCGCGCTCAACCGAGTACGCAAAGGGAGCGCCCCAATTGGGGCGCTCCCTTTCATACGCGCCAGAGTGCGAAGAGCGGAGCTACACGGGCGCGCCGGTGACGAAGAGGAGGCCCCGGCCGAGCAGCTCGCCGGCGAAGACGGCGCCGACCGCGATGTAGAGAAGGCCGGTGGCCGACATCATCGCGTGGTCGCGGCTGGACTGCCACGCCATGTACGACAACGCCAGTGGAAAGACCAGCCCGACGCCTACCCGCAGCCAGAAGGCGGGGTTCGAACCGAGGCCGCCCGCCAGGAGGGCGGTGCTGTCCGGCGCCTGGCCCACCGGCACCACGGCGTTGACGACAAGGATGACGGCCTGCACCGCGACGACGGCCAGGAGCAGAAACGTCAGCTCCTGGAGCGGCCTGCCTGGCAGCTTGGGCGAGACGAGGTACCAGTGGCCCAGGACCATCGCCTCGCTGACGAAGCCGAGCGCGAGCGTGCCGATGACGAAGCTCAGCAGCGGCCCGGCTAGGCCCCACGTCGGCGGGCTCACCTGATAGGCGAGCAGGCCGATGCCGGCCAGCCCCGCCGCCGCAGCGACGCCGCCCGACACCAGCGACGGGCGCTCGCGAAGGGCGAGCCAGGCGTAGGGCGCGGTCAGCGCAAGGAAGGCGACGAAGACGCCGCGCACGGGGGAGAAGAGGCCGTCGTTCAGGCGGTAGCCCTCGAACTCGCTGCCGCTCACGTTGAACGCCGCCAGGACGGTCAGCCCGGCGCCGGCGACGACGATGGCGGCAGAGAGCTTGACGAAGCCCGCCGGCACCATGCGGCGCGCCTCGGCGATGAGCGCGGCAATCAGGCTGCCGACGCTGAATTCGGCCAGGATGATCAGCACGGTGTAGGGAAGGGCGTCCAGGTTCACTGCCCGATCATCGTAGGCGGTTGTGAAGGAGGGAGCAAACGAGCGCCGCCGTTGTGCCCCTCAAGAGCCGCCTGCCACCCGTCGCACGATCCGCCCCAGGCGCCGCCAGTCGCGCGCCTGCGTCTCGTGCGGGCGGGTGAGGGTCGACTGGATGCTGGGGTGGTAGAGCGGCACCAGCGTCCGGCCGGCCCAGGGCAGCGCCCGGCCCACGTCGCGGGCCAACACAGCGTCGTGGGGCTCGACGCGACGCAGCGCCCCGAGGGCGACGCCGCCGAGGACGACGACGACCGGCGCGCGCACGAGGCGGACCTGGGCAGAGAGGAAATCGGAGCAGGCGGCGACCTCGCGGGCGGCCGGCCGGCGGTTGTTACCGTTCGGGGAGAGCGGATTGCAGAGGACGGCATTCGTGATGAAGACGCGCTCGCGGTGGATGCCGGCCAGCGCGAGGAAGGCGTGGAAGCGACGGCCGGTGACGTCGGAGGTCATTGGCACGCCCGTGCGGGCGGCGCCCAGCCGGCCGGGCGCCTCGGCGACGAAGAGGATGCCGGCGTCGAGGGGGCCGTTCGTCTCGCCCAGGATGTGGACGTGGTTCATCGCTGAGCAGACGAAGCACGCCCCCACCTGGCGGCAGAGCGCGTCGAACGGCGGCGCGACGGGCGTCCTCGTTCCGCGATTCGCCTGCTCCACCATGGCGGCTCCAGCATACCGGCCGCGCCCGTCGCGTCGTGGTACAATGGCGCCGGTCTCCCATGTCGCTCCGACGCTCGCCCGAACACGACGAGTGCCGCTGGCTCCTAAAGGCGCTGCGGGAGACCGCGCACGAGCTCGAGTCGCAGGTCTGGGGGCTAGACGAGGAGGCGCTGCGCTGGCGTCCGACCGATGACGGCTGGTCGCTGAAGGAGCACTGCGCCCACCTGCGCGACTGCGAGGAGCACCTGCTCGACTCGCTCCAGCGCATCGCGTACGGAGACGGGGCGGACGTGCCGGCATTCGACGCCGATGCGCTGGTGCTGGACCGCGACTACCGGCAGGTCGATCTCTACGCGGCGCTGGAGCGCTTCGACGAACTGCGCGGGCGGACGATGACGCTCCTCTGGAGCCTGGCGCCCGACGATTGGGAGCGTGGCGGCCGGCATCGATACCGCGGGCCGGTGACCATCGCCCAGCTCGTGCGGGAGCAGAACGAGCACGACCTGGAGCACCTCTGGCAGGCCCGCCGCCTCCGCGAATCGCTGACGGCGCGAGCGGGGACGAGGTAGGAGCAGCGACCGTCCCTTAGTCCGCGGTGTCCGCGTCCACGGGGGCGGCGGCGGTGAGCTCGCCGGGGCGGGCGGCGGCGGCCTGGGCGCGCATCCGCTCCACTGTCGCCTCGAGCTCGGCGACGGTGCGCACTGGGGCCGAGCACGCCGTGCCGAAGCAGACGTAGGCGGCGGGCGACGGCTCCGCCGGAAAGGCGAGCGCGGCCAGGCGCTCGGCGTCGCGCGAGGGGTCCAGGAGCTGGACGGTGCGTTCGGGCACGCGCAGGCGGAGGGCGGCGCGGTGCAACTCGCCGAGCCGGTCGATCGGGCCGACGAGCTTGACGTCGGCCTGGGGATGGAGGTAGGCGTCGACGGCGCGGGCGTAGGCGGCGGCGAAGTGGCCCATGCCCTGCTCTTGCCCGGCGAAGTGCTCGAGGGTCCGCCCGGCGAGTTCAGCGTAGCGGCGCTGGTGGGTGTAGCGCTCCAGGCGGAGGAAGAGGCGGGCGCAGGCGGCGTTCTCGTTCATCGGCTTCTGGCGCGCCGAGAGCCGTCCCAGCGCCTCGTGGCCGTGCCACGCGTCGAAGAAGCCGCCGCGTTCGCCGTCGGCGAAGCGTTCCCCGAGCAGCGCCGCCAGCTCGAGCGCTCGGTCGAGGTGGGTCGGGTCGCCGGCGACCTCGTAGGCGTCGAGGAGGGCCCCGGCGGTATGCACCTGGTCGCCGAGCAGGCCCAGGATGTGGGGCTCGCCGTCGTGGTAGCGGTGCATCCCCTGGCCGGGGGCGTGGAGGCGCTGCCAGAGGAAATCGAGTGCGCGGAGGGCGCGGTCGCGTAGCTCCGGCCGGTCGAGGAGCGTCCACGACGCCTCCAGGTAAGCTGACGCGGCCATTGCGTTCCAGCTGGTGTAGACGGTGCGGTCGACGTAGGGGGCCTCGCGTTCGGCGCGGGCGGCGGCGGGGAGGGGGTAGAACTCCTCGTCGGCGTCCTGGCTGCCGTAGAACGCGCCGGTCTCCGCGTCGCTGAGCCAGGCGTCGAGGTAGGCGACGACGCCGGCGGCCGTCGCGGCGTGCTTCTCGTCGCCGGTGATGCGATAGAGGGCGAGGAGGTTGCGCAGCAGGCTGGCGTTGTCTTCCAGCATCTTCTCGAAGTGGGGGACGGTCCAGTCGCGGTTCGTGGCGTAGCGGAAGAAGCCGCCCCAGACGTGGTCGTAGACGCCGCCGTCGGACATCTTGTCCAGTGTCTTGCGCGCCATGTGGAGCAGATCCGGATCGTTCCGGCGCAGGTGGAGGTAGAGCAGCAGGTCGATACCGTCCGTGTGGGGGAACTTCTGCTGGTCGCCGAAGCCGCCGTGGACCGGATCGTAGGCATCGCTGAGACCGGTGAGCACGTCTTCGACGACCTGACCGGACAGCTCGCCCTCGCCGCCCATGCCGGCCAGGGCGCGTTCGCGGCGCTCGCGCATCTCGGCGACCTTCTGTGTGATCTCGTCACGGTTGTCGCGATAGTACTCGCTGAGCTGATCGAGCACCTCGCGCATCTGGTCGGGCGGGACGTAGGTCATGCCGGCCAGCACCTCGCCGTCGGGGGTGAGGAAGGCGGTGGTGGGCCAGCCGCCCATGTTGTAGCGAGCGTTGACGTCGGGGCGCTGGTCGTTGTCGACGCGGACGGGGACGAAGCGCTCGTTGATGATCGAGATGACCTGCTCGTCCGAGTAGGAGGTCTCGTCCATGACGTGGCACCAGTGGCACCAGACGGCGGAGATGCCGAGGAGCACCGGCTTATCGACGCTCCGAGCCTCCGCGAAGGCCTCGTCACTCCAGTGGCGCCAGTCGATCTCGTGGGCGCGGTTGGGCCGGGGCGAGAAGTGGAACTCGGCGTGCTGCTGCGGGGCCATGGGGCCACCTTCCTCTGTGGTGGGACGAATAAGCGAAGCCGGGAGTTAGTGTATCACGCGGCGGGCGCGGGGTGGGGTGGTGCGAGGGGATGTGGGTAGGGGCGCACGGCGAGGCGCCATCTAGGGGCTCGCGCTAACAGGGTGTTCAAGAACTCTCAGGAAGCAATGTTCCTCTTCCCACCCACCCGCCCCGAAAAGTAGTTTGAATCTGGGGGGACACCCCCCAAGCCCCCGGCAGGAGGCAAGCCCCCTGCACCCCCTCCTTCTTCACCACCCTGCCAGGGGCGCTCAATCGAACGGCCCTTACCGGCCAGCGCTTGCCTACCACGCAGGCCCGCCGCC
>Ga0247727_10018139_pt1 | contig 11112 bp, 11 predicted proteins | sample WisWelCaveWW1625_FD_202498 | JGI IMG/M metagenome (GOLD analysis project Ga0247727, IMG submission 202498) | Biofilm microbial communities from Wishing Well Cave, Virginia, United States - WW16-25 | ecosystem: Environmental > Aquatic > Deep subsurface > Groundwater > Cave microbial mat | place...
CGGGAAAGGAGTTTCTTCGCGAGCGCGTGGTCCGGGTGCGAGGGCAGCTCGGGATACAGGACCGCCTCGATCATCGGGTGCGGGACCAGAAACTGCACCACCTTCCTCGTGTTCTCGACGTGGCGCGGCATGCGCAAGTGCAGCGTCTCGATGCCTTGCAGAATCTGGAACGCGGTCATCGGCGCCATGCAGGGGCCGAAGTCGCGTAGCCCCTCGCGCCGGGTGCGAAGGAGAAACGCGCGCGTCCCGGACTCCTCCTCGAAGTCCATGCCGTGGAAGCCGTCGTAGGGCGCGGTGAGCGTCGGGAATTTACCCGACGCTTCCCAGTCGAAGCGGCCCGAGTCCACGAGCACGCCGCCGATCACCGTGCCGTGGCCGCCGAGGAACTTGGTCGCCGAGTGGTACAGCAGGTCCGCGCCCAGCTCGAAGGGCTTCATTAGGTACGGCGTGGTGAAGGTCGCGTCCACCAGCAGCGGCAAGCCTGCCGCGTGCGCGATTTTCGCCACCGCTGGAATGTCCAGCACGTCCAGGCCCGGATTGCCGAGCGTCTCGCCGAATAACAGGCGTGTATTCGGTCTTACTTCCCTGCGGAAGTTCTCCGGATCTCTTGGAGAAACAAAAGACGTCTCGATGCCAAACCTTTTCAGCGTGTAACCAAGCAGGTTGTGCGAGCCGCCGTAGAGCGCCGCAGAGGCGACCACGTGGCTGCCCGCGTCCATCAGCGTGGCGATCGCCAGGTGCAGCGCCGCCTGCCCGCTCGCGGTGGCAATGGCGCCGACGCCGCCTTCGAGCGCGGCCACGCGTTCCTCCAGCACCGCGACCGTGGGATTTGAGATACGCGAATAGACGTGCCCCGCGCGCTCCATGTTGAACAGCGAAGCAGCGTGCGCGGCGTCGCGGAACACGTACGAGGTGGTCTGGTAGATCGGCACCGCGCGGGCGCCGGTCGCCGGGTCGGGCGACTGCCCCGCGTGCAGGGCGAGCGTGTCGAAACCTGGAAACTTAGGTCCCGCCAAGCCGCAATCTCAGTGCAAATGCTTGCGCGAAGGCCGAGTCGCGGTCTCGAAGGCGCGCTCGGGTTTCCTCGCTTCCGTCGCGCGTTCCTTCCAGTCCTGTTCGAAGAAGCGATCGATCAGCGCGGCCGCCTCGGCGACCTGTTCCTTGCCGAACTGGCGCACGAGCAGCGCGGAGACGTCTTCGACCATGCAGCGGCGCTGCGCCTCGTGGATCGCGTGCACGGTCGGGCCGACGAACAGCAACCGCGATTCGTGCTCGCCGTTGTCCAGGTACAGCGTAAGCTCGACCTCGACCGCCTCGTAGCACAGCGGCCCGAGGTTCTCGAGCGCGGACTCCAGCGCCGGATCGAAGCTGCGGCCGGTTTCGCCGGTCCAGCACATCAGCAACATGAGTTCCTTTTCGTCGTAGCGCAGTCCGGGCTCCTCGGGCTCGAGGCTTTTGACGTCGGCAAGCCCCTCGGCATCGAGGTAGTCCAGCAGCGGCGCGATGGCCTGCTCGATCTGCTTTTTCGACACGCCTTCGAGCATCGGGATGTCGGCGTGCAGGTGCACTTCCATGCGCATGGCGGCTTTCCCGGGGAGTCAGGCGTGCATTTTATCACGCGCAATCGCCCGCAGCCGACCGTCGGCGCCCGTCAACTGACCTGCGGCGCGACGCGTTATTGCAGATAGCCCGAAAATGGCTGCGTTGCCGACGGAGGTGGCCATGAACGTGATGTACAACAGCGAGAATTACTACGTGGTCGAATTTCCGGGCCGCCATGGAATCGAGCTGGTGGACAAGACCAATGGCCGCGCCGGGTTTCTCGAAGGAGCGGTGGAAGTGAGATTCCGCGCCACCATGGCCGACCTTGCCGCGGGCGAGCCCAGCATCGAGTCGGTGGACGAGTTTCTCGGCCACTACGACGCGCTGCTGACGATCTCCGTCACCCTGCACTGAAAATTTCGCTAGCATCGGGCCGATGGCACGGCCCGCGCATTTACCTGACTACACAGGGAATGGTTTTGTAAACCTGGTTGCTTCCCTGGTGGAGGCCTGCGGCGGAGCGCCTCGCCATCCACCCCTGGGTTCTCTCCCGGTTCCGGAAATCCGCTCCGCCAGCAATGTCGTCTTCCTGATCGTGGACGGGCTCGGCGACGGCTACCTGCAGGCCAACGGCGTCGGCGCGCACTTCGCGCGTCACCGCCGCGGCGCGATCAGCGCCGTGTTTCCGTCGACGACCGCCACCGCGATCACGACCTCGTTCACGGGTGCGACGCCGCTGGAGCACGGGCTCACGGGCTGGTTCACCTATTTTTCGGCAACCGCCTGCGTTGGCGCCCCCCTGCCGTTCCAGCGCCGCGGCGAGAAAGCTTCCTTGGGCGTCGCGCCGGAGCGGATCTTCGTCGAGCGCTCGCTGTTCGACACGCTCGCGGTGCGCAGCGTCGTAGTCTCCTGGCGGAAGATCATCGATTCGCAGTACAACGTTCACCACTGCGGCCGCGCCGAGCGCCTGGCCTACGACCACCTCGAGGGATTTGTCGAGCAGACCGTGCACGCGGTCAAATCCGGGCCGGAGCGCAAGTTCGTCTATGCCTATTGGCCGGAGTTCGACGCGCTCGCCCACCGCCACGGCGTCGCAAGCGCCGAAGTGCGCGCGCATTTCACGGCGCTGGATGTCGCCTTCGGCGAACTCCTGTCGCGGCTCGCCGGCAGCGATACGCTCGTGGTCCTCACAGCGGACCACGGCTTCGTCGACAGTCCCCCCGAGGAGTCGGTCGAACTGCCGCCGACGCTCGCCGCATTGCTGCGCTTCCCTCTGTGCGGCGAACGGCGGATAGCCTTTTGCCATGTCCATGATGAAACTGTCTTTCTTGACAAAGCCAGGGAATTCTTCGGCGCTCGCGCGCAGGTGCGGCCGAGCCGGGAACTCGCAGACGAGGGCTGGTTCGGTATCGGCCGCGCGCATCCGAGTTTCGCGGAGCGGATCGGCGAGGTGGCGCTGGTCATGAGCGGCCGCGGCACGGTAAAAGACTGGGTGCCCGGCGAACCTCGGCACCTGCACATCGGCAATCACGGCGGCATGAGCGAAGACGAAATGCAAATCCCCCTGGTGGTGGCGCAAGCATGAAAACGCGCGCCGGGAGATGTCCTCAGCTCGAACTGACCCCCGTCACGCCGCGGTCGATGAAGTCGCGCGACTGCTCGAGCACTGCTTTGCGCCATTCCGGCGCCGCCGGGTAAAAAGCCGCCTCGTACTCGCGCCGCACCTTCGCGGCGAGCACCGGGTCGCGCGGGCCCTCGAAGCGCATCCAGCGCTGCGCGAGGCTCGCACGCTGCATGTCGCGCCGCGGAAACGTGCCAAATTCCACCACGATGCTGGTGACGTCGGTCTCGGGCAGCATCTCGGCAAAGGCGTCGATGATGGTGCCGTTGTAGGTCGCAAGCTTCTTGTGCGTCACGCCCTGCAGGTTGACGGCGCGCTCGCCCCACCAGACGCGGGCGCGTTCGCGCGCCGGCGAACCCTCGGGATGGAAGCAGAGGTAGATGTGCTCGCACCACGGCCCGATTCCGGTATGCAGGTCGACGTAGGCGACCTTGCGCGCGCGGCCGAGGTGCGTTTCCACCGCGCTGCGGAAGGCGCCATTCGCCCATTGCGGCCGGGCGCCGCCGTAGAACACGCCGTCGGCATGCGAATACTGCCCGCCATTGAACGCATCGGAAAACGACTTCTCGCCGACGCGCTCGCGGAACGCGTCCAACCCGGCGAAGATGCCGGCGACAGACGCTTCGTCCCAGCGCGGGATGGCGATCAGCGGATGCAGCTCGAGGTAGCCCGGGTTCGCGGGCAACGGCCTGGAAAAATCGATGAAATTGCGGTTGAGGTCGACGTTCTCCTCGGTGGTGCGCGTCTTGTGCGCGAAACCCCAGGGGTTCTGCGCGTGGAAGAACACCACCGCGGTGTCCTTGGGCAGCCGCGGTCGCCCGCGCAGCCAGGCGCGCTGCGCTGCCGAACCGGAATAGCCCTCGATGCCGTGCGTGCCGCTGCCGACCACGAAGACTCGCCCGGCGTCGCCCGGCCCGAGCACCGACACATCCAGATAAAGCGCCTCGCCGCCGGGTCCGCGCTCGGTGGGGTGCTGGTAACTCGCCAGCTTGGCGCCGGCGCGCCGCGCGGCCTCGACAAACTTGCGGCGCGCCTCGGCATAGGAGTCGGAAAAAGCCGCAAGTTCAGCCATCGCCGCTAGCCTACCTGATTAGAATAGCCCCACCAAGGAGGCTGCGACCATGGACGAATCCAGACGTACGTTTCTGAGTGGTGTCGCCGGTGCCGGCGCCTATGCGTTGCTGGGCGAAGCGCTCGCGCAGGACAAACCCGCCGCCGCGACCGCTCCGGCAGCTGCGTCGCCCCCCGGCACCATCCCGAACGACGCGATCAAACGCGAAAAGCATGCCGCGATGCAGTACCACTCCGAGCGTCCGTTGACCGGCTCGGTGCCGGCGGAGCTGCACGATTTCGACGTCACGCCGACGGACCGCATGTTCGTGCGCAACAACCTGCTCACGCCGGACCTCGATCCCGCGCGGCACCGCCTCACGGTGAAGGGCCTGGTGGACAAGGAGGTTTCGTTCTCGTTCGACGAATTGAAAAAGGTTTTCCCCGCGGTGACCCTGCAAGCGATGCTTGAGTGTGCGGGCTCCGGCCGGACCAACTACCAACCCACCGCCAGCGGCACGCCCTGGAGCCAGACCGGCGGCATGGGCTGCCCGACGTGGACCGGCGTGCGGCTCGCCGACGTGCTGAAGGCCGCGGGGTTGAAATCCGGCGCCGCGCATGTCGCCGGACAGGGTGGCGACCCCGGCATGATCGCGACTGCTGCGCCGGTGATCCGCTCCGTGCCGCTTGCCAAGGCGCTCGAGCAGAACACCCTGCTCGCCTGGGACATGAACGGCACCCCGTTGCCGAAGGTTCACGGCTATCCGCTGCGCCTGGTGGTGCCGGGCTGGGTCGGCTCGGCTTCGACCAAGTGGTTGCACACGCTGAGCGTGCTCGATGCGCCCTTCAAAGGCACCTTCATGACGGGCAGCTACGTGATGCCGAAATGGCCGGTCGAGCCCGGCCAGAGAATGCCGCCCGACACGGTCTCGGCCGAAGCCTGGCCGGTCAAATCCATGATCACCTTTCCCGCGCCCAATGCGCGCATCAAGGGCTCGCAGCGCCTTACGGTGCGCGGCCGCGCCTGGGTCGGCGAAGGCTCGATCGACCGCGTCGAGATTTCGGTTGACGAAGGCGTCACCTGGCAGCGTGCGAGCCTTGGCTCGCGCGGCGACAGGTACGCCTGGCGGACGTTCAGCTTCGACTACCAGCCGCAGCGCTTCGGCTACCTGAGCTTCCTCGCGCGCGCCTGGGACGACCGCGGCAACGCACAACCGATGGTCCCCAGCTGGAATCCGCTCGGTTACTTCTGGAACGGCGTGCACCGCGTGGGGGTGATGGTTGAGGTGTAGCGGTTTTGCCTTCGTTTTTCTCGGAATAATATCTTTTTCAGGAGAAGCGCAGGACAGACTCATCTCCGGTCCGGGCGCCACGCTGACCGAGAACAAGTGCAAGATCTGCCACGAGCTGCAGCACATCCGCCGCACGCCGCTGTCGCGCGGCGAGTGGGCCGACAACCTGAAGAACATGCGCGAGCGCGGCACGCCGATGACCGACGCGGAGCTGGCGACGATCCTCGACTACCTCTCGGCCTACTACAGCCGCGATCCGGCGCCGCCGCCCGCGCCCGATACGCTCAGCGGCGCGGGCAGCGACCCGGTGGCCAGGCTGCTTGAAGCCCATGCCTGCAGCGGCTGCCACACGCTGGACAAGCGGGTCGTGGGCCCATCGTTCCGCGAAATTGCGCAACGCTATGCGGGCGACGGCGGTGCGGCGGCACGCCTGGTCGCCAAGGTCAGGGAGGGCGGCCAGGGCGTTTGGGGGCAGGTGCCGATGCCGCCCGCTGCCGGCGTCGCCGAGGCCGAGCTGTCGACGCTGGTCGAGTGGGTGCTGGCGCAGAAATGACGCGCCGCTAGCGGTGGTATCGTTGGAATTTCCATGGCACAGCGCGATGTCCTGAAGCGGGCGGTGATGGGTCTGGCCCTTGTGGCCCTGCTCGGTGCCATGCATTCGGCCGACGCCCAGCGCAGGCGTCTGCCCTCGCGCACCGAGCCGATCCCCGATACTGAGTCCGGACGGCCGGCGGGGACCGCGGAACCTGCCAATCCCAGCATGATGATTTATGGCCCGCCGGTGCCGCCGCTGGGCGCGCCGCCTTCCCCGCCGATCCCGGAATCCGTCCTGAAGCCCGCGCCGGTTGTGACGCCCACCCCGCCTCCACTGGCGCCATTGGCAGTACCGATACCAGCGCCCGCGCCGCAGCCGCCCCCGCTTGCTGTGCCCGTGCCACCGCCCGCACCGCCGCCCCCGATTGCGGTGCCCGTTCCACTGCCCGCACCGGCGCCGGCCCCGGCCCCGGTTGCTGTGCCTGTGCCACCGCCCGCACCGCCGCCGCCCCCGGTTGCTGTGCCCGTGCCACCGCCCGCGCCGCCGCCGCCCTCGGTTGCTGTGCCCGTGCCACCGCCCGCGCCACCGCCGCCCCCGGTGGCCAAGCCCGCGCCGCTCCCGGAAAAACGGGAAGTGGCCGCCATTGCGCCCGCGCCGGCGCCCTACGCCGCGCCCAAGCTGGACGCAAAACTGGTGGAGCAGATATTTTCCTGCCTCGCGCCCGGCCTGCCGCAGGACTGGAAGCGGACCTGGGTGGTGCTGACCAGCGCCGAGACCGCGGTGGCGGCGAAGTTCTACGTCACCAGTTCATACCGCGACGAAGACGCCGAGGAGTTCGTGCCCTGCAACGTGCAGGAGATCACGCGCCGGATCACCGGCCTGAACGACGCGCTGCCGCCTGAGCAGCGGCGCTGGAAGTCCGCCCGGCTCGCGATCGATAGCGAGGGCGAGTACGAACTGAAGTACGACTACGCACGCTAGACGGTCCGCTCCGGAACTTCGCGGTCGTCAGGCTTTCCTGAGAAAATCGAAATCGCAACCGTGCTCCGCCTGGAGCACGTGGTCCATGTAGAGTTTTGCGTATCCTCGCGTGGGCCGCACCGCGGGTGGTTTCCAGGAAACTTTTCTTTTTGACAATTCGTTTTCGGGAACCAGCAAATCGATCTTCCGTTCCCTGACTGAAAGCCTGATCCGGTCGCCGTTGCGCGCGAGCGCGAGCGGTCCGCCAGCCGCAGCTTCCGGCGAGACGTGCAGCACGATGGTGCCGTAGGCGGTGCCGCTCATCCGCGCATCCGAAATCCGCACCATGTCCTTGAGTCCCGCGCGCGCCAGTTTCTGCGGGATCGGCAGGTAGCCCGCCTCGGGCATCGCGTAGCCGGAGGTCGGCCCGGCGTTTTGCAGCACCATGAAATCGTCCGGCGTAATGTCGAGGGCGGGATCGTCGACGCGCGCCGCGAGATCTTCCAGCGAGTCGAACACCACCGCCCTGCCTTCGCGCTCGAACAGACTGGCGTCGGCGGCCGAGCGCTTGAGGATCGCGCCGTTGGGCGCGAACGAGCCGAACAGCGCCACCAGGCCGCCTTCCTTCGCGAGCGGATCGGACAGGGGACGCACCACCGCGCGGTCCACCCAGGCGCCCTCTTCGTGCGCGAGGCGCTCGCCCAGCGTCTCGCCAGTCACGGTCATGCAGTCAAGGTGCAGCAGCGGCTTTAACTCGCGCAGCACCGCGCCGACGCCGCCCGCGGCGTAGAGGTCCGACATGTAGTACTGGCCGGTCGGTTTCAAGTCCACCAGGACCGGCGTGGTATCCGACAGCGAATTAAATTTCTTCAAATCAATTCCTACCCCGATCCTTCCCGCTATAGCGGTGAGATGAATGATGGCATTGGTCGAGCCGCCGATGGCCAGCAACACCCGCAGCGCGTTTTCTACCGACCGTTGCGTGATGACCTGCGAAGGACGGATCGGGCGCGTCACCAGTTCCACCGCGCGCCGTCCGCTGGCCTCTCCCGCGCGCAGCCGGGCGGCATGCACGGCGGGAATCGCAGCGCTGCCCGGCAGCGCCATGCCGAGCGCCTCGGCGAGCGCCGCCATGGTCGATGCGGTCCCCATCACCGCGCAGGTTCCAGCCGTGGTCGCCAGATTTCCTTCAATGGCTTCGATTTCGGCAGCGCCGACTTTTCCTGCCCGATGCAGGGCCCAGAAGCGCCGGCAATCGGTGCAGGCGCCGAGCCGTTCGCCGCGGTAGGAGGTCGGCATCATCGGCCCCGCCAGCAACTGCACCGCGGGCACGTCCGCGCTCGCCGCGCCCATCAATTGCGCCGGCACGGTCTTGTCGCAGCCGCCCACCAGCACCACCGCATCCATCGGCTGGGCGCGGATCATCTCCTCCACATCCATCGACATCAGGTTGCGGAACATCATCGAAGTCGGGCTGAGGAAGACCTCGCCCAGCGAGGTGGTGGGAAACTCGACCGGCAGCCCGCCCGCGGCGAGCACGCCGCGTTTCACCGCTTCGATCAGTTCGGGAAAATGCCGGTGGCAGTTGTTGAAGCCGCTGCGCGAATCGGCGATGCCGACCACCGGGCGCGCCAGCATCTCGCCCGAGTAGCCCATGCTCTTGGCGAACGAGCGGCGCAAATAAAGCGAGAACGCCGGATCGCCGTAGTTGGTGAGGCCGCGCGCGAGGCCGTGTTTTGTGTCCTGCGTCATGATGGATTCGGCAGCTGAGCTGATGCGGGGTTCACTCGATGGAGATTTCAACTTCGGTGTAGCTTCCGGGCGTCACCGCGCCCACGCTGGCGACGATCTGGGGCAGCCGAAGTCTGATGAGTCTCCAGCGCCCTTTGCTAAGTACGACGATCGCAATCTTCCGACCGGTAAGATTCTGCTGATAGCGGATATTCCGATCGGTCGTGAGAAACACTTCGAAACCCGCCGCCTCCGCGGCGTCAAGCAGCTCGCCGTTGCGTAGCGTATCCCAGCCGAGCGAGCGGGCCTCCTGGATCGTATGGCCAAGCAACGCCTTCGCGATTCCCCTCGGCGTGCCGTTATCAAAGAGGATGCGCATCAGCGCCCAGGCACGGGCGCATCCAGACTACGTGCAGCGAACTCCAGTACAGCTGTGACTTGCGCCCGCGTGACCGGGAACTGCTCCATGACCTCGTCGATGGTCATGCCATCTTCCAGATTCTCAAAGACGATCGCAACCGGCGTCCGGGTATTCTTGAACACCCACGCCCCGCTGACCTTGCCCGGGATGCTTTCCACGTCCGGGCACTGGGACCAATCGAGCGCCGACATTGGCTTGGCTCCTTCTTAAATTTAGCCTAAAGGATTTCAGGCGCGCTGTCACGCCCTTCGGGAGAACCCGTTACCGACCGAGATCCTCGAATGCATCCTCGAAATAATCGCTGTGCTACACACTTGCCTGGGATGGGTAAGGCCATTTATCAGAGGCGTGAGCGAACAGGATCTCACCACGCGTTGTGATGTGCGCCTCGTCCCAATGATCCTTGTCTTGAAAGTAGCGATTCAGCGCCAGCGCAGAGTTCTTCAGGATTTCGGGCTTCTTGATTTCGAATGCTGAATTGGACACGGAACTATTCAGCGGTTGGGTCAAAAGAGTCAGATTGCCGAACGTATGCTTCGCGCGGTCACGTTTTTCCGTGACCTCGACATCTTCGGCGCTCCGCGACTTGTCGTACTGTTCAAGCCAAGTCACGCCGCGACTGCCGTTGGGGAATAACCACTGCTCAATCCACTGATCTGGAAGAACGTGCTCAACCGTCAATGCGGACAGAATCTCGATGCGCTCAGCGCGGGGTTGATGCAGCCGCCTTTCGATTTCACGCAAAGCGTATTGAACCCGTCCTGCACCCACGGAGTTGTATGCGGGCTTGTTAAGCCACGCCAGCTTGAATCTGGCGTCATCGGGCCAAACGACGCTGTCACCTGTCTGCTCGACCAGTGCAGCTCTCAAGTTCTGTCGATTAAACTGTGATTTACCCAGCTTACCGAGCACAGTCAAAAAGAAGCGAGTGTAATTCTTCGTCCCCAAGTCACATACCGCTCGGCGGAAGATATACGACTCGAGATCTTCCAACATTCCTGCGAGTTCATCATTGCCAGTCTCCGCCCCCATCATTCCCAGCACAAGTGGATAGACAGTGCTCAGGTCGAAGATGCGCAGGAACGCCGAAAAGCGCCCGATTGGTGTATTCGGATCTGGTAGAACCAAGTCCCTAAAATAGGTTCGATATTTGCTCAAGTTCTCCAATTCCGCCTTTACCGTCGGGAACGGATTCGCCGCTTTGATCCAATCCTTGTATTCGTTGTAAAGGTGGGAGATGAGGATTTCCTGCTTGCGGTGTAACGTCAGGTAGTGCTGGAGGAAGATATCGGAGCGAGGCCGCAGCAGCCTTCCTTGTTTCTCAAGCAACCGCCAGAACTCGTCATCAAACGGCACCCAGAACTCGGCATAGAGTTCCTCCTGCGACTCCTTCCGCTGAGCGGCCCGCAAGAAGATGAAATTCCGGAGGAGGTCAGAGGGCAGCAGCGGCTCGCCACGCGCGTTCAATGTTTCAAAAATCACCTGAGGATCATCATCACCTTCCAATTCCACCGTAACTACCTGCAAAGCTCCGCGAAGGGCCTCGTGCATGGTTGCCGCGCGCTCCGAAAGCGGCTGTTGGTGCTCGTCGCTCGTCATGAACGTCGTGAGCTGGTCGTAAAAGTAGATGTAGCACGCAATCATCTTGGGCCGAGGATCGGGTTTCCGTTGATACTTTCGCCGCACGACCGGGTGTCGCTGGTCGAGCTCGTCCTTCGATGCCGAATCAATAACATCAGCAAACTGCTTCCGGTCGAGATTTGTGGGCCAGAGTTTGTATCGCTCCACCTTCTCGTTTTCCATGATGCCCGTGTTCTGTAGATAGCGGGCGCACTCTTCTGCGTAGGCTTGTTGGCCTTCAGCGGCACAAACATCCCGAAACGCTGAGAGGAAAATCTGGAAAGTCGTCAGGCGCTATTGACCGTCAATTACCAGTTGAACTGGAACCGCGTTCCCATAA
>Ga0247727_10018140_pt1 | contig 11112 bp, 6 predicted proteins | sample WisWelCaveWW1625_FD_202498 | JGI IMG/M metagenome (GOLD analysis project Ga0247727, IMG submission 202498) | Biofilm microbial communities from Wishing Well Cave, Virginia, United States - WW16-25 | ecosystem: Environmental > Aquatic > Deep subsurface > Groundwater > Cave microbial mat | place...
CGTAGAAGGATCGTAAAGCTCGGCGGTCCCAAAGCAAGGAGGATCGCTGCCTTGGTCGTAACCACCCGCTACCAGGACCATTCCGTTTGGTACCAACGTGCCAGTGGCGTCGCCCCTGGCCTGGACCATGGACGCTGCGGTGCTCCAGGTATTGGTGGAGGGGTCATAACTGTAGCGTTGGACCATATGCCATGCCTGGCCTGAGTCATCGACGCCGCCGGAGTCCAAGCATTTGTGGCTGGGTCGTACAACTCCGCGCTTGCGAGCCACGCATTATTCCATCCGCCTGCTACCAGCACCTTGCCGTCCGGAAGCGAAACCTGCGCATGGCCATAGCGACCGCCAACCATGGGTGCCGCAGAACTCCACGTGTTCGTTGCGGGATTATAAAACTCTGCATTTGTGAAGGTATTTCCAACGAGCGCCCAGCCTCCAGTTACGAGGACCTTGCCATTCGGCAGCAATGATGCGTTGTGGCCAAAACGCGGCAAAGGCATGATTCCGGCCGGGCTCCACGTGTCTGTGGCCGGATCGTATAACTCCGGGCTTGATACGAAGTTGTAACCACCCATGTCGCCACCCACCACGAGCACTTTTCCATTCTGAAGCACCGTCGCCGCATGCCAGTAGCGAGGTGTGGCCATCGATGCAGCGGGGACCCAGGTTTGTGCAACAGCAGAGGGTCCGAACCCCATGAGCAGACTTATTAGGACTAGAAAAGCTACAAGCGAAGAGAAGCACCTTGGACTTAACATAGACGACCTCCGAGACAAAGCGATTGCATTTCAAAGCGTGTGCTTGCGGAAATTCGCGCTATTTGTTCGATTGTTGTAACCATAACGATCCAGCGCAAAATCGATGCCAGGCTATCCGCAGATCCTTATCGAGAGGAAAGGAGGATGAGGATGGGGTACGCTTATGGACCTTTCGTCTCTTAACTGACGAGGTGTCTCAGATGCGTGATCTGTCTTGTAAGTCAGACGCTGCTTACAGGCAAAATTGGAGAGGAAGACGCAGGCATCAATATCCGGCAGTGATGCGGTTCGCATCACCATGTGTGCTGAAATTGAATATTCTGCCCGCGCAGCGTTACATACCCCATCAAGAAAAGGCAGAATCGCGGGGAACGATCTCGTTACTCGTCACTCGGAACTGGCGACTTCGGGTTGTTCAGCTTTGGCCGACATCGAAAGCAGGAGCAACCCGACACCGATGCAAATGGACATGTCTGCGATGTTGAAAAAGGGCCAGTGCCGATCAAACCAGTGCATATCAATGAAGTCTATGACATAACCGTGTCGTAAACGATCATAGAGATTGCCCACGGCGCCGCCCAGGACCAGCGCGAGTCCCACAAACATACGCGGATTTCGTGTCTCCAGCCGCAGGAAATAAACCAGAATCACTGCAAGTGAAACAAGGGAAAGAATCGACAACCCCCAGGACAAATACGGGCTGGTAACGGATGATCCGAGGCCAAAAACAGCTCCTCGATTGTGGATGTAAGTAAGATTCAAGAAGTTCGGAATCAACTCAATGGAGTCATGTTGAGACATTCCCTGCGTTACTACCGTCTTGGTGACCTGATCAAGCAGGAATACAATGACGGAAACCAGGAAATAGTTGGCTTTATCCTTCCACAGGCTCATGATTGTACCGCCGGAAGTCTGGCTAAGACATCACCACATCGCGTGCAGACTCCCGGATAAGCCGGAACGGCGCCGATATCCGTCTTGATTTGCCAGCACCTTTTGCATTTTTCTCCAGTTGTCTTTCGTACTTCGAAACTTTCCGAACCGAACTCTATCTCCACACGAGAGACAATAAAAAGGTCCGTGAGAAAATTCCGGTAACGCTCAACAACGGCCCGATCCTGATCTGCGAAGCGGCACAACACTTCGGCTTCAAGTGAAGACCCGATCTCTTTTCTCTGTCTTGCCTCTTCCAGTAATTTTAAGACTGTCTCCCTGTATGCAGCCAGTTTCAACCATTCCTGCTTTTCGTCATCGGTGAGCCAGTCCCGCACGGATCCGGCAAACTCGGTCAAATGAACAGATTCTACTTTTCCTGCGAAGCGAGGCATTTCCTGCCAGACCTCGTCGCTTGTGAACGAGAAAATCGGCGCAGTAAGCCGGACCAATTGATTCAGGATTCGAAACATGGTCGTTTGTGCCGCCCGGCGTTTCACGCTGTCCGGATGCGACACGTAAAGCCGGTCTTTGTTGATGTCCAGGTAAAAGGAGCTCATATCCACAACACAGAACCGGTAAATCGAGTGGTACACGACATGATATTCAAAGCGTTCATAAGCGTGCAACACTCTTCGTGAAAGCTCTGACAACTGTTGTAGTGCCCAACGGTCAAGCGGTTCCAGATTTTGTTCCGACGCTTCCTGAGTATCCGGATCGAAATCGTAAAGGTTTGACAGCAGATAGCGGAATGTATTCCGGATCTTCCTGTATGCTTCCGCAATTCGTTCGAGAGTTTCGTGCCCGATGCTGATCTCTTCACGATAATCAACCATTGAGACCCACGCACGTAGAATCTCCGCCCCGCTTTTCTTGATGATGTCTTCAGGATCGATGTAATTGCCAAGACTCTTTGACATCTTGTGGCCTTTCGCATCCACTACCATGCCGTGAGTTACGCAGATGTTGTAGGGTGCCCTTCCGCGCGTCTTAATGGCAGTCATCAGTGAGCTGTTAAACCAGCCGCGATATTGATCGTTTCCTTCAAGATAAGCATCAGCCGGCCAGGTAAGGTTGTATTGTGGTGTCAGCACGGCTTCGTGACTGACACCGGAGTCAAACCACACATCCAGAATGTCGAACCCTTTCTGGAACTCCGTGTTCCCGCATGCCTGACACTTTGCATCCATGGGAAGCAGTTCTGCGGCGCTCCGGATGTACCAGGCATCGGCGCCTTCCTTTTCATATATGTCGGCGACCGTGTCAAACACGCGCGGGTCCTGCAAAAGCTCTTTGCACCGAATGCAGTAGAACGCCGTTATCGGAACACCCCAGGCCCGCTGACGCGAAATGGTCCAATCCGGTCGAGACTCGATCATGTTATACATGCGCTCCTGTCCCCAGGCAGGGTCCCATTGAACTTTCTTTATCTCTTCGAGTGCCTTGTGTTTCAGGCCCTTCATGGAAATGAACCATTGTTCGGTTGCGCGAAAGAGAATCGGATGATGACAGCGCGGACAGTGCGGATAACTGTGGTCATATCTTTCCGAAAACAGAAGAGACCCTGTTTCTTTCAAGTGCTCAACAATCTTCGGATTGGCATCAAATACAAATTGTCCGCCAAAATGTTTTACGTCAGGATAAAAGCGTCCCTTGTCATCCACCGGATTCAATATTTCCAGACCGTACTTCACACCGCTGTGGTAATCATCGGCTCCATGGCCGGGCGCAGTGTGGACGGCTCCGGTTCCCTGATCCATCGTGACGTAGTCTGCAACTATCAACAGCGAATCGCGATCCAGAAACGGATGCCGTGCCTTTCGTCCTTCAAAACGACCACCCGGGATCCGCGCAACAATCCGGCCTTCCGGCAAATGAGTTGTGCGCGCCAATTCAGGCAAAAGCTTTTCCGCGAAGATGTACGTTTCACCGGACGGCACTTCGTACGCCAGATACTCAAAATCCGGATGAAACGCAATGGCAAGGTTGGCCGGCAAAGTCCACGGTGTCGTGGTCCAGATCAAAACGAAAATTCGTTTCCCGGAAAGTTCCGGATCGAGTCCGCTCCAGTCTTCCTCTACAGGGAATTTCACATAGATGGAAGGGGAACGGTGGTCCTGATATTCGACTTCCGTATCGGCAAGCGCCGTTTCACAGGACCAGCACCAGTGCACGGGTTTGAACCCTTTGTAAACGTGACCACCTTTGTAGAAATCACCGAATACGCGGGCAATCGTGGCCTCGTACCGGTACTCCATCGTCATGTATGGATGGTCCCAATCGCCCAGGATTCCCAGACGTTTGAACTGGTCTCGCTGAATATCCAGGTATTTTTCCGCATACTTCCGGCACTCTTTCCGGAAAGCTACCGGATCCATATCCTTCTTTTTTGCGCTGGTGTGTTTTTCCACCTGGAGCTCAATCGGCAATCCGTGGCAATCCCATCCCGGCACATACGGTGAATCAAACCCCATCATCGATTTTGATTTCACCATCAGGTCTTTCAATACCTTATTGATGACGTGACCCATGTGGATTTTGCCGTTTGCATAAGGAGGGCCGTCATGCAGTAAGAAAACGGGTTTGCCTTTACGAATCTCGCGCAGCCTGTTGTAAACCGATAGTTCGTCCCATAGTTTCATTAACTCAGGTTCGCGCTGACTCAGATTCGCTTTCATGGGAAAACGCGTCTGAGGCAGATTGAGCGTCTTTTTCAGTTCTTTTTCGTCCATAAGATTTGATAATTGTAAGCGCCGCACGCCGCCGTGTCAAAATACGGCAAAAAAATGGCCGCCGACTCCGATCTTAGTTCAAGCCTCTGATGAAGGTTATGACTATCTTGCTTTATCTTTTGCGCGACCTTCATTTTTGAAGATCCCTGTTGTTGCCTGCACTTTTTGTCATATATACTTGAATGAATCAAACATGATTTTTTCTTTTGCTCAAACGATCAGGTCTTTCATACGCAACGCGGAATTTACAGATTTGAACTTCTCGGGATGTCGATTTATCACAGAATGAATTCACCTCCCGTTCGTAAGATCGCAATTCGTGCAGCATTCATTCTTTTTGGATTGTCGCTTTCTCTGGTTGCCGGAGAAATAGGAATTCGTTTGATCTTCAGTAATTCGATTGCAAGCTCGAATCCTGCCGATAAGCAAATTGTGAGTATTGCCCAGGCTCTTCCTCGGGCTACATACCACAAACCCGGTGAACAATTCGTCTATTTTGGAAATCCGGGAGCGCTTAAAGAGTTTGAGATTGCCGGTCGTTGGAATGCACAGGGCTTTAATGACAAAGATTATTCCTTTCACAAAGCATCAAACACTTTTCGAATTGTCGTTCTGGGTGATTCTTATGTCGAAGCCTTACAGGTGCCAATGGAAAGGAGTTTTCACAAGGTATTAGAAAGAAGCTTGAATCAAAGAATCAAGAATAAGAATTTCGAAGTTATCTCGTTTGGCGCATCAGGAAACGGTCCTAGAAAAAATCTTCAATGTCTGGAAAAATTAGGTATGAAATACGGTCCGGACCTTGTCATTATGATGTTCCTTGAAGGCAATGATGTTCGGGACGACAATGTAGCCCTGCAGGTCCTTCATCGTCGTCAAAAGGATAAGCTTGAAAAACTGTCTCCCACGTTATATCGGCCGACACTTTACCAGCCTGGAGGCCAGGTACCTCACCTGCTGCGTTATTCGAGATTGTTTGGTTTCCTTGCTCAAAGCTCGTTGAACCTCAAATACAAACGTCAACGAAAAGAGTTGACACCGGAAGATCAGATTCCATTAGATCAGTTCATTTACTCAACTCAGTACGATCAGATTTGGAAAAGGGCGTGGCAAAACACATTGAGTTATGTTCGACAGGCTGAAGAACTCGTTGTTTCCGGTAAAAGCGACTTTATCCTTGTGGAGATTGATGAGGTCTTCAGATTGATCGATCATGGAGAGATCCCGATATTTGATAACCCTGCGATGAAGAAGTATTCATGGGATTTCGATCGGCCGCGAAAAATAATAAAGGAATTTTGCCGGGACAATCAAATTCGACTTCTGGATCTTGAGCCGTTTTTCGCTGACGAAAATTCCAGATCAAAGACCCCGTTGCACTACGCCTACGATGGACACTGGAACGAGAAGGGGCATGAGCTCGCTGCCGAAACCATCTTCAATTATCTGAAAGAGCAGACGCTACTTCAGTAAGAAGACGATGGCGGAAACAAACAATACGGCCAGGCTTCCTGAGAAAACCAGGAACTTTGTCCAGGCAGCGCGATCCATGGCGCGGGAGAGGGATTCGGCTTCAACGATCTGTTTCTGGCGCGTGGTGACCTCGCGATTGTAACTATCGAGCTGTTCGTAGTTTTCCGGAAACGAATCTTCTTCCAGACGAAGCTGTTCCACTTTTTCTCCGAGCTCAAACAAAAACGGTTGCATCTCGCGGCGCAGGTGCTCGATTTCCCGGCTGAGATGCTTTTTCTTTTCTTCCATCTGCTGAATGTGATGGTTGTCTTCCTTGATCCTTTGCTCAAAGTCCCGCTTCGATGATTCCTTCTGTTGCTCCCGCCTTTCGATTTCTGCCCGCTCATTTGCCGTTTCTATCTTCAATTTTTCCATCGTTGAATGAAGAAACGGCAATTTGCAATCGATCTCCGCTTTACCTACATACAGGGCACGAATCCTCTCCTGTTCCACAAGGATCTTTGTGCCCTTGTCCGAATCAGAAGCCAGATCGAGTTCCTGAATAGTTTGCTGGTGCACGCGGATCTGCCGGGAAAGGTAATCTTGTTGAGATCGTAGTTCTTCAATCTGAACCTTGTTGCTCTCCTTCTCTGCATTGATTTTTTCAATCCTTTGCCGGTGAGGCACGATCTGCTGCTCCAGCAGGTCGAGATTCTGATTGAATTTCTCCGTGAGCTCCGCTTTTCTGATTTCGATGTCTGCTATTTCAGTATCGTGCTCGCCGAACTGAGTTTTCAAACGGTTCATTTCAATTTGCAGCTCCTTCAGGTTGACAAGGATACCTGCAAGATCCGGATGATGGACGTGCGCTTCCCAGGCGCGGACTCCAAGAGCGTGAACGTATTTGTCTTTTTCGCGCTCGCAGCTTTTGATTTCGAAATAGAGGCGGGTAACCGTTCCTTTGCGTTTGATCTCAGAAAGCCCTGTGGAGAAAATACGGGCAATCCCGTCAAAGATTGTCTGCTTTGCCGGGTTTGTTTTAACCTCTAGCGTTTGAACATCCATCTCCAGTTGTAAGTGATCATATTACACGAATGCATAGTGTGTCAATAGTACTATCTAAATAGAGTGTACTGCTCCGTAGTTGGAGCGCGGACATCCTGTCCGCATTATGGGCCGCAGGCATCTTGCCTGCTTCGCACTAGAAACTCCAGGGGCCGGCAGCAGGCGCTCCAACGGCGGTGATTGAGGCGTTGCGGGATGCCTCACTGGAAAAGCATATTCCTTTTGGTATAATGATTCTGTTTTGGTCCCAAAATTCGAGATAACTGCAAGTTCCGTACGGAGAGGACTGTATGAAAAAACTCACGCTTTGTCTCTGTGCCTGCTTTATTCTGTTGTTCGGTGCAACCATTACTTTTGCCGCGGAAACAACTGCTACCATAATCGGGTCTGTTTACGATGATAAGGATCTTCCGCTGCCCGGAGTTACGGTTACTGCGGTAAACGCTGCGACGAATTTCACGCGGGTAACAACCTCAGAAACCGGTGGAGTTTATCGTGTTGCTTTGCTTCCGCCGGGAACCTATACCATAACCGTGGAGATCGTCGGCTTTGCCAAGGAAGTACGCACAGGAATCGAACTTACCCTTGGTAAGGAAATTATTCTCGATTTCCGGCTAAAGCTTTCGGCTGCCGGAGAGATCGTGGAAGTTGCCGGTGAGACTCCCCTCATTGATGCAACGAAATCTCAACTAGGACAGACTGTGGATGAAGAGAGCATTAGAGATCTTCCTCTGAACGGCCGTGATTATACGCAATTATCGCTGCTGGCGCCTGGCGTCAAGCCGGTCACCCTTGGAAACTACGGGCAATTCCAGATCGGAGGGCAGCGTGGAGACGCGGTCAATTACACAATTGACGGCGGCGAGAACAACTTCTCGTATACAAATGAAGCCAGAACGCTTTTTACCCAGGAAGGCATTCAGGAATTCCAGATTCTGACAAACCGGTTTTCGGCAGAATACGGGCGCGCAACGGGCGGCGTGATCAACGTGATCTCAAAATCAGGAACCAACGATTTTCATGGCAACGGATTCTTTTTCTTCCGGCCGGATGAATTGGATGCAGCCGACTTCTTTGCTGATCAACGTGGCGTGGATTTTCCCGTAGATCAACAACAGGGTGGCGTAACGTTGGGCGGCCCGATTAAAAGGGACAAAACATTTTTCTTCTTTGCATTCGAACAAACCAATAGAGACGGGTCCATTTCGGTCTCACCCATTGATCGGTTTCCCGATGGTGTGCGACCGAAGCCGATTGACTTGAGCCTTGCAACGGGAAAAGTCGATCATCAGCTCAACGAGGATCACTCCATGGTTTTCCGCTATAACTTCCAGGATCGCAGTGAAGCCGGATTTTATGCAGGTGGCATCTATGTGGATGGCGTAGTCACCGAAGCGAACTCTCATTCCGTTGGTGTTTCTGAAAATGCAGTGTTTTCAAACGATAGTTACAATGAATTCCTCGTTCAATATGGAAGACATCTCCGTGAAGATACAGTGGAAGGAACCGGCCCTGCCCAGTATCGTTTCGCCGACGTCAGCTCCGTAACCGGACATCATTATTGCTGTCCGCAGCGCTTTGAAGAAAACCGAATTGAAATTCTGGATACTTTTACAAAGCTCATTCCAACGCAAAAGGGTGAGCATACGATTAAATTCGGCGGCGACTATATCCACATTGCCTCCGATATTATATTCGCACAATATTTCGGTGGCGGTTACTATTTTTCAACACAGGAGCCATTCGATCCAAACAATTCGGATACTTTCCCGAGTTACTTTTTTATAGGTGTGGGGAACCCCCGAAATGAGAATACAAATCACCAGTTCTCCGCATTTATTCAGGATGATTGGCGTGTCAACGATCGATTGACGCTGAATCTGGGCCTTCGTTACGACATTGAGACTTTCAACGGAGACGAAACCCCGGTACCGCTCGGTGACACAGGTATTAACCTTGGCGAAATTCCGGAGACTGATAAAAACAATTTCGGCCCCCGGCTGGGTTTTACTTATGACTGGGGCGGTCAGGGAAAAACGATCCTTCGCGGAGGGTACGGTCGTTACTATAAGCCGATCCTTCATAATGTGTACAACAATGCTCTGCTTTTTGATGGAACACAGTATGTGGTCGAGTCAATCTCTGATTCGGACACTCTCGGTCAGGTTTGCTGCGGAATTCCAGATCCTTCGTTTTTCGAAGGTGGCGGGTTTGATGTCCGCCCCATGAACAGTGCGGACGTTGCTTTTTCAGATCAGGCGTCGATCGGCTTTCAACACGAGCTCGCAAGAGATCTTGTCGTGAATGCCGATTACGTTTACGTAAAAAGCAGCAATCTTACGCGTGAGCGTAATTTGAATGCTCCTCAGGATATCTCGGATCCAAATTTTGAACCGGATTTCCCGGAGTTTTTCCGCGTACGTTTATTGTTGACGGACGCTCACTCCTGGTATCACGCCCTTCAAACAAATATCCAGAAGCGGTTCAGCAATAATCTGATGTTTACCGCTTCGTATACGTTTTCTAAAGTGGAAGAAGAGGCGGGAGACTTCTTCAGCGTTTCGGAGCCAAACGACCAGTCCAACCTAGATGCTGAAAAGGGACCCGGTACTCACGATCAGCGTCACGTGTTTTCGTTTGGTGGTTTTTATGAACTGCCAAAGGGATTTCAAGTCGGCACGATTATTCGAGCTGCATCCGGAATTCCCATTAATTTCCGTGTTAACGAAAACCATAACAGTGATGGGTTTTGCTGTAACGACCGTCCCGATTTGGGTCCGAACAATACCTTTGGATTTCCGCCACCTGATCGCCCGGGGAATATGCCCAGGAATTATGGTCGAGGCGAATCCTTTTTCCAGGTGGATCTACGTGTAGCGAAGAGCGTTGAATGGAGCCGATACCGGCTGGAACTGATCGGAGAAGTGTTTAACTTGTTCAACCGTACGAATTTTAACTTCCGTCCGGCTTCCGTGAATCGACTCGTTACACCCGACGATGTGGGCAAACCTGTGGAAGGCTTCGCAACCGCATCGGAAGTGTTTGATCCGCTGCAGGTCCAATTCGGCATCAAACTTAACTGGTAAGCGTAGGGACCGCAGGCGTCTCGCCTGCATTGAGGACCGCAAGCGTCTCGCCTGCATTGAGGACCGCAGGCGTCTCGCTTGCATTGAGGACCGTGGGGTCTCTGGCTGGCTCTAGAGCTTTCTACGATTTTCCACTTTTCGCGATACTATCATAGTGTTAAGACGTTCAACGCTCCGCAGGCGAGGACGCCTGCGCTCCCTAATGCAGGCGAGGACGCCTGCGCTCCGAATTGTTGTAATATGAAAATGTGTACAGAATTCTTTTCCTTCTGCTGATTCTTCCCTCGTTTTTGGCGGCCGAGAAACAGAATCTTCTGCTGATCACAATCGATACGCTTCGGGCCGATCATCTGGGCTGCTACGGCAATCAAACGGTCCGCACACCGAATCTGGATCGTCTTACCACGCAGGGACTCTTTTTTGAGAACGCGATCACTACCGCTCCTTTGACGCTTCCAGCTCACACGTCATTGCTGACCGGACGCTATCCCTATCATCATGGAGTGCGCGATAACGCGGGCGCAGTAGATGCATCCGAACTGACTCTTGCGGAGATTCTGAAAACGAACGGGTATCACACGTATGCTTTCGTAGGCGGCTTTCCTCTGGATCATCGATTCGGGTTGAATCAGGGGTTTGATTTGTATGATGATCTTTTTCCGCGCCAGAAAAACAGTTCACTTGATTTTCGTTCGGAGCGGGGCGCTGATGCGGTCGTAAGCTCAGTCCTGCAAACGAAAGTTGTGCCGCCGTTTTTTGTGTGGGTGCATCTCTACGATCCGCACGCTCCTTATTTGCACGGCGGATATCGTGGCGAGATCGAGTTTGTGGATGCACAAGCCGGTATCCTTCTCAAGAAGTTTGAATCCTTTCGTGCAGTAATCGCTGTGGCAGGGGATCACGGCGAAAGTCTGGGTGAACACGGCGAATGGACCCACCGGATTTTCGTTTACGACAGCACAATGAAAGTGCCTTTCTGGATTCATGTCCCGGGTATGATTCACCAAAGAGTAAAGCAACAGGTTGGTCTTATCGATTTTCTGCCGACAATTCTGAACATCCTGAAAATTCCGTCTCCGAAGAATATGG
>Ga0247727_10018141_pt1 | contig 11111 bp, 7 predicted proteins | sample WisWelCaveWW1625_FD_202498 | JGI IMG/M metagenome (GOLD analysis project Ga0247727, IMG submission 202498) | Biofilm microbial communities from Wishing Well Cave, Virginia, United States - WW16-25 | ecosystem: Environmental > Aquatic > Deep subsurface > Groundwater > Cave microbial mat | place...
GGCCATCACAGCGCGGCGTTCGAGAAGTCGTATCACCCACACTATCGCGTGGTGGATAAAAAACATTTTGAAGCGTTGCTGCGGGAACGAGAATGAACCAAATTCCTTGTTCCCAAACTCCGTTTTGCAACTCTCATTATCATTGTCATTCTGGAAGAACCTTCCCTCGCGCTCGGGCCAATTCTCATTCTTAACGGCGTGCCCAGTACTAGGGAAGGTCCTTCCAGGATGACAGTGCAAAGCAGTGAATTACAATTCAACCCATGCAACCGACTCTTCGCTTCATCGACCCTGAAATTCTTTCGCGCATTTCCGGCATGGAATTGCGCGCGCGCACCGTGGTCGAGGGCTTTCTCAGCGGCTTGCATCGCAGCCCGTATCGCGGGTTCAGCATCGAGTTCGCCGAGTATCGCCAATATGCGCCCGGCGACGATCCGCGCCACATCGATTGGAAAGTGTTCGGCCGCACCGACCGCTATTACGTGAAGGAATACGAAGATGAAACCAATCTCGCGTGCAACCTCGTGCTCGATCTTTCCGGCAGCATGTCCGGCTCGCACGGCAAGTCGCTTCCGGCTCCGAGCGTGAGCAAGTTTGATTACGCGCGTTATCTCATGGCTTCGCTGGCATATTTCATTTTTCAACAACGCGATGCCGTGGGCCTCACCGCGTTTGACGATCAAATCCGTTTGGACCTGCCCGCGAAATTCCGGCCCGGCCATTTGTACAATCTGCTCGTCGAGATCGAAAGCCTCAAGCCCGGATCCGGCCGCGCGTTGAACTTGGAGATTCTGCATCAAGTCGCCGAGACCATGAAGCGCAAAGGCATGGTCATTTTGATCAGCGATTTCTTTTGCGATTTGGCGCCGTTGTTCAGCGCGTTCGAGCACTTGCGTTTTCGCGGGCACGACGTGCTCGTGTTTCAAATCGTCGAAGCGCGCGAGCTGGATTTCGATTTCACGCGCCTCACGCGCTTTGAAGGCCTGGAGAGCGAAGGCTTGATGCTCGGCTTGCCGCACGATATGCGCGAGCATTATTTGAAGAATCTCCACGCGCACCTCGAGGCCTTGCGCTCCTCGTGCGGCGTGAATCGCATCGACTATACTTTGTTGAAAACTTCGCAGCCGTTGGATTTCGCGCTGCACGCCTATCTCGCCGCGCGCAGCGGGAAGATGTAACCGATGATCGACCGTATCGCGGCGACGCCGCATGAACTGTCATTCAGGAGGAACCTTTTTAAGTGCGGGAGTTGATGTCCAGCGCCGAAAAAGATTCCTGCTGAATGACAAAACCTAGGCGTCGCGCATCACGATAAGTATTCAATCACAACATGCCGGACTTCCTCACAACACCCTATCTTTATCTCGGCGCGGCCGCGGCCGCGATTCCGCTCATTCTGCACTTGCTCTTGCGCAATCGCGCGGAGACGGTGTACTTTGGCGCGATGCGTTTTCTGGTGGCCACGCCCAAGAAACTGCTGCGACGACAAAGGCTGAAACAGATTTTGTTGTTGCTGCTGCGCGTGTTGGCTTTGCTCCTGCTCGGCCTCGTGTTCGCTAGACCTTTGTTTGTCGGCGAAAAATTGCCCGCGATCCTCGGCGAAGAGCCGCGAGCCCTCGCGCTGATTCTCGATACTTCCGCGAGCATGGCGGCGAACAACCATCTAGCCGAAGCCGATAAAAGCGCGCGCGCGCTTTTGCAAAAGGCCAAGCCTTCGGATCAAGTTTCATTGATCACCTTTGCGGACCGCGTTGAAGTGCTCGCGGAAAAAGTGAATCCGGCGCAAGCGGAGGCCGCGCTTGCAAGCGTGCGGCAACGGCAAGCGTTCGGCAATTTGCGCGAGGCCGTGCAGCTCGCGGATAATCTTTTGGCGCAATCGTCCTTGCGGCGGCGACAGATTTATCTCCTCACTGATTTGCAAGCCACGAGCTTCTCACCCGGCAATCTCAATTTGAACAGCGGCGCGGAGTGTATCCCTCTGCCCGTGGCCGCGGCTTGGCAAAATGTGGCGCTGACGCGCGGCGAGCGCATCGAACGCAACGGGAAAGTTTCGTATGTCTGTCGCGTGCGCAGCTTTGCGAAAGCCGAGCAAGAAATCAGCGTGCAGCTCGGGTTTGCCGCGCCGGAGCAGGCCTCGCCGGCCGCGAGCAAGCGCCTCACGCTGGCCGCGCAAGAAGAGCAGACGGTGTATTTTTCCGCGGCCGAGATCAATGCCAAAGCGCGCAACGTTGCCGCGGCGTATTTTGAAGTGCTCGCGCCGTTGGATGATTTGCCCGGCGATAATCGCTACTATCTCGCGCCGGAAACGGAACATACTGCGCGTGTGCTGTTGGTGAGCGGAAGCCCCGAACATGAGTTCTATGTGCGCCAGGCGTTGGAGCTGCCCGGCGTGCCCTATCGCCTCAGCACCACCGATCCGAACGGGCTTGAAGCCGCGCCGCTCGAAAGCTTTGAGGCCGTGTTCTTCGCGGGCGCAACCGGCTTGAATCGCGGCACCGCGGAAAATTTATCGCGCTATGTGCACAGCGGCGGCGGCGTGATTATTTCATTTGCCGAGAAGCCGCCCCTGGAAACTTTCAATACGTTTCTCGCCGAGCTTTTGCCCGGCAAAGTGCTCGCTTCGCACAATGCCGCGCGCGTGCAGCGCGGCGGCGTGAGCATGACGGAAGTCGATTTCGCGCACCCGATCTTCACCATCTTTCGCGATCCCGGCCACGGCGATCCGAGCACCGTGCAAATCACGCGCTACTATCGCCTCGAACCCAAAGCCGGAGCGTTGCGCCTCGCGGGTTTCGAAGACGGCAATCATGCGCTGTTGGAGCGAAGCGTGGGCCAGGGCAAAGTGTTGCTCTGGGCTTCAACGTTGGACCTGAGCGGCGGCAATTTTCCCGTGCGCAGTATTTTTGTGCCGATGATGCATCAATGGATCAACTACGTGCGTCGCGCCGCAGCCGTTCGTGCCGTGACGCACGTGGGCCAGCCGATTTTTTTAAACGACGCGCTTGCAGCCGAGCGGCCCATTGCCGTGACGTTGCCCAACGGCAAGAGCACAACGTTGGCACAACTCACGGCGCCGGTGTTTAATGAAACGGAGAGCAGCGGCTTTTATGTTTTCCGGCAAGGCCGCAATGAAATTTTTTATGCGGTCAATCTTGATAGCCGCGAATCGGATCCGACAGAGATGGCAAAAGAAGACGTGCTCGCCAGATTAAACCGCAAGCGCGAGCAAAGCGAGCTGCCCACGGCGTTTGGCAACGTTGCGCCTTCGCTGCAAGAGCAAGAGCAGCATCAAAAGTTGTGGCGGGTTGCGATGTGGATGTTGCTCGCGTTGTTGTTGGGCGAAGTGTGGCTAGCGAATCGCACGCCGAGATGAAATCGATGGAGTGGTGGATTGTGCAATGACAACACTCCACAACTCCAGCACTCCAAAGCTCCAGGCCCCAAGCTTCGAAACAAAACTGCAGCATAAACCATGAATGCAAACTTTGAACGACTCGAAACGCGGCTTGCGCAGAGCTTGAAAGCTTGGCAGCGCAGCCAGTGGCAGCGCGGATTGAGCCTTGCGCTCGCGGGGTTTCTTGTGCTCGCCGCCTTTGTGTATTTGATCGAGCCGCAATGGCCGGTGCTGTGGTGGAGCGTGCTCATGCTGGGCGGCGCGGCGTGGCTGTTTGCAATCGGCAAATATTTTATTCAGCCTTTGTTGCGGCGGCCGACGCTGAAGCAAGTGGCGCGTTATTTCGAAGAGCACCATCCCGAGTTGGAAGATCGTTTAGTGACCGCATTGGAAGTCGGGCAAAACGAGCCGAGCCGCGTCGATCAAAAAATGTTGGAGCGCCTGTTTCGCGACGCGGCCAGGCATACGCAGCAGATTGATTTTTCCCAACAACTCCGCTTGCAGCTGGCGCAATTCTGGCGCGTGTTGCTCTATGCCGCGGCCGCGCTCTTGCTGATCGGCATCTTCGGCTACTCGGGTTTATTCCGCACGCGCTTGGCGAGTTATTTCACGGATCGGCCTCAAGCTTTGGCTCCCGTAAAAAGTTTGCAGGTGCAACCCGGCAATGCGCACGTGGCGCGCGGCGCCACGGTGGAGGTGATTGCCGAATCGCCCGAAACTTCCGCGAGCGAGGCCACGATCTATATCGCAAAGGCCGGCAAAGAATGGCAACCCGCGGCCATGAGCTTGACGACGCAACCCGGCAAATTCACGCATCACGTTTTCGAAGTGCGCGACACGACGCGCTATTACGTGCGCCTCGGCAGTGCGCTCTCCGATATCTTCGCGCTCGTGCCGCTGGATGCGCCGGACGTGAAGCAATTGCGCGTCACATATCGCTATCCCAAAAAGATCGGCTTGCCCACGCGACGCGAGGAGACCAACGGCGATATTTATGCGCCCATCGGCACCGCGATTGATTTGGAAGCGATTGCTACGCAAGCTTTGGCAAAAGCCGAGTGGCGCTTGGGCGAGACGGAGTTTCAAACCATGACGCTGCTCACCGACACGCTCGCGCGCGCGAGTTTTAAAGTTGCAAAAGACTCGTATTATGTTTTGCGTTTGACGAACAGCGACGGCTTGAGCAACTCGCCGGTGGAATATTATATTCACGCCACGCCGGATGAAGCGCCGCAAGTAACAATTGTGCAGCCCGGACGCGATTTGCGGCCGACGATGCTGGAAGAAGTGCCGATCACCGTGGCGGTGTTTGAAGACTACGGCTTGCAAGAATTAACTTTGGTGACGGCGCAAAACAACGGCGCGGAAGTGCGGCACGATCTGTTGCCCGCAATCAAACGCAGCCGCGCGGCCAACGCTGCGCGCACGGAGTATCGCAGCGAGAAACTGATCTATCTCGAAGACCTCGGCGTGAAGCCCGGCGATTTTATTTCATATTATATCGCAGCGGAAGACGCGCAGCAAAAGGTCGCGACGGATTTATATTTTCTCGAAGTGCGGCCGTTCGAGGAAGAGTTTTATCGCGCCTTGAGTCAAGGCGGCGGCGGCGAAAACGCCGGCGGACTTTCCCTTTCACAAAAAGAAATCATTACGGCAACGTGGAAGCTCGAACAAAGCCGCGACAAAATTTCTCCCGAAGAATTGCAGCGCAGCAGCAAAGCGATTGCAGAGACGCAAGAGGCTTTGCGCGAGTCCATCGCCAACATGACCGAGAATGCGCGCCTGCGCAGCACGATTCCCGGCGAGGGCGGGTCCGGCAATTTGGTGCAAAATCTCGAACAAGCGACGCCAGCCATGGCCGAGGCCGTGCCGTTGCTGGAAAACGCCAAGCCCGGCAGCGCGCTGGAGCCTGAGCGCCGCGCGTATCATTTTTTATTGCAAGCCGAGGCCGAGATCCGCCGCCGCGAACTCACGCAAGGCGGAGGCGGCGCGGCTTCATTCGCACAACTGCAAAACCCGGAAGACCTCGCGCGGCTGTTCAAGGAAGAACTGGACAAGCTGCAATCCAAATACGAAACGCTGCAGAACAATCAACAGCAACAGCGCGAAGCGCAATTGAATGAAGCCCAGGAAAAAGTGCGCGAGCTGGCGCAAAGGCAGGAGCGTCTCGTCGATCTCAATCGCCAAATGGCGCGCGAGCATCAACCGCAAGAAGAGCGACGCCGGCAACTGCAACGCTTGCAGCGCGAACAGGAACAAATTCAACGCGAGCTGCAAAATCTTTCGCGGCAGTTGAGCGGCAGCCCAACGAGCGCGAGCAGCTCGCAGTCGCAACAGTTGACGGAGAATTTGCAAGAGGCCGCGCAAGACTTGCAGCGCGCGCAAGACGAATTGCGGCGCAACAATCCCGGCCAGGCGGCCGCGGAGGGCAATCGCGCGCTGGAGAGCTTGCAGCGTTTGGAGGAGCAATTGACGCAGCGCCAAACCGATTCGCTGCGCGAAAATCTTGCGGACTTGCGCGAAGAATTTGACGAGCTGGCCGAGCAGCAAAGCGCATTGCAACGCGAGGTGGAGCAATCCACAAGCGACGCGAACGAGCGCCAACGCTTGCAGCAAGAGCAAGAAAATTTGCGCCGCCAAAGCGAGCGCGCGCTGGAGCAATTGCAGCAAGCACAAGCGGGCCCCGCGGGCAGTCCCGAGGACCAAAACGCGAAACACGAATTGCGCAAGCTGGCGAATGAGCTGGAGAAGCGCGGCATTCCGCAACGCATGGCGCAAGCCGAGCAAGCGTTGGAGCAAAATCAATTGGAGCGCGCGTTGAGCGAGCAAACGGAGGCGACACAGAGCCTGCGGCGCGCGGCCTCGGGTTTGAAAGAAAGCTTGACGCAATTGGTGGAATCGCCGGAAGAAAAGCTTGACATGGCTTTGAATGAAACGCAACGCTTGCGGCAAAATTTGGAAGAAGCGTGGCAGCGCGCGCAAGAGAGCGGCGAAAAAAATGAGGGGCAGCAACAACCCTCGGGCAAGCCGAAGGCGAGCGGGTCGCCGCAAGCAGGAGCGCAAGGCAATCCTCAAGGCGCGCCGCAAAGCGGCATACCTTCATCTGAAAAGCTCAACCCCGAAAAAATGGCTTGGTGGAATGAGCGCATGTGGGAAAACCTGCGGCAGCTGGAAAATATGCGCGGATTGGTGGAAAGCGACAGCGCGCTCGAGCGCGAGTATAACGAAATGATGGACGGCTATCGCGGCACGTTGCGTTCGTTTCGCGGCGGCGATCAGCAACGCTTGGCCAATATCGAGAACGCGTTGCTCAATCCCTTGCGCCGTTTCGAAGCAGAGCTGGCAACGCGCGTGGCCGTGCTGCAACAACAAGAGCGCTTGCTGAACGTGCGCGACGAGCGCGTGCCTCCGCAATACCGCGAAATGGTCGAGGCCTATTTCAAAAAGCTGGCGCAGGGCAAGAGGCAATAGCTTGCGCTGGTGTGGAAGGAGAAACCGTGAAAAAGCTGCCGGTAGGCATATCTGATTTTAAGACGATCATTGCAGGCGACTACTACTACGTCGACAAATCGCCGCTGATCAAAGAGCTGCACGATCAAGGCGGCGAAACCAAAGAAGCCGCCTTTGCCAAAGCCTTTCAGCAAATCGAGGATAGAAATTACGCCGCGGAGCTGCACCGACGCGGCGTTGAAAAGATTCGCAAGCTGGTGCTCGTGTTCAAAGGCAAGCAGGTGTGGGTGAAAGAAAAGCCCGGCAACTGACGTCGTCTTCATTAAACGGAATTTCACATGCTCGACTTTCTCATCAAATACAGTCCCGTGGTTTATGAACAGGGCCAAGGGTTTCTGCGCTCGCAACTTTCTGCGTGGGCGGGATTCGCGCTGCTTGTGCTCCTTGCGCTCTTCGTGCTCGGCTATCGTCGCACCACGTCCCCTCTGCAACGCAAATGGCACGTGCTCATGCTCGGTTTGCGATTGATGAGCCTCGGCGTGCTCGTCTTTTGCCTTTTAGAGCCGACGCTTTTGGTGTCCACCGTGGTTTCGCAAAAGAGCGCGGTGCTCGTGCTCGTCGATGATTCCGAGAGCATGACCATTCCCGATGCGCCGGAGCGGCAAACGCGCATTGGCCAAGTGCGCCAATGGCTGGGCAATTCCGCGCAAGCCGGAACGGTTTTGCAACGCTTGCAACAAAACTTTCGCGTGGAAACTTTTCGCTTCAGCAGGAACGTTGAGCCGTTGGGCAACACGAGCGAATTGCGCGCCCAGGGCAAGAGCACGAATCTCGGCCAAGCGTTGGAGTTCGCGGCGCGACGAGCGCAGCAGAGCGCGCTCTCAGGCGTAGTGCTCGTCACCGACGGCGCGGCTTCGGCTGGAGCCGATCCCTTGCAAAGCGCGCGTGAGTTGGTTGCCGCGCGCGTGCCGCTCTTCACCGTGGGCGTGGGCACGAAGATCGCGAACGACGTGCAGATTGCGAAAGTGAATGCCGCGTCCGCGGTGTTGGAAAATGCCATGGTCGAAGTCAATGCTTTGTTGCAAACGCGCGGGCACGAGGGCGCGAGCGTGAATTTGGAGCTGCGCGAAGGCAACACGGTGGTGCAACGCCAAGCCGTGACTTTGCGCGAGCCGAGCACGCGCGTGAGCCTGCAATTCACGCCGCCACGCTCCGGCTTTGCGAAATACACTTTAGCGCTGCCGCGGCAGCCGCGGGAATTGGTCGCGAGCAACAATCAAAAAAGTTTTTTGATCAACACCCGCACGCGCGTCGCGCGCATTCTTTATCTCGAAGAGCTGCACCCGTGGGAGTTTAAATTTCTCTCGCGCGCGCTGGAAGGCGATGCCGCAACGCAACTCACTGCGCTCTTGAAAACCGGCCCGGAAAAATTTTATCGCCTCGGGCTGCGCGACCCCGGCGAGCTGGCGAAAGGCTTTCCCCGACAGCGCACGGAGTTGTTCGGCTATCATGCGATTGTTTTCGGCAGCATACCCGCGACGTTTTTTTCGAAAGAACAATTGCAGCTCGTACACGATTTCGTGGCCGAGCGCGGCGGCGGCTTCATGATGTTGGGCGGCATGAAAGCGTTTGCGCAAGGCGGCTATCACGACTCGCCGCTCGCGGATTTATTGCCCGTGGAATTGCCGGCATTGGCCAACACCGACGGCCGCGCGATTCCGCCGCAGCTCAACGAAGAGTTTCGCTTCACGCCCACCGCGGAATATCTCGCGATGCCGCTGTTGCAAATGGATTTCGATCCGCTCATCAATGCGCAACTGTGGGACAAGCTGCCGCTGTTGCAAGGCTATAATCCGCTCGGCCCGGCGAAACCCGGGGCAACGATTCTCGCCGTGCACCCTTTGCATCGCACGGAGTCGCCGCGCATTGTCATGGCCACGCAGCGTTACGGTCGAGGCCGCAGCGCCGCGCTGGCCACGAGCACGACGTGGCGCTGGCAAATGCATCTCGATCATCGCAATATGACGCACGAGCGTTTTTGGAGACAGCTCGTGCGTTGGCTCAGTGCGCAATCGGCCGATCCCGTGACGATTGAAATGGAGCGCGAAAGTTATTCGCCCGGCGAGAACGTGACGCTGCACCTCGAAGTGCGCGACAGCACGTTTGTGCCGCACAAGAATGCAAATGTCACGGTGAAGATCACCACACCGGAGGGGCAAGCCGTGTCGCTCTTTGCCGGCGCGGATTTGGCCGCGGAACGCACGGGCGATTTGGCGAAATATGTGGCGAGTTATGAAGCGGGGGTCGAAGGTATGTATCAAGTCGAAGTGCTCGCGCACGATAAGCAGGGGCATTTTCTCGGCAAAGCAGAGTCGGCATTTTTCGTGGAGCCTTCGCAGGCAGAGCTGGCCAACGCGGATTTGCAAGCGCCGGTGTTGCAGCGCCTCGCGGAAATTACCAACGGCAGATACTTTCACGTGAGCGAGGCCGAGGCCTTGCCCGACGCCATTCAAGTCGCGCGCAGCTCTTTTTCAAAATTGACCGAGCATGATTTGTGGGATGCTCCGATCTTCTTTTTTGCTCTCGTGCTGCTGCTCGGTTTAGAATGGTTCGTGCGGAGAGCGAAAGGCTTGTCGTAAATTTGTTTGTGCGGGAAGAAAGGCGCTTTAGCGGTTTTGCAGAATCGCTTCCAGTTCGGCGAGGACTTCGAAATCTTTTGGGCGGCCGGCGGCGCGTTTGAGATGAATCAACTTTTCCAAACCGACGCACAGACATTTGACTCCGAACACTTCGATCTCTTCGGCGTGCGGCAACAAATCCTCGTAGGTTTTCCCGCCGATAACTTCTCCGAGCAAATCCAAATCGCCGAGCTTCGTGGTGAGCGTAAAATTCAGGCCGTTCTTTATGGTCACGGCATCAAAAACGAAGGGCAATCCCGGCGGCGCGTCTCTCAAATAAGGGGCGAACGGCGCCACTGCTTGAACAAGACGTTCAATATTCTCTTGCTCACGAGCGTAGACCACGTCAAAATCAAAAGTGGCATTTACCGAACCGTGCAATATCGCCGCGACGCCGCCGACAATGATGAAATCGACGCGTCCTTCCGCTAAAACCATGACCAGTTTTTTATAGTCGATCATTCGGCTTCTCCTTTGTGCGCTTTTCTTCCCGCAGCTTCTTCCCGGCTTTGCGCAGCTCTTCCGCCAATTCGACGAAGCTTTGCAGCTTGAGCAAGCGCTCTTCCGGCGTGAGCTTGAGATTCTCTTTGATCAAAGAGAGATCGAGATCGCGCTTGTAGATTTCGATGATGGCTTGGATGCTGTCCATGATCACGTAGGCTAAATATTGAAAATTTAAAATTGAAAATTTTCAATTGACAATTTTCAGTGCTTTTGATTGCAGCGTTAAGCCGTCTCACCTCTCTATTGCAACGCCACGGTCTTATACCTCTTCTTCCCCGCGCGCAGGAGCAGATGCTTGTTCTCGAAATCTTCCAACGTCACGCGCTCTTCGATTGACTCGATGCGCCGGCGATTGATATAGCCGCCGCCCTGCTCGATCACCCGCCGCGCTTCGCTCTTCGTGCTCGCCAAGCCCGCGGCGTGAAAAAGATCGATCACGCGCATGCCCTCTTTGAAATTCGCTGCCGACATTTTCACCGTGTTTTCTTCGGAGCCGTCCGCGGCTTGCCCAAAGAGTGCTTGCGCCGCTTGCTGCTCTTTTTCAGCCTGCGCGTTGCCATGCACGATGCTCGTCACTTCAAACGCGAGCACCTCTTTCGCCACGCGCAAATCCGCGCCTTCGAGCTTTTGGTATGGCTCGATTTCTTCCAACGGCAAAAACGTATAGAGATAAAGCAGCTTCACCACGTCGCGGTCATCGACGTTGATCCAGTATTGATAAAAATCATACGGACTCACGCGCTCTGAATCCAACCACAGCGCGCCCTTCGCGGTCTTGCCCATCTTTTGTCCGCTCGCGGTGGTGAGCAGCGGCGTGGTGAGCGCGAACACTTCCCGGCCTTCGACTCTGCGCACCAACTCTACGCCCGCGAGGATGTTGCCCCATTGATCGTTCCCGCCCATTTGCAAACGGCAGCCATGTCGCCGATGCAAAATCAAAAAGTCGTATGCTTGCAGAAGTTGATAATTGAATTCAATAAACGAGAGGCCGGTTTCCAAACGCGCTTTGTAAGCCTCGGCGGCGAGCATGCGATTGACGCTGAAATGGCGGCCAATGTCGCGCAGAAACTCGATGTAGTTGAGCG
>Ga0247727_10018142_pt1 | contig 11111 bp, 11 predicted proteins | sample WisWelCaveWW1625_FD_202498 | JGI IMG/M metagenome (GOLD analysis project Ga0247727, IMG submission 202498) | Biofilm microbial communities from Wishing Well Cave, Virginia, United States - WW16-25 | ecosystem: Environmental > Aquatic > Deep subsurface > Groundwater > Cave microbial mat | place...
AGAGGTCATGGCCAAATCGACGCGTGAGGTTGCAGCTGGTCCTGCCGGTGGGCAAATGCCGCGCCGACAGCCAACACGGCCCAAGCTTGTCAGGTCCAAGCCCGACCAGCCGGCAAACGATGCCAACGTCATAGAGCTCGACAAATTCCGCAAGAAGTAGACTTGGCAATTGCCGTGGCCGGGCTCATCGCTGTTAAACGCGAACTTGCTGGGCCTTGCCGGCGCCACAACCTTGGCTGGAGGTGCCGCTCGCCCTGGGCCTTGCGATCGGCGCGAGCCATGCAGATGCAAGAGGTCGCAAAAATTCAATCTTTCGGCCGGCACCATGGCATCGGGTCGGCGGCGGCAAGTTGTGTTGCGGGCTGGCCTTTGTGTTCAATAATCTCCATATACCGGTGCGGCGGAGCGAATTTGCGCCCGCCCATGGCGTGGCCTATAAACGTGCGAATGCGCAGAATTCCTACGAACATCAGAATGGTAAGGCGCCCTGAGGGGACTGACCTGACTGGCGCCGTAAGGCCCCAACCGAGGGGCACCGGAAAGGCGAGCATCGATGCCTTGGAACAATCAGAGTGGTGGCGGTCGCAGGGGAGGTGGGGGTGGCGGCCCCTGGGGACAGGGGCCTTCCGGGGGCCCGCACCAGCAGCCTGACCTTGAAGAGTTGTTGAAGCGCAGCCAGGACCGGCTGAAGCAGGTCATCCCCGGCGGTACCGGCCCTCCGGGATTGTTGATCTTGCTTCTCATGCTGGGCGGCGCGGTTCTTGTGGCCTACTTCGCCTTTTTCTTCATAGTGAGGGTCGACGAGATCGGCGTCGTCACCCGCTTCGGCAAAATCGATCGCGAACGATCGCCCGGCATACACTGGCGTCTGCCTTACCCGATCGAGGAGGTGCGGTTACCGAAAGTCACGACACAGAATATTACCGAAATCGGCTTCGGCCGCGGCGTGCCGGCCGAGAGCCTGATGCTCACAGGAGACGAGAACATTGTCGTGGTTGGTTTCGTGGTCCGCTGGCGCATCAAGGACGCAAAAAAATACCTCTTCAATATTCAGAAGCCCCAAGAGACCGTGAGAGAGGTGGCCGAAAGCGTCATGCGCGAGGTTGTCGGCCAATCCAACATCAAGCCGCTCATTACCGAGGGGCGCCTCAAGGCCGAAGCGGCCGTGCAAAAGCTGATGCAGGAGGTGCTGGACTATTACGGCGCTGGCATCGCGATTGAGCAGGTGACCATGCAGAAGAGCGAGCCGCCCGCGCAAGTGATCGACGCTTTCCGCGACGTGCAGGCGGCGGAGGCCGACAAGGAGAAATACCAAAACGAGGCGTTCGCTTATGCCGGCAAGATCGTGCCTGAGGCGCGTGGCGAGGGTGAACGTATCCTCCTTGCCGCCAAAGGCTACCAGCAGCAGGCGGTTGCGGAGGCGGTGGGCCAGACGGCGCGCTTCTTGAAGGTCCTTGAGGAGTACAAGAAGGCGCCGGACGTGACGCGCAAGCGGTTGTATCTGGAGACCATGGAGCGCGTTCTCGGCAGTGCAGAGAAGATCATTCTCGACGGCAAAGGCGGCCAGGGAGTGATACCGTTTCTGCCGCTCGATCAGCTGCAAAAGCGCAAGGAGGGAGGAAACTGATGCTCAAAGCCCTCACCGCAACCCTCGTGGCCCTGGCTGGCGTGGCAGCGGTCGTCGCCTATCTGTCGATGTTCATCGTGCACGTTCACGAACAGGCTGTCGTGCTCACTTTCGGCAGTCCGGAAAGAGTGATCAACCAGCCCGACGGAAAAGACGGACCGGGGTTGTACTTCAGGATCCCGCTGGTGCAGACGGTCGACTATTTCGACAAGCGCATTCTCGACCTCGATTCGCCGCCAATTGAGGTGAATGCCTTGGATCAGAAGCGCCTCATGGTCGATTCGTTCGCGCGCTATCGCATCATCGACCCGCTGCTGTTCTACCAGGCCGTCCGGAACGAGGACGGTGTGCAGCGGCGCCTCAAGCCAATCATCGAATCGTCGCTGCGCCGGGTGCTGGGATCGGCTACCTTCCAGGAAATAGTAAGGGACAAGCGCGAGGCGCTGACGAAGCGCATTGCCCAGCAGGTCAACGCGGACGGCAAGGAGTTCGGGCTCGAGGTCGTCGACGTGCGCATCAAGCGCGCCGATCTGCCTGATCAGAACCAGAAGAACGTGTACGAGCGCATGCGCGCCGAGCGCCAGAAGGAAGCCGCCGAGATCCGCGCGGAAGGCGCCGGCGCTTCCAACAAGATCAAGGCCGACGCCGATCGCCAGGTCACCATCATCAAGGCGGAGGCGACGCGCGACGGCGAACGCATCCGCGGCGATGGCGATGCCGAGCGCAACCGCATCTTCGCAGAAGCGTTTGGCCGCGACCCCGACTTCTTCGCCTTCTACCGCTCGATGCAGGCCTACGAGGCCGGCATGAAGGGCGGCGACAAGGTCGGCGAGACGCGCATGGTGCTGTCGCCGGACAGCGAGTTCTTCAGGTATTTCAACAATCCGAATGGCGGCATCGTACCCGGCGGTCAGCCGAAGCGATGAAGGACCTGCTGGTCGGCGCCGGGCTTGTGCTCGTGATCGAGGGTTTGTTATGGGCAGCCGCTCCGCAGTTTGGCCTCAAGCTGCTTGAGGCGGCCGCGCAATGGCCGGAGTCCATGCTGCGCTCGGCGGGCGTTGCTGCGGTGGCGGCGGGTGTGATTGTCGTCTGGCTGGTGAGGGGATGACGCCGAGCGAGAGCTGCCTCACGCAGACGAGGTCGAACGGTAGGAGAGTTGGCCATGAGCAGGCCGGGACGGTCCGGTGGCATGCTTGTTGAAGCGCCCATAGAGGCTGCGCGCGCCCGCGGAGGCCACTTGGCGGCCCACGCTCACGCAGTGAGCATGGGATTATGCGTCCTCGCCCTGTTGTTGGTCCCGGCGCTAGCGCAAACCCGTCACGGGCCGCCGAGTGTCGCCCCGGTGGCGGAAAAGCTCATCGATGCCGTGGTCAACATCTCGACCAAGCAGACATTGAAGGGTGCAGAGGGTGCCCCGCTTCCCAAGGTGCCGAAGGGCGCGCCGTTTGAAGAGCATTTCGATGACTTTTTCGATCGCAAGGGCCGCCGCTCGCCCGACCGCAAGGTCACGGCGCAGGGGTCCGGATTCGTCATCGACGGCAAGGAGGGGCTGATCGTCACCAACAACCATGTCATCGATGGCGCCGACGAGATCATCATCAATTTCAATGACGGTTCCAAGCTCAAGGTCGAGAAGGTCCTGGGCAAGGACAGCAAGACCGACTTGGCCTTGCTGAAGGTGGCGCCGAAGCGGCCGCTGGCGCAGGTGGCCTTCGGCGCGTCCAGCAAACTGAAGGTTGGTGACTGGGTCATGGCCATCGGCAACCCATTCGGGCTCGGCGGCAGTGTTTCCATGGGGATCATCTCGGCCAAACAGCGCGACATAAATACCGGAGCCTACGACGACTTCCTGCAGACCGACGCCGCCATCAACAAGGGCAATTCCGGCGGCCCGCTGTTCAACATGGATGGCGAGGTGATTGGGGTTAACACGGCGATTATCTCTCCTACTGGCGTCTCCATCGGCATCGGGTTCGCGGTGCCATCAGACTCCGCCGTCGTCGTGATCGAGCAGTTGCGTCTCTACGGCGAGACGCGCCGCGGCTGGCTCGGCGTCAATGTGCAGTCGGTCACGGAAGACCTTGCCGAAACCTACGGGGTGAAGGAGGGCACGGGTGCGCGCGTGGCCAGCGTTGCGCCGGATGGTCCCGCCGCCAAGGCCGGAATTCAGCAGGACGATGTGATCGTGAAATTCGACGGCAAGGACGTGACCACGATGCGCGGGCTGCCCCGTCTCGTTTCGCAAGCCCAGATCGGCAAGGAGGTCGAGATCGAGGTGTCCCGCAAGGGCCAACGCAGAACGTTCCGGGTTACGATCGGCCGACTGGTGGAAGATGTTCAGCCGACACCCAAGGCCGGCGTAAGGGTTCCGCCCAGGAGCAGGAGCAAGGGCAGGGACAAGGGCGGTGAGGCTCCGGGTCGCTCGCTTATCGGCCTGGTGCTGGCGCCGCTCACAGAGGAGCTGCGCACCAAGCACGGTCTCGGTCGCGACGTGAAGGGCGTCGTCGTGCTTGAGGTCGACCCGGCGAGTCCGGCCGCCGCGAGGCGCGTCAAGGCCGGCGATGTCATCGTTGAAGTCGCCCACGAGGCCGTCAACTCGGTTGAGGACGTTGCCAAGGCCATCGAAGGCGTACGCACCGCCGGCCGCCAGGTGCTGCTGCGGCTGGAGGACGCCAAGGGCGACCTGAGGTTTGTCGCCGTGCCGGCCGAGTAGCCCGGCACCTGGCCGCGCTGAGCGGCAAGCGCACCCCGAGCCGGAGGACATGTGTCCGAGCGCCACAGCCTGATCGACACCATCACCGATGGTATCGTGCCGGTGCACAGTGAGGGCTACAAGTTCCTGGCCATCGGCGCCGGCCTGTCGCTGCTATTTTTCTGGTTGTGGCCGCCGCTGGCCTGGCTGGCGGTTCTGATCACCGCTTGGATTGCTTACTTCTTTCGCGACCCGCCGAGAGTGACGCCGCTGCGGGAAGGGCTGATCGTAGCCCCCGGGGATGGCCGCATCTCGGCCATCGAGCGCGTGCGGCCGCCCGTCGAGCTTGGCCTTGGCGACAGCCCGCGTGTCAGGATCTCCACCTTTCTTTCCATATTCGACGTTCACATCAACCGCAGCCCGGTGGCAGGGCGGATCACGCGATCGGTGTATGTGCCCGGGAGCTTTCTCAACGCCGCGTTCGACAAGGCGAGCGAGGAGAACGAGCGTCGTGCGCTCGTGATTACGACCGCCAGCGGGGCCGAGATCGGTGTGGTGCAGATTGCCGGCCTCATTGCGCGTCGCATCGTGACGTTTGTGAAGGAGGGCGACAATATTGGGATCGGCGAGCGCTTCGGCCTGATCCGCTTCGGATCGCGCGTTGACCTCTACCTGCCGCCCGAGCACGGCGCGGTGGTTGCAGTCGGTCAGCGGGCGGTCGGCGGTGAAACGGTTATGGCCGACCTCAAATCGGACGAGATGGAACGGGAAGCGCGCCGGCAATAGCAACCGCCTGCTCGCGTACACCAGGGTGAACAACGCAATGGACCCACTGCTGCCGAGACTCGAGACCGAGGAGCGCCGCCGCCGCGGCCGTCTGCTTTTTCACCGCAACAAGGTCCCGCTGCGCATGGTGGTGCCGAATTTCTTCACGGTCCTGAGCCTATGCGCCGGTCTTACGGCGATCCGCATGGCCATAGAGACGCGGCTCGATATGGCGATTGCGCTCATCGTCGTCGCCGCGCTGCTCGACGGCGTCGATGGACGCCTTGCGCGTGCGCTGAAGGCCCAGTCGAAGTTCGGCGCGGAACTCGACAGTCTCGCTGATTTTGTCAATTTTGGCGTTGCTCCCGCCGTCCTCGTGTTCGTTTGGGGGCTGGGAGGCCTGCCGCGGGGTTTCGGTTGGATCGTTGCGCTTGTGTTCGCGCTGGCCATGGGCTTGCGCCTGGCTCGCTTCAATTCCTTGATTGATGTCGAGAAGCCCAAGTGGCAGGCCAACTACTTCACCGGTATGCCGGCGCCGGCCGGCGCCGTCGTGGTGCTCTTGCCGCTTTACCTTGACGGCCTTGGTCTTGTCGATGTGCGCGCTTGGCCGTGGCTCATTGCGCTCTACATGCTGGCCATGGCCGCTCTGCTTGTGTCCACCATTCCCACCTTTTCGGGCAAGCTGCTCGGGGAGCGCATCTCGGGGGAGTACGTCCTGCCGATCTTCGTAGCCGCCGCCGCGGTTGTGGCGCTTCTGCTAACCTACCCCCACGGAACGCTCGCGCTGATCACGCTCCTCTATCTGGCCTCAATTCCTTTGAGCTACCGGCGTTTCGAGCGCAAGCTCTACGAGCCTGCGCCGCAGTCCCCTGCTGGCCCCGCAGCCATCAGGGTCGGCGAGGACGACAAGGCGAAGGAGCCCTTGGCCGGCGAAACCAGGCACTGATGTTTCGGTCCAGGGAGCGCCGGGGATTTGGACTCTACCCTCACCTCGTCTCCTCTGGAGCGCGCTTGTAAAGGTCGTCGGAGCGCACGATGTCATCCTCCCCAAGGTAGCTGCCGAGCTGCACCTCGATCAGCTCGAGCGGCGTCTTGCCCGGGTTCTCCAGCCGATGCCATTGGGTGGCGACGATGTAGACCGACTGGTTCTCGTGCACGAGCCTCTCCTCGCTGCCGACCGTTACCTTGGCGGTGCCGTGCACGACCACCCAATGCTCCGAACGATGATGGTGCATCTGCATCGAAAGCCTGCCGCCCGGCTTCACATGCAGGAGCTTCACCTGGAAGCGGGGTTCGACGTTGAGCGTCTCGAAATAGCCCCACGGACGATAGTTGCGAACCTGGCTCTCGTGCTCCTTGCGCCCAGCCGCCTTGAGCCTGGCGACAACCTTGGCAACGTCCTGCGCCCTGGACCGGTCGGCAACCAACAGCGCGTCCGGCGTGTCGACGATGACGAGATCGCAGACGCCGACGGTCGCTACCAGCGACCGCTCCGAATAGACGTAGCAGTTCCGGGTGGCTTCCAGCAGAGCGTCGCCATGTACGGCGTTGCCTTCATGGTCATGGGGGCTGAGTTCCCACAGCGACGACCAGGAGCCGACATCGCTCCAGCCCACATCGATCGGCACCACAGCCGCCAGGCTGGTCCGCTCCATCACCGCATAGTCGATGGAGATGTTCGGTGAGGATGCAAAGCCCTGCGCATCAAGTCGCAAGAAGTCCAAATCGTTGCTGGCACCGGCCAGAGCCCGTTTGGCCGCGGCGAGGATGGAGGGCTCCAAGCGTGCCAGCTCGCTCAAGAACGAACGCGCTCCGAGCACGAAGATGCCGCTGTTCCAATAGTAATTGCCGGACGCGAGATAGTCCTCGGCCGTCTTCTGATCTGGCTTCTCGGTGAAAGCGCCTACGGCGAACGCGCCGTTGAAGCCGGTCAGCGGTGCACCGCGCCGGATGTACCCGTAGCCAGGATGAGGCGCGCTTGGGGCAATGCCGAACAGCGCCAGCTTGCCGGTGGTGGCCACCTCAGCCGCCTTGCGCACAGCCGCAACAAAGCCCTGTTCATCCTTGATGACGTGATCGGACGGCATGACGGCAAGAATGCCGGCCGGATCGTTGCGCTCTACGAGGAGCGCAGCGATGGCAACCGCCGGCGCGGTATTGCGGGCCACCGGCTCGAGCACGATGGCGCTTGGGTGGATGCCGGCGCGCTCGGCTTCGTCCCTTACCAGGAACCTGTGGTCGTTGTTGGAGACCACTATAGGAGGCGGGAAGCCGTCGCGCGCACCCAGCCGTTTGAGCGCGGCGGCGAGAAAGGTTTCCGGTTGCGCCTCGGAGAAGCGGATGAACTGCTTGGGGTACATGGCGCGCGACAGGGGCCAAAGACGCGTGCCGGAACCCCCGGACAGAATGACTGGATGAATTGCAGCCATAGAGCGATCTCCGCAGTGATACGAGCCTTAGCAGTGAGGGCGCTTCGGCTCAAGAATGGCGCACCTCGTACCGCTCTGTTTGCGACACACTGCAGTTTCTTCAGGTCGAGCGCGGGGCGCCATCCGTCGACCGCGCGCGCCAAATTGCCGGGGGCACGCCGAGGACGCGCTTGAACGCGCGACTAAATGCCGCCTCGGACTCGTAGCCGGCCTCGAAGGCAATTCTGGCGACGGGCTCGTGCGAAGTCCTCAAGCGTTGGGCGGCAAACCGCATTCGCTGCTTGGCAAGATAGCGCATGGGAGGCTCACCCATGATCCGTGTGAACCTCTCGGCAAAGGCGGAGCGCGACAGGCCTGTCCCGCTTGCGAGCTCATCCGTCGTCCAACGATGGTCTTTGCGCGCGTGCAGCAGCGTCAGCGCCCGCCCAACCACGGGATCACGCATCCCGGCAAGCCATCCCCGCTGAACCTGCGGCAGCGAGTCCACGTAGCGGTGAACCGCTTCCATGAACAGACATTCGGCAAGTTGCGCAAGAATGGCTCGAGAGCCTGTGCGCCCTGCCATCATCTCTTGCGCGGCAAAGCGGAGCGAGCTTTCGATCCAGTCACCGGAGGCTCCCTGCCTTACACTAAGTTTGAGCACGTTGGGCAGGATTGCGATCAGCTGTTCGTTCGGTGCATCGGTGCCAAGGAAGCCGCACATCATTTGTGTGCGTGTGCCGCCTCCGCCATGCGCGAGCCGCGCCACATCACCGCTTGCGGGAGGCAGAACCAATTCCCGGCAGTTGACTGGCTTGAGGTTCAGATCGCTGCCAAGCTTGAGTTTGGCATTGCTCGGAAAGACGACAATCTCGCCGGCTTCGACACAAATAGGCTGCTGCTCCGCGATCTGCAGAAGCATTCCGCCGTGTGTGACATAGTGATAGGCGATCACATGGGCCGGAAAGGGCATCATCAAGAGGCCGACCTCATCGGGCCCGATCGCGGTCAAGCTCACGCACCAGGGTGCCGTGAATTCACAGTCGAGGAAGATGCCGCCAGTGAAACGCATCGTGCGCAACACGTCCAGCAGCGCGTTCATGACCAGGCTCACCCCATTCCGGCGGATCGAGCAAGAGAATCGGCGCACCGGCTATTCACCAGCCATTCGTCCGCCTATACCGTCAACATATCACGTATGTTCAGCGTAGGCAGCATGGTCCAGCGGGTGAAGACCCGCGCTGTGTCGAGGGCGAAGAAGCCGTTAGTGTTGTAAAGACTGGCCCTTGGGTATCTAATCACGCCCAGGGCCGTTAAGGCCTCTCGAACAGGCTGCCGGCGGACGGATGGGGCATTCTGCAGGAGACCGCAAGCATGACACTGAGAATTGGAGACACCGCACCGGATTTCGAGGCCGATACCACCGTTGGCCGCATCAAGTTTCACGATTGGATCGGCAACTCTTGGGCTGTGCTCTTCTCGCATCCCAAGGACTTCACGCCGGTATGCACTACCGAGCTCGGCTACATGGCCAAGATCAAGCCCGAGTTCGACCGGCGCAACGTCAAGATCATCGGCATCTCCGTCGATCCCACCGACAGCCATGCTAAATGGGCCGACGATATCAAGGAGACGCAAGGGCACGCGCCAAATTATCCGATGATCGGCGACCCCAAGCTGGAGATTTCCAAGCTCTACGGCATGCTGCCGGCCGAGATCAAGGGCACCAGCGAAGGCCGTACGCCCGCCGACAACCAGACCGTGCGCAACGTATTCGTTGTCGGGCCGGACAAGAAGATCAAGCTGGTGCTGGTCTACCCGATGACGACGGGGCGCAACTTCGACGAGGTGCTGCGCGTGATCGACTCGCTCCAACTCACCGCCAAGCACAAGGTGGCGACGCCGGTGAACTGGAAGGATGGCGAGGACGTGATCATTGCCGGCTCGGTCTCCGACGAGGACGCCAAGAAGACCTATCCAAAGGGCTGGAAGGCGCCCAAGCCCTACATCCGCATCGTGCCGCAGCCGCGCTAACGCCACTCGAAGGAGCGCGGCTGCAGCCGCGCTCCGCCGCGTTCAACTCTCTCGCCGCTGCGCTCCTTGGTAGCACGGAGCGGTTGCGCGAACTCGGGCCGAAAGCGCCTGGGGCCCCAATTTGCGGCTTGGCCGGAGGTTGGTTGGAATAATCTACACGTGGCGCCTATGTTAGAATGAATGTGTGCGATGCTGGTGGAGGCTACCATGATTTTTCGCCAGTTGTTCGACAGCACGTCAGGCACCTACAGCTATCTCATGGCCAGTCGGCAGGGCGGCGAGGCGCTGATCGTCGATCCGGTGCTGGAGAGGGTCGACCGCTACCTGCAGCTGGTGACGGAGCTCGACCTCAAGCTGGTCAAGGCGGTGGATACGCACATCCACGCCGATCACATCACCGGCCTCGGTGCGCTGCGCGACCGCACCCACTGCATCACCGTGATGGGCGATATGGCCAAGGTCGACGTAGTCTCCATGCGGGTGACTGAGGGCGACAAGCTCACCATCGAGGGGCTCTCGCTCGATGTCCTGTACACGCCCGGCCATACGGACGATTCCTACAGCTTCCTGACGGGCGACCGCGTGTTCACCGGCGACACGCTGCTCATTCGCGGCACCGGGCGCACCGACTTCCAGAACGGCAGCGCGCGCGCTCAGTATGATTCCCTCTTCAACAAGCTGCTCAAGCTCCCCGACGAGACACTGGTGTATCCGGCGCACGACTACAAGGGCGACACCGTCTCCACCATCGGCGAGGAGAGGCGATACAACCCGCGCCTGCAGGTGACGTCGGTCGACGAGTACGTCGAGCTTATGAGCAAACTCAACCTGCCCAATCCCAAGATGATGGATGTGGCGGTGCCGGCCAACATGCGCGTGGGGCTTGCCCAGGACGAGATCGCGAGGAAGGGCTGGGCGGTCACGCCGGCGCAGGCCATGGGCCTGGTCGGCAAGGCCGACGTGGCCCTGATCGACTTGCGCGAGCGCGGCGAGCGCGAGAAGTACGGGCTGATCCAGGGCTCGCTACACGCGCCCTATCCGGACCTGCAGGCAAATATTCGCAAAGGCGGAATGCTGCACGAGCTGGCGAGCGCAACGAACAAGCGCATGGTGTTCTATTGCGCCTTCGGCGAGCGGTCGGCGATGGCAGTGCAGGCGGCGCAGCAGGCCGGCATAACGTCGGCCTGCCATATCCACGGCGGCCTCGATGCGTGGCGCAGGGCGGGCGGGCCGCTGGTGCGGTGAGGATGCATGTCATCCGAAGCCTTGAAGGGCGTTGTCTCGGGTTGCAGCAGAGCAGGGGAGGCCAACCATGAAACTCAGTGCGCGCAACGTGCTCAAGGGCAAGGTCGTCGACATCGACAAGGGTAAGGTGACGGCCATCGTGCGCGTCGACATTGGCGGCGGCACGGTCATCACCGCGTCGATCACGCTTGCAGCGGCCAAAGAGCTGAAACTCAGGAAGGGCTCGGACGTGCACGCCATTATCAAGGCGAGCGAGGTGCTGCTGGGCGTCGAGGAATAGCGGCAACCACCCTACTTGCGGTCGCCAGCGCCGAAGCCGTATTTGGCCAGGATGGCCTGC
>Ga0247727_10018144_pt1 | contig 11110 bp, 9 predicted proteins | sample WisWelCaveWW1625_FD_202498 | JGI IMG/M metagenome (GOLD analysis project Ga0247727, IMG submission 202498) | Biofilm microbial communities from Wishing Well Cave, Virginia, United States - WW16-25 | ecosystem: Environmental > Aquatic > Deep subsurface > Groundwater > Cave microbial mat | place...
CGGCACACATCCTGGAAGAGCGCCCAGTGACGAGGTCCTGGCTGAACCACCTGGCAGTGGGCCTGGTTCAGCAGGATCGACGAGAATTCGAGCGCCTCCGACAACCGGCTGGGTCGCGCGAAGATGCGGGGATGCGTCGAGATCCGTACCACGGAAGCCAGCACTTGAGGCGCCATTCCGTAAGCCGAATCGCCATTCACGACGGCATCGAGCCACTTCTTGTAGCCGGCGTGGCCAGCCGAATCGCTGCGAAACGCATAGAGCAGAACGTTGACATCGGGAAGGATCACGGCCGTCCTTCCATGATGTCCAGCACGGAGGCGCTAGCGTTCAGGTCCACGCCCGGGCGCGTTCCGCCGCCGGCACGACACACCGGGAGCGCCACTCGCCGCCGGCGGATTCCCGGACGCCGGGCGAGGGCGAGCCGCAGGCCCTGCTCGAGAAGGGAAGTGAGCGTCTCGCCGCGGCGGGCGGCCTGCCGCCTGGCCTGTTCGAGAAGAGCGTCGTCCAGGCGCACGGTGGTTCTCACATGTCGAGACATACCATGCCTGATGCCAGTATGTCAACGGCGCTCACTGTCCCGTCGACGCTTCCTTGGGCGCCTCCGGCGCGCGCGGGCGCGGCTTGGGCAGCGGCTTGCGCGGCAACATGTCCTCGCGGGCGGCCGTGTGGTAGACAAACGAGGCGGTGATTGCCGAGGCTTGCATCAGGTCGCCCGGCTGAATGTGATCGTAGACGTCCATGTTGGAGTGGTGCGTGCGGCTGCCGTATTCGGCCGGGTCCTGGATGAACTGGAAGCCGGGCAGGCCGACGGCGTCGAAGGAGAGATGATCGGTGCCGCCGGTGTTGCGGATGCTGATGTGGGTGGCGCCCATGTCCTTGAACGGCGCCAGCCAGGCCTCGAAGATCGGCCGCATCATGTCGTTGCCTTGGAGATAAATGCCGCGGATCTTGCCGGTGCCGTTATCGTAATTGAAATACCCGGCGAGCCGGCTGTGCTCGGAGGTCGGGACCATCTTCTCGGGATCGGCAAAATGTTCCTTGACGTAAGCGCGCGATCCGAGCAACCCCTGTTCCTCGCCGCCCCACAGAGCGATCCGAACGGTCCGGTCCAGCTTGAAGTCGAGCGCCTTGAGGATGCGCACGGCCTCGATCATCGTGGCGCTGCCGGCGGCGTTGTCGGTGGCGCCGGTGCCGCCGTGCCAGGAGTCGAAGTGCGCGCCGAGCATCACCAGCTCATCCTTTTTCCGGCCGCCGGGAATCTCGCCGACGATGTTGAAGGAATCGAGATTGTCGGCGTGGAACTGCGCCTGGATCTCGAGCTCGAGCCGGACCGGGATCTTCTTCTCGAGCAGGCGTACGATGCGGTTGTAGTGTTCCGGAGTGATGGCCGCCATCGGCGGCGGGTCCGGATCCTTGACCTCGCGGGAACCGCCGGCAGCGGCAAAAATCGTTCCTCCATCGCCGCGGAAGCCGGGGGACAGGACGGCCAGCACGCCTTCCTCTTTTAAGAACTGATTGCGCCTGGCGGTGAGGCGCCGGGCTTCATTCGGCGACCTCGGCCCGCCCGCCGGCGGGCCGCCCGGTCCAGCGGCGGGGCCGCCCGGTCCAGCGGCGGGGCCTCCCGGTCCAGCGGCGGGGCCTCCCGGGCCCGGTCCTTGCGGAGGCCCGCCGAAGAGGGGACGCCGGCCAGGTTCCGGCGCCACCTCGAGATCTTCGAGCTCGCGCTCGGAATAGCGCCGGCCGGCGGCGGCCATCTGCATCGGCGTCTCGCGCGGCTGGTCGATCAGCACGATCTTGTCCTTCAGCTTGCCCTTGAACCGCTGGAAATCCGCCTCCGTGCGGATCACCGCGAGGACAGGCTCGCCGGTCAACACGCCGTTGGTTCCGGGCGTCCAGGCGAGCGGGAAGCCGATCAACGACGAGTAGCCGGGCTCGATCATGTGGGCGGCAAATTTCGAGTAGGACCAGCCCCGCCCGAACGGGCCCCATTTCTCGAGGCGAACGTTGGTCAATCCGTACTCCTGGAGACGCTTCACGGTCCAGTCGGCGGCGGCGCGGTAGCCGGGGGAGTTGGTGAGGCGCGGGCCGTGGACGTCGGTCAGATAGAACATGTGTTCCATCACCTTCGAGCTTTCCAGCGCTTCCTGCTTGATGCGGTGAACAGCGGGCAGGTCGACCTTCTCCTGGGCAGCCAGCGGCCAGAGGGCCAGCACCGCCATAACGGTCCGATGAACATTGCTTGCCATAATGAAAACGAGGATAGCAGGACCGGAGGCGGGTTACAATTCTTAGGTAGCGGTTCGCAGGCCGTGAAAATCACCATCTCGAAAGAGAACTACCTGAAGGCGATCGCGGAGGCGGAATCGGAGGGCGAGCCGGTCATCTCCGCGACCCTGGCCCGCTGGCTGAAAGTGTCACCGCCGGCGGTGACGATGGCGATCAAACGGCTGAAGCGTGACGGGCTGATCGCGGTGTACCGGGACGGCCACATCTCGCTCACCGCCCGGGGCCGTGATATCGCCGGTCATTTACTGAACCGCCATCACCTCATCGAGCGAATGCTGAGCGAGATCTTCGGCATGGAGTGGTTCAAGGTGCACGACGAGGCCGAGCAGCTCGAGCACGCCGTCTCGGAGGACTTCGAAAAGAAGCTGATGAAGAAACTCGGCGCGGGCCGTCCCTGCCCGCACGGCAACACCGGCGAGCTGGATACGCCCCGCCAGCGGCGCCGGCGCGGCTGGCGGCCGCTGGACGAGGCGCCGGCGCACGCGCGCGCGGTGGTGGTCAGCGTCTACGAGCGGGACCGGAAGCTGCTGGAGTTTCTCGACGGACTTTCGATCCAGCCGGGGGCGCAGGTCGAGATCCTGGCGCGCAACTACGACGACACGTTGACGCTGCGCGCCGGCCGGGGAAAGCCGGTGCAACTGGGGGTGTCGGCGGCGGGCAAGATCTGGGTGAGGCTGGTGAACGGCGCCTGAGACCGGTTCAGCCGGCGACGGTCTGTTCTTTTCCGAAGTAGGCGATGGTTTCCTTCAGGCCGTCTTCGAGCGAGACGCGCGGCTCCCATCCCAACACCCGCCGGGCTTTGGAGATGTCCGGCTTGCGGCGCCTGGGATCGTCGTCGGGCAGCGGCTCAAAGCGGATCGGAGCGCTGGCGCCAGTGATTCGCCGAATACGCTCGGCGAACTCGAGGATCGTCATCTCGGCCGGATTGCCGAGATTCACCGGATACCGCTCATCGGACAGAAGCAGGCGGCTCAATCCCTCGACCATGTCGCTGACGAAGCAGAAGCTCCGCGTCTGGGATCCGTCGCCGTAGACCGTGAGGGGCAGGCCGCGGAGGGCCTGGTCGATGAAGGCCGGCACGACGCGTCCGTCGTCGAGCTGCATGCGCGGCCCATAGGTGTTGAAGATGCGGGCGATGGTAGTTCGGAGGCCGTGCCGGCGATGAAAAGCCATCGTGAGGGCCTCGGCGTAGCGCTTGGACTCGTCGTAGCAGGACCGCGGGCCAACCGGGTTCACGTGGCCCCAGTAGTCCTCGCGTTGCGGATGCTCGAGCGGATCGCCGTAACACTCCGACGTGCTGGTCAGCAGAAACCGCGCCCCGTGCCGCAACGCCAGCTCGAGCATGTTCCGCGTGCCCGCCGAGCCCACCTCGAGCGTCTCGATCGGATGCGCCAGGTAGTCCTTGGGACTGGCCGGTGACGCCAGGTGGAGCACGGCTTCCACGGGACCATCGACGGGAACCGGCCGGGTCACGTCGGCCTCGAGGAAACGGAACCTCGGCTCGCTCTCGAGGTGGGCCAGGTTTCGGCGGGAGCCGGTGAGCAGGCTGTCGATCGCGAAGACTTCGTGTCCTTCCTGGATCAGCCGGTCGCAGAAATGAGATCCGATGAATCCGGCGGCGCCGGATATGACGATGCGCAATGATCCTCCACAGTGCTCATTGTAGCGAATCACCCGGCCATGGCCGCCACGCCGCGGGTTGCTGTGACAGAATAGGGGAAATCATGTACGCGGGGTGGTTGTTGATGGTGACTCTGGCCGGCTTGGCTTTCGGCCAGGGCCAGAGCATGCGGATCGAAGACGAGCACAAAGCGCTCCGCGAGAAGAGACGACCGGCGTCCGAGGAGGCGTCGGCGCAAACCGCGCAAATCGCCGGCAAGCTCGGGTGGGCGGCGGCCGCCAAAGCCGTGCCGCGCGGCGGCAACCGGATCGACGAGCACCTGTTCGCCCGGATGGCTCGCGACAAAGTGCCGCACGCCGGGCTCACCGGCGATTGGGAGTTCGCGCGCCGCGTCCACCTGGACCTCACCGGGAGGATTCCCGAGCCGGCGGCGCTTCTGGAGTTTGCCGCCGATCGAGGCGCGGACAAGCGCGACCGTCTCATCGAGCGGCTCCTCGAAAGCGAGGCTTTCATCGACCGCTGGGCCTACTGGTTCGGCGACCTGTATCGCAACTGCCAGAACCGCATCGGCTGGCCCGCCCGCGACCGGATGGACGCCTGGATTCGCGAATCGCTCCGGCGGGACAAGCCCTACACCCAGTTCGTCACCGAGTTGCTGACGGGCGACGCTCCGGAAACCAACTGGGAGACGAAGACTCCGGCGGCCACCTACCTGGCCCGCTGGCACGTGCTCGGCGACACGCCGACCGCCGACATGCACGAGGACACCGCCGACGAAATCATTGTCAACGCCGGCCGCCACTTCCTGGGAGTCAACTTCCAATGCGTCTCCTGTCACGACGGGCGCGGCCACCTCGAGAAAATGAACCTCCACCTGACCGGGGTGACGCGCGTCCAGTTCTGGAACATGGCGGCTTTCTTCTCCCGGATCCGAGTACAGAAGATCGCCTACCAGGATCGCTTCCGGTTGACCAACGACGGCGCACCGTACGACTCGAAAGCTCCGAGCGCGGTGCGGATCATTCGCGCCGCCGGGAAGGTCGAGCCGGAGTTCGTCCTGACTGGGGAGAAGCCGGATCCGGAGAAAGACCCGCGCGAGGAGTTCGCGCGTATACTCACTTCGCACCCGCAGTTCGCGCGCGCCGCCGTGAATTACTTCTGGAAGGAGATGTTCGGGGTCGGCATCGTCGACCCGATCGACGAGTTCGACCTGAACCGGCTCGATCCCGCCAAGCCTCCGCCCAAGGGCTGGACCATCCAGCCGTCCCATCCCGAGCTCCTCGAAGCGCTGGCGAAGGATTTTGCCGGGCACAACCACAGTCTGAAGTGGTTGCTGCGGACCATGGCGCAGTCGACCGCCTACCAGTTGAGCTCGGCCTTCCCCGGAACCTGGAAGGATCCCTACGCTCCTTATTTCGCGCGGAAATTCGTCCGGCGTTTGTCGGCGACCGAGCTGCACGACGCCATTGTGACCGCCACCAACGTGAGCGGCAACTACAAGTTTCACGATCAGAACCGCTACGCGCGCTACCTCACCGAGATGCCGTCGCCGGAGGAGGTCAACGGCGGCTACCCCGTTGCGAAGTTCTTCCTCCACAGCTTCGGCGCCTCCAACCGTGAGCAGTTCGACGCGCAGAACGTCGGTTCGATCATCCAGGCCATGCTGATGTTCGGCGGCGAATTCGTCAGCGACCGAATCCAGGCCGCCGGCCGGACGCGCGTGTCGGAATTGCTCGAGAAGGCGGGCGATGACACCGCGCTGGTCGACCAGTTGTTCCTGTGGACCGTCAACCGCCGCCCGGGCGAGGCGGAGAAGCTGACGTGCCTCTCGCGGTTGAAAGAAAACCGGCGCGAGGGCGCCGAGGACATCCAGTGGGCTCTGTTGAACAAACTGGACTTCCTGTTCAACTATTAGGAGGCGCAATGGACTCAAAAACGCTTCCTCCGCTGACACGGCGCCAGTGGCTTCGGACCGGCGGGCTCGGCGTTGCCGGCTATTACGCCACATCTCCCTGGCGGCCGCATCAGGTCCGGGCGGCGTCGAAAGTGCAGCCGCGATCCACGGCGCGGTCCTGCATCTTCCTGATGCTCGATGGCGGCATCTCGCAACTGGATTCGTTCGACGCTAAGGAAGGCGCCTGGACGCCCAAGGAGTTCGACATCCGGCGTTTCGGCGACGTGCATCTGCCTTTCGGTCTGTTTCCGCGATTGTCGGAGCGGCTGGGCGACGTGGCCGTGCTGCGCTCGCTCAACGCCTGGGACAGCGTCCACGGCCGCGCGCAGTATTACGTCCAGGCGGCGCATCCGCTGAACCTCGCGCTGGCCAAAGAGATCCCGCCGGTCGGCTCAGTGGTCGCCTATGAGCATCGGGCGCGGCGGAAGACAGGCGACTTCCTGCCGCCCTACGTCGCCATGAACGCCGCCGGCAATCAGGCGGGACTGCTGACCCAGGGTTTCCTGCCCGCCGAATTCGGCGGCTTCAGCCTCACGGTGGGCCAGGAGGGGCCGCCCGGCATCACGCCGAAGGCGGGCGAGGAGGAACGCCTCCGCCGCCGCTGGCATTTTCTCCAGGAGCTGGATGGCTCGCTGCGCGCCGCGAATTCTCCACGCGGCAAGAATTTCACCGACTATCACGATTACTACCGGGGCGCCTTCGCCATGATGGTGGATCCCCGGCTGGGGAAGATCCTCGGTATCGGCGAGAACGATGTCCGGCGCTACGGCTCCTCGGCGCTCGGCAACGCCTGCGTGCTGGCGCGCAACCTGGTGGCGGCCGACGCCGGCACCAGTTTCATCATGATCGGCCACGGCGGCTGGGACTTTCATACCAACATCTACCAAGGGTCGAAAAGTCACCAGGCGCTGTCGCGGGAGCTGGATGCCGCGCTGTGCTCGTTGCTGGACGACCTCAAATCGGCCAAGCGGCGGGACGGCAAGCCGCTGCTCGACGAGACCCTGGTGGTGGTGCTCAGCGAGTTCGGGCGCACGCCGGGGCCGATCCACGAGACCCGGAGAGGCCGTGAGCACTACCAGTACGCCGGATGCGGGCTGCTGGCCGGCGGCGGAGTGAAAGGCGGCGTCGTCATCGGCGCGACGGATTCCGACGGCGGCAAGGTGATCGAGCCGGGCTGGCGTGCCCGGCGGCCCATCTACATCGAAGACATCGCCATCACGATGTATTCGGCGCTCGGCATCGACTGGAGCAAGCAGCATCACAACACACCGTCCGGCCGCGCGTTTCAATACGTCGAGCCGTTCTCGGGCACCTCCTACGTGCGGTTCCAGGAGGTGAGTGAGGCGTTCGGTTGACGGCGGCGCACCTGGCCCCATGAGATCCCTCCTCGCCCTGTCGCTGTGCCTGGGGGCGCCCGCCGCCGACTTAATCCTCCACAACGGCAGGATCATCACGATGGATGCACGCCGGCCGGCGGCCGAGGCGGTGGCGATCGAGGGCGCGCGCTTCCTCAAAGTCGGATCGAACGCCGAGGTTTTGGCGGCGGCGAAGCCGTCCACCCGGAAGGTCGACCTGGGCGGGCGCACCGTGGTTCCGGGCCTGATCGACAGCCACACGCATCCGCTCGGCGCCGCGTTGAGCGAGATCGATGGCGCCGTGCCGGTGATGCACACGATCGCCGATGTGCAGGCGTACCTGCGCAAGCTGGCGGCCGCGACGCCGCCCGACCGTGTCCTGTTCGTCCCGAAGGTCTACGCGACGAGGCTCAAAGAACGCCGCTACCCGACGCGGTACGAGGTGGACGAGGCCGCGCCCGGCCGGCTGGCGATGACCGACAACGGGTACGCCTCGGTGCTGAACTCGGCGCTGCTCGCCAAGCTGGGCATCGCGCGCGGCGCGCCCGAGCCGACCAACGGAAAGATCATCCGCGACAAGAATGGCGAGCCCACCGGCGTGATACTCGGTGCGCCGCAACTGCTCGGTCCGCTGCGCGCCACTCGCGCCCACAGCCGCGACGAGCGTGTTCAGGCGCTTCAGTCCATGCAGCGGTCTTACAGCCGCGCGGGACTCACCAGCACGATCGACCGCAGCCAGTCGCTCGACGGGTTCCGGCTCTACGAGGAGCTCCGGCGGTCGGGCGAGCTGAAGGTCCGCACCTACGTGACCTTCACCATCAACGCGCAGCGAGACGCCGCCGGCATCCGCGAGCAGATCCGAGGCCTCCCGTTCAAGACCGGCGATGGCGACGAGTGGCTCCGGGTCGGCTCGATCAAGACCATCGCCGACGGCGGTATTCTCATCGGCACCGCCTACCTGCGCGAGCCGTACGGCCAGAACACCGGCGTCTATGGATATAACGACCCCGATTACCGCGGCGTGCTGAGCGTGCCTCGCGAGAACCTCGTCGCCATGGCGCGGGCGGCCAACGAGCTCGGCTGGCAGATGACGGCGCACGTGGCCGGCGGCGGCGCGATCGACGCCCTGCTGGACGCCTACGAGGCGGCGGACAAGGATCGTTCGATCGCCGGCCGGCGGTTCACGGTCACCCACGGCAATTTCCCGAATCCGGAGGCGATCGCGCGGGCCCGGAAGCTCGGCGTGGCCTTCGACTGCCAGCCCGCCTGGCACCACTTCGACGGCCCGGCGCTGGAGGGCGTGTTCGGTCGCGCGCGGATTCGCGACTTCATCCCGCTGCGCTCGATGATCGACGCCGGCGTGGTCGTCGCCGGCGGCTCCGATCACATGATCCGGTTCGATTCGCGACACGCCATCAATCCCTATCATCCGTTCTTCGGCATGTGGATGGCGGTGACGCGGAAGATGGCCGACGGCCGCGTGCTCGGCCCCGAGCAAAGGATCAGCCGCGAGGAAGCGCTCCGGATGTGGACGCTCAACGCCGCGTATCTCTCGTTTGAGGAAGGCACGAAGGGATCGATCGAAGCGGGCAAGCTGGCCGACCTGGTCGTGATCTCGAAGGATTATCTGCGTTGTCCGGCCGACGAGATCCAGGACATCGAAGCGCTGGTCACCGTCGTCGGAGGCCAGCCGGTTCACGGCAACTGGGAGAAGCTGTAGGGCCGCAGTCGGCGACGCTCGCCTACTCGATCGCCACCGGCCGCAGCGCGAAACCGGCGGCCGCGCCCTTGATGCGGTTCGTCACCGCGAAAAACGTGAAACGCCAGACGCTGTTTCGGGCCAGATCCTCGAGATAGTGGAACTCGCCCAGATGCACGCCCTGCTCGATCAAGGCGTACTCATGCACCGCATTCACCAGCCCCCCGGGGTCCTGGCCGACTTCGACGCCGCTGGTGTCGGAGCCGATGTATACCGCGCCTTTTTGTTCGACCAGCCACTTGGCTCCCTCGAGAGTCAGGCCGGCCGAATCGTGCCGGCTGATCCTGGCGTGGTCGGCTCCGGTCTGGCCCCAGTGCCGCAGCGTACCCGTGCGGATCAGCACCACGTCGCCCGGGGAGACATCCACTTTCTGTCTCGCGAGCGCCGCCTGAAGCTCCTTCGCGCCGATGGGGAAATTGGCCGGGAGCGCGTCGACGCCTCTCCAGCCGGCGACATCGATCAGCACGCCGCGAGCGATGATCGGGGGGATCGAGTCGGCATCGGCTTTCCCGACACCGAAGTCGTTGCCGTAATCGGCCTCGCGAAAGCCGTTGTACCAATGGTTGTCCGCTCCGGTCGTGATGTGGCCCAGCCCGTCGATCTGGGTCCCGACGTTATCGGAGAGGAACAACGCGCAACTGTGAAACGACAGACCCTTCTTGTGGCTGACGAATCCCGGGATGTCGGCGCCGCGCTTGACTCCTTCCGGGCTCCGGTAGGACATGACCTCGGTCGAAGAATGCCCCGGCCATTTGTACGAGGTGCGGTCGACGCGCACACCGAGGTCGTAAACCTTGCCCGTCTTGACGGCGCGCAACGCGGCCAGCACCTCGGCCGGCGCGCTGATGCCGTTCAGCGCTCCGACCTCATCCGTCTTCCCGTAGTTCCACCCATAGCCGCTTCCTTTACGCCAGCCTTTGGGCGTCTCGGCGAGCGCGGCGGCTGAGAGCAGCACGAACGCGAGGGATGTTTTGAACATGCCCTGCATTGTACCGCGCGACGTGCTGTTCTAAGATCGAAACCATGACCGTAGTAGTTCTCATCGCGGCGCTGGCCGCGCTGATCCCGGCGCTCGAAGCGCATCCTGGAAGCGGGATCGTTGTCGATGCCCGCGGAGATGTGTACTTCATCGACACCGGTACCGGAGCCTGGAAGATCGACGGCAGCGGGCGCCTCACCCGGCTGGGCGGCCAGGCCTTCCATTGGATGGCGCTCGACGGCAGCGGTGGTTTCGCCACCGCCGACCTCGGGCTGCTGCGCACTCCGCAATCCGAGTTCGAGCGTGTGGACACCCGGCCCGGGGGGCCCGTGCTCATCGCCTCGAGCGACTATCCGGTCGCGTTCGACTCGCGCGGCCGGATGTACTGGGCTCCGTACCAGAAAGACCGGCCGCTGGCGCTGGTCCGAGCCGCCCCGGGCGAGCGAGCGTCGGTATTCATCACGGTTCCGCCGGCCGCCGGAGAGGCGCCGATCCAGTGGTTCAATGGCATCGCCGCCGGTCCGGACGATTCGATTTACTACACCGAGAATGACGCGGTCAGAAAAGTGGATGCGGACGGGCGGATCTCGACGATTACGGCCGGAATCCGGCCCGAGGGGTGCTCAACGGAGCGGCTGAGCGAAACGCCGCCCGGTCCCTATCTGCGCGAGCTCGAAGTCACCCCGGCGGGAACCGTCTATGTCGCGGCAAACGGCTGCCGGCAGTTGTTGCGCATCACGCCGCGGGGAGAGGTGAGCGTTGTCGCCCGCGCCGAAAGCCCGTGGTCGCCCACCGGCGTCGCTTTCGACCAGGGCAACGTGTACGTGCTGGAATACGATCATTCGGAGATCCCCGACCGTCAGTGGCCCCCGCGCGTGCGCAAGCTCGCTCCCGACGGGCGGATCTCCACGCTGGTCACTTTTCCGCGCGACCGGCGGCAACTGGACAAACGGCCGTAACCCTCAGGCCGGGAACAGCTCGGGAAGCGCCAGTTGGAAGCCCGGCAGGAGGCGGTCGGTTTGGACGAGAGCAAAAGCCCTCGGTCCGGATCAACTCGTCAACGGATGGCGCCAGCGTGGCAATCATGACCGTGCTACACTTCCTCAGCTCCGTTCGATCTTCACCGAGCGGAGCTCGACGTTCTCGCGCGGCC